>JAABUO010003971.1_pt1 | contig 17492 bp, 4 predicted proteins | sample 5559291 | NCBI WGS metagenome assembly JAABUO01 (sample SAMN10711878, study PRJNA513372) | rock metagenome | isolation source: Antarctica rocks | place: Antarctica: Victoria Land, Finger Mt sud | reverse complement strand
ATGTAAATGCGTACTTATTAAGTTTAAGATAAACTAACTTAGTTTAACATCATATAACATAATATTAGCTCATTAAAAAAACGATTTTCTTAAAGATATTACTCATGTAATTATTATTTACTTTCACTTCAGCTTTTTATTAAGCTCGTTTATCTTTTAACGTTTCTTCTTTAAAAAATCCTTATCGTATAATGTGTTATATTAATCTTAGTTAATATAATTATTTACGTAGTAATTATTCTTATTCTCATTCATGAATATGAGATGAGCGCTGCGTACGATGTTCGTAAGTTAGTAAAATTAACGAGCTTCGAGTTTTCGAAAGTTTTTAATTACATTTTTTAATTAATTTTTTATTTTAATCATGTTATAAATCTCGTGTAAATAATCTTAATGTCGCTTTCTTAAACGTTTAACTAAAGTCTCAGTATAACATAATAATTTATTACTTAAATTTAATCTCTTGTAATTAAAAATAATTACGATTAATTTTAAATAATTAAGTATTTTATTATTTAATAATCTCGATATCGCAGCTTAATATTAATTATTCAGATATTTCTGTACTTAAACGTGATCTCGTTATTAGTAATCTCGTCTCAGTTAATTTAATGAACAGCGAACGTATTCTTTCGTTAATTTCTTAAAATTCTTAACATTTTTATTATTACGCTTTTAAGTAATTAATAACGTTAATAAGATAATAAAATATTTCTTAGCTTAAAACGAGTCGTTTTCTCGTAAATTCGCTTGTGTCTCGTTCGTTTAAAGACCGTCTGCTTTCTTTCGATTCTCTTTTATGAAGACAGTTAAATTATTAATTAAATCGTTAATTCTTACGTATTTCATAATACTTACTGCGTGTCGTTATGTTTTTAATGATGTTAACAGCTCAGTAATCTTCAGTCGCTCTCGCTCGTATGTATTAAGTAGTTAGTTTAATTTGTATATTTTAACGTGTTCACTTAAAGTCGTAACTTGTACATTTATTTTGTTCTTAATTATAATTATTCTTTTAATCTTTTAATATAAAATTTTATCTTTAAAAGTTAACATATTTATTAAGCGAGTATTATGTTTTAATTTTTAATTTTAAAAGTCTTCTCTTTTATTAATAAGATTATAAAAGCATTTAACGAGATATTTATATGTCGCTTTAAAGTAATCGATGTCATAATTCTTCACGCTTTCGTAAAGCTTAATGAGTTACTTGTAATAAAAAATAACATGAAATTTAAAAAAGTTAAAATGTCGTTTATTAATTTTTAAGACTTCGTCGTTCTCGTTTTTTATTTTCTTATAAAAGATTTAAGAACGCGAGTTTTTAAAGACGCTCTTAAGTTTATTAATGTAATAAAGAGCGTAATTTAAATACTTTAAGAATTTCGTGTTATAAAAGATGTAACGTGTTATTATTACGAAGTTAATAATCGTACGAGCATAATACATTATAGTAAATTTATTAATAATAAATAAAGATGTTATAACTAATATAATTTAACGTATTATATTCTTTTATTCATTATTACTTCATTATTTCATCGTGCTATAATGTTTAAATATTTTCAGATCAGAAAATTTCGACACGAGACAAAATTAATGATTTAATTAATTTACTTCGAAGACGTTCGTCGTTATTAACTAATTCGTTCGCTTTCGCTTTCTGCTGAGATTTTTCTTCGAAATCTTTTTATTTAAATTTTTAATGTAACTTATAAGATGCATAATTCATTTTTTAAAAAGTTAATCTAAAGATTTAAACTTATAAGAGCGTGAATGTTAACGAAGTAATGTCTTCACGCAAAGTTATTAACTACATGAACTCGCATATTATCTTAATTTTCATCGTTCTTTAATCTTTCTTAAGCGTCTTCTCGCTACTGCTTTATAATAAGCTTTCGCGTATAATTATGTATTCGCATTAATCATTCTTTATAAAGTTCTTAACGCTTACTTAACGATATAATGCATAGCGTGTAATATTAATTAAACTTAACTTTAATAATAATTATTTGTTCTTCGTAATTTACAAACATTAACTTAAGTATAAAATGATATTAACGCGTATATTCGTTAACACAGAGTAAAGAAATATCTTTTCGTACGTAAGTTTTTAAAATTATAAACTTAAACAGAATTATTAATTTATTCATATTAATCTTAAGAGATTTAACTTACGCTCGAGAATTTTAATCATTACTGTATAATAAATATTAAACTTTGTTTTTTTATTTATTTTCTTTATTATCGAAATAAATCTCAGTAATAATGTTTTAAGACTGATTTAATTTCTTCGTATTCTTTAAGCTAAGTTATTAATCGTAAGATAAATTAATTATACGATAACATCGTTATGATGTTAAATAAGAATTATTTTATTCGTTATAAGTAATACGAAAATTACAGTAACGTTTTCTAAAATATCATTTTGTCTCTGTCATCATTAATTTGCGATGTGCATTTCGCTATATATTTAACTTTCGTTTACATTATATTATTTAATTAATGTATAAAATAATTTATCTTTAAAGAATGAATGATTAAGAAGAAATTATATTAATGACATTACGTCTTAATATTTTACGCTATATTTCTTTATTAATATATTAATAATACTGAAAACGATCTTAAATGAATATCGAAATTATTAATTCTTAAAAATGTTTATTAAAATCTTTTTCACTAAAGCGTGCATCTGTTTCGCGTTCTTAAAGCTTAAATACTCGTATATTCTGTAAAGTTTTTTGTTCTCGAAGAATTAATTAATAAATTTTTAAGTACATTTAGTATGAAGAAATTAATAAATTAAAGTATAATTCGTTACTGATGTAAAAGAATAATATAGTCGCTTAAAGTTCTTTTCATCTTGTTCGAACGAGTTCTTTAATAAATTTATAAAGAGTTGTTTCTGTCTTAAAATATAAGAAAGAGAATTTTCTGCTTTCTTATTCATGATATCGCTATAGTTTCTGACTTTCATTAATGACGAGAATAAGAAAATATTAAAGTTTCACGAGATATAATCATGATTCTCGTCTTTAATATCTTCTTTCGACGTAGTCTTTAGCGAATTAAAGTCGTTATTAATGTTATTTTCATTTACGTTATATGATATATTAATTTAAACTTTCTTCTTCTTTAATAAGTTTTTATTTTATTCATTCGTATCTTTTACGTTTGTCTTCGATGCTTTATCTGCAAGTAAGAGTAATTCTTTAATTGTTTTTTTAATAATCTTCTTATTAAGCTTGTTTAAACGTACTCGACAGAAACTTACATGTAATCAGAGTTTTCTTAATGTTCTGTAAATGATTTTACAAGTAACATATACGCGTTTAATCTTCATTTTCGACGTATTAATAAAAATTATTAAATATTAAGAATAGAAAAAAGATACGATAAAAAGAATCGTATATTAACGCTTCGAAGAATAACTTTTTATAATTAACGTTCTTTATGCTCGAATTAACAGTTTTAATCGTTAAGATATAATAAATACGATAATGATTTAAAGAGCGTTATTTAATCATTTATTATATGTAAATAATTAAAATGTTATTATTTCGTATTATAATGCGCTGCGACAGAAGTATAAGTAATTAACTAATAGTAATAGCTAATTCTAACATGTTATCGTCTTTAATAATTTTCGCTGCTCGCGTATACTAATGTTAATTAAGATTAGCTCATGTTAATTTAACACGAGCTTAACATGATCATGATTTAAAGCGTAAACAGAATATAACTTTTCGCTCGCCGTCTCTTATAATTTTCACTGCTTATATGTGCTAATGTTAGCTAAAGATAGCTTATGTTAATTTAACACGAGTTTAACATTAATTATAATTTAAAGCGTAAACAGAATATAATTATTTAATCGATCGTCTTTCATAATTCTTACTGCTCGCATGTGTTAAGATTAGCTAAAGATAACTCATGTTAAACTAACACGAGTTTAATATTAATCATGATTTAAAGCGTAAATAAAATATTACTTTTCGCTCGTCGTCTTTTACAAATTTCATTACTTATGTGTGCTAATGTTAGTTAAGTATAGCTCATGTTAGTTTAACACGAGCATAATATTAATCATGATTTAAAGCGTAAATAAAATATAACTTTTCGCTCGTTATCTTTTACAAATTTCATTACTTGTATATACTAATATTAATTAAGTATAGCTCATGTTAATTTAACACGAGCATAACATTAATTATAGTTTAAAACGTAAGCAAAATATAATTATTTAATTAATCGTTTCTCATATTAAAATTCGCTGTATATAGCTTATGTTAAATTATCATTTTTAAAATATTAATTACAAGATCGTATAATAACCGGTTTAGTTCTTTCGTAATATCGTCTTTTACAGTTACTGAGATGTTTAAATGCTCGTAAAACAGTTACTAAAAGGTTATCATAAATTTTAAATACTTAGTAAATTTTAAATATCATAATTATAATTACGATTACAATCGCGTTCTTGTAATTTAATTATTTTCGCGTTATAAAAATGAAAAAATTTAATTATAAACGCGTGATTCTTTTAAAGTTAATATTTTACTTTCTTTAACTAATATTTTACACTTCATTTATTATAACATTATTAATGTTTCTGTAAAGTTTTATAAAGCTGCGAAGATAACATTCGTACTTATGTTTTTATTTAATATCTTTTATCGTAACTGCGATCTTACTTTTAATACGTTAATTATTATTAACGAAGACTAAAATAAGTAAGATTATAAGTTTATGTCTTTAATATTACTAAAGCCGTCTTAGCTTTAATTCTTTCGTAATAATTTCATCGTAATTATAATTCTATTAACTAATTATTCTTTCAGTTTTTTAAAAGAGCAGACTTTAAGATAATAAAACATTCTTTCTTTTTTAATATGCGATTAAATCAGTTAACGTTAATCTGATACGTTAATGAGCATAAGAATTCAAAAAATAAAATAATAATGAAAAGCTTTAAATGAATTAAAGACGAATTTAAAAAGATTAAAACGAAGCTGAAGAATAAGTTAAAAGTTAAGCGACTTCTCTTATTAAAAGTTAACTTTTAAGCGAGAAAATTTAAAAAAAACCTTAAAAATGTTATAATTAATCTGTTTACGAGCTATGTAAACTGAATAATATCGTAAATGTAAAAGAAAAAGACTTTCGCAAGTATAAGTATAAGATTAATGAATAATATTAAGCGCTTCGAGCTTAAGTTAAAATCGAAAACAGAATTACAGCTCGCGTTCATTAATAAATCGCTTCGAAATCTGAAGTTCGTAATCTTTAAGATTTTAACAGATAATTAAATATATTAATTTTTAATTAATGAAATTATTATCGCAGATGTAATTAAACCTGTTCGATTAACATAGTTAAGCTATTAAAGATTTAACGAAGAAATTTAAAAGAGTAATTTAAAGTTTTAAAAGAGCGCGAAGCTGTTTAAATATTAAAAAGAAAAGAAATTAATAATAAATAATGAGAAGCTTTAAAGAATATATTTAAACGAGTAATAACAGACTAATAATACGAAACTGAGCTTTACGCTTAAGATTTTATAGTCAGATGAAAGCATTTAATAACGTTTAAATGTAAGCAAAACTGATAACGTTAAGTAAAATTTAACTCTTTAAACGCGAGATCTCGAAAGCGTAAAGCTTTCTCGTTTTAGTAAGTAATGAGTAAGTCGTAAAAGAAACGTTAGCGAGCTTAACGTTTATTATTATTCTTTTTAGTAATATTTATAATTTTCTCGTTTCAGTTAATAATAAGTAAAGCGTAAAAGATGCGTTCGCGAGCTTAACGTTTATTATCATTCTTTTTAAAGATATTATTAATAAAATCGTTAAAATCGTTACATTTAATTAACGAGAAATTTCGAAGAGTTAACTCGAAAATTAAAGAAGTTAAAGCGAGTTTAAATAATTAAAATGTAAATAAGTTTTAAATAATACAGAATAAATGAAAAACGTAATAATCTCGTATTAAGAAGATCGCTTTAATAAAGTGTATTAAAATTAAAACGTTAATAAATAATAAACTCTGCGAGCAGCTTATAAACGAAAGATTAACGACTTGTTATGTATAACTGAATATAAGTCGAAATGTTAAGAGTTTTATAATTATTAATAAGCAAATATTAAGACTTATATGATACTTATTTAAATATTAGTTATACGTTGTTTACTAAATGCTTAAAATAAAACATACAGATTAAAAAGATAACATTCTAGTCATGAATATAAAATATGAAAAGATATAAGTTAATCTTATATTAAAAATGTTAAACTTTACGTTAAATTAACGAATTAATATTTACAGATTAAAATAATCATTACTTATTTAATATTAATGAGATAACTGTATCTCGTTAATGTTACGATTTGTAAGACACGAATGAAAAAACGATAAAATCTTCATTTAATAACATTTATAAAGAAACGTTTACAGTTTATTAACGTTAAATGTTTTTCTGTTAATTCGTAATCATTTTAATATTTATGTTAAAAAAACTTTATCGATGTAAGATAATTATCGCATTTAATTAAAGAGCTCGCTTTCATCGTGATTTTTAAAAGTTTGTTAATGAACTAATAAAATAAATAATATTAATAAATGAATACGATTAATTTAAACGTAGTAATGAGAATTCATTTCGCTTACGAAACTATTAAAGTAACATAAAAGCTGAGATAGAATAATCGTAAGTCTCTGTTATTATCTCGTAAACATTATAAAGTTAACGAATAAAAGCGTTTTGTTGTTTTCATTACTTAAAAATCATTTAATAATTACGTCGTCGTTAAACTAATAAAGTTAAGCGATAAAGAATTATTCGTTAACTTTAAGATTTAATATACGTTAAGAGAGAAAACGAAAACTTACATTTAAAAACGTAAAAAGAGTTTCGTCGCCTTTAAATAAATTTATTAAAATGAGTTTCACGAGAATTATAATTCGAAGAACGATACTTTAACGATTATAAACGTCTTAATGCAAGATTAACGTAAACGCTTTTAATTTTTGTTAAAAATCTTTATATTTAAAGACTCGCTGAATATTAATAAATCGATACGCTGTTTAAAGTACGATAACTAAAAGAAACTTATAACGCTTAAACATTATATAAAAGCGAGTCTCATTAACGTAAATTAACGATATAAGAAACTGAAGAAGAATAAAAGCTTTGCATAAACGATTCAGAAATGCGCGTAAGATCTGAGCAAGATAATAACGATACTAGTCATTTAATTTAACGATTAAACGTTGTAATCTGAAAATGACAAGTTAATATTACAGCTATCATTACACGTTCATAAAAACGTTAAGATTGCTTTAAATTTTAAGTTCTTTACAGTAACGATAATGAAAGTTAAGAAGCTACGACAAAAAGCAGAAACTGCGTACAAGATTAAGTATTAAGTCTGAATTAAGTAAAAGAAAAGAAAAATAAAGTCGATCATTAATTTCATCTCATATATGCGAAAAATAAACAGAATTCGCGAGTTAATAATTTTATTAGTTATAACGAAGTACGTAATAAAGAAAAATATCGCGATCATTGTTAATGAAATCGAAAAGAATTATTAAAAAACTTTTAAATCTGTTATTAACTTATCGTATTATTAAAATCTTTAAGAATTAAGCGACGAAAGCTCGAAGTTTTAATGAATAAAAAAATTCTTAAATACTTATCGCAAGAATCTCAATGAACGTTAAAGCAAGTTTTTAATCTTTTTAATCTCATTAATGATATGTTTAATCTTGTAATTAATAAGTTATTTATTTAATGTTTTTATGTATTCGCTTATTATCATTTCTTGTTTAAAGATCATGCTCTTAATTATTTATACGAATGCTAATCTCTTTACAGTAATTATTTAACGTAATAAAACGTAAAATGAAATGAATACATTTAAGCTTAAGTGCGCAGAATTAATACGATTTAGTTAATTAATTTCAGAATAAAGATAATATTAATGTCGATAATAATCTTAAAATTATTATTAAAGATTTTATAATTTTAAAAAACGATTACATATTACATTAAGTTAGTTATACGATTTTCATGAAATCTTAATACACGATTAATTTTAAGAAATAAACGTGTAAGTTAGCACATTAAATCGAAATTACGAAGAAAATATACAGTTATCGTTTAATGTATAATGCTTATCTTATAAAGAAGAGCGTAATGAATAAGTAATCTCTGAGAAAGAACTTTATCGCGATTATTAAAGCGGTTAAGAAGAGTATAAAAGAGACGAAGAAAGTAAATAAAGAAGAGTATGAAAAGTTATACGCGTAAATAAACTTCGAGACTAGATGTAATAAAGACTAGCTACTTAAATATTTACTCATCTTATCGTCATCATTAACTATCATATTAATCTGCTTATAATCAGTATATATAACTAATAAGACTTTTATTTTTACGTAATGTTAACTAAAAATTTAATAATTAATAATTATTATTAAAATGATACAGTTTAATAACGATGATATAATTTGTAAGTAATTAAATTTACACATTTAGCGAGTATTTATTCTATTATAACGTTAGGTTCGTACTCGAGTTAATAAAAGAACTACTACTATTACTAATTTGTATATTTAAATAAGTTTAATAACGAAGTACTGAATTATAATGTAAATTACTTATATTATACACTTTAATGAATGTAATTAAAATTAGCTAAAGATAACTCATGTTAGTTTAACACGAGCTTAACATTAATCATGATTTAAAACGTAAACAGAATATAATTATTTAATTAATCGTCTCTCATGATTCTTATTACTCGCATGTGCTGAGATTAGTTAAAGATAGCTTATGTTAAATTAACACGAGTTTAACATTAATTATGATTTAGAGCGTAAACAAAATATAACTTTTCGCTCGTCGTCTTTTATAAATTTTATTACTTATATATACTGATGTTAGCTAAGTATAACTTCTGTTAATTTAACACGAGCATAACATTAATCATGATTTAAAGCGTAAACAAAATATAACTTTTCGCTCGTCGTTTCTTATAAATTTTACTGCTTGTGTGTGCTAATGTTAATTAAGTATAGCTCATGTTAATTTAACAAGAGCATAACATTCATTATAATTTAAAGCGTAAATAAAACATAATCTTTTAACTCGTCGTCTTTTACGTTTTTCGCTGCTTATATGTACATGAAGATATTAAGTTAAAGATGTAACATACTTTAAAGAATATAATTTTATTAATTACGCAGCAGTTAACGTTCTTCTGTTAAGATTTATACTGTATGTTAAACTAACGTCGACTTTTTATTTTCGCAGTAAAAAAAATTCTTAAGCAGCGCGTTAAATTATGATTATAATACATAAAAAGCAGTACATTATTAAAAATAGTACATCATTAGAAAAAGTATCGTTAAACATTAAAAAAATCATTAAATTTAAAGCATACACTTACTAAATGAGTCATTTCTCGTCGCTATCATTAGTTATTAAATATCTTCTTCATGTTAATAGTAAAGTAAACGTTTCAGAACTACTTTACTATCATCTTACTTAATCATTAAGCAGGCTTTATAAAGTTTTTAACTTTATACTCATTTTTAACAATTTTATTCTACGTATCTTCGTTATTAAACACGCGATTCATAAATATAATTAGTTACGATTTCGTACGAGTAAGCTTATAATTTAATGTCATTAATATTATTAAAATCGTCTTTACTTTCTTTTATTCGTAATAATATTATTATGTTTATTATTTTATTAACTGAATTATCTTTAAACTTCGCAAGCGTTTTAAATCAGAAATGACGCAAAGCTCTTTTTACTTACTTAAGAAATTTATGTTACTTAAACATGATTTCTACGATTAAAAGCAGAAAAACTGAACGAAGAAGATAATTATAAAGAAACTTAAATGTATTAAGAAAGAATATGAGCAGTTATGCTTTTTAATAAGAAAAGCGATGCGAAACGTAAACTTGTTAAGAAAAAATTTAAGCACTTAAGAAGTTAAAATGCAGTTGCAAAACGTTTTAAAACATAACATGTTATAATTATATTACTTAAAAGTTTTAAAATAATAATTAAAGAAGACTTTGTTTAAAATAATAAAACAAATGAACTTTAACGTAAAACGATTAAACGTAAACAAGATAATAATTATATTAATGATACTTATATAAAATTTTTCATCGCGAGAATGTAAAAGTAAAAAAATTACGAATATAACAAGTTCGCAATCTTTAAAGAATGATACTTTGTACGTCGAGCAAATTTATAACTTAAAAACGTTATTCTGTATAATTCGTGACATTATAAAAGAAAAGTAAGATGCGAGTTTAATTACTGTAACAGATCTGAGTTTTAATAAGTAAAGAATAATACTAAAGAAGAATAAGATTTATAATTTACATGATGATATTATCGTGTACAATAATAACTTAAAGTTAATTAGAATCATTACAGAGCGATCGTAAAAAAGTACTTTAATGAAAATACATGCGCAAGAATAAAAACGCTTCTGTTTTATAATTAAACATTCAGTTTTAAATAAAAAGCGAACGATATAAATTTAAGATTAAATTAAAGTTAATTATTATTTTAAAACAGAATAACGATAAGATAATAAACTGCGTAAATGAGAGCGTCATGTTAATAATTCTCGTAACTTAAAATTAATTCAAAGATAATGAATGTTATTACGAGTTTACTAAGATTATATCGTTATTTACGAATATAAGTAAAAGTTTACGAACTTAAAAGCGAAGACTTAACGTTTTCGTAACATTAAAGAGATTAAATCTTTTACGATTAAAGAAAAGAGCTAAGATTAACTAAGATCGCAGACTCGTTTAAAGAATATATAAAACGTTAAAAGTTACTTTTTGTAATAAATTAATGAATAACGTAATAATCTCGAACTGAGAAGATCGCTTTAATAAAGCGTATTAAAATCGAGACGTTAGCGAATAATAAACTCTGCGAATAGCTAACGAACTAGAGATTAATAGCTTGTTATATTTAACTAAATATAAGTTAAAATGTTAAGAGTTTTATATTTATTAATAAACAAATATTAAGACTTATACGATGCTCTTTTAAATATTAACTATACGTTATTTACTGAATGCTCGAGATAAAACACGCATATTAAGAGAATGAAAATCTAGTTATGAATATGAAATATAAAAATATATAAGTTAATCTTTCATTAAAAATGTTAAACTTTACGTTAAACTAACGAATTAATATTTATAAATTATAATATTTATAACTTATTTAATATTAATAAAATGACTACATTTTATTAATATTACGATTTGTAAAGCACGAAATAAAAACCGATTAAATTAATATCTCGTAATCTTTATAAAAATATATTCACGATTTATTAATGCGAAATGTTTCTTAATAAATTCATGATCTTTTTAATGTTTATGTTAAAAGCATTTTACTAACGCGAAGCGACTGTTACATTTAATGAAAGAACTCGTTTTAATCGTCATATTTAAAAGTTTACTTATGAATTAATGTAATAAGTAATGCGAGTAAGTTAATAAGATTAATTTAAATATCGTTATAAAAATTTATCTGACTCACGACATTGCGAAAATGACGTAAGAACTAGATCAGAAAGAGCGTAAGACTTTACTATCATTTAATAAACATCGTGAAATTGTCGCGCAGAAGCGATACGTTATTTTCACTACATAAGAATTCTTTAATGATTACGTTATTAATAAATTTAAGAAATTAAATTATTAAAAGTTATTCGTTAAATATAAGCATCATTACACGTTAAGAAAGTAATCGAAAATTATTATTTAATAACGTAAACAGAGTTTCGTTATCTTTAAGTTTCATGAGAATTATAATTTAAAAAACTAAATCTCTATCATTATAAACGATCTCATGTAAGACTAACGTGAACGCTCTTAATTTCTGTTAAAAATCTTAATATTTAAAGATTCATTAAACATTAATAAATCAGTACGCTGTTTAAAGTACGATAACTGAGAGAATCTTTTAATTCTTAATGATTACACAAAAACGAGTCTTAATGATGTAAATTAATGATATACAGAACTAAAGAAGAATAAAAGCTTCGTTAAAGCAGTATGAAGATGTGCATAATATCTTTAAGAAATAACGATTATTCGCTTTAATAATTAAACGTTATGATTAAAGAATGATAACTTTATATTAGTGTAATTATTATCGCACGTACATAAGAACTTTTAAATCTTTTTAAATATAAAGTATTTCATAATAACGATAAGAGATTAAAAGAAGCTACGATAAAAGACAGAAACTTTAAACAAGACAGAGTATTAAATCTGAAATTTAAGAAAAGAAGAAAAAGAAAGAGTCGCATGTTAATTTTACCGCATATATGCGAAAGATAAACAAGATTCGTGAATTAATCACGCTTTTAATTATATTAAAGTATGTAATTAAGAATAATATTACGATCATCGTTAACGAAATTAAAAAGAAATATTTAAAGACTTTAATGTTTATTATTAATTTATCGTATCATTAAGCATCTTCGAAAATTAAGCGATGAAAGCTTAAAGTTTTAATGAATAAATAAATTTTTACATAATCATCGCAAGAATCTTAATGAACGTTAAAGTAAGTTTTTAATTTTTTTAATCTTCTTAATAATGCGTTTAATCTTGTAACTAATGAGTTATTTGTTTTTAATGTTTTTATATATTCGCTTATCATCATTTCTTGTTTAAAGATTTTGCTCTTAATTATTTATGCGAATGTTAATCTTTTTAAAGTAATTATTTAACGTAATGAAGCGTAAGATGAAATGAGTACATTTAAACTTAAGTGCGCAGAATTAATACGATTTAATTAATCGATTTTAGAATAAAGATAATATTAATATTAATAATAATTTCGAAATTATTATTAAAGAATTTACTGAGTGTTAAAAAAAGCGAGTGCTGCGAATGAAAATTACGAAAGAAAGATACAAGTATCGCCTGATGTGTAAAAATAATTTTAAATTCAGAATTTAATAAAAATTTGTGAATCTTCTTTCAGAGTTAATTTAATTAAGCTTGTCTCGATATATACTTTAGTAAATGATATTAATTAATATTAAACTAACATAATTTAGCAAAATTTATCGTTTCGTACATGTAAATAAAGAACGCGAATTAAGCAGCTCATGTTAGTTTAACATAAATTAACATAATTTAGCTAAATTTATCGCTTCGTATACGTAAGCAAAAGACGCGAATTAAGTAGCTCATGTTAGTTTAACATAAATTAACATAATTTAGCTGAATTTATCGCTTCGTACATGTAAGCAAAGAACGCGAATTAAGCAGCTTATGTTAGTTTAATATAAATTAACTTCGTTAATCATTAAATTACGAAAACGACGCGTTTACATTTTATAATTAAAACTAACTAATTATTAACAATGTTCGTTACAATAATGCAGAGACGCGTTAGTTTAATTATTCTTCACTTCTCGCACTTTATTTTCGCACTCGAGTTTTTATTCATCTTTTTATCTTTTTTAATTGCTTTACTTTTAACGTACGTTATTCTTATTAACGATCGTATACGATTTTTAACAAGTTTTAAGTATTAGCGAGAACTAAAAATACAGACTATTAAAGAAACAACATAATAAAGAATACGTAAAGAGTATTATTCGCTTTAATATTAAAAATACACAGAGATGTTCATTAGCGATGACTTTTAATTTAGAAACTTAAAGAGCGCGTTACATATACGTTAGTCTCATTTAAAGATAATACTAAACTCGTTAAGCTTAGTCGAAAACGAAATTAAGCATTATTTTCGAAAGATTCATTAATTTTTTTAAGCAAGCTAATACTTTTCGTAAGTCTTTATTCTTCATTATTTTATTATACATTCTTAATAATATATAAATAACTCAGATGTAAAATAATAATGAAACATATACTACATCGAAACGTTAAAAAGAAAAGCGTTTTAATTACGCGTTAAAATCTTTAATTACTCGCAAGCGTAATAAATTTACTATTAAGTCGTTTATATACGAAATTAACGATAGTAACGAGCGCGACACAGACGATGATTTATAATATAAGATTAATTAAAATCATCGTAACTCTTCTCGTTAAAATGATAATAAAAAAGAAGACATACTTATACATGACGAGTCTTAATTACTATAAGACATTCTTTCGCGCGTAAACTCGCGACAGTATGTATTATTAAATGATCATTAATTAATTCTAGCTTTATGCATACTTATATTAAGAGTCGCGATGTTTTTAAAATCATACATTTTAGAAGAATCAGAAAAAGATAATATCATAAGAATCTTTTCTTCATGACTCGAAAATTAAAAAGTCATGTTCACTAATCTTATAAAAGAAATATGAAGAAGATAGCGTCGAGTACTTAAAGTATTATTAGAATGAGACATAACGAAGATTCATCACGCTTCATGCGACTTCGAGAAACGAAAAATATCGTTACTTTAACTGAACTTAAGTCTTTAAACATAAATCGAAAGCTGATTATAAAGTAAATGTACGATTACATCGTAAAACTACGTAATTAAATAATCTTAAAGATTATATATTTCTCGCTTAAACATTATTATTTTATTACTTAAAGTAATTTAAATCGTTATCATTTAATCGAGACGTATTTTAATTTACTGCGTATAAAGACGATGATCTTTATCGCGATCGTTATATAACATTCGATTTAAAAGTATAAAATAAAAGAAAGATTAAATTAGTTATAATTTAGCGAATTCTCTGTAATTAATACGTTTAATTTAATAATCATTAATTACAGAAGTTAAACTAATATATATTAAATGCATACGAAAGATTTCTTAATAGTTTACAATTTTTATTATAAATATATATATAACGTTGTATAAAAAAGACGTAATTTAAGTTATTAAACGACAGTAATTAATTAACGAGATAAATGTGCTTTTATAAACTGAAAAGTTAATTAAATTATTTAACGAGCCTATTTATCACCTAACGAGCTCATTAAACTGCGCATAAAATTTGCTAATGTTTAAAAAAGATCTCGAAAATAAGTTTAATTTTAATTAAAAATGTACTTAATTACGATTTATACGAAGACGAAGATTAATTTTATAATGTTTCGTTTCAGATATGAATTTAAATTCTTAAAAAGAACATTAGTTACACTGAGATGAACATTATCATTTATTTTATAAACGACGAGTTCTTTAAAATAAATTCAGACAGAACTTTTCGAGCTGTCTTACGCGACGTCTTAAATTAATTTAATCGAGCTGCTCGCTTTAATGTGACTCGCGTTATATTATATTTTAATAAATTAAAAACATATGTATATAAACAGCGAACTAATGATTAGTGCAGAACTTATAAATAAGACTTCATTAATCTTAACTTTTCGTTAAAAGCATATAAGATTCGTTAATGTTAATAAAAGCGAAGAAATTATTAAAGTAAATAATTAAAGAAATGAAATCTTTTAAGAGCAGTTAGCAGTTAATAATACGAAAGAGAGCGATGCGAATAATATATCTGTTTTAATTATAACGAAGAATAAAGTTAACTTATTTAACATTGTAGCGAAATTTAATAAATTTCTAAAGTATGTACATTTACAGCGAACTAACGATGAGTAAAGATCTTACGAATAAGAATTAAGTAATTCATATGTTAAACTAATAATAATTTAAACTTAAAGACACGAAAGAAATCAGAGTAAACGAGATAATAACTTTAATAACGAATAATATTATATCGAAAATTAATAAGTTAAAAAAATGTATATAATAATAACGTTAAATTAATAAGAGTAAAGATTTTACGAACGAGATTTAAAAGTTCTTAAGCTTTTTACGAAAGCGATTAAGATTTAATCATTTAAAGAAAGACATAATAAATATTACATGCGTATTCGTAACGAAGAAAATTAATCTGTTATTAGTTAATTAAACATCGTTTTTTAATAAGTTACTAAAATATGTGTATGAACAGCGAGCTAATAATACATATTCTTTACAGAGTATAATAAAAGTTTTAAATCATCGCATTTAAAGCGACGAAAGTTTAACGATAAGATGCAGACTTAAGAAAACAACACGTTAACGCTAGCTTTAAATAAACTTAACATTTTAGCTTTAATTATTAATTTAATAATAATTATAAATTTCGAGTTAGATAATAATAATTCTTTATTAAAGAATAATAATATTAATAGCTTATATTAAGATTTAACAAGTTAAATTAAATAATACGAAGAAATTATATCATTTTTATCTTAGTAAACGAAAATTTAATAAAACATGATAATCTGTAATCGTATAATTATAAAAAATCTCGCGAAAGAATTAAATTATGCACGATTAAACGAGAAGCTTAACGATAATTAAAATATTAAAGTTAATATTATTTCTTAATTAACAAGATTAAACAGACTTATAACGAAGATATTATTAATTATTATAAAGCATTTTCATAAAAAAAACAGATGATAAAATTTCGCTTAATGATTTTTACATGATCGTAATTAAGTTAAATCTTAATTACGCATACATTTACAGAAAATGACCACGTTATTCTTTTTATATTAAGCTTTTAAAATTTTTATAATGTTTAAGATAAAAATGTTTATGAAAAAAGAATTTAATGTTAATAATATGAGTCTTAAAAAGATATATATAAAGATTAATAAATTAAGAATGAATCGTGTTAATTTATTAATAAGATAATAAAGATGCTTAAATTAATTTATCTGAATCGCTTATTACACATAGCGCACGAAGAGATTAATCGTGCGCGTCTCGAGAAGAAGTTTAATGCACATTTAAAAGAAAATACTTTCAGTAAGTTTCAGTTTACTAATGTAAAGTGTCTTTTTAATAACAGATTAAAGATTAAGTATTCATGTGTAAACGCGAGCTCATTTACACGTTTTATATTGTTAAAATGAGTTAATTTAATTATTATTTTAACAAACTTAATCGTTAATTAATTAAAAAAGATTTAAATTTATCTTAACGAGAATAATGATTTATTACATTAACAGATTCGTTACGCGTATTATAATAAAAAGATGAACGCGCTAGTCATTAAACTGAAATTAATAAATTTAAATCTTTTAATAAAATATAAGTAAATTAATTTTAATATTATATGTGTAATCACGATAAGCACGTATAAGACTCGCGTTGCAGAAATAATAAGAATTTATTTTATTTTTTTAAAAGTAAGTTTTAAAACAAGATAATTACGATTAATATAACAGCTTTTTATTTTAAAATAAGATTAATTAATCGTAAATAAAACGTATAAAAAAATGATTAAAACGATTAAAATCATTAATCTGTTTAAGATTATGAATAAAAAATCTCGCAAGTAATTTATTACAGATATATTTCTTAAATTATCTTTTAAATAAATAACGTTATAAATGAACACGTTAATAATAAACTTAATAATGAATTAAT
>JAABUO010003970.1_pt1 | contig 17493 bp, 15 predicted proteins | sample 5559291 | NCBI WGS metagenome assembly JAABUO01 (sample SAMN10711878, study PRJNA513372) | rock metagenome | isolation source: Antarctica rocks | place: Antarctica: Victoria Land, Finger Mt sud | reverse complement strand
CCTCGTAAAGCTCTCCCATTTTCTTCATGAACGCATCCACACCCGGCCGTTTAATGACATAGACATTGTGGTATTGCCCGTCTATCTCGACAGGAATCACGAAATCTGCTTGCTGGATTAATTTGAAGGAGGCATGGACGAGGGTCTCGTCGAGGTCGAGGACGAGGCACTTTCTGCCTTTCAGTTCCGGCCTCATCGGTTCCAGAAGCCATTGTGTTTGCTCGAGAGAGGGCGAAACAACAAGCGGCCCAAACCCGTCTTCCGTCCTCTCCACATCTGCCTGATTGCTCTCCTCAATTGCTCCAGGAGGCAGCACGGGCCGGATGGGTTCGTCGACGGAATGTTCAATCACAGCCTCTTCTCTTATATCCAAGTCATCTTCATCTTCATCGTCGTCCCGTTCCTCTCCCTCTACCATCTTCTCCGAGGGTAGGTCTGGAGGCACTCCGGTCGGTGGCTGCAACGGGGCCGCTTCCTTTTCCTTTCCATGTCCTTCTCGTCGGGAGTGCGGGACCTCCTCGTACACCTCCTCCCCTCCACAGCAGCCCATGAGCCGCCGAAATCTCCATAGCAGTGATCTTTTGCGCTTCCTGGAGTGAGCCGCAACAAACGAGCTCGCGCGCGGAGGAGTCGGCGGAGACGGGAATTTGATTGGCGAGGGTGGCTCGTCTGTAGGCTGAGGTATGGAGGTGCGATTGGATACAGGGTCGGTTGGTGCAGGCTCTCTCTGCGAGTCCTCGTTGGGTGCGTCGCCTGTGCGGGCCTGGCCGTCATTCTCTGCCCTCTCATCGCGGCTGTCAGCCATTGGTCCCACGCGCCAGCTCTCTTCCGCTGCCCGTCGCCTGTTCCCAACGAGTGGCAGAGGCAGAGGCAGAGGCAGGCGCAATGTCGCAGCGCTGTGGTTGGGGCGGGCGGTGTGGAGATTATTTGGGACCCAAACACCACACCACACCACACCAGCACGCAACGCGATACGATCTACTAGATACAAAGGGCAACAAGACTGGGATGGAGAGGGCGAAGGATGGAGGTCAGTAGGGCTGGAAGCGGGCAGCCTCCTCCAGCCCCTTTGATTTCCGTCGTATCCTGGCAGAGTTGGATCCTTTGCTCCCTTGAATCGTCTCATCGTGCCTCCATGCTCGAATCTCATTGTCCTCTCCACCCGTGATGATCAGCTGGTCGTCTAGAAGGACACCACAGCGTAGGAGTTCACTTTGGTGTGCTCCAATCAGCTGCACCCCCCGAGTGCGATCCATTTGCATGGTGTCCACGTCAAACTCCAAGACATGCGCGACCGGCTCGGAGAAGGAGCCCGTGATGACGGCGTGGCCCGTCGAAGAGGCAATGAATCCAGCGACATAGTCGCAACCGAGAGAGCTTCGAAGGTCTCCCAGGTCGTGAAAAGGAGTGCTGCCCTCTTCCTCTGCGTCGGTGTTGTACACGCCCATGGTTTCCATGTGTGAGATTCCATATACGTACCTCTCATTGAGGAATCCGCAGTGGGCCAGCGAGGAGGTGTGATTGAAGACTTGCAGCACACAGTCCTCTTCCTCACCCAAAGATGGATCGAGTAGGGTCATCAGCCCATCCTGTCCGCCAGAGAGGACACGCAGCGGGCTGGATTGCAACGCCACCTGCGTCACATCTTCCGTGTGGCATTCGCTGAAGACTCTCTGCCCGGACTGCCTCGTGTCCCATAGCGCCAGCACTGCGTCGGATCCCTTGAGCTCCGACCCTGCGGCCACAGTCGGGCCATCCACATCCAGACAGAGCCACGGCGGGTTCTGCGCCCCATGGACCAGGCTTACGATGCCCCCACTCCTGACATCCAGCATCTTGACAGACCCATCCTCGCCGCTCGTGTAAGCCTCGCTGCCCTTCACCCGCAGCCCACTGATCTTGGTGTGAACGTCGGGGATGGCAGCAATGGGCACCAAGGTGGCAGCGTCAAACACGCGCAGACTCCTGTCCGAGCCCGAGGCCACCAGCAGCCCTGCAGCAGTCACGCCGACGTCAAACACAAACTCCTCGTCCGCGTGGGCGTTGAATTTGGTCTTGCGGGCGCATGTGTAGTAGCGCATCCAAGGGACACGACGACGCTGAATGAGGCTGGCAAGACTGTGGCCGCTCCTCGCGGCACTCGCGGCAGGTCTGGAGCAGAGGGAGCAGGGGAAGGGGAAGGAGAGTTTGGACGAGTCGCAGGGGTTGGTGGAGCATGCGCTGCTGCTGCTGTCGCCATTGCAGCCGGCAGAGGCCATCAAGCGTGACCAGACTCCCCCTGGCTTGCTCCAGCAAGTCCTCAAATGGACGAGAAAGGGCGTGGGGATACTCATCCTACAGTCCAGATCCTCCGAGATTAGAACCTCCCAGCCTGACCCGCGCTTGGCCAAGGCCACGGATCTTTTGACGCAGGCCGCTTCGTTTAGGAACCATGAGGCTGCTTCCATGCTGGCCCACATGAACCTGTACGGCAACTTTACGCACGCAAGGAATGTATCGAGAGCCGTGGAGCTCTACCGCGGTCTGGCAGATGCTGGAGACCCGGCTGCCCAGAGCATGATGGGCTTCTTCTACGCCACAGGCTACGGCAATGCGACGCAGCGTGACCAGGGGCTTTCTCTTCTCTACCATACGTTTGCAGCCAAGAATAAGGACCCGAGATCCATCATGACCCTGGCCTTTCGTTACTACTCCGGCATTGGAACCCCCCAAAAGTGCGACACAGCAGTCGTGTATTACAAATTGCTTGCCGATATGGCCTTGGAGTTCTGGAACGATGGACCCCCTGGTGGACGGGCGTTGCCGAGGAATACCTACCGACTTGCTGACGATATTGGCGGTATCTACGGATTTGGGGCCAGTGTGTCGTCTGTGGGCGAGAATGCAGTCAATCGACGCCAGCCATCCACCGATTCCCTGACCTCTGTGGATGACATCCTCGACTATCTGCGATACATGGCTGAGAAGAATGACCTGGGTGCGCAGTTCTCTCTTGCTAGACTCTACTATGAGGGCTCACGTACCATTGAAAGGGATCATCGCCGCGCAATGCATTACTTCAAAGCCATCACGCGCCAGTACTGGGACAAGTTTGGAAAGGTCATGTCCACCCAAACCTCAAAGTCGGTACAAGTGTACGCGGGGAAGTGCGCTGGGTATATCGGACGGATGTACCTACGTGGCGAAGGAGTCGCGCCAGATGTTGCAAAGGCATACTCCTGGTATAAGAAGGGTGTCGAGAATGGGGACATGCTGGCACAGAATGGGTTGGGGTACTTGCATTACAAGGGCCTAGGCGTTGCCGTAGACATGCAAAAAGCCATGTCTTTCTTCAAGGCGGCTGCGGACCAGGATTTTTCGGCTGCTCAGGCCAACCTGGGAAAGATCCATATGCAGCGTGGCGAGCTTGCCGTTGCCGTTCGTTACTTTGAGCTGGCTGCGCGACATGGACATATTGAGGCCTTGTACCATCTGGCGGAAATCAACAACGAGGGTCGTGGCCGTGAACGATCGTGTGCTATGGCAAGTGCATACTACAAAACTATTGCGGAGCGGGTGGAGGAATTGCACTCTCCGTTAGCATGGGCACATGAGCAGTACCTCGCCGGTGACAAGGAGATGGCTCTGCTTGGCTTCCTGCAAGCTGCTGAAGCAGGATATGAATCCGCCCAGGTCAATGTGGCCTTCATCTTGGATCAGAATATCTCGAATCTACGCCTTGGCATGCTGCAGCCGTTTGTGCGTCCGCATGACCCTGAAAAGGAGGAGCTCTCGTTGGTATACTGGACACGAGCAGCCCGGCAGTCCAACATTGATGCGCTTGTCAAGATGGGCGACCACTACGTTGAAGGTCTTGGGATTCCTGTGGATCATGAGAAGGCTGCCGCGTGCTACAACGCGGCTGCAGAATACCAGCAGAGTGCCCTCTCCTACTGGAACCTGGGCTGGATGCATGAAAACGGCATCGGCGTCGAGCAAGATTTCCATCTGGCAAAACGCTTCTACGACCAGGCCTTTAGTGTGAATCGAGAAGCCTATCTCCCTGTGACCTTGTCGCTGATCAAATTGCGTGCTCGGAGCATCTGGAACTACCTCTCTGGTGGGAGCGTCAATGGGATTGGCGCCGATGTGGAGCCTGCAAAGGAGTGGTCCTTTGCCGACTTTGTCAAGAAGTGGTACGAGCGCGAGCGACGATACTATGACGACGACAGTGTCGAGCCCGAGGAGGGGTGGAATGAGTACTACGATGAGGTGGAGGGTGATTTCGTGGAGACGCTGGTGATCTTTGCCCTCTGCGCGGCGCTGCTCGGTCTGCTCTTTTGGCGGCAGACGCGTGCAGCACAGGCAGCTCAGCGACAGCGAGACCAAGCCGCGCAGCCCCCTCCGACCACTGCCCCAGCCCCAGCCCCTGCTCCAGCGGCTGACGAACGGCAGGAGCCGCAGCCGCAGCCGCAGCCACCGGGGGATGGCGGTCTCTTCCCGAACCCAGACAATCCCGTTATCGCGCAATGGATGGTTCCTCATTAAGAATACTGTACATATATCATGCATTATGTCAAATCCAGGTCAAGTCTTCCACGCATCTGTGGATTCGTCAAAGCCAATCGTGTTGAAATCCACATGGAGCTGCATGAGCGTCACCTTCATAGAGTAGGAGGGCGGGATGTCTGGCTCGGGGAGGGCTTCCACAGGCGGCGGCGTAGCTGCATCACGCATACGTCTCCGCTCCCTCCCTTCCTCTGTATTTTCCTCCTCCTCCGCGTCTTCCTCATGCAACCTGCGCTGAAAGGCCTGCGTGTCGAGGTGCTTCTGACGCAGATTCTCACGCCAGACCTCCTCTCCGCCCATGCGATGAATACGATCCACCGCCGCACCATGCAGATGCTCGGCCGCTTGTCGCGCAGCTGCTCGCCACTTCCGTGCCAACGCCTCCAGCTCCTCATCCTCCTTGCCATCACGCAGCCTCGTTGCCTGCTTCATCACATCGATGCGCGCGCGAGTTACTTTGCATTGCTGCTCCAGACGCTGCTTCCGCTGCAGCAGCTCTGCTGTCTCCGGGTCTGCGTGCGCGGGAGTCGCTGAGAGCGTGTTGTGCGGATGCTCGCGCAAGACGCTGCGTGCCAATGGCGACTTGAAGGGTTTGTGCAGCTGGGCATGCGCAATGCGTCGTCGCTTTGCAGCGTGATCCTGATCATGATCCTTCTCCTGATCCTCGTCCTTGTCCTTGTCAACCATGGCGCCGGCCAAAGCGACCAAGAAGTTCCAGGCCAAGCACCTCAAAGGCGTGCTCAAGCGGCGCAAGGAGCATGCCAAGTCGAAGCAGAAGATTCATATGCAGAGTAAGAGGAAGCGCAAGACAGAGGGGAAGGGCGCAGAGGAGAAGATGTCCATGGAGGAGTTCTTTGATGGCGGGTATGAAAAGATGATGGATCACGATGCCGGAGGAGCAGAAGAGGAGGAGAAGGAGGAGGAGGGGGAGGACATGAAGGAAGAAGGAGGGGACGCTCTGTCGCATGCAGCGTCTATGAAGAAGCTGAAAGACACCGATCCTCAATTCCACAAGCACCTGGTGGAAAACGAGCCGGCACTGCTGGACTTTGAGGACAATGACTTGGAGGATCTTGGGAGCGACGACGAGAAGAAGGGGGATCTGCTGACGGTGGGCATGATCCGGGAGTGGCGCACGGCGCTGCAGCAGAACTCCCTGCGTGCACTGCGCCGCGGTGTGCTGGCCTTTCGCGCTGCCGCACACATCGACGAGGACGAGAAGGAGTACAAGTACAAAATCAACGATCCACAGGCCTTTCATGACCTCATCATGCTGATGATGGAGTTTGTCCCGCAGGCTCTGCACCACCATCTAGCACCTGGTAGGAAGCACGACAAGCTCATCGTGGCGACGGAGTCCAAGAAATTCAAGCAGCTGGCGCCGCTGATTAAGTCCTACACGGCTTCGCTTGCCCATCTCCTCCACTCCCTCGGCGACGCCGCCACACTCAAGCACGTCCTCACCTCTACCGAGCGTCTCGTCCCATATCTCCTTCCCTTTCGCAAGCTCCTGCGCGAGTTCATGACCGGCCTAGTGCAGATTTGGGCTGCGAATCAGGAGGATGGCGTGCGCATGGCTGCCTTTCTCATCATTCGCAAGATTGCCTGCGACGGCGATGCGGGGCTTCGCGATGCGTGCCTCAAGCAGACCTATGCGGAGCTCGTGCGACAGGCGCGCCACACCACAGCCCACACGATGCCTGCCATGCACTTTCTCAAGAACTCCGCTGCGGAGTTGTATGGGCTGGACGGGAAGACGAGCTACCAGCATGGGTTCCAGTACGTGCGCCAGCTGGCCATTCATCTGCGCAGCGCCATCGCGCACAAGACCTCGGACAGTTTCAAGAGTGTCTACAACTGGCAGTTTGCCCACAGCCTGGACTTCTGGTCCGTGGTCGTGAGCCTGCATGGTGACGCATCGCGCGGGCGAACCCCTCTGACCAGTCTCATCTACCCCCTGGTGCAGGTGACGCTGGGCGCCATGCAGCTGAACCTAACGCCGGCATACTTTCCCCTTCGCTTCTACCTCATTCGCGCTCTGCTGCGCATTTCACGCCACACTGGCGTCTACATCCCCCTCGGCCCCTTCATCTACGAGGTCATCACCTCCTCCGAGCTCCGTCGGCGGTCAAAGAATGCCACGCTGCGGCCGGTGGACTTTCCCTCCCATCTGCATGTCTCCAAGCAATACCTGGGGACGCGGGTGTATGCAGACGGGATTGTGGAGCAGGTGGTGGAGCTGCTGGGCGAGTTCTTTGTGCTGTGGTGCACGTCCATCTCCTTTCCGGAGCTCGTTCTGCCCATCCAGCTGATGTGCAAGAAGCACATCAAGGCGAGCAAGCAGGTGAAGCTCAATCGCGCGCTTGGGGTGTTGCTGGAGAAGGTGGCGGCCAATGCCGCCTTCATCGAGAAGGAGCGCGCCCAGGTGGATTTTGCGCCGACCGATCGCCGGCAGGTGGATGCCTTCCTCTCCACCTACGACTGGGCCACAACGCCGCTGGGCAGGTATGTGCAGACGCAGCGGGAAGTGCGTGCCGAGCGGGCGCGCCTCCTGCTCGGCGACAGGACCCATGTAGAAGAGGAGGAGGGGGAGGAGGAAGAGGACTAGAGGAGGGAGAGATAGACGTTGTAGGCATGCTCCAAATCGAATAACATTTCGCGCGACTGCTCCTGCGAGACCTCATCCGTGGCGCGCATCTGGTTGAGGGTGATCAGCCACTGCACGATCTTGCCCCTTCCGTCAAAGTCGGCCGTCGTGGCGCGGTTGAGGGTGGTCATGACCTCGGAGAGCAGCGGATGCAGCTGGTCTTTGGCCTTGTAGTTGAGTCGCAGCGCGTCCATGAACGTGATGAATGTCTGCGTCGCCTCTGCGGCCGCGCGAGCAGAGATACCCGTCTGCCCCCCATGTCCCGACTGACGCCCCTCCTGATGCTCGGGCGACGCATGGTGCCCCGGCTGCTCGACAGTGGCCGGGACCCCGATGCGCAGGCGCTCCGTAGCAGCCGGATACGAAATCCTGTACGCGGCGCGAAAAGCGTCCAGATCGCCGAATGCAGCGTCCACGGCCGGGTTCTTGAGCAGGGTCTTGTACTGGGCGAGCAGACGCAGGCAGGCGGGAGTGTAGCGCGCGTGGGGAATGGTGTCCTTGATGTACCCCTTCTCCAGCAGCTCCAGACTCACTACGATCGAGAAGAGCTCCGCCAGCGACTCGTAGGTCTCGCGCTCGGCCACTTTGGTGTAGAGGCGGACTTCGTCGTCCAGGTTGCGCCCGCTCTCGTACGAGGAGGCGTAGGTCGGGGCGTACGGCGTGGTCATCTAGTCATTCCTTGGTCCATCGGTCACGCACGCGGTCTTATTGGCATACAGGCAGGATACACTATACTAGGCAAAGATAGAAATAGGCGGCTTCATGTAGTCCGCCGGGTCGTTGAAGCGCAGCCCAAAGTTGAGCTTGGAGATCTCCTCGATCTCCTTGGTGTCGAGGTTGAAGTCCGTGCACTGCAGATTCTGCACCAGGCGCTCCTTGTTGTTGCTCTTGGGGATGACGGCGATGCCGCGCTGCGTGGCCCAGCGCAGAAGGACCTGGGCCGGGGTCTTCTTGTGCGCCGAGGCAATCCCAGTCACCGTCTTGTGCTCAAACAGGACCGTGTTGGTCAGCGCCTTGGCCCACCCAAGTTCGACAAAGGAGGAGGGTCCAAAGGAGGAGTAGGCGGTCACGGCGATGCCCTTGAGCTTGCACAAGTCCATCAGTGCCGGCTGTGTGAGGTAGGGGTGGTGCTCCACCTGCAGCACGGCAGGCTGGATCTTGGCGTAGCGCAGCAGGTCCAGGATCAGGCTGCCCTGGAAGTTGCTGATGCCGATGCTGCGCACGATGCCATCCTTCACGAGGCCCTCCATGGCCTGCCACGTGGCTTGGATGGGCACGTCGGCCAAGTCAGTGGACCAGCTGGGCGGGTACTTTGTGCTGGGGTCGACGTACTTGAGGGCGACGGGGAAGTGCATGAGGTAGAGGTCGATGTAACCCAAGCCATACTCCTCCAGCTGGCGGCGGCACGCGGGGCCCACGTGCTCGGGGGCATGGAACGTGTTCCACAGCTTGGTGGTGAGGAAGAGGTCCTTGCGCTGCACGAGGCCCTCGTCGATGGCACGGCGCATTCCCTGACCGGCCTCCTTCTCGTTCCCATAGTCGCAGGCACCGTCAAACAGCCTGTAGCCGGCTTTGATGGCGTTGTAGACAGTGTCGGCGCAGGTGGCATTGTCGACCTTCCACAGGCCGAAGCCGACGAGGGGCATTGCGTGTCCAGAGCTGAGCTTGATGGACATGGTGGCTGTGGGTATGGTAGTTTGTGGGAGAAGGAACGAGCAAAGAAAAGAATTTATCCGAATCTCGGCTGAATTGATGAAGATGACAAGAAAAGAAAGGAGGAAAGAGAAGAGAAGAGAAGAGCGATCTCCTTCTCCCCTTCCTCGCTCTTATCTTTTGCTGTATTTATTTGTCAGGGTAGGGCTACATATAGGGCAGTCACACGGTGTTCATTGTTCACGACCACACCCTACCGAGTACCACCAGGAAGAAGGACAGAAGATGCAGGAATACGCCATCATTGGGCGCAAGCTGCCCTCCGCCACCGACTCCACCCCCAAACTGTACCGCATGCGGCTGTTTGCCCAGAACACGACCGTGGCAAAGTCGCGCTTCTGGTACTTCCTCACCAAGCTGCGCAAGGTCAAGAAGAGCGCCGGCGAGATCGTCTCCCTCAACGCCATCCACGAGCGCAAGCCCCTGAAAGTCAAGAACTTTGGCATCTGGATCCGCTACGACTCGCGCAGTGGGACGCACAACATGTACAAAGAGTACAGGGAGATGAGCAGGGTGGAGGCCGTGCAGGCCCTCTACCAGGACATGGCCGCCCGCCACCGCGCCCGCTTCCGCTCCATCCAGGTGCTGAAGGTGGTGGAGCTGGAGAAGACAAGCGACATCAAGCGACCCTACATCCAGCAGCTGCTCAAGCGGGGGCTCAAGTTCCCCCTCCCGCACCGCCTGCCGCGCAAGATGGGCAAGAAGATCTTCAGTGCGCATCGGCCGAGTACTTTCTACTAGCCTCTAGCTATACATACTCCTTTCCCCCCATCGTTCCTATCGTGCCTGCTTGCTCTTCCCACCTCTCCGTCTGCACCATGCAGCGTGTTCGAGTCTCACCGCAGCTGTCGCGCAAGATCGATTTGCGCGTCCTCCCCATCCTCACCCTCTTCTACCTCATGTCCTTCCTCGACCGCACAAGTGAGTTTGCCTTGGTTGCTGCTAATGAGACATCGGCAATGCCCGCTTGGCCGGTCTGGAGACCTCGCTGGACATGGCCGGCCACCAATACAACATCGCCCTCAGCATCCTCTTTGTGAGCTACGTCTCCTGGGAGATCCCCAGCAACCTGCTGCTCAAGAATATCCGCCCCTCCATCTACCTGCCCTGCATTGTTATGGTCTGGGGCGTCGTCACCACCTGCACCGGCGTGGCACAGAGCTTTGGCGGGCTGGTGGCCTGCCGCCTCATTCTAGGCTTTGCTGAGGCCGGCCTCTTCCCAGGATGCCTCTTCTACCTCACGACATGGTACCCGCGGCACCAGTTCCTCTTCCGCTTCTCCATCTTCTTTGCCGCATCCACTCTGGCGGGGGCCTTTGGGGGGCTGCTGGCGGCGGGCATTAGCAACATGAACGGGGTTGCTGGGCAGGCGGGCTGGCGGTGGATCTTTATCCTGGAAGGCATCCTCACCGTGCTCATTGGCCTGCTCGGCCTCTTTGTCATGTGCGACGGCCCGACGGAGGCTTCCTTCTTGTCTGCAGAGGAGAAGGAGGAGCTGCAGCTGGCCTTGGAAAAGGATGCACAGGGAGCAAAGGAGGTCCCATTCAATTGGGCCGAGGTGCGAGCCGCCTTCATGGACTGGAAGGTCTGGGTGTCGGCTGTGGTCTGCATCGGCGTCGCCCTGCCCACTTTTAGCTTCGCCCTCTTCCTGCCCACCATCATCCGCTCCCTCGGCTTCCAGAATGTCGTGGCCCAGCTGCTCACCGTGCCTCAGTATGCGGCCGCCTTTCTCTTCACCATTGGCGTTGGCTGGCATTCGGACGTGAAGCGTATCCGCGCTCCCTACCTCGTCATCTTCAATGCCCTTGCCATGCTGGGATACATTCTTCTGCTGGCATATATCTCCACTGGCGTCTCCTACTTTGCCACCTTCCTGACCGCCATTGGCCTCTTCACCTCCTCGGCCCTCAACATGACCTGGCTGGCCAATAATCTCTTTCCCTCCACCAAGCGGGCAGCCGGCAGCGCGATGCAGGTGGCCGTGGGGCAGCTGGGGGGTATTGCCGGCGCCTACATCTACCTGGATGGGCCACGCTTCTTCCTCGGGCACGGCATGTCGCTGGGCTTTTTGGTGATGGCGACGCTGGCCACCTGCTTACAGTGGTTCCTCCTGCACCGCCTGAATAACCGTGGCGGCTTCCAATACACTTGTTGACGACTTCATTCACCGACGGGACGAGTTCACGGGTGAGTTATGTTTGCACGGCAAGCTTCACCCATGTATTTATTTACGAAGAAATAAGTTATATACAATTTGTAATCATCACTGCCAGCAGCACAGTCCCAGCAGCACAGTCATCCACTACAATGACTTCGTACGAATGCATCCGATAGAAATCTCCCAACTTCATGTGTTGTGCTGTGTGACTCGGTCGCTGGAGATGAGATGGATGGATGGTGTGACCGACTGGACCTGCTAAGCCTGTGGGGCACCGTGGCAGGGCTGCTCAATCATGAGTGCTGAAAAGATATCCTTCAGTCACCGCGTGCTTGCGTGGATGGCATGGCTTGTCCGAGTGCGTTGTTGGTTGAAGCCACACCTCCCCAGATCAGCGGTGGTGAGCTGTGTGATCGGCAGGTTGGAGATAGGGGTCGAATGCGTACATATTTCCATTGGATAGACTAGGGTCAATTTGTAAGATGTCTACATGCCCCGCAGCCGGGTGCACGTGGTTGTCGGATGGCTGGTGGTGGAGCAAGCCCACATCCAGCAGCGCCCTGCCCACATCGAAATCCGGGTGCGTGTTGACATCCAACGAGCTGGTCCGCTGGCGCTTCGCCCTCTCTTCCTCCCCTTCCCATCCCTCCTTATCGAATTCGCACAGCAGGCCGCGCTGCTTACAGGCCTGGCACAAGGGCCCGCCTGTGCATTTGATTTTGTATCCCGCGCACCGGTTGCAGCTCTTGCGGCGCGACGTCCGCGGCATAGCATGCGACTCGTGCACGGCGCGCGTATGGCGCGAGAGGACGTCTTTGCGGGTGAAGCCCTTGTTGCAATAGTCGCAGATGAAGGACTTGTGGGAATTTGCGTCGTGCGAGCGACGGTGGCGGTCCAGGTGCTCTGCACGCCCGAACGCTCTAGCGCACATCTCGCACACGTACCTGCCTTTCTGCTTGTCCTCCTGGACCAGGCGGGGGTCGAGGCTCATGGGCGTTGCTACGTGAGGTCGCTACGTGAGGTTCGCTACGCAAGAAAATAGGTGATATGGTACAGCGAATCGTCCCCGGCTCGTCCATTGCCCGCTCCAAGGTCTAGTATATGGGTTGGCGCGCTGCTCTGCGACGCTGAATGGCGGCGTAGGTCTTGTATCCAATGATTCTGTCGTTAGCTAACGGGCCCTGCAAGGCTGCTGCTCACCCGGATGCAACGACGCCCACAATACTACCGTTAGCACATCCTGCATTCACACCTACCAAAGCACCAGGATCACACCCGGTGGAAGCATCTCCTTTGCCACAGGGATTCGTTCCTCTGCTGCTGGTGGGGGAAGATTGTTTGTTTTTGCGACTGGACTGTGGGAGGTGGGCGGATGGGGGAAGTGGGACTGTCGGAAAATGCCAAGCACTTCCACGCCAGCAACTCACTCACCACCAACGCCAATCCCAACACCACAACGGCAGGCCCCGGGGCCAGAGCGCAATAGTCGTGATGGGTCTCCCAAATCGTGCCGAGAGAGCGAGTGCAGCACTTGTTCATGCCCTTTTTCTCTCCGCTAGCTCAAATATTCTAGCGGTTCATGAGCGGGGAGATTGGACCCCAAGACTGGAGGTCAACCATGCGCGTGCTCGTAGAGTGAGTAAAAAAGCAAGTATACCTGCCCGGCTTCCACTCCTAACTCTCCGCCGCAGTCGGTCCAACGCTCGCTGGATTCTGGTCACAAGACCCTCCGGAAACGGGCTGACTGGGCAAAGTGGGGAAATCGCATCACCGGAAGGGGGGAATGGCAGATAATACAGGAAATAAACCCGACGATCCAGCGCCATATCCCACCTAGCCGTCAAATCCGACCCTTTTCCCGGACAAAACCCTAAACGTCAGTCATATATGGCTCGATTCCCCCCGAGGGCGGTTGTCCTTGGCTCGGTCACACAATGAACGAAAAGACACATTCCCCCGAGACGGATGGCAAGCAAGAGGCAGAGGTGGTCCGCAAGGAGCACGGCGGAAAGGTGGGCAACGTCGACCCCGCACGCTCCATGGGTGCCGACAAGGAGGACTTGGTCCAGTTAGCCCAGAAACAGGCCCGGCTGAATAACCCGCTGGTCGGAAAGACGGATGAGCAGCTGGAGGCGGATGCAGTTGCTTTCTGTGACGAACGGCTCGATGGCCAGCACAAGGAGCTTTTCATCAAGGGGGCTCTACTGGCTGCCGATACGAAGAAGAGTGCGCGCATGAACCTTTCGCAGCATGATATGACCATCTTGGAGGAGGAAGAGACCCATAGATGGCGCCAGCCCTGGGCCGTGTACTATGTGGCTATCATCTCGTCCATGGCTGCTGTCGTGCAAGGCATGGATGAGACGGTGATCAATGGTGCCCAGCTGTTTTATGTCAAAGAATTTGGTTTGGATATTACCTCATCGCGAGGCTCTGCGATTGAAGGCCTTATTAATTCGGCACCATATCTGTGTTGTTTTGTGTTTGCCTGTTGGTTGACAGACCCCATCAATCGGCTTGTTGGTCGACGGGGTTGCATCTTTTGGTCGTGCGTGATTGCTGGCGTCGCTTCCATCTGGGAGGCCTTCACCTACAGCTGGTACCAGCTCTTCCTCGCGCGTCTCCTTTTGGGATTGGGCATTGGTCCCAAATCCACCACAGCACCCGTCTACACGGCTGAATGTGCGCCTCCACGAATCCGAGGAGCCCTCGTCATGCAGTGGCAGATGTGGACCGCATTCGGCATCTTTTTGGGCTATGCAATGGACATTATCTTTGAGCCGCTGACTACAAATGGCTGGCGATACATGCTTGGATCAACGGTTGTTGCCCCCATCATTGTATGCTGCATGATCTATTTTGGTCCCGAGTCTCCTCGTTGGTATGTCAAGAAGCGTCGCTATGCCAAGGCCTTTGAAGCGCAAAAGCGACTCACTCGCTCCGAACTTCAAGCGGCCCGTGACATCTTTCGAATTTATGTCGGCGTACAGCTCGAACAAGAGGCTCAGAAGGGGCGGAATCTGATCAAGGATTTATTTGTGGTACCACGTGTGCGTCGCGCCACAGTCGCCTCGGGTCTCGTGATGTTTATGCAACAATTCTGCGGAGTCAATGTTATCGCCTTTTATTCCTCTCAGGTCTTCACCAATGCTGGCTTTTCTACCAAGAAGGCATTTGCTTCATCACTCGGGTTCGGTGCCGTCAATTGGGTCTTTGCAATTCCGGCGATTTACACGATCGACACGTTTGGGCGGCGAAACTTGCTGTTGTTCACCTTCCCTTTTCTCTGCATCTTCAATCTTATGACTGGGTTCTCTGGATTTGCAGCAAGTGGGAGTACGGCAAACATTGTGCTTGTATCGCTGGGGATATACCTTTATGGGATCTTTTACTCTCCTGGAGAAGGTCCTGTGCCGTTTACCTATTCGGCGGAAGCATTTCCTCTATACATACGTGATGTGGGAATGTCGTGGGCCACATCTGTGACTTGGGGTTTTGATTTCGTCCTCTCCATCTCCTTCCCTACGCTGCTTGTTACCTTTAAGCAACAAGGTGCCTTTGGCTGGTATGCTGCATGGTGTATTATCGGATGGGTGCTCATCCTACTCATTATGCCCGAGACAAAGCAACTCACCCTGGAGGAACTCGATCAAGTGTTTTCTGTACGCACTCGCGATCACGCACGCTACCAGCTGAATGCCTTCAACAACTCCTTTCAGCGCAAAGTCATGCGCAGGAATATCCCGCGCTTGCCTCCGCTCTACGAGCATGAGAACAGGAAGCTCCGTGAAGAGGCTTGAATGTATTCTAACCGTTTATCAACCGTTTCCTACTCCCCTTTCCAGTCCTTCTTACTACGTACACTACTCGTTGATTCTGGCGCTCATCCACGTCTCCGTTTGTACGTCTGACGCGCCGCAAAAGTGAGAAAGAGAATCAAGACGACGCGCAAAATTCGCCTCGTCCATAACTTTGCCCTTCCCTTTGCTGTATACGTGGTCACAAAATGGCGCGACGAGAGAAACACTGTTCGGAGCCAGTAGTGCCACTGGAAGTGGGGATACAGAATCTCATTCCGCCCGGTTTCGGAATCGAGGTACCAGCTCGAGCAACCCGTCGACCAGACATAGTTCTTCAGTCTACTTTGGATCCATTTGTTGTCTGCTGTCTCTGCCTCCTGCTTTACCTCTATGGAAGTGGCGTCGTTGTACAGAAGCGGCTTGATGGAGCGCAGCGCCAAATTCACCTGACACTCGGTAGTATACAGCACGCTCAGATGTCCGGTTGCCGTGTTGAGGCCAAAGATGGTGTAGAGGTTGGGGAAGTTGGCAAAGCAGGTTCCGAGGTAGGCCTGTGGACCGCCCTGTTTCCTCCAATGCTCATTCAGGCTGATACCATGCCTTCCGCGGATTTCCATGGGGACGAGGAACTTTTGTGCGGCAAAGCCGGTGGCGAGGACAATGGCATCCGCACGCACGCGGCGGCCGGACGCAGTGCGCACGCCATCCTCCACAATTTCAACAATGGTGTCATTAGTCAGCTCCATGTTCTCACGCCATAGGCAATCAAAGTAGAAGGTGTCAAATACCCTGCGCTTACAGCCAATCTCAAAGTCTGGAATCAAGAGGTCGCGGTATTTTGGAGGAGCGGCTTGGTCCACATACTCCAACAACTCTGCACGAAGCGTATCGCGTCTCTGTTTTCCACCCTTGGTGTGAAACATGAGGAAATCCTTCTCCATGTCCGCGTAGTAGTAGAGTCGCACAAGTTGCAGCGCAAACGGAACGTGCTTCATGGTCCACCGGAACCATGAGCTTCGTTCGGGGTTCTTTCGCTCCTCCACCCAATGCGGTTGCCGCGCAAACTGGACCACGCGCTTGGAAACTTTGACAAGCTCGGGGACGAACTGGGTGGCGCTGCAGCCATTGCCCACGACAATGACGTCCTTGCCAGCAAGCTGTACGCCATGGTCCCACTTGGCAGAGTGAAAGAGAGCACCCCTGAAGCGTTCGGATCCAGGAATATCGCACTCTCGCGGGATCCCCAGGCCACCCACTGCCGTCACAAATACTCTGCATACGCGCACAAATGTCTCCTTGGTGTCGATTCGTTGCAGCAACACTCGCCATACGTGTGCTTCTTCATCCCAGTCCGCGCCCTTACAATGCACGCCAAACGTGAGCTTCTCACGAAGACCGTACTCCTTCGACATGCCATTCAAGTAGTCTTGGATCTCATCCCGCATGCAGAATTTTCGACTCCAATTGGGATTCTGGTGGAAGGAGAAGGAGTAGAAGGCAGATGGCACATCTACGCCAGCGGCGGGATACTGGTTGATGTACCACGTTCCACTAGCGCCCGCGGAGCTTGATGTTGGATGACTCTGCTCATAGATTTCAAAGTTGCGGATCCCATACCACCGCTGAATCTGCACCCCGAAGGCCAGTCCGCTCATGCCAGCGCCAATAACGACGACGCTCGTATCGATTGCAGCCATTGGTGTTTGTGTCTTGATGCTTGCTCGGTGATTCTTGCTTGGCGTGGCGTCTTCACGGAGTAAACCGACCCACCGGTTTCCCCACCGGCTTTCTCACCGCTCACGATAATCGTGCACGATCCGGAATAAATCCTCACGGTGGTGGAGTTGATGCCATTAAAGGCAATGAATGGGAAGATGCTTTCAACGGAGTTACCCGTTTCAGTGGACTGAAAAATCTTACATTACATGCTCATATATACCAGATGTTGGTCCTTCAATACGTATCTTGGGGGAAATGTAGCTGATGCTTGCCGCTGACACGGTCCCTCCTCTCGGAATGATGAATCCAGCCTCCAAAGGCTCCTGTGACGAGCCATAGTGCGCCATCAACAAAGAGGCATATAATACAGGCGGAGAAGAGACCACAGATAATGTGAGCGTCACCCGCGGTTCCTATACATGAGATGCCGTAGTCATGAACCATCAATCCTCCAGCCACAAAGAAGGCAGCGGCCACAATCAGGTCCCATATGTAGAAATGATAGGCCCATACGAAGAGGAGGATCCAGAGGAGGGAGGAGATGACACCTACTCCCCCCACGACGGTTGTAAATATCCATAAATGCGGCAGTGACGTCCACGCTGTCTTGCCATTTGAATCGACGCGAAGGAGGAAGACAAAGTAGCCGAAAATGAGTCCGCTCACCAGCAATTGAACGAATCGGACTAGAAACGAGAGCAATTTGCGTAGGATAGCCATAACTTTGAGGCGAGGAGCGTGCGTGCAGATAAGACCGTTGGCCGGGGAGAAGGGGAGACTGTTGACTGCAGGGAATGTGGCTGGGTATTTATGCTTCCCCTTAGTTACGTGTTTACCCTCGCGTAACCGCAGTTGTGGCGCAGCCGCAGGTTGTGGCTGGGGCGGACATTCCTATTTTTAGCCTCCTT
>JAABUO010003968.1_pt1 | contig 17501 bp, 12 predicted proteins | sample 5559291 | NCBI WGS metagenome assembly JAABUO01 (sample SAMN10711878, study PRJNA513372) | rock metagenome | isolation source: Antarctica rocks | place: Antarctica: Victoria Land, Finger Mt sud | reverse complement strand
GATACTCCCCCTTGACGAGACATGATGGTCCTCCTGTGATGGTGGTTTCAGCACCTTCCATCATACAAAAGCTATCTGTCTCGTCTCCTCCTTCACTATGGCTTTGTGGCTAACCTACCCTCAAAAGCACCCGACGCCCCCCTCATCGACTTCGATCAATAACGCCCGCGAGGGCTATGAGGAGAGGCAGCGGAGGGAGCGCCGGCAGCCGCGCAAATGGCAGCAGGCTTACCGGCGACTCTCCCGCGCATCACCTGGCCACGGCGGGACACAACCCGTGCCCGCGCAGCTCCGGGCGACGCTTCCCCAGTGTACCGCTCCCTCGTCAATGGGGTCAGGCGCGGGATGGGCTTACCACGCAGATATCGACCGGTTCCGCCGGCGTGGTGACTGTCCGCCGCACGGCCCCCGTGCGCGCATCCACCAGCAGCAATGCCCCCGGAATCCCGAGCTGGGGGAGCGTCGCCTCCGTCTTGCCCACGACGAGGAGGTCCCGCGGCCCCAGGGCGAAGCGTTCGCCGCAGAACGCGGGGGCTTGTCCGGGAAGGGGCGGCGGGACCAGCACACGCGTCCGGGCAGTGGCCATGGTGATGACGCTCATCCCTCCTGAGTAGCCGCACGGCCCGACGACATAGAGCCGCCCCGCGCGTGCATCCAGGGCCAACCCCATCAGATGGTTACCCGGCAGGCGGGGGTCAAATCGGCGCGCCACCCGCCCCGCCCCGTCGATTTCCTCGATGGGACCCTCTCCGGTCGTGGCCAGCAGTCCGAGGCCGGAGAGCGCGAAGCCGCCGTGTGTCCAGATGCAGCCGACGTGGGGCGGATTGGCCGACGAGCAGGGGCGCAGCCCCCCTGCCGTCAGCACGAGCCGGTCGATGCCGGTCGTGTCGCTACCATGATAGCTGAGGTACAGCGCGCGCTCATCCGGCGCGACCGTCCCCTGGTAGACGAACCAATCGCCGCTGTCGCCGCGATGTACCGCCCAGCGGGCGAGGACGCGCCCCGTGCGCGGATCGACCACGGCCACGAACGCCCCGCGGGCGTGGGTCGGGGCGCCGAAGAGGTAGAGCCGCCCGCTGACCGGTCCCACAGCTAGGGCGCTGAACGCCACCCCCGGCGGCAGCGCATAGCGGGCGCGTACCCCTGCGCTCGCCGTGTCAACGACGGCGAGGTGATCGGCGCCGCCGGGATCGCTCGGCGCGAGGGCGTACAGGGTGCGTCCGTCCCGACTGGGCGCCAGGAGGTGGTTGCCGACGAACCTGAGCTGCAGCGTCGTGCTGGCCGGGAAGGGCGTGAGCGCGTGGGATGCTACGAGCGCACCCGTATCAGCGCGGACAGCGAGCAGGCTGTTATCTGCCAGCAGGGCGAAAACGACCGCCGGCGCCGCGACCGCCGGCGCTGCGGGTGAACCCGGACGCAGCAGGCAACAGGCCACGAGCAGATGACTCCAGCGGCGCACAATCAACCCACCGAACCGCATATTGCCCCCTCCATCGCCGTCCCGCTATCGCTCTATCAGTACTATCACCCGGCACGGCGCGACGTTCAGCCCCTGCTCTTGCACCCGCTCCCGGAACGCCCGCGCGTTTACGGCCCGCTGCTGCGCCGTGGCGATCTCCCCCACGCTGATGCGCGGCCCCGGCGACGCGCGTCGCCGGGGCCGCTATCGCAAGGGCGGTGTGCGGCGTGTCGGGCCGGCAGCCCTATCGCGCGTGCATCACCCGCTCGATAGCCCACGTCTCCGCGTCGGCCGCCAGGGTCCCCGAGACATGCCCGGTGGCCGGGTCGAGCGCCGCCACCAGCCCGCGCTCCGGCTCCAGGGCGTAGAGCCGTTGTCCGTCGGGGCTGGGCGCGATGCTGGCGACCGCACGCCCCGCGAGGTACGTGGCACGGATGGCCAGCGTGCGCGCCGGGAGGACCCAGACCCCGCGGCTCGTGGCCGCGAACAGTGTCCGGCCGTCGGGCGAGACGACCGCGCCCGTCAGGGTATGTTGCGGCGCTCCCGCGCGCGTGGCCAGCCTGACCTCTGCGGCCATCCCATCGGGTAGACCATGGACGGCGATGGCGCGCCCCAGCACGGGATTGACCAGGTAGAGCGACGCCCCGTCGGGCGCCACCGCGAGCATGTAGTGCGCCAGGTCCGCGGCGGCCGCATGGTCGTCGGGCAGCATGATGCAGTGCACGCGGCGGGCGGCGACGCCCAGGGCGTGGACGAAGGCACCGCTGTGCCCCGGTTGGACGTAGAGGGTGAATAACCAGTCGCCGCGCGGCGACCACACGCGCGTGTAGGACGTGCCGCGGATGATATCTTCGCGCTCGCCGGGCTCGCGCAACGGGTCCGTGGCCAGCCGTCCCTGGCGCACGTCGTACAGGCGCACCTGATACGCCTGCGGGCCATGATGGGCCAGGGGCTCGATCAGGTACAGCGCCGCCCCGGCGGCGTCGATGGCGTCGAGGCCGAAGTGGCCGGCGAGGCGCACGGTCGCGGCCACGCGCAGCGTCGCGGTGTCGATCACGAGGGCGCGCGTGTCGCGCGCGCCGGGCGTGGCGTCGCGCAGGGCCAGCCAGCGGCCGTTGAAGGAGAGCGCGGTCAGCGTCTCGGACGTGTCGACGGGATAGCCGCCGCCCGCCAGGCGCACGGCGGGGCGTCCGTCGAGGGTCAGCCCGGTCTGGCCCGACCGGGTACCCCGCAGGGCCGCGGCCGTTCCCGTGCCATAGAAGGTGGCCGGCGTGTAGTTGCCGGCCTGCGTGGTGTAGTTGCCGGCGACCGTGAGCGAGCGCAGCGTGCGTCCCGACGCGGCGTCGATCGCTTGTACCAGCGAATGGGCGCCGTCGGGCTGCGGGGCCGCGACGTACAGGGTGTGCCCGTCGCGGCTGAACAGGCCCAGGGGCAGCGCGTGCGTCGCCTGCCCCGTGCCGACCGAGAGGGTTGCCAGCGACCCGACGGGCCAGGCGCCCGCGCGCAGCACCAGCAGATCGTGGCGTGCCACACCGGGGATGGCGGCCTGTGCGCGCGGTGCGATGGCCAGGAGCGCGAGGAGGGCTCCGAGTGCGACGGCTAGACGGAAGTGTCGTGTCATGATCGTCCCCTTATTCTCTATCGGTCCTCGTCGTCGTGGCGAGGACGGCGGACGTGCTGTGACCGCACTCCTTTCACGGGGACTCAGCCCCGCCTACCTGACTAATGAGGGGAAAAGTCGTTACTCTACATAACGCTCCAGGTGCTTCATAGGATACACCCTTATGGCCCTGGCTGCTTGCGAGCACACCCCCCGTGTCATTGGCCATCTCTTTTGGTTCTCAGGCACTTTTGGTGATACCGGTGAAGTGCGACGTGGTGACGCTTATTGAGCAAAGATATAGTGAGTGTTCACAACGGGGCACGGTGATGGCGCTGATAGGGCTGGGCTGAAGGCAAGCTAGTCAAATCGGTGGTTTCGATCCGGGACGTTCAGCACATCGGCCGCATTGTCGTTCTCAAACCGAGCGTCATCGATGGCTGTTAGGCGTCACCAAAAGTGCCTGAGAACCTCTCTTTTTTCCAGGTAGTTGGTCATCTCGCCTTTCCACCCTCGCCATCACCAATGTTGGGTGATGGCATTGCATAGCGAAGAGACCGTTTGCGTTTCTTGAGTGAGTAAGGCGTCGTATATCGCTCGAATCGAAAGGGCTGAAGTGGAAAGGGAAGATGGCCAAAATGGCCGTTTACCTGGCAAATTATCAGGTTCTCAGGCACTTTTGGTGATACCGGTGAAGTGCGACGTGGTGACGCTTATTGAGCAAAGATATAGTGAGTGTTCACAACGGGGCACGGTGATGGCGCTGATAGGGCTGGGCTGAAGGCAAGCTAGTCAAATCGGTGGTTTCGATCCGGGACGTTCAGCACATCGGCCGCATTGTCGTTCTCAAACCGAGCGTCATCGATGGCTGTTAGGCGTCACCAAAAGTGCCTGAGAACCAATTATCATGGCCAGCGACACCCCGCACCCCTCCCCCACCCTGTAAGGCGTCACGTTCGTTGCGCCTAACGTCACGCTCGCTGCGCCAAAAACGTCACGTTCGCTGCGCCATCCTCCACCCAGCCCCTCGTCCTGCCTCCCTGTCCCTCTTTCTGAGCGTGAAAACAGCCTTGCACCACCCCAACGATGCCGGTGACGACAGACACCCCCGGTGCGGATCGGCGCACCGAACGTGACGTTTCTGCAAGATTGGCGCACCGAACACGACGTTTCCCGCGCACCGAACGTGATGTTCCCCGCCCTGTCACACCTGCAATCGGCGCAGCGAACGTGACGCCTTACACGCGCGGCAGGGGGCCAGGGGCCAGGGTAGCGTGCCCATAATGAGCAACGTGATAGTACCCTGAGACTAAAACCCAACTCATGCCGGCACAGCCCTCATGGCGGCGTTCCGTGTCGCCGCCAGCGCGACTAGCGACAGGATGGCGGCGAAGATCAGGACGGTGGGCACCGGCCCGACTTTTTGCAGCAACACGCCCGCGAAGAGGGCGCTCAGCGTGGACGGCCCGAAGAAAAGCAGCCCGCCCACGCTTTGGACTCGCCCCTGCAGCTCATCCGGTGTCGCCGCGATCTGATAGCCGAACGTCGGGACGTTATAAATTGTCCACCCGAACGAAACGGCGCCCCATACGGCGCCCAGCCCCCACGCGCCCGGAGCGACGGCGTAGAGCGGGCACAAGGCGCCCTGCGCCCATAGCCCGCCGACGACGATGCGCCGAAAGGGGACGCGTCGTTGCACGCGCGGCGCGGCGAGGGCACCGAGCAGGCTCCCCACGCTGCCGACCGCGAACAGGAGGCCGACGACGGCTGGCGATGCGCCGCGCTCCTTCGCCAGGACGATGAGGCTGAAGCGGCTGGCGTTCGTGATGAAAAAGAGGATGCTGCTCGAGAGCATGAGCGAACGCATCAGCGCGTGATCCCGCAGCCAGGAGAGGGCTTCCGTCATCTCGCGTCCGATGTGGCGCGTCGCGGCGGCCCTCTCCTCCCGCAACGACGCGCGCAGGAGCACGAGCGTCACGGCCGAAGCGGCGTAGGAAACGGCGTCGAACAGCATGGGAATCGTCTTGCCCAGGCTCTGGAAGATGAGGCCGCCGAGAGGCGGGCCGCCGAGCGCGGTAGTGGACTGGATCACCCCGTCGCGGGCCACGGCGGCGGTCAGCTGATCGGGAGGGACCACACGCGGGAGGGTGGCGATCGAGGCGGCGTTGAAAAAGATGTAGAGCGCCGTGGAGATAGTGCTCGCGACGACGAGCTGCGGGATGGTGACACGGCCCAACACGGCGGCCAGGGGGATGCTCCCCGCCACGAGGGCCTGCCCCGCTTCACAGGCGATCATGATGGCGCGCCGGTCTACGCGATCGGCCCAAACACCGGCGAAGAGGGTGAAGACGAGGTAGGAGACAAAGGACCCTGCCCCGACCAATCCGGCTTGGGCCGGCGAACCGGTGAGGGCCAGGGCGAGCAGCGGGTAGGCGACACTAGATATCTGAGAGCCGAGGACGGACACAGACTGTCCGCTCAGCAGCAACAGGTAGTCCCGATTGCGCCAGAGGGAGGAGGGGCGCGTTGTCACGCGGCCACGCCCCTCCATTGACATCGCGCTATTTCAGCCCTGTCGTGGCGATGCCCTCCACAAAGTATCGCTGCGTGAGGATGTACGCGCCGATGACAGGCAGGGCGAGGATGGTCGCCATGGCTAGGTCCCACGTTATGTTGCCGTTGCTAGAACCGCCGCGCACAAAGAGGCCGACGGCTTGCGACGCCGTCTGGAAGTTCTGGTCATGCTCCACGACGAGCGGCCACAGGAAGTCGTCCCACCCCGTCATAAAGACCAGGACCGCGACCGTCAGCACCACCCCTTTGGAGAGCGGCCAGGCGATGCGGAACAGCATGCTCAGGTCAGAAAGCCCGTCGAGCCGTCCGGCCTCGAAGAGTTCGGCCGGCAACGTGCTGAAGAACTGGCGGAACAAGAAGATCCCCAATGGACTCACCAGCGCTGGCGCGATGATCGCCTGGTAGCTGTCACCCCAGCCGAAGAAGTCGGCGATCAAAATGTACAGCGGGACCAGCGTTAGCATCGACGGAATGGTCATGGTAAACAGGATGAGATTGAACAGAAAGGTGCGCCCGACGAAGCTAAGGCGCGCCAACGCGTAGCCCGCCATCGAGCTGAACACGAGCGCGCCGACCGTGACGAGGCCGTAGTCAATGGCGCTGTTTAGAAATGCGCGGGCCAGACTGCCGGCCGCCTTGAACGCGCCCGTGTAGGAGCCGGTCGTGAAGGGTTGCGGCCAGAAGGTTGTGTACAGTTGATTCTCGGTCTTGAACGAAGAGAGCACCCCAAACAGCATGGGGCCAAGGAAGACGATCACCCCTATGATTAGCAGCACATAGGAGATTGTGTGCGCGGCGACGTGCCGTCCGCGCCCTATGCGCGCCTTGGCCGCCGGTGTTGTTGTTGCAACCGCCATCTCTGTCCTCCTAGAAGTAGGGCTCTCGCTCGAAAATACGCTTCTGCACCACCACGATGGCGAAGACGACGAGGGCGAAGACGACACCGAGCGCCGCCGCGTAGCCGAACGTGTTGTATTCGAAGGCCCACTTGTAGATGTAGAGGGTGACCGTCTGCGTCGCGTTGTCGGGGCCGCCCTGGGTCAGGATGTATGGCTCGGCAAAGATGCCGAAGCCGGTGAGCGTCGCGAAAATGATCACGAGGAGCATGGCCGGGGCCAGGAGCGGGACGGTGAGACGCCGGAACTGCGTCCACGCCGTGGCGCCGTCGACGGCGGACGCCTCGTAGAGTTGGCGCGGGATGCCCTGGAGTCCCGCCAGGAAAATCACCGTGAAGTAGCCGACCTGCTTCCAGACGATCATCAGCGAAATCGAGGGCATGGCCATGGCCGCGCTGGTGAGCCAGGGGACGGGCGGGATGCCGACGAAACCCAGCAGGTTGTTCAAGATGCCGTTCTGCGTCTGGTACATCCACTGGAAGATGATGGTCACCACCACGGCCGGCGTGATGTACGGCATGAAGAAGGCGACGCGGAAGAAGGAGCGTCCGAAGAGGGACTGATTGAGCAGGACGGCCAGCGCGAGGGCCAGCGGTACCGTCACGATGAAGAAGATGACGGCGAAGATGGCCGTGACGCGCAGCGAGTTCCAGAAGTTGCTGTCGGTGAGCATATACCGGTAGTTGTCCAGGCCGTGCGGGATGGGGGCCGCGAAGAGGTTGTTCCAGCGGTGGAAGCTCAGGTAGATGGCAAACCCGATGGGGAAGGCCGTGAACAGGCAGAAATAGATCACGTACGGCAGCATCAAGCCCCAGCCCGTCGCATTGCGCCGCCAGAAATGCCCTCCGGTGCGACGACGGCGCGACGACGTCAGCGGCGCGGGACGCGGGGATAGGGTGGATTGCGAATCTGTTGTCGCCATAGCATTCTCTTTCGTCCCAGGACTACACACCGGCTCCTCTTCCGACATTTAGGAAGGGAGCGCGGCGGCGGGGAATATTCTCCGCCGCCACGCGACATACCCAGTCCGTTACGGCCCCGCGTTAGCGCCGCCCGCGACGACATGATCGATCGTGGTGGCCGCGCTCTGCACGGCGGCGGTGGGGCTTGTGCTACCGTTCACCACGGCCGAGCCCCAGGCCTGCGAGATGGCGTCGAAAACCTGGATGAACTTGGGGCTATTGTCCAACCCGCGTGTGTACGGAAGCTGCTTCGCGAACTGCACGAGTTGCGGATACTGCTTGAATAGCGAAGTGTACTCCGTCGGGTTATCGACGAGTTGCTTGCGATAGGGGAACTCCCACGTCTTGTCGAGGAAAGTCTTGTCGTTGCTGCTGTTGATATAGTACTTGATGAACTCCCAGGCCTGCTGGGGATGCTGACTCGTGGCGAAAACCGTGATATTCTTCGGGTCGCTGTAGGTGTACGGGTACGCCGGCGGGTTCTTCATGCTGTCCGGCACGGGGATCGGCGCGACGTTCCAGGGGAGCTTGCCGGCGTTGTGTTGGTAGACCTCACCGTTCGGTCCCCACGGTCCCGCGATATTAATGGCCTGATGGTTGACGGCCCACTTCTCCGCGGCCGACGACGACTTGGGCGTCAGGTTCTGGGCGAAGATCTGCCGCCAGAAGCTCATGACCTGCGCGGCGCCATGATCCTGGAAGATAGCCTTGTTAGCGCTGCTGTTGAGGAGCGGCGTGCCGTTCGACTGGGCCAGGTAGAACGGGTAAAAGTCGAAGAAACGGTTGTACCACGTCGAGTCGATCGTCGGGAAGATGGGATTGACGCCCGTCTTGCTCTTGACCGCCTTGAGCATCGCCAGGAATGTGCTGTAGGTGCGCGGGAAGGACGAGTAGCCGGCCTTCTTGAGCAGGTCCGTCCGATAGATCATCATGACGGGATTGGCCTTCCACGGGACCTGGTAGTAGTGGCCGTCGGCGGACTTGAACTGCTGCAACGACCCCGCGGGCATGCGCGCCGTCATGTAGCTCACGAAGTCGGACTGCTTGTCCATCTGGTACAGACCGCCCTCCCCCGAGTACTGGGGCGCGACGGCAGGCAGGAGATTGTTCGTCATGTCGGGCGTCTTGTGCGCGGCGATCGCGGAGGCGAACACCTCCTCAGTGCTGTTGCCGGCCGGGATGTCCTGCGTCTTGATGTAGATGTCCGGGTGGGCCTTGTTCCACGCCGCGACCACCGGGTCGGTGAATGACTTCTCCTGTGCGTTCGTCGACTCCCAAAACAGGATGGTCACCTTGGAGGCCGCGCGCGCGGACGGCCGCGCGGCCATGCCGGGAACAAGGACGAGGAATAGGCCACACAGCGCCAGTAGGCGCAGCGTCGAGCGTCGCGAAACTGTCATGACGAGATCCTCCATCGCGATTACGTCTATACATACAACGATGACGGGCAAGGCACGAGCTGTGTCGCGCCAGCGCACGGCGCGCGACCGCGCCTCGAGATACCACTATCACGTCCGTTTCCTGATAAAAGCTCCTTTCATGTCCATCCATAGCCATCATATATCCGGCCGCGACGACAGGCGCCCGGTGTCACGACAACAATATATCATGGCGCCCGGCCCGTCACGATCGTGTACCCGTACGGCAGGACAAAGACGGTATGGGGGTAGTTCGCGGACACCGGATAGGCCAGGAGCAGGCGCCCGTCGCGGCGGTAGGCGGTCACGAACCACCGGCCCACACCCGCGACAACGGGCAGGTCGCGCAGCAACGTTGTGCCGGCGAAGCTCTTGTATAAGGCTAGTGTGCCGCCGGCGCCGTCGTCGAGCACCTTGTCCTCGACGGCCGGCTGCAGCAGGACCGCGTCGATCTTGGCGTGCGTCGCGCCCAGGCCGGTCAAGGTGACCGTGTGCGTACCGGCCCCGAGGGTTTGCGGAACGGACACACTGTCGATCCACAGAAGGTCGGGGTTGGGCGACACGCCCTGCGCGCCGGCGACGCCCTCATCGTCCGTCCCCGCCGCGACGCCATCCACCGCGACGTTGACGCCGACGGTCCCCGCCGGGGCCTGTTGCTTGTCGAACACGATATAGACAAGGTAGCGCCCAGGCGCCGGGGCGGTCACGGCGACGGTGTCGCTCGCACTCGCGGGCAGGTCGACGTACGCGCCGCCGCTCCACTGCGCCTCGCCCGTCCAGGCCGAGGCCGGCGTGACGACTGTGGCGCCGCCGGCCAGCGCGCCCGACTCGGCCTCCACCTTGGTCGCCGCGTCCCGCCTGTCGACATGGCTGTAGGCGAGGTAGGCGCTGGCGATGGGGTCGTTGACCGCGTTCATGAGCGCCAGCACGCCCTCGATGGTCGACTCGGCGCCCGAGTTGCGGTTGATCGTGCCGTCGCCGTTGATGCCGTCGTAGACGACGCCAGTATCGGGCTGATACATGGCGGCGCCGGCCGCGTTATTGCCGAAGAACCACGCGGCGGCGAGGCCGCCCAACTGGCGGTAGACGCGCTTACCGCTGGCGCGGCCCACGGCGAGCAGGCCGTCGGTCGTCGTCTCGGCCCCATAGGCGATCTGGCTGACGTCGTCGGGCGCGGGTAATAGCCCGTTGACCGGGCCAAACGAGGCCAGCAGATGCGTGTCGAAGAGGTTGGCGTCGCGCTCGGCCGCCGTGACCCAGTCGGGGTGCCCGAGCAGCGGGCCGGCCACGGCGAGGCTGTCCGCCATGTGCGCGGCCCAGGCGTGCCAATCGCTCACCGAGAGCGCCCACGGTAGCAGCGCCCCCCAGGGCCAGTCGCGCGGAGTCCCGAACTGGTACCCGGCGATGCCGCTGCCAAAATCAGTGGACAGCTTGGCGGCCTCAGCGCTCCCCGACGCCTTATAGTAGGCGGCAAGGCCGAGCAGCGCCTCGGACGAGGCGTCCGCGCCGTCGGAAATAAACCACTTGGGCGTCCTGTAGCCGTGCAGCGTATAGTACTGCCCATAGTTCGGCCCGACTAACTCGGCATCGAGCGCGCCCATCGCCAGGTCCATGCGCGCGGCCAGCACGGCGGCGAAAGCCGGGTCGACCGTTTTGAAGGTCGCGTAGCCCTCGCCCAAGGCCCACAGGGAGCGCGCCAACCAGTACGAGGCGCCAGCGTCGGCCGGGTTAGGCGCGTCGGCCGGCGTCGGCGTGGGGTTGAGCGTGCCATCGGGCTGCATCCACAGCACGAAATTGCCGGCGTTGGGGCCGCTCGTCGTCTGCATGTACAGCACGAAGCGCAGCGCGCCGCGCGCGTATCGCAGACTATGGTCGTCGCCGTAGTAGCGGTAGTGCGTCAGGTAGGCCACGGCAGCGCGCGCCACGTCGTCGGTGTCGTAGGCGCCCTGCCCGTAGGTGTTGGTGATCGGGTGGTAGTCGCCGCCACCGGTGGGGGTATAGCTGCCGTCCGTCTTGTTATAGTTGGCGTAGACCCACCACGCGTCGAGCGGCGTCCCGAGGTCGGTCGTGGCGTGGCCGGGGATCGAGGTCGTATAGGGAACCGTCGCGTGCAGGGAATCCAGGTGTGCCAGGTTGACCGGCGCGCCGTAGCCGAGGCCGGTGACGCTCACGGCGCGCGCGGCGCCTGTCCGGTGGCCGACGCCGACCGTCAGGGCCGCGATAAAAACAAGCGCGGCGCCCCAGCGCGCAACCAGTCGCACCATCGTAGCTGTCCTTTCGCCTCGCCGTCGAGATCTGTACCCGCGTGATCGGCGCACGGCGCGCCCAGGCGGCGCCAACCTCTCAACCGATCACGCGGGTCGATATACTATGCACAAGGTAAACTCCTAGCGCTGGAATGTCAAGCGGTAGGCGTAAGGCAGTCGCGCCCGCCGTCACACCAGGGTTCGCGGCACACGAGCGGGACACTTGACATCCCCCCGGAAACCCGCGACGTGGCGCGGAGCAACACGTCGATCCATGCGTGTGACCACAGCGCGACACACAAGGGAACATGGCCCTATGCCGGTAATGCGTACCCTGGTTTTTGGTCTGCATGCGCCGTCGAACACGACAGCGGCGCTGCTGCTGCGGGCGCTTCGCGCCTATACGAACGCGGCGCGCGACGTGCTCGACGCGGCGTATGACGATTGGCCGCGCCTCCGGGAATGGGGCAGCTATCACGACGCGCTTCACACCCGGACGCTCCGGCAGGCCCTGTCACGGCGCTACCGGCGTCGGACGATGCGGTACCCTCTACACAGCTCACTGCGCGATGCCCTCTTCGCCGATTTAGCCGCGCAACTCGTCGCGTACGACGCTCTCTGTCGTGCCTGGGAGGACCGGCGCGCCCATGTGCGCGAGCGGTTAGCTCCCCTGCTGGAGGACCCGGCGCGGCCGCTGACACCCCAGGCGCGGGACGAGCTTGCGCGCCTGGGGCGCCCGCCGGCCTGGCCGACGCTGCCGCGGACCCGCCCCGACGACAAGGCCTACGCGGCGGCCCTGGATGCGCTCGCACGCGACATCCCCGCTACCCGCACGCCGCAACGGGACGGGGAGGTTCCGTCGCGCGACGAGCGCCTGCGCGGGCTCCTGACGCGCGACACAACATCCCGCACGCGGGAGAACGCGCGCGGCCCCTCGTTGAGTACACCCCTCAAGACGGCCCTGCGCCCGCTCTCGTTCCCTCGACCGGACGCCGCGACCCGACAGCGTAACTTCGGCCTGCTGCGCACGCCCGACGGGCGCTATTACGTCGAGCTCTACCTGTTGCCGAAGGGCGACACGCGAGCGCGCCCACGGGCTTTGCCGGCCGATCGCCGCGGCCCCGCCATCGCCGTCCACCCCGACAGGACGGTCCTGCCGCGCGACGCGGGGACGCCGGGGCGCAAGGGCACGAGCATCGTGCTCCCGCTTGCCTGCGGGGAGTGGCACGAGCGCACGCTGGACCTTGCCCTCGCGCGGCCGGAGATGGTGCGCACGGCAACGCTGGCCTACAGGCCGGCGCGCACAACCGTGCATGGCCGTCGCCCCGCCCGTTTCGCGTTCAGCGTCACGTTCGCGCACGAACTGCCCGCGCCGTCGGTTGTCGCAACGTACATGGGAGTGAGCATCGACCGCGAGGGGCGCGTGGCCTGGGCCGTGTTGGACCCGGGGGACGGCCGCGTCGTGGCCACGGGGTGGAACGAGCGCCTAGCCGGTCTCGCGCTGCGCTGGCGCGACGACCGACGAATGCATCAACAGGCCGGTCGCCTCCCTCCGCGGACCCACACCCTGCAACGGACCCAGATGACTCACGCCCTCCACGCGCTCTGCAATGGGCTCGTGGCTGTGGCCGTCGCCCATCGTGCGCAACTCGCGTTGCAGGACATCGCGTACTTGCGGGAGCGACGTCCACAGCTCGCGCGTGACGCACGCGGGCAACGGTCCCCGCGTCGGCCGGACGTGCGCGACGCGCTAGCCGAGGTGCAATATCGCCTGACGACTTTGATGACCGGCACACCTACACGCATCCTGGGCTATAAACTACCCCTGGCGGCGCTACCCGGCCCTCTCCTGATCGGAGGCGTCAGCCCACGCGATTGCGTCGCGTGTGGGGGGCGGGGCGCCACGAGCGACCGCTGCGGCCTTTGCGGGGCCGATTTGGGCCTGGGGAACACGGCCGTCGTCGTGGCGCGCCGGGTCGCGGACGTGCTGAGGAGGATTGACGCCGCGCGAACCCGGCGCGCGGCCCAGGAGACAAACGCGCCCGTCCCCTCTAGCGGCTAGACGGACGTATGGTTGGTCAGTTATGCTAGGGGGACGGGCGCGCGCCACGGGTAAACCCGTCCCGCGATGCACGTCAAGACACAGGTGGGATTAGCTGCACCACCTGACGCTGCCGACCAGGCCAGTCCGCCATGCGGGAGCGGGAAGGCGGCGTGAAGTAGGACAGGGCGTCAAAACCACGTCAGGCCGCCTCGCGCCAGGAGCGCTTGGCCCGCCTGGGGGTATTGGCCTCGCCGGACGCCCGACAAACCGCGAGACCCGATCGTCACGCGTGACGCGCCTACTGCAACCAGAACATGTACGAGACCCTGGCATACGTGGTGTAAGGGCCTTGTGACCGTTTATGTCCGTAAGCCATGATTTAGCGCAGACGTATCATAAATCGACGGACTGAACAGCCTTTGAATCGGCGCCCCCTCTGAGGGGGCGCACGGACGACAAGACGCCGTTGGGGAGGCGCGAACTAGGCCGCGTGGGCGGGATGACGCTGTATGAGTACGTCTTCGATCTATCGGCCGATGCGCTTGAAGATGAGGAGGATCGGTTCGCGTCGTCCATGGGCGATCTCGTTGCGCGCGTGTCCGAGGGAGGTGTAGTCACTCCACGACCCCCTCAATACATTTCATCTTCGTCAAATGGTTGAGTTCACCGTCGTTCTGGTTGCCACAACTTAACCGTCCTTTAGCGCCCGGTACACATCAGCGTGGAGATTTGGAGGGCCACGGGAACTCATAATACAATGGTCCGCGGGGGCTGTCGTCCGACTCGCCCCCAAACGGGAAACCTGCCATCCAATATACTGCGCGCGGACTCGCACTTGTGGTAGACATCGAGGTTACGCGAATCCTGGTGATCTCGTCACTTTCCTTGTCGTACAACCCCTCACCCCGTACCTCTAATGACGTGTATGCCACCCCTTCCGGTAAATCCGGCGTTAAATCGGTGACGGCGTAGGTGAGGTGGAGCGCAAGAGAAAGCTTGTCCAATACGTCAGTCGCGTAGGCCAGTATCTTGCTGTCGGTCAACCGATCTAATGAAACGTTGATGTCGTCCCAGACACTGGTTTGTCCTTCGATTGATGGCCGTGTAGACTCAGGGATCGAGATACGCATCTTCCGATCCACCTGCTCGTACAGCGCTTCAACGTCGAACGCCGGCGCGCGCTCAGCGAGAAGGTTCACGGCATCGCCTAGTTCGCGGTATGTGTGGATTGTGATGCCGCGGTCATCGCATTCTTCTTGGAGGTTCGGAGCCAGCGCGCTCTGGCCCTTCCGCGCATAGAAGTCGCCGTCGTTACTCACGAAATGGACCTCGTAGGCGTCCGTGAGATCAAACAAGGATTCCCAAATCACGGAGTCTTTAAACTGGGCGTTATCTTTGCCATTGGGGGGAAGCCCTTTATCGACCCGCTCAATCGCCCGCATGGCGTGCGCCCCGGTTAGCGGTTGCCGCAGGAGAATATCGTCTAACTCGGCGAGACGCTTGCTGACTGCCTCTCGGAAGTACTCGTGGCTTAGTTCCTCGTAAGGGTGGTTTATGCCGGTGATCGTCTCTATCTTTCGCAAGTCATCCCTGACCCGTTTAGCGGAATCAATGCCCACTTTGACAACATGCTTGACAACCTCAAACTCGGCTACCTCCGGGAGGGCGATGCGCCCCCCTTTGGCGCGTACCGCATGTTCGAGCGCTTTACCGGTCGGCGAATTAAGCAAATAGTGCTCGCGCCATATATTGGTGTCGATAACGACACAGATCGGCTTGGTGATGGCTGGTCTTGGCAGGTCGGTCATAAGTTAAGCCGCCGTTCTAAATACTCGATCTCGATGCCTACAAGCTCATGCTAAACGTTTCTACTACATCAGTCACTTCCGCGTCCACGTCAATCCCATACGTCCCCAGCCAGGCGCGGCCGAACGCCTCGGCCGCTGCGGCCGTGTCCCCATCTTCCAGTGCGTCGAGCGCGTCGATCAGCCCCTCGTTCGTCCCCGCAATGTGCTGCGGCCCGATGGTGCGCGGCCGGGCGCGGTCCTCGTTGTAGACTAGCACCATCACCCGGCACGGCCCCACATCCAGTCCCTGCTCCTGCACCCGCTCCCGGAAGGCCCGCGCGTTCCCCGCCCGCTGCTGCTCCGTGGCGATGCCCCGCACGCTGATCCGCAGCCCCGGCGTCGAGCGCGCCACACTGCGCGCCTCTCCGCCCTCCTTCTGCCACCGCTGCACCGTCCTGACGCTGACGCCGAGTTGGCCGGCCAGTTCCTTGTTGCCCTCAGCGACCTGACTCCGCCCCTCGCCGCCCCCGAGTTCCCGCACGACGGCGCGGATCGCCGCCGGCGTCAACTCCACGTCCGCCGCCGCCACGCGCGCCTCGTACGCCCGCGCCAGGTCCTCGCCCAGGTCCGACATGCTACGCCGCCCCCTGCGTGGCCGTGTGCTCGCGTAGCGGCTTCAAGAGCCTCAGCAGCGTCCCGAGCCCGCCGCCGCTCGCGCCATCGAACGCCGGCAGCACGTCCCCTAACGGCACCGCCGCGTCCTGCACCTTGAAGTGCCCCAGGCCCGTCCCCAACGTGACGGAGGGCGGACACGCCTTCACCGGGTCGGACTCGTCGCTCACCAGGTACACCGCGTCCTTGTGGACGGCCACGGGCGTATAACCGGCCGCGTCCATCTTGTGCAATGCCCGCGACAGGTTCGCGTTGGCCTGCGCGATGACGAGGTGGCGCCAGTCCGGCCGGTACAGCGGGCTCCGCTTGTCGCGGTGCCAGGCGCTGTTGAAGCCGCTGATCGTGAGCGCGTAGGTGTACTTGAGCGCGCCCAGGGCCAGGCGTCCCGCCGGCGTCGTGTCCGCGTAGAGCGCTGTGCGCGCCGTGCGCAGCCGCTCGTACCACGTTTCCATCGCCCGGCTGTGCGTCGTCCACACGTACGCCTCGGTGATCGTGACGGCCTGGCCGCGTTCCAGCGCCCACGCCACCGTCGGCGTGCAGGCCCACCGCTCCTCCGCGCCGGCGATCCGCGCCAACCAGTAGCCCGGCAGCCGCTTGTCGAAGGGCAGTTTGCCGATTGGATCGCGCCGCTCCTCGATGCCGGACAGGCCCAGCTCCACCACGCCGGCCGCGCTCAACCACTGCGCGTTCTTGTCATAGCTGTGCAGGTACGCCTTCTCCCGCTCCGCTGGCGACAGCGTGCGCAGCCAACTCACCTCCGTCACCGTGTCGGCCTGCCCCGCCGGCGCCGGCAACCGTTCCGGGTACTCGCGCTGAGACCCAGCCCCGCGCTTGCCCAGCTCCTGCAGCAGGTCGATCCCCGTGCGGCCGGGCGAGCGGTAGTATGGCGCGCCCACAGCCGCCGCGTAGGCCAGCAGGCCGCCCAAGAGCGTCGCGCCGTCGGTGTCGAGGCCCCACACGGCGTGCTCGTCGTACAGTGGGAACACGATCGACACGCCCGATCCCGCCTCGCCCTTCTTGCGAAGGTCCAGCCAGGGCGTGAGCGCCGTGGGAAAGGCGTGCAACTCGTCAAGGCCGTCGGAGACGAACGCGTGGCGCAGCTCGCGGAATTGGCCCGAGGCGGCGAGTGTGGCGGGCAACTCGGCCGCGCGCACCCAGGCGTCGGTCAACCACAGTTGCGTGAGGCTGTGCCGTCGCGCGCCGTTGTACAGGTCGCCGACGTGCCGGATCGCTCCTCGGATAGGGACGAGGGGCTGCCTGGGCAGGTGCAGGCCGTCCCCATCGAGCACACCGATCGTGGGCGTCGCATCTTTCGTCGTCATTGATCTATCTCCTCGAATGTAAAGAGCGCGGGTTGATACCGCGCACGCTCACACGCCGCGACGGCCGCGGGGTTGCGCCAGAGTGATTCGACGCGGCGCAGCCCCTCCCGGTGTCGCGCCGCGCTGATCGGCACGTCGAAGTCGGTGCGCGCCCAGCCGGCCTCCTCTAACGGGCCATGCACCGCGTCATGCCGGTAGCCCGAGAGCACGACCAGCGCCGATGAGGCGAGCAGCGCGGCCGTCAACGCGTGGTGGTCCTCCGTCGTCAGCTCATGCGCGTACCGTTTGTCACCCGCGCGTGTTTCCCACACGTACGGGGGATCGGCGTAGACGAGCACGCCGGCGTGACCGTAGGCGGCGAGCACACGCCGCCAGTCGCCGCGCTCGATCTGCACCCCCACTCGCATCAAGCTAAGAAATGAGCAGGGGCGCTTCTTTGGCATCATAAGGGTGTAGAAGACCTTAGGAGCAAAGGAGCGTCCCTATGACCACGGTAGCAGATTTGACCCAGGCGCTGCAGG
>JAABUO010003966.1_pt1 | contig 17510 bp, 24 predicted proteins | sample 5559291 | NCBI WGS metagenome assembly JAABUO01 (sample SAMN10711878, study PRJNA513372) | rock metagenome | isolation source: Antarctica rocks | place: Antarctica: Victoria Land, Finger Mt sud | reverse complement strand
CCAGACATCCACTGGAGTTGAGTAGTGCTTGGCTCCTAGCAAGATCTCAGGTGCGCGATACCACAGCGTAACAACCTGCAGTGTGTGCACATACTTCTCAGTTGAATCTGTAGCTGCTTTAATCAGCTTGCCAAGCAGCTGTTCTTGCCAACGCGATTGAGCTTGCAGACCTCATGTGTGTATGCCCTGACAGGAATGCCAAATGCCCTAGCCAATCCAAAATCTGCCAGCTTCAAAGAGTTGTTCTGGCGATCCAATAGCAAATTTTGTGGCTTGAGATCTCTGTGCAGGACCCTGTAGGAAATAAGAGGCTTGAAGGGCAGGTGTTGTCAGAACTGAGTGATGTTATTGACCAGCAGTATAACTCATGCAAGCCTGCCTGTAAGGAACTGACCTGTGAGAATGGCAGTATGCAATGCCCTGAAGCATTTGGTACAAATAGTACTGCAAAGTCACAGAAGCAGTCAGGGCCATATTGGTGTGCTGTTGCAAGTCTGCTGCAGTCTTGCCTCGTGAAGGCCAGGTGCAAGCAACAGGGACTGGTTTTACCTTGACCAGCTGGTGATTCGCACCAAAATTGGGATGAGAGTCCATGTGTTTCTTCAAATCCAAGTCAAGGTATTCGAATACTAGATACAACTTCTTGTCGCTGTGAACAACATCCTCTAGCCTGTAGCCGCCACATAGCAAGTTCAGCGCTATCAGGAGGAATGGTGATCAGGAACATTGAACAGGAACCTGCCTAACTACGTTGTTGTGCTGCAGTTCTTTCAGTAGTGAAATCTCTCTGATAGCGGTACTGGGAACTCCCTCTTCTTCCTGTTCTAATCTGATTTTCTTCAAGGCAATTGTCACTCCTGTGTTTCGATCCCTAGCTCTATAAACCACCCCGTAAGTCCCCTCGCCAATCTTCTCAACCTTCTCGTACTGCACGCATGGTGCTGAGTTGCAATCACACGTACTTGAGCGATCAAGCAGCAGCACGTACAAGCCACATGAAACGTTACCCGGTCCATACTAGTTGATCAGCTGTTCCGGGGTTCAGTAGCTCTCGTGACACACCAGACAAGCAGAAATACAACGTTGATTGGCACGAGACTTGAAAAGGGCCATGATGTCACCTGAAGTGCCACATTGTGCGTGACAGTATATGCGAAGACAGTATCTGCGATCATTTGCTTGCTCACTTCCGGAAAAGGGTTGTGCCTTCTCTGAACAGTCTTGTAGACATCGTCTACAGTAAGTGTAGACATGTTATACCGTGACTACTGCAGTAGTGTTTGGGACCGTCCGCATATGCCCCGGAAACAGTCTGCCGCGTGATGTGTGCTGCATGTTGATTGTGAGGTGCAGAGTGGTTGAGACGGACGCAGTCGATGATGCTTCCCTCACTGAACTTGCTGACCACGATCCCTCACATAAGTGTGTTTGTCGAAGCTCTGAGGTGGACGGCACGGGGCTGACGCAATGCCTTTGTGCCACCGGTTGCGACAAGCGAATTCCAGCTGCCCCTGTGACGCATGTGCACTGTGACGTTGTGGACTGGTCAAGTCTGGTCAGTCAGACCTTCTGTTTGATCACTTCTCAGAGGTCTTGACTGTCCTCTTTGTAGACCCAGGCTTGAGGACTTCCGTGTGTGGACTGAGGCACAGTGCGCTGGACAAGGAAACCCTTACGACAGCAGGGTCTGTCTGACTGCAGAGTCTGCACCTCTGGTGCGCTCACTGCCCAACCTCGTGGTCTTTGGGCTTGCGCATGAGATACACTGCAGCCTGTGTTGCAGTCATTGTAACATCTTGAGTCCAGGTGATATGTGCCGTTCCTGCAGGATTTTGAGGCCCAGAGGCAACTTCACAGCTACCATAAATTGTTATAATGTTATGTCACATAGCTAAGTCTTCCGACACTTCAAGGGCTGGCCTGCGTCTCACTGCCCCTAATGGTTCATTGATGATGACACTGTGCTATACAGACAATTGCATGGCTTTTGCAGGTGCTTCATCGCAGTCGTGATCCATTACATATGTTGCCAGGTGACTCTGGTTTTGATGGCAACATGTCTGCCGCTTGGCTGCCTGTGAATGAGACAAGGGATAAGTTTGCACATGAGGGTCATCCAGACGATCCTGATCTGCATCATGTGGCAAAAGTCAACTCAGAAGCTGACCTTGAAAGAAACTTTCATTAACGTTTTAGTTCATGCATGAGCAAGGCGTGTTTGATGAGTCAGCCTGGGCCGCGCTGGTGCCTGGCCTACAAGAGGCTGGGGCTGATTGGGCAGAAGCTATGGAAGCAGGGTCTGCACGTGAGCATGCTGCTTCATGCCATTGACACTGTTGACACCAGGTATTGGCATTGGTGTTGTAATGCAGGAAGAGGAAGGAGCATACCAGAATCTTAAGACAGTTTCAGGAAGCTTTTTATAGTTTTTTTCTCACGTGGATCATAGAAATCCTTTTCCACTGTAACAAAGGTATGTCATATGACAGAGTCCGCTAATCCTCACATGTTCTCAAAGTGCATTTGGGAGCATCAAAGGAAGACCATGAAGGAATACATGCATTTTTTCCCTACATGATTTGAGAAGAAATCAAAACCGTACTGGGAATGTTGAAGGTTTCTGCTTGTCCGTGAAAGTTCTTGAAATGTGCTTAATATAAATGAAAAGCAGTAAAGGAAGACAATAAAGGAATGTATACAATACTTAGGAACGCCATGGGACAAGTGCAATTGCTGTTTATTGACAAAAAGTGTATACAGATAAAGACGAACACGAGAAGCTTCTGAACATATATATCTCATTCACTTCTTGAAAGTTTGCCGCCAAAACATACACCTGCAGCATATATGGCAAATGCATAGATAGCAGCTGACGACAATGCATCATGTGACAGCATAATGATTACATGGAGCTAAAATGACATTAGGTACTTCCTGGCAAAGTACAACATAGGGCTGAGGAAGGGGTGGTGATGACATAGCTTGTGAAAGTGGACACGTCATCATTACATCAGAGCTGCTTGTGTTTCACGGTGACGTCATCTGCTGTCATGCATTGTCGAAGTCAGGCTGCCAACTCGCTGCATGTATGCGTTGCTACCAACAGCAGACACACAGCAACACGTTGCTCAACAAAAGTGTAAAATAATACAAGCTATAGATGTGTTGCGACAATTGTTTTTTGTCATGCGTCGTGGGCTACAGTTGTATTGGCTACCGTCATGTACAGACCAACAGCAAATTTCAAGCTGCTGACGTCACTGCATGGCATGCATGTATTGCTTCATACTGCGTTTTGATGTTGCAAATGGCCAATGTCAGATGAATCTTTCGCCGTGCATGTCACATTTCCATCAAGCATGTGCTGCAATAGCCTAAAATTAGCCTGCTCAGTTCATAATATAAATTGACCATGCCTCCTGGCCTTGATGACATGCCAAAATCACACTACGCACCCACGTCCACTCCAGTTCTGTTGCTGTGATTGTGCTAGAGTGGTGAAGCTGCAGATGGGTCCAGTGCAAGCAAGGCATACTTCAGCATGTCATATGCTGCAAACTGCACAGCTGCCGCAGGCACAATTCGCAGTGCATTTACACCAGCTCCCCTGTAGAATGCTGCCAATCCTTGCCGTCTATACATACGATGTACACAGTCCCAGTAGCCTTTGTAGGCTATGCTATGCCCGGGAGAGCCACTGACCTTCAGCATAGCATCACGTGGTTCATGTGCCTCCACAGATGAATGCCACTTGACAAACAGCACTGCATGCTTTTGATCGGTTATTCACAGCCATAATGCTGTCCATGCCACTGCGCCTTATTTGTAAATCATCAGCACCATACTGCATGGTGCTGGACAACAGACACAGTTCAGCGCAGGAATGCATCACCTGCATTTGTCTCCGGACAGTGTCAACAGGATAGACAACTGTGGAGGCTAGGAGACCAGCAGCAGCTCCAGAGCCCAGCTTGGTCAAGCCATACCACCAGGCTGCCCGGGTGCCTCTGTCATTTGGCAAGCGAGATTGCAGCTCATCATATGTTGTGAAAGAGATTGCCAGATATGGAACAACGGCAGCTATAGAGGCTACCATGCCTTTGTACAGACCCCGAGTGCCTTCATGCCGCCAGGTGTGTGACATGCAATGTGCAATGCCTCTGTACAAGCGTGCCTGTCCCATGCTGGATGTGTCTGCTGCTAGGCGCGTCCTGGCTAATTCCAGGGGATAGGAAGCCAGGCATTTAATGACCCCAGTAGCTGAGCCTGCTGCCAACTTGCCTGTCAGACCTAATGGGCGGCCATCAGGAGGGGCAAACATGACCTTGAACTGATCATGCAGCGCAAATTTGATGGCAGTGTCAGGCAATAGGCGTAGTACATTGGCTCCATTGCCCCTGAAGTAAGCCTGCAACCAGCAAGCCATTTCAAACTTTGCTGGCTTTGCGTACATATTTGCGGTATGCTCTTAACCCCATTCCGTGCTTTTGACCGGTTTAAATCACAACTCACATTGAAGCCTTCTCTCTGATTGATTCGCCATATTGCATGATGGAAGCTGCCATAGCGCTGCATTGGGGGCGTATTGCTGATGCTCTCAACTTGTAGCAGAATCTGCAGAGGTCTCAGCCTCAGTGGAACAGGATCAGTTTCACAGTAAGTTTGTTGACAGCATCGACTCTGGACGGGCATAGTACCTTGATTCGCTCAAGAGGAGCCAGGGCCGTCCTGGCTAAAGCACCTGAGCCTCCTATAGCTACTAGATGCAAGGAGAACAACCTCAAGCTGTCCCACGCGCTGGCCGACCATGGTTCCTGGAATGTGGCAGCCGCAAACGGCTGAGACACAGGCGACATGCGGAAGCTGCTGTGGGCCAGCTCGGACTGGCAACAGGAGGTTATACAGCGGCGGACGAGTCACAGACTACACCGTGGGTTGGGATACCACACTGGTTGCGCAAGCAGGTCACGACCAACCCAGGGGACGACTAGCAACAAGGTTGCTACTGATCAACCCTGGAAAGCAGCATATTCACGACAGTGCACGCCAACCAGTATGTTTTCTGACAAAGTAGCTATGCAGCCGCAGGCGTGCAAGCTCACAAGCAACTTGCATGATGCAAGGCAATCAAGGCGTGCAATTGCTCAAATAAGCAGTAGCGCTGTAGCAGGACATCTGTTTTATGTCTACAAATGTGTCTACACAAGTTGTAGACACGAAACAATGACTAATACAGCCGGCGCAATGCAGTCACACATTCATGTCGTTTCCTTGCAGGCATGTGGCTCAAGAATTAATGAAACTTGGCAGATGCATCGCCCGTGGCAAATACTGTGCTTTGCCGCTTTCGAATTTGGAAACGGCCATGTATGGCAGTTGAACATCAACAGTGACATGGTAAATTACTTTGTCACTTATCAGTGACAATTGGTAATTACCAATTGGTAACTTTACTGGGCAATTGATGAGATTGGTCCGGTGAAATGAGTAATTTCAGATACTACTCAAATTACTAATTTGCACATCCCTAGTCATGGTGGTGTGGCTGGCTAACATGGCAATGTACACTCTGCAGAACGTAGCTATATGGTGTCAGAGATGTCAAGCCTGAAGATGAGATATCTGAGATCAACATGGGCTTGGGTAGCTAGCAAGTGCACGAAGTCCTGCTGCTGGTGCCTGAACTGCTTGTTGCTGTCTTGCAACAGGTTATGCAACTCGTTGAGTGTGTCTGATGGCACTCCCACCAGCTCCTTGTCCTGCTCTGTGGTGCCCCACTGAGACAAACTCTGGCGGTGCTTGATCAGGTCTACCCGTCCCCTCAGCTCAGCAGCAGCCATGGTCACCTGCGTTCATGCACATGGCAGAGTCAAGGACGCCCATGCAACAATCACACTGAAGCGCTTGCAATGGGTTTGTTGATAGTCAAGACGCACATGCACATCTATCACCCAGCAGTATGTTCAACATATTATGACTGCTCATCTGCTGCGTTGTGACATGCAGCAGGCAATCTGGCAGTGCTTTGAATTGCCCATGCAGTGGCAAAGGCAAGTAATGCACTCACCGCCTCATTGAGCCGTGCCACAGGGCCCATCAAGTTCAGCATGTGACGCAGTATCATGTGTAAGTGCCCCTGCAGGCCATTCTGAGCCGCTGCACCAGGCCTGTCAGCTACATTGTCATCTAGCAGAGCCTTCTTCAGCAGCGTCTCAAGGTACTGGTTGTGCGCTGCAATGACAGTGTCCAGATCTGTTGCAGCCTGCACAGTCAGCACAGAGTCGCCATACCAATTTCTGGGCCACAATGTAGTGTAAAAGCAGCAAGTTGCATGCCCGCATCTAACAGGGATCTGAAGGGGTGGTGCTACATGGTATGTGCCAGCATATTCACCTTGCCATGCTTGCCATCAGCAGTGTCCGCTCAATGAATCAAGTGACAAGCAAGTTGTCTTGCCTGCATTCTAGAGGCATACATGATGTTGGTGTCTTGCAGTGTGAGCTGCCTGTTGCTTGAAGACAGACTTGCAATTGCACATGTGCAGGAATCATGTTGGCACAGTGAGTCAAAAATGAGGAAGTACAGGATTGACCTGCAGCTGAGCCATGAAGATATCCCAGGCAGTCTCCAGCACCTCGAACATGATGTAAGTTTGGAGGTCAGTGCAGAAGTGGGCCATCTCATTGCGCAGGCAGTGGCAATGCCGCAGCTCCAGCCACACGCTCTCCACACCTGCCATGTCATGCCACCCATTTTGGTGGTGTGTCTGTTTCACTGAATCCAAATATTCACAAAAAATGCCAGTGTTTTGCACACATCAAGTAGTAACACAGATACAAAGGCACTTTTCCCAAACGCTGTTCACATGGCCAGTCATGGCAACTTGCTTGGCAAATGCAGTGTTACATGTGCTATATGCTGTAACAAGTCCCATGAAGCAGAGGGTATGAAACTCTCGCGGCAAATCACTGCTTGAACACAGACACAATGAGACTTTCATGGCAAGCTTGATGTCTCTGTGGTCCTTATGACGATCACAGGGGACAGCACAAGCCATCTCACCAGGGCAGGGCAGTCCATACTGACTGGTAAGGCCCTGGATGGTGGCCAGCTGGCGCTGAATGCCGCTCATGACCTGCCACACCCTGTTTAGGGTGTGCTCCACCCTCTTTAGAGTCCACAGTAGCCTAAACAGGCGCAGGTAGCCTGACATGGCTTGCCCAGTGATGACAGAGGACAGAGGCTCCTTCACGTCATACCACAGTATGAACACATCCCAGCCTGCATGCAACTAGATTTGCAGGGTGTGCCTTGTTGCTGTGGCCTACCAAACAGCACAATATGAAAACCCAGGCTGCGACAACTTGGCGACAACAGTGGGGAGATTTTTACACAGCTTAGGGCAGCAAACGTGTGGTCAAGTGCTGCTGTCCGACCTTGGCGTCAGCAAAGCATCTGCAAGAAGGGCAGTACTTTGCAGCACATTAGGCGGACAAAGGCACGCATTGGGTATAGACAGACGCAGAGCAGCAGCAGCAGAACCGACCAGTCTCCATGGCTGTGGGCTTGGCCAGCTTCACCCTGAGTCGGTCCAGGATGTCAGCATCATCAAACTGCGCATTGGAGGCCCGGATGGCAGCGTCCAGACTGCCATTCAGCTGGTACTCTGACATCTCCCCTGCCTTGTTGCCCAGATCGGGACCAAGCAGGTCCATCAAGGTTTGGATGAAGTCACCTTGGCCAAGCAGGAGATAGCGCTTGAGGGCATTGCAGTGCTTGACAAGGCTGTACTTGGTGAAGATGGCATTCAGCAGGTGCTTGTCAATAGCTGCTGCTGCGTCGTTGATGGCATGCTCCCATTGCCCTATCTGCAGGCACATCCTTACTGCTCAGGCCTCAATACACCACCATGCATACTTCATGGTCGTGTTGGTTGCAAACTATGCAAATATGTCAGAACACACCTGGGAGTAGTAAATGCCATCGTTGCTCAGCTTGCTTGAGATGGCAGGCTCGTGGCCTTTAAGGACCATTGATGACACTGAAGACTGGCAGGCAGGCAGGACTGCTATTGGCTTACCTGACGGTATGAGGAGGAGGTACATGCCGCAGCCAACATAGCCGAACGCTCCTTGCCATTGATCCATTCACCCTCACTGGAGCACTGCCTGCACGCATTGCATGACATTATAACATCTGTGTGCTCGCCAAAGACAATTTCAAGGCTACAGAGCGCCAAAGGTGCACAGAACAGCCTGATGGCTTGCTGAGTCATGACAGTGTGAGGTATCACCTTGCAACAGCCAACCAGCATATGCCACCGCAACACTGATGGTGCAACTTCCAAGCACGCAACATCCAGAGTGAACACAACAGAGGAAGGTGGTCCAGCACAAGCTTGCAAGGAGTGGTACCTCAAGAAGTTGATGCTCTTGCCAGCCCGTAGGATGGTGCCTGCCATCTGCTTGCTGATGAAGCTGGGCCGCATGTCCTCATTCAGCCGGTACCCATTGCGCCACAAGTCATCTGACAAACCTGCATGCATCAATCGCAGACGTAAATGACGCAATGCATTTCTACATCTTACTTGTGCATCTTTGAGATTCCCAAGCATACCTTGAAATATCAGCAGTAGGTGCAAGCAGGCAGTGGTTGCAATGTTGACTGTCTAACTTGTTGCGCAATTCAGTTGATTCATGCAACGCACAAGAGGAAAACGCAGCTGAAGCTTGTTGCTAGGTGACACCGTGCATAGAGTGCCAAGGTATGTGTGCATGCCTTTGTTGCAGAACTGTAGTGCTGAAACCCACACCTGTGCTGCCAACAAAGAACTCAGTGCCTGCGTTGTTTAGTCTGCCGTCAAAGACCCACTCCCGTGCCATTTGAAACAAGGGCTGACACATCTGCTGCAGCGTTCTAGAGATGAACTGCTGCACCAAGGAGTCTCCGTGCTGAGCAAGGGCATCAACAGCATTGATCAAAGCGCCGCCCTCCAGGTGTGCAACTGCGTCTGCAATGCCTGCTAGACCCCTCATGCGAATGTTAGGCTCTGCCAACCAGACAATCAGGCGTCGCAATGTCAAGTATCCTGCTCCAGTCTGGCCTGCAGGCAACAGTGCTGATGAGACAACAATGCATTCAGAACCAAGATGTTGCAGTCATCACCTCAGCTGCCACCTTATGTGCCACCTCATTCATACACACATGAGGCCGTACCACACCAAATTGCTGTTGCAGTGAAGTGTAACAGATTGCAAACCACAACTGGACAGCGGTGTGCGTACTGCGCGTCGCATGTCGACGGTTGCATGTGGCATAGCATGCCAACACCAAATGCTTTGATCCAAAAAAAAACATGATGTGTCCAGGACAAGCTAGCTATGTCCTGTCTACCAGGTCATTCCTGCCAGAAGCCTTAGCAGCATGGCCAGCCTGAAGGTTACCTGAAGACAGGTTGTCTGGTTTTGGAGCTTCCCTGAGGGACTGCTCTTGCAAGACAGCCATGAGGTGGTAGAACTCTGACAGTTCTGCTTGCAGAGCTGAGCAGAAGCTTTGGCGGATGGTGCCACCAGCAACCCCAGACTCACTGCAGCTGGATGCATGTGCTTGTATATGCCTGCAACACAAAGGTCAAGAGACTGCTGAAAGATGCAAGGCTGAGCCAAAAAGGTTCTGTTTACATTTGACTGGCAGATGATGTACCGCACAGCATCACTATGCTATTTGTGTGCCTCAAATTCTGCCAGCAGCAAAGCAAACTTGAGGACTGCTCCTGGATATGTTTGTGGCTGCTCATCAGGCAGTCAGAATCAGCTTCACACAAGACATATAGGCATCAAGAGCAAGAGAGGAGCTGCTTCACTTACTTGAACAGCCAGCCAATTTCACTGAGGACCAGCAGAACTTGTCTTTCAACAGCAGATATGCCAGCTTGACTGTCAACCTCAAAGCCACCCAGGTTGTGTTTGGAAACGACATTAAAACGCAAGTATTTGCTGTCGATCCCTTGACATGCATAGATCACATCTCTGGCCAGGACTGACTCTGCAACCTGAGCAGCACCTTAGAAACCTGGTGTGTGTAGCCAGGAATGCAGTACAGCAAAAGCATCTAGATGCATTTAAGCTGTCACCTCAAAGTCAGTTCGTTCCAGCTCCCTTCTTGCCAAAGCCCCTGCTTGTGGAGCAGGCAAATTACTGACTGCAGCTGACATGGCCTACTCAGGACCCACTTGCCGAACGAGTCAGCTGGTGTGATGCATAACTGCGCAGGCTCAGTACATTTCAAAAATGTGTCAGATGGTAGTGTTATGCCATGCCCATGATTTCACAGCCCTCTATCAGGTAACACACGATACACAACGGACTGATCGCTACAGATCAGGACGGTTTCCCGAACGGCGCTGATGGATAATCAGTTTCTTGAGATCCCACACGGCTTGTGTCAACATACAGCAGCTGAACGTAAAACGAGATTTTCGGACAGCTCTTTGCTTAGCAACAAGTTTTGAAGCCTGCTTGCTTGCCAAATGACGCCGAATTTGCCCAGGAATTTGCCACAGTTTTCACTAATTCGCTCCCAAGCAATTTGGGCGAAACTTCATGACCCAAATTGGGTATCACATAGGCGCATCTGGCAGAAACTCAGGTTGAAGTAAGCCGGGATGCGGTGCAAGTGACAAACATCGTCGGCAGCAATAAGCAATCGCAGGCTCTTTAGCGATTGACGCTCCTACACCAGTACAATCTTCGCACTGAACTCCCTGAGTTGATCAGCCACGACTGCCAGCTTCGATCTGCTGACGTCTCGGCATCCACATTCCGTTTGCGTACGGCTAGCCTGCTCAGTCAGGAGCGCTGGTGTCACGCCAACTTGATCGATTGTCGCACGGATGAATCTTAACATGCAGACAGTCAGGTCCTACTTGGGACAAGCTGCGCAGACAGCAAAAGAGCTGTCCTCCCAGGCTGCAGTCGCTGCCAAGGACCTTTCGTCTCAAGTTGTAGGCGCCAAGTGTCTCCGAGAGTACACCGTGCAAGGCCTTACCGGCAGCGCTGGTCCCAGCTGCATGTGGAAGATATTTGCAGCGCGCAGCCGGAAAGAGGGTATGATGCGCTCCAGAAAACATGCCGTGCACGGCTGGTGCATATACCTCAACACCGGAGACATAATCGTTGCATGCACAAAACACGACTATCTTCCTGCAGGTGTTTCTAACCCATCAGCCAGTGTTTGGATCTTAGACAAAAGGTCTGTCACAGACGCCAATAGAGGCAACGCCAAGGTAGCGGAAGCCTTCCTACAGTTGTGCCGCAAAGATGCAGCCAGCTTGGCCAAGCTCAAGCACCCAAATGTAGTGCGCCTGCTTGAGCCCTTTGAGGAGAACCGTAGTCAGCTTGTCATGGTTACAGAGGCAGTCACAGCTTCTGTTGCTGATGTGCTGCGAACGAGAAAAGCATCAGCAGCCGGAAGCAGCGTAGCTGGTAGCCTGCAGCTTTCTGAGCTGGAAATCAAACATGGATTTCTACAGGTGTGGCTTCCATGCCAACTATGCATGCACAGTTGGCAGATCATGCATGCAGTATTGCCAGCAGCGTTCATCAGGTGAATGCGGCATATCCAGTCTGAAGCAGCAACAGCAATGCAGCAGTGAGGCCTGGTTCAAATTGAGACAGTCTTTGCCTGATCGTTTACATAGAAATATGCAGGCACCAAGATTTGCATGCACATGCACTTTGGTGTCACCAGCAGCAGCACAGCCCAGGATGAGACATATTGGATTTGCTGTAGGTGGCAGATGGGCTGCATTTTTTGCACAGCCAGGCCAACCAGATACACAGGGGCATCAGCCCTGAGGCCATCTGCATCACTGCTGGTGGTGCGTGGAAGCTCGCAGGCTTTGGCTTTGCTATGCTGGCTGAGTTTGGCAACAGCAATCCTGCTGAAGCTGCCTTTGACTACTCTGATAGTAGCAACTGTCTTGCACAGGCTCTCAGGGTAGTGCACATGTCTGTAATCCAATCTTTTGGTCGGCGTGCCACCTACAATGTTGACATCTGCACAACATGTCTGCACAGGACATGTCTGTTCAGGACAATGTGAGAAACCCAAAATGCATGCAGCATCACCTTCTCTTGACATGCAACCCATGCAAATTACAGTGCTCGTCATGACAGGCTGTCCAAGAAGCTGTCTGATACTGCCATAACAGATCTCTTGCTGACTGTGAAGTTGCGCTGCAGCCTGCTCTTTCTTACACCGCCCCAGAGCTGGTGGTGGGCGCCCAGCAGAGCGCTGGTGGCCTCTTCTCAGCTGCAGATATCTTTACTCTGGGTGAGCCATGTGTTGTCATCTTGATCTGCCTTGCACATTATATTAGCCATCACTGCTGCCAGCTTGTATTTTATTTTATTATTTTATGCTCAATATACTTTTGAAACTAGTCCTTAGTGCCATGCTGTGGCAAGCTTGGTGCTGCTTTCTGCACAAGTCATGTGCAGCTCAAACCTGGGGGAATGTGAAGCTAAACTGTTATACATGTTGTGATGCAGAGATGGTCAGGGCAACATTGCAGACATCAATTCTAACAATACTCCAGCAGTATGAAAACTGAGATTTGCGTGTGTATGCTTGCAGGCATTGTGATGTACGAGGTGATTGGAGACGAGAAGCTGCTGGATGTTGGCCAGAGCATCTACGACTACCGCTCTAAGATCTCAGCCTTTCAGCAAGTGGATTTGTCAGCAGTTTCATATGAGCTGCAGACCCTGTTGGGGCCAATGCTGTCTGTGACACCTGCTGCTAGGCCCTCAGCCATCTCCATTACAGGCTCTCAGTACTTCCAGGTCAGATCCAAACACCTGTACAACAAAAAAGGTCTATGCTTTTCGGCGGTCATAACAATAGCCCCCTGAGGCTGCAGTCGGGAGTCATACCAGACAGCTGTACTGTAATGTGTTGCCTGGCTTAGCCCTGTTCTGTCTGCGCACACATACTAGCATTGCCTTCCTCTGCTTGACAGGCCTTGCTATTGACAGCACTTACAGAGTGCCTTGCCAGGCCTGCAATGCTATTTGTCTCAAAACTGTTAGCATTTCGATGTCAGATGTTTCAGACTTGATAGAAATCAATGTTGTGATGCAACATTGACTTGGTAGCATACTTAGATGCTTGCTTATGTCAGATTTGCCTGGCTTGGGTATTTCAAATGCAGCTGCCTGAGTTGATGGCTGTGCAGGGAGATGTGATGTTACGTGCATTGAGGTTTATGGATAGCATGATACAGCGGGACACCATGCAAAAGGCAGCTTTTCTGAGCGACCTCACCACCTTCTGGCACAAGTTTGATGACAGAGTGCTGCGGCTCAAGGTACTCTTTGCAAATGCAGCATGCAAATTTGCAGTATGTATGGCCCTGGTCTTCTGCGCTCTCTGCAGTCTAGTGCTTCAGATCAGTCACATTGTAGACAAAGCTATCATGCAGGTACCTCACAGGGACCTCGTGTTGCCATTGATATACTGGTACTTGGCAGATCAAGCAGCATGTGCTGACGTGGTGATTTGCGCCAATACAAACAAAGCTATGTTGCAGGTGCTACCACATCTACTGGAAGCAGTACGGTCTGAGCAGCTACAGCAGCTGGTTCTGCCCTTAGTCATCCACATCCTAGGCAAGCAGGACAAACAGGTGATACACTCTGTCCAGCACGCATAACAGCTAACAGTCAGTACAAAGGACATCACAGTGAGTGCACGTAGCCAACTGCAACTCCTGCTGCAAGCAGGTGCACAATCACTAGGCAAATGCACCAGGATCATCGTCGCCTTACAAGAAGGCCATCTGCCTGATTGGCTGGATTGCATGCACAGCAGCGACACAAGCATTCTTTGGGAGATCTGCTGTGTCAAGAACCATCTGCAGAGCCTGCATAGCAAGGTGATTTGTTGCAGGACTTTGCTGATACCTCAGCACCTGCATTGATGCCCATCTTCCAGTCAGCAAAAGGGGACACGCTGCTGCTGCTGGTGCGTTCTACCCCCACCCTGATGAAGAGCATGCCCCGGTCCTATGTCACTTCTATGATGGTTCCTCTGCTCGTGCGGGCAGCTGAGCAAGGTGAGAGGAGCCTCAAATGCTGCTGTCACTCCTTCACATGTGCAACGACCTAAGTGACCATAGGTGGCCCTCAACTCTATTGCAAAAAGGGTTCCAAGTGCACCACATCATCTTAGCACACCATGATGAAATCAACAAGCACGTGAGAAAATCAAGGTCGGCAGTGCGCATACACTCACTGTCGGCAGTGCACATACACCCACAAAACTGTCAAAAGAGAATAAGTAATGGGGCACATGTCTCATGCCAGGTCATGAAGATGGTGAAGTATGAATGTTGCAGGTGATCCCAGGTGTCAGGATGAGATGCTGAAGCAGCTGCCCTCTGTGGCAGAGCAGACAGATTACACCACCCTCAAGTCAGAGCTGCTGCCCAGGATGCACACCCTGTGCCTCAAGACCACCTCTGCCTCTGTAAGAGTCAACTCTCTGACCTGCATGGGCCGCCTCGCAGCCAGGCTTGATGAAGATGAGGCAGGCAAGATGCTTCAGACTGCCGGCAAGGTATGCCTTCTTGTTTGCCTCCGGCTCCCAGTGTCAAAACACACTACTTGAGGCTGTTTCTTGGGCTACTTGGAAGCTGTGCCTGTGTAGAGCAATTCAGCAGGCGCTGCAGGCGACGCACTTCTTTCCTCAGCCTTCATCTTCTAGTGGCCACACGCTATTGTCCACAAAGCTGTGTCGGACAGAGCAAATCAGGTCGAACGTCTTGTGTGTATGGGGACTGTAAAACAGCAAGGTGCAGTGTTCACTCTTGTCTTGTCAGCTTGCTCAGGTAAGCTGTTGTGCACCTGCCCTCAATTTACCAAGCTTTTTAAAGCATGCAAGTATCAGGCACCTGGTGTAGAGGCACGAGCACATCTGGATGCTTGTAATGTGAGTGTGTGTGTGCATGTAGGTATCTGCAGTGGATCACACTGCACCCACTGTGATGTGTGTGCTGGCCCTGGGGGATGCCATCTCCAAGCAGTATGGCCTGGCCATGGCTGCCAAGGAAGTTCTGCCCCTGCTCACCCCCCTGCTCATTCTACCTGCCCTGTCTGGACCCCAGTTCTCCCAGGCCATGGGGTGCTGCTCCAACCTCATTCACTCTGCATTTTGCAGAGAAGCAATGATGAACATTTGGCTAATAGCACTGGCTTGCCGGCTTGTGTGTACCTTTTTTGTACTGTTGTTTGTCATACTGTGCACACAGACATGTCAAGGCAATTTCCTGACATTGCACAACTGCATGCTGCCGTGATTTGACAGGAAGTCTGTTGAGTGCTTGATTCGATGACAATCAAATTTCAATGTTTGCAGACAACCAATTTAGCACCAAGCTTTTCATGTTATGGCAAGTTGCTGTGATAGAGAACACAACGCTATGATTACTTCATCATTCAAGTATGCTCCAATATCAATTGCAGGATGGTGAAAAGCATCCTGGGGCAGATAGAGAGCAAGAGGGCCCGCGAGCTGGAGGTGCCAGACTCCGCACCCCTCTCTGCTGTCAATACTGCCAGGCCATCCAGCAATCCAAGTAATGCCAATCACTGATATGTAGTGACATCATTACTGTAGGTATCTGTTATCCTGAGGGCGTGCCTCTGATCTGTCACTGGCCATGCATGTTGATACTCAGGGCATTGCTGCATGCTGGTTGCTGTGGTGGGTAACTGCTGGACAGTCAAAATCACACCAGCCAGCTGACTTAGTACAGATTGCTGTATCAGAACGTGCATCAACTCATGCTGGCTGTCTGTCATGCATATTGGAGTCTGCTGCTGTTGCAGCTGGCTTGCAGTAGAGTTGTGCGCAACAGAACCACCTTCCTCAGAGTGCAGCTGTTGGATTCAGGTAGCTTGACAGGCGGCATGACTTCATGGGATACCCCAGCCATGCCTTCCCAAGCTGCGCTTGGCACCAGATCCCCAGCCTCCACACCCCGCCCCAACCCACAGCCTGCCTCTCAGTCCTCATGGCAGAACTCCAAGCCCATAGCTGCAGTGCGGGACGCGCCTTCCTCAGCAGGGCCTAGTGACCCTTTTGCAGGGCTCCCAGCCGCCCAGGCTGCTAAGCCCAGGCACGAGGGGGGTGCCAATGACCTTCTATCAGGCTCACTGTTTGATGGCCTGTCCTCAGGCAAGCACCCCACCTGCAGATTCTGTCTCCTTGCCTTGCACTCTTATCCTCTACGACCTTTACAAGAGGCTGTGATGGCTTCTCATGCCAAGTACTCTGCATGTCTACATCTGCTGTCTGCTTGATTGCAGGGCCTGCTTCAACTTCCTATGAGCGGCCTAATCCTCAGGCCCCACATCCTGGAGATCAACTAGCAAATGTCATGAGTAATGACAGGATTGATGCCCTGTTCATGGACCCATCTTGGACAGACCCTGATCTGGGTGGGCCTGGGAGAGGGATGGGCATGGGGCAAGGGGGACCTCCCAGACTGGCTCAGCCCAGCCCCCCAAGCATGCAGAGCAGTGCTGCTGCTGATCCCTTTTCACAACTCAGCCTTTCGCGGGGCTCTTCTGGTGAGTGTAACAGTGGTTGTCTCCTTATCAAGATGTCTTTGCTACTGTGAAGGTTGAGCCTTCAGGATTGCAGTGGAGCCTGCCATGTCACTTCGCTTGAGCAGCTCAGCCTTGTTGTCCAGTGCATCATATCTGTAAATATGGTTTCATGTTCTACATTCATCTACCATTGCTTAGGCTCTAAATTGCACCTTCCTACACATTTTAGTCGGGCAGAAGGCGTCATGTAAAGTTACTCAAAAAGACAATAGCAGCTGAGGCCCTTTTTGTAGATGTTCAAATATATTTTGCAGGGGCAACGGCTTCAAACCGGCCAGCTGCTGTTCCTACCAGCTCAACTGTCACTGGAACTCAAGGTAGTGGTGTTGGAATGCAATGGAAGAATCAGACAGCAACAAAAGGGCTGATACCTCCCATCACTGTGGGGACCAGTCAAGGGCCCATGTCAGGGGGATTGCAAAGGCCTGGAAGCATGGCTATGAATAGACCAAGTAGCAACCAAAGTCAGCAGCCTATTCAGCATCAGCAGTCTCTGATATAGAATTCGTTGTGTTAGCATTGTCCTTCATGTTGAGTCACTCATCAGAATTTGCACTTGTTACTCAGGCAACATTCACCGTGAAACAATTCCATGACAGCGTTCAGCGCTGGATCAGCATGGTGTGAGCACATTGTCACAGTTCACACTGCCCACTTCATAAAAGTGCTTCTTTCAGAGATGCAGCACACACTCCAACATATTTTCAGTGTAATCAGCATCATCAGTGTGCTGACCTTGCTGCCAAAAATAACACACTTGCAGGGTGCCTTATGAAACAGATTAGTTGAGCTCCAGGACTTGACTCAATGATGGATGAGAGTCTCGTCTAGACATAG
>JAABUO010003965.1_pt1 | contig 17511 bp, 20 predicted proteins | sample 5559291 | NCBI WGS metagenome assembly JAABUO01 (sample SAMN10711878, study PRJNA513372) | rock metagenome | isolation source: Antarctica rocks | place: Antarctica: Victoria Land, Finger Mt sud | reverse complement strand
CAACGAATGCACATGCCCAGGCGTGCCGGCGGGCAAGTGCCTCCATTGCTATCCTGCGCCCGCTGCACGCAGCAAGGTACAGCGCACGCTGGTACTGCGCATTGTGTGTCACGCACTCCCGCTCTCCAGGCTCTGTTAGGCTCTCCCACACATGCGGCGCATCCGTCTGCGCCCTGCACCCATGCTCGGCTGCTGGGAAAGCGCGCGCCGTGCAGGCCGCGGCGTCCAAGCCAGCTATGCGCAGCACGCACTTCGCATTTCTGCCGGCTGCATGCGCATCCAGATCGTCCTGCTCGGCCACCTGCGCCGGCGCACGATGTGGCTAGCCTATACCCCTTAATACCTTATACCTAAACCCTAGCCATAGCCCATACCATGGCCGCAAGGCAGTGCCCCACGGCCGAGCAGAGCCGTGCCATGCATGTCGGGAGCAGGGGCGTTACGGGCAAACAGGGCCTGCGCGGCTGCTGGCCGCTGCAGCCTGCGCGCGGCGGCCTCGGCGTGCGGACGGGCATGGGGATGCTGCAGCGCCTGGGCGCTGCACTGTGGGAGGCGCTCAGACGTGGGAGGCATGCAGGCCTGAACAAGCGCTCATGTGGACAGCCCTGTATGAGGTGCAGGAGGGTACCAGGCATGCAACGGCTTGCTGGGCAGCCGACACGCGCATTCGAACGGCACTCCCCTTCCTCCTCAGAGGCTGCCTTTCAATAATGTGATGCAACACTCCCTCACTCGACTCATCCCTGTCTTGCATCGCACTCCCTGTTGCGACTGTGTGCTGGACAAGAGACAGCAGACAATGCCGCACGACATCACCCAATCATGCACGTTTGACGAGAGCCGCGCTCCGCTGTGCGCCTGCGCGCGCACCAAGCGCGTCGAAGCCAGCAGTGCCGTGGCGTCGGGCGCGCCTCCTCGAGGTCGGCGAGCGTGCAGAGCGCGGCCGGGTACATGCACTCGCGCGCATCCGGGCGTGCGCGGACCAGGCTCAGCAGGCGCTCCTGCAGGAGCTGCACCTGTCCGCGCCAGCCGCCGCGCTGTCAGCGCCCACGGCAGCAGCTCTGCTCCCGACGTGACGCTTTAAACGACTGCGCGCCCACCGCTGCAGTGGCCAGTCATGCAGCAACGCGTTGCCGGGCAGCTGCAGTACCATGTGGGTCCCTGCCCAAAGCCGAAGGCAGGCTCCAGGCCCTACTAGGGCTCCTCAGCGTACCGGACATGATGCGGCGAGCGCGTGCGGAGGCGCCGCACCAAAGTTATCCTGGCGCCTGAGCGCAAGTTGCTGGCGGGGTTGAGCGACGCGGTCAGCGCGCTCACCACTATTTCAACCCTAAACCTGACCCACCCAACAATAGAGCACAGCGCAGGCAGGCGCTGCTGCCGGCAGGGTCGCCCGGCGGGCGCGCGCACCTCCTGGGAGTCACTGCCGGAGTTTTGGCGCGGGTTGATGGCGGGGTTGAGCGACGCGATCAACGCGCTCACCACCATCTGCCGCCCGCGCTCGCCCCCGCGCGTCAGGCTCGCGCCCTGACGTCGCTTGCGTTTCGTCGACAGCGCGAGCGCCGGCGGCGCCGCGCACCTTGTGCGAGCACACCACCGCGTGGCCGCCGGAGTAGAGCCAGCCGCGCCAGGCGTCCTCACTGGGCGCCAGGCCGCGCTTGGCGGCGGTGTCAGTTGTGACCTCGACCGCCGCGCCGCGCGCGCCGCTGCCGTCCAGGCTCAGCCAGCAGTGGTCCTCCGACACCTGCGGCGGGCGCGCGCGCGTGGCCGTGGCGGCAGCGCCGTGCCGGTTCCCAAGCTTGCGCCGCACAGCGCATGGGGCGCGACGCGTCGGCTGCTTGGCTGAGGCGGCGCACGGGGCGCGACGCGCCGGCTGCTTTGCTGAGACACGCCTTGCTCAGCGGATGACCATCTGTCGCACTGCAACTGCCCTGACATTGCCTGTCGGCTGAAGAGCAGGGCGCCCCTGGCGACCCAAGGCGGTCCCCACCTCATCACCGATTGCAGCAGCATGCAGGCGGGCGGGGCCCTGGGGAAGCCGGCCCGCCCGGCCCTTGCCCCGCCCAAGCACTCAGGGTGAGCTGCGGCCGGGGCGCGCGCCTGGAAGCGCACGCCTGGAATAGGGTAGGGTTAGGGTGGGCCTGGAAGCGCGCGCCTGGAAGCGCACGCCGAGCAGGTCCTCGTGCGCCGGGCAGCGCGCCAGGCGCTGGCAGGCCGCCAGCACTGTCGTGACCACGCCCGCGCAGTCCAGCTGCCGGCGTGCTGCGCGGCGCGCAAGCGGAGCCTATCTTGGCACGAGGGCCGGCGGCCGGCCGCGGGCGCGGCGCCGTCATGAAGCGCCAGCCGTGCGGAGCAGGCTGAGAGCAGGCAAGCCACACAGCAGCCACACCGCTGAGGGCGAAGCGCCCATGCGGCTTTACTACCCAGCCGGTAGCCCAGTGCGTTTGGCCCAGCGGGACTGCTCGCAGGGCGCACCCTTGCTGGCCTTGCCCGCGCGCAGTATCTGGACGAACACGGAGAGGTGCTGCGAGTGCAGCACATCCTTGCTGAAGCTCCCCGACAGCCGCGCCCAGACCGCGTCCGCAACGGCCTTCACCTTGCCCTGCGCCAGCGAGCGCGTCGTGAGCCCCGCTCTAGCAGGCTCTCGCGACGTTTCACGTCACAGACGAGCCTGCACGGAGCCCTGGTGCGCAGGCTCTGCAAAGCGCCGGCTGCGCACCCGCGCGTCCGCTCCAGCAAGCCCGGGCTCCAGGCCTTGCACGAACGCACTGAAGTCGCTCTCCGCGGCTGCCACGTACTCCTGCTGGCCGCACAAGGTTGGGCACACAGCTGCAGGTAAGCGCACTGTAGACAACAAGATGGCGCTGGCGGCGGCGTGCCTGCAGGTTCTCTGGCCAGCGCCGCAGGTCTGCCTCCTTCCCTGTGAGCGGCAGCTCTATCGCGCCCAGCAGCAGCGACAGGCGTGCAACATCCGAGCGCGGCGCGTCCAGCTGCTTGCAAACCTCCTCCTCGACCAGCGCACAGCAGCTCTCGCGGCAGTAGGCTGCCATGTCGCTGCCTGGCTTTGCGTCAAGTGGTGTGCACGGACCACCTCAACATCTTTTGGAGACCTGGGCACACATCGTGCCTGCTTAGCCGGCCATTGCGTAACACCTCTGCGCCCAGAGCGCTGAGGCCTCGCCGCCCAGGCCGCCTGCAGCAGAGCCGAGGTCGCACCTTGCCAGCCAGCCAATCCTTCAGCCCGCGGTTCTGATTGGGCCCGCGGTCGCTCCGGGGACAGCGACCACGAGGCGGAGCGGTTCTATGCGGTGTGCCTCCCACTGTGCTGGGATTAACAAGTCTCTCCCCTCCGGTGTTCAGAGGCTCTGAGTCACCTGCAGCTCGAGCAGCACATGGAGTGCATGTCGGGGGCAGCAAACCTCAGAGTGAACTGAACAAAATATATTGAGAGAGATGCAAGGCATGCCATATGCGCTACGCCACACAGACAGGCTGCTGTACATGAGCCGCACAGGCAGGCATGCCGCATGCGCTGCAAGTACCGGAGCCTGTCTTTAACACTTGCTTGCCGTGTAGAGTGTTGCAAGCGCTGTGAGTGACAGCCATGCTACCTGGTTAGCAGACCTGCATTCCCGTGTCACTTTGTAACACACACATGCAGGGAGGGCTAGCAAGTCTGGCGTGGGACGAGGTGAGGTGCAGAGTCACGCTGACACGCTGAAGGTTCTCTGTCATTACAACGGGCACGTGCAGCTCAACCACAGGCGGCAGTGGCGCATGCATTCTGGCACTGCCTCTTGGTAGCAAAATTGCGCAATGGCGCAGCAGAGCTGTGACCGTCGTACATGCGCACTGTAGGTGTGCGGCTGGGGTGCTGCAGCCCCGCTGCAGCACCGAAGCCGCAGACCTGCAGAGTGCGCGTACAGCCAGCAGGCGCCCTACGCCGCCGCCTGCGCAGACAGCACGATGCCGGCAGCCTGGCCAAAGGCCGCGGTCGCCAGCACCAGCGCCTTGCTGGCCCAGGCTGGTAGCAGGCCGCGCGCGCGCAGCCTGTTGCACGTCCACGCCAGGGGCACCTGCGGCGGGGCGCAGCACGGAGCGTCACTCTGATGTGCCGTGAGCCCTAGGCGTTGGCAAGGCTCCCGCTTGCAGCATGAGGTCGGTGCATGCGCTGCGCGCAGGTGCTGCTTAAGACCGGTGCCCGCCCGTGCATGCATGTGGCGGCCATGCGCCTGCACCACGCTCACCGCACAGGGCTCAAAGGCGCCGCATGCGGTTTCTACAGCGGCGCTGGCGCACCGCGTGCATGTAGGCAGCCGGGCGGGAGGCAGCGGCGCGCCTGCACGCGCATGCCGAGCGCGGCGTGCGGCGTGGCCGCGACGCGCAGCGGCACGGCCACCGCCAGCTCGCCCCCGTCAGCCAGTTCTGGCGCACATGGTACCTGCCAGTGCACCACTGGATCCTGCGCAAGGCGCACGCGCCCGCGCTGCGCGCCGGCGCGGGCAAGACGGGCGCCGTCGTCGCATGCTTTGCGCTCAGAGCACTCCTCCACGAGCTGGCGGTGCCACGACGCGCAGCGGCGCGGCTCCCGCCAGCCCGTGGAGCGCGCTGAGCGCGAAACACGCAACAGCGGCCCCCATCTTGCCCGCGCCGGCGCGCAACGCGGGCGCGTGCGCCGTGCGCAGGATCCAGTTCTGCACAAGCAGGGTCCAGGTGCGCCAGAACTGGCTGACGGTGTCTGCGTTCCAGCAATCCTGTGCGCCGCACCAGCGCTCAGCGTGTGCACCGGCAGGTTCCTCAAGTCCGCCAGACCTGGCTGACGCTGGTCGCGTCCCACCACTCCTGCGCGTCGCGCAGCAGCTCAGCATGTCCGCGGGCAGGATCCAGGTGCGCCAGAACTGGCTGATGCTAATCGCAGTCCACACACTTTTGTGCGCCGCACCGGCGCTCGGCACGCCCTGCGATGCACGCTCCCATGCGCATCATGCAGCAGGCAGCCGCACGCGCGCGGGAGCGTCGGTGCGGCGCACAGTTGTGGTGGAGTCCAACCAGCGTCAGCAAACTTTGGGGCACCTGGAAGCTGCCGCTTCACATGCTGAGCTGCTCCGCTGCATGATGCGCACGCCCCCGGCCCGCAGGCGCGCTCGTGAGCCCTGCAGCGCGGCCGCGGCGGCGCCTGGCAGAGGAGCCGGGCACGCCGCCGGGTCAGCTGTGCTGCCGCAGCCGCTGCGAAGAACCTGGTTCTCGGGCGGCGGCGGGCGCGCACCGCGTGGAACATGCGGTCGCCAAAGCCGGTCGCCTCTGCTGCCAGGCCAGGCCCAGCTCGAAGACGCCGAAGAGCAGCGTCAGCCAGCCGACCAGGGTAGGGTAGGGTTGGCCTTAGACTGGCGACAGCGAGGCGGGGGAAAGCCGGGTGTGCAAGGCCTAGTGCGGCCGGCCGTGCTAGGCAAAAACAAGCCGCATGTGCAAACAAGCCGCATGTGCAAGAGCCTGCCAGCGCAACAGGCGCGCGGGGGTGCGGCAGGGCGCACGTGGCCATGCACATCGCGCAGCGCGGCGGGAGCGGGCAGCGCTCCTGGTGCGTGAGCGTAAGCATGGCATGGTACCTGGCCGCGCTACGCTCACGGGCCAGGAGCGACTACCCGATCGCGCCGCGCTGCGCGCGCCGCATGGCCATGTGTGCCCTGCCAGCTACCACGCCATGTGGCTTCGCGGTCGGGCGCGCAGCCGCGCCACTGCCCGGCCCGGCCGCCGCCGCGCGCCGCGCCTTTCGCCCTGCGCCGCCCACGTTTGCGATCAAGGACAACACAGCCGCCCACTGTCTGCTGTGTGGCTGCCAGGGCGCCAGCATGCCGCATGCTGCCATGGTGCTGCGCAAAGACGGTGCGCAAGCGAGCGCTCAGCGCGCGTGGCCTGCTTGGAGGCGGGTCAGGGAGTGGGGCAGGCGCGCGCCAGCGGTCAGCGCAGGAGTTCACAAAGCTGCTCTGAGCTTGAGGCACGCGATGATCGCGCCGGCAACGGCAGTAACAACGCCATTTGGCAAATGATTCGCTCGTTTGACAAAGGACCATTCAACAAACGGGCGTCGTTCGTCGCGCTCACTGGCGTCACCGACGCAGGCCTCAAGCTGAGCAGGTTTGCGACTCCTGCGCCACCGCCGGCGCGCGGCCTGCTTGGAAGCGGGTGAGGAAGTGGGGCAGGCGCACCGGTGGCAGGCGCAGAAGTGCCCAAAGCTGAGCAGCTACAGGCATGTGATGATCGCGCCGCTGAGGGCGACAAAGGACGCCAGCGGCCCCGCGTCGGCGACCAGCACCGCGTCCGCCGGCGCTAGCAGCGCGAGCGCCGCGGCGGCGGCGCCCGGCGCGCAGCCACTGGCCGGGCTGCGCTGCCTGCGGCCGGCCGGGCGCGCCATCTGCGCGCATGCATGCGCACGGTGACGGCATTTCAAAAGCATCATGGTGTGCACAAGCCTCAAAGCACTCGTCAGGCCAGTATGTGCCCTGCATGAAGGCGTGCGCATGCAGGGAATGCACCAGGGCATGGCAAAACCCTCAAGACCCTGCAACATGTCTGGCAGAGCGGGCAGCACCTGCCCCGCGGCGTGCGCGCACGCGCGCGCCTCGCCCGCGAGCGCGGCTGCGGCCGCCGCGGCCAGCATGGCCGCCACGGGCGCCAGCGCAGCGGCGCCGCGCAGCAGCTCGCGCAGGACGTCCGCCGCCAGGCCCAGGCCGCTGTCGTGGCACGCCACGCCCGTGGCGCACACCAGGAAGGAAGACGAGGCGCCACGGTGCGCGCGCTTACAGCCCCTGTGCGGTGTTAAGTGACCCCCAAGGACTTAGAAATGGCATGGCTGCAAGACTTAAGACTTTCCCAATCAGAGTGTTGGCTCAGACGTCCTGGCAGTGTGTGGGGCAGGACTGCTGCCCAGGGTCACAGAGGACTGCAGCGTGTCCTGCATCATGCGCAGTACAAAGCTTGCCGCAGCGGTCGCGGGCGCCGGGTATCATGCCTACGTCCACCGGCGCAAGCTTCCAAGCGGGCGCGCAAGGTGCGCCCGCCCTGGGTGCCTCTGCCTGTCAAAGGAGAACACGTCACGTGACATTATGTCACGTGACGTCATGTCCGCTGACAACAGGCCCCCAGGATAGGACACCTTGCAAGCCGCTCAGCAGCTTGCGCCCATTCTATGTAAGCGTGGTAAGTTACCTCGGCAATGACAGCAATGAGCAGCGCATTGCGTATGGCGCGCGCCACGCTGCAGTCCTCTCTGCCTTGGGCAGTAGTTGTGCACCAAGTACTGCTGCTTTTAGTCTGCGCCTCATGTTGGGAAAAAGTATGGTACTTTCTCAAGTCTTTCAGCAGCATGGTCATGCCAGCAATCAGCCCTAGGGTAGGGTACCATGCACAGAAAGACTTCAATCCACTTTGTAAGACTACAGCTGTGCTCAGCTACATGCACAAGATGTCCTGCTTGGCGGCTCAGGGCAACGCTTACACGCCCAGCTCAGTGCTGGTGTATCATGGTGGCGCAGGCTGTTGCCGCTGTGCGACAAGAGGACGCATGTCTTTCAGCTCACCACACCTATACTGTGAAGAGCATGTCACCCACGTGCAAAACGTCTGCATCCATGCATTGCACATGCTCCAGCATGCTCGTCGCATGCATTTGCAAACATCTTCCAAGGCATCAGCTGGTTCTGTCAGTGCATTCCAAACCAATACGTCAATGCCCCGATGTCCTATGGTAAAGTCAACCCAGGCCCGCCGCACCAAGCGCAGCTTCTGTCGTTCTCTCCTGCGGGCCCCCGTGCACACGCTTTCACGCGCCCCATGACAGTGCTGATGCACAAGCAAGCCCCATCCACACAGTCTGTGCAGCCCGACATGGCGCAACAATGTGGAGCACGGCAAACGCCATCCTCTGCAAGGGGACAGATGGTTGGGCATATTTTCTATGGACTTTTGAAGCGCTCTTGTGGTACAGCCCGAACAATGATAACCTGCATGACCAGCAAACACGCACACGCCTCCCATGGCGGGTCCTGCCTTAGACAAGCATGCGCTCAGCAGCAGTCGCAGCGTGCAGGTCATCATGGCTCATGCGCGACATGCTGCATGCACTGAACCTTTAAAAAACCCAGGACTTCCCATACCAAGACGCGACTTCAAATGTGCGCGCATACACCTGCACGCAGAATAGGGCTCCGCGCCCTGCCGGCAGCAGGTTCGCTGCAACCCGAGCCAGCATCCAGCATCACGGGGCCGCGGCGCGCGCGCGCCGCGGCGGCTCCGCGCGCCACTCCTGCAGGCAGTCGCCGGCGTTGGCCCAGGCGACGCGCAGCGCGGGCGAGCCGAGCGACAGCTGCAGCCGCGGCCGCAGCGCGCCCAGCCAGCCGCCGCCCGGGCTGGGGCTGGGGTCGTAGGCGGTCAGGCTCTCCGGCGCGTGCAGCGTGTTGGCGCCCGCGCACACCGCCAGCCGCACCGGCTCCAGGCCTGCTCGGCGCGCGCCCGCAGGCTCTGCGTCACGGCGGGGACGGGTGTGCGGGCGCCGCCAGGCGATTGTCAGCATGCAGGCCATGCTCACCGCCAGGCGGGTTGCAGCGCGCTTACATCAGCGCCGTGAGGGTGCCCAGCGCGTGGGCGTGGGAGGGCGAGCACCAGGGTGCAGGCCCACAGCACAGCGGTGCGCAGCCGCGCTCTTCGTCTCCACTGCTAGGGTTACCCACTCACTCAACGGAGGTGTCTAACAGCAGCGTCATGGAGAGCGTGAGCACTTCGTGACCAGCAGCAGCACTTTGAGCAGGGCGAGGCCGCGCTTGCTCAATTAAGTTAGTGGCTACTCCGTACACTACCCTACCCTAGGTCTTGCTTTGGTAAGCACACGGCTGCCATTACCTTAAGCAGGCGCACAAGGCCCGCAGAAGCGCCAGGAAGCGCAGAGCGCCCGTGGGCCACGAGCAGGCCCGCCAGGCAGGGGCGCGACCTGTGAACATGTTGTAGGTGCCCCAGAGCAGCGAGTCCTGCGCGGCCGTCCGCGACGTGGGCCATTCGCTCTCGCCGATGGACGCCGCGTCCAGGCACCGCTCCGTGGCGGCCTCCCAGCCCAGCCGCCTGCGCGCGCCATGAGCGCATCAGAGCCTGCCACGCCCGGCTCAGCGCCGCGCGCCAAGGCTGTCATCAGACGGCGGCCCTTTGTCAGACGGCGGCCCTTTGCCACCAGGCGCCGTCTGCAAACACCTGCGCTGTCAGAGAGCTCTCTGTAGGCGTGCCACGCCAGTGTGCCTCGCATGCCCATGCGTTGCAGCGCTTCACTGCGTCGCATGCGCCCGGCGCACCAATTATAGAGCACAGTCTGCCGACGCGGACTGGGCAGCCCTGCAGGGCGCGCTGAATGAATCCTCCAAGACACATCGATACGCAGCCCCAAGCAGGCGGAGCGCAGGCCCGGCCGCGCGCGCACCGCAGCTCCTCCTCGCCCAGCGGCGGCGGCTCGGCCGCGAGCGCGCGCGCCAGGTGCGCCACAAACTCGTCCGGCGAGCGGTACACGAGCGCGTTGCTGAAGCTGGCGGCCCAGTCGTTGCAGGCGTGCTGCGCGCAGATGAGCCACTTGCCCATGGCCAGCGCCTCCACGCTCGTCGTGGCCACCACGTCGCTGGTGCTCGCGTTGATGAAGACCTGCGCAGCAGCCAAAGTCTCCTAACCCTGCGATCATACCCCAGCAAAGGTTTGAGGTGCGCGGCTGGGTGCGTAAGGTTGGCGTGCGGTCCCACAGGCGCGCATCACGCACGGCGCCAACATGGTGCCTGAGGTCACTCGCATCAGCTGCAGCACGCGCGGGGGGCTGAGGCCTGGGTTCTCTCACACACACACTTGCGGCAACAGAAGAGCTCTACCACCTGGTTTACCAAGCGTCAGGCAGCACTCGTGGGCCAGAACAGCAGCAGGGCTGCGGGGCAGCGGCCGGGCATGCGGCGCCCGTGCCAGTTCAACAGTCAAGTCCTTGTCTATGAAGCACAACCTCCTTTTGACCTGGACTCTGGGTCCCAGGTTGCGGGGGACCTACCTGGTAGTCCGCGAGCGAGGCGTCCAGGTGGTCGCGCTTGGCGTGGAACGTCAGCGCCAGGCCCGCCGCCTCCGCCTTGGCGCGCACCGACGCGAGCGCCTCGCCGTCGCCGTACGCGTCCACGTGCGCGGGCGCCTGGGCGCGACGACCCTTGCTCATACACAGGCCCCCGGTGTGCGTCGCAAGCGCCAGCACATCACTAAGGTCTTTTGCTTTTGCTTACATGCAATCTTTGTCGTTGCAGGCACAGCAAACAACCTGACCACCAGGTGTCGGACCGCACCCCTGCAACTCGTCTCAACAAGGGGAATGCAAGCAGCTTGCTGCAAGCACACTGGCGAGCGCCTCCAGTGTTGCAGTGCGCGGATGACAGGGGCTCTGACAAACAAAGCGGGGCACAGGGAGCGCACCTCGCCGCGGGCGGCCGCCACGCGGCCCTGGTACTCCATGAGCTCTAGCAGCTCCTCCCAGCCCTTGCCCCAGACCACCTTGGCCAGGCAATACGCGCCCTTGCTGAAGCGCCGCCCGGCGCCCTCCCCAGCGCTGCGCGCCTTGGCCGCGCCCGCGGTCACAAAGCCCGGCGCGGCGCCGTGCACACAGCACGTCACCTGGCGCGGCAGCGCCTGCACCGCGTCCGATAGCTTGATGACCTGCGCGCCGCGGCGCCGACCGTCACGCCCCGCCGCCCGCGCTGTGAGGCAGTGCTGCGGCGCTGCCCCGCCGCCGTTCGGCCCCGCGGCCCCTCGCTCTGGCGGCGCGCGCGGCACTGCAGCGAAGGGCGGCGATGCGCGTACGCGCTGCACATGCGTACCGCAGGTAAAGCACCGCACCTCATGCACAAACGCACCCTACCCTATCCTAACCCTCTTAACCGCAGGTGGGGCACGGGCCGCGCCTTGTGGCAGTGGATGCCGCAGAGCCAGGCGTTGATCACCTCTGAGACGCCCGCCATGACCAGGCCCGCGTTGCGCTTGCTCAGCTCCTTGTACGAGGTGTGGATGATGCCCACCTGGCAAATCGCACGCGCCCGAGTCAGGCGGCGCGCGGGCGGCGGCACGCCCTGCGCCCAGCAGCGCTGCCGCACTCTCCCGCATTACTCCCCGCCCTGGCGTGCTGTGGGGCGTGCCGGAGGCGCTGCTGGGCGGTAGGCGCCCCCGAAGACCAGAGCCAATGTGACTGCATGGCGGCCTGTGAGCTGCGTGCATGCTGTGCAATGCACATCGTCGTGGTCCTGTGCACCGTCCATCACATGTCACCAGGCAATCCGGATCCCTGTTATGTTGATAGTGTGACTGACATGCATTGGCAAGGCTCTTACCACGTGACCAAAGCGATCCGTCCAGCGCGGCCCATGGTGGAACCACGTCACTGCGAGCCATGCACGCCTGGTCAGAGGACCGCTTGCAGCTGAAGCGTATGCTTCCTCCAAAGCCGGAAGTCCACAGAGACCCGACGACTAAACATGTCAAGCACCAGCTGAATGCAGCTCCGGGGTCATGCGGGGGTCATGCGGCGGATGTAACGTCCACAGTGGCCCAGTGACTAGACATGTCAAGCACCAGCTGAATGCAGACGCTCCCGGTCATGCGGGGGTCCTGCGGCGCATGAGTATGCCCAAGCAATAGCAGGGGTGCAGAGCGCGGCAGCCGCTTGGGCGCACGGTGCTCGGGCTCCTCCAGGATGACCGCGCTCGCGTCCGCGTCGGCCTCCACGACCTCGGTCAGGTCGCCGACGGGGAAGATGCCCAGCATCGTCCGGTCGTACCTGCCTGCGCCGCAGCCCGCGCGCATGTGCTCATCAACCTCCGTGTAACACTCAGCACAGGCTGTACACGGTAGCCTTAATTCATGCAACAGCCGATGCTGCCAAGGGTGCTTGCTGGGCGCATCAATGCGCAATCGCAAAGCACGTATGCCAGGTCGCTGCAGTGCGCAGTGGTACCCGGCTCACCCCCTCGCGCGAACGGGCGGCTGCCGCGACAGGAGGGAGCGCACCAGGGTACCACACAATCTCAAAGTCTGGCGAGAGGCCGGTGCGCTTCCTGATCCACTCGCGCATGCAGGCCTCCTGCTCGGCCGGCTCCTCGAACGTGCGCACGTTCGGGAAGATGAGCGCTTGGTCCGACACCGCCAGCCAGGGCACCACCAGGATGACCTGCAGCAGCGGGGGGCCGGTCGGCGCATGCCGCCCGGCGAGCAGCGCAGCCTGCACACCAGCCGGGTGCTAGCGCGCCTCTGCGCGGCCTGGGCCGCACCACAGTGGCAGTGGACGGCTGAACCTGACACAGAGCATGTACTGGTGTGAATGGCATGCTCTGTTTAGAGTGTAGGGGTGCTGTGTGAGCCGGCCACAGCCCAACCAGGGCGAGCAGTATCCTGGCCATGCAGAGAAGGGCGGGAGAGAGCACGAGCACAGCATGCTAGAGCAGCCGGGAAAGCATGGTAAAGCCTCACGCCCCCGACTGACTGCTGCGCTTGCTGTGCCAAGCGAACAGTGTGATACAAACTCGCCTTGAGGTCAGTGCAGTGCGCCATGTAGGCGGCGCGCAGCGTGGGGTTGACCGCCGTCCCCGTCATCCAGGGGATGGCTGCCGTGCTCACGACCGCCACCCGCCTGCACCGCGCGAGCCCTTCTATTACTTAAACGGCCGTACTTAGGCACAACAACAAGTGCGCACACTGTGGCTGCGCCGCTGGCGCACGTGCAAGAGCGCTGCGCAGCGGCTCCCGTACTAACAGGTTGTGCAGCACCCTGGAAGAGAGAGGGCAGCGGTGCAGTCTCCTGACAGGCGCTGTCACCCGCGTGCAACACAGGGCCGGCAGCTCTGGCGTACAACTGCGCCGCACCTCCCTGGCACCCGCAGGCTGCTGGCTGGCCGCGGCTTGCCCCACTCGCGGCGCTCCTGGGTCATGGTGTGACGAGTCCGTCGCCTCCCCTGCACAAGCGCGAGCGTAGTCCACGTTGCAGCGTGCGAGACTTAGAGCTGCTGTGCCAGGCTTGCCAGGCCTGGCTGCGGAAGCGCAGGCAGAGCCAGAGTGCTTGCAAGCACCAGACAAGTAGATGCTCCTGCCACAGCACTGCCAAGCCGCTGCTCTACAAAAGCAGCTCTACCGGCACCAAGCAGACAAGTCTCGCTGACAGACACTTGCAGTTGGGAACCCCAAGCGCTCACAACTTGGAATATACAAAGGCGCTCCCACGCAGAGCAAACACCTTGCTTCTAGCTCAGCTATGGCAACCTGCTCTTTACACCTTCTCTAAGCTAAATGCATGGTCGTCGTACCTTTGAAGCATGCGTCCTTGCGCCGCCAATGAACGCCGCCAGCGCCCCCACAGAAACCAGGGCGGTGTACAGCAGGCTCGCGGCACGGTCGAGCACTGCCATAGCGAGTGCAGACAAACGCGCGTGTCCTGATGCGTGCCTAGCGCTGCTCCAGCATTGTTAAGTACCTCGCCCGTGAAACGAGTGCAGGAGAGCACGGGGCCTGCAAGTCTCCGGACGCTCTGCCTGAACTTGTATACACCAGTGAGAAAATAACATAGTCTGTGTAACAGCCTTGTTTCTCGAGAGCGCATCTAGCGCAAAGCTGGGGAGGCACAGGGGGCAGGGCGCTGATGAGCTACTATGACATCCTGGGAGTAGACTCCAAAGCCTCCCTAGGAGAGATAAAAAAGGCGTTCCGTGAGCGAGCGTTGCGCCTGCATCCGGACACAGCGTGCGCCCTGCCTGCTATATCTGCTGCCAGCGTTGTTGCTGTACTCACACAAGCTGTGCGCGTCATGCTGAGGCCACTCCGTCCTGCGCCAGAGAGCGTGGCCGCGTGTTGGAGGACGATGCTGCCTTCAAGCGGCTCACAGAAGCGTATGAGGTGCACAATCTATCATTTCAGAGGAGCGCTGTGACGAGCAGCTGTTGTGGCACGTGCTCAGACCAGCCACTACTGACCCACGCTGACACACGAACGCTCAGGTGCTGCGGGACGATGGCCGCCGTGCTGCGTACGATGGCCTGCACACGGACGGTCCGGACTTCACGGGCGCTGGGCGGTGGCGCGGCGAGGCCGATATCGACGAGTGGTTTGCAGAGTGGTTCAAGCGGCAGGGGTGCGCGCCTCCTGCCCCGCCCGCTTACGCCGCCGCCGGGAAGCCTGTGAGCCCGGCTCTGCTGCTTGAAATATGACGCAAGCTGAAGGGGGAGAGCGCCCGTCCTGCGGCTTGCTGTGGCGGGTCGCTTGGGGCGTCAGCGAGGGTAGCCTGTCAGCCCAGGCGGGCGGGATCACGCAGCGGATGTGCTGCCGTGCGCCTGCGTGCCCAGAGGCCGGCCTTGAGCGGCTGCCGCGCGTGCGCGCAGCTTCGGGCCGACCGCCGAGGAGGAGTTCCGCGAGCAGCGGCGCGAGGCGCAGCGCGTGGCGGCTGCGGCCGCCTGGGAGGCGGAGAAGGCCGAGGCGCGCGTGAACAGGGTGCGCATTCCTCAGCTGCCTGCTGCCTGGGTCAAGGTTAGGGTAGGGTGGCAGCTGCGGTCGCCTGGGAGGCGGAGAAGGCCGGGGCGCGCTTAAACAGGGTGCGCAGCTCTCAGCGGCCTCGGTTAAGGTTAGGGTAGGGTGGCGGCTGCGGTCGCCTGGGAGGCTGAGAAGGCCGAGGTGCGCGTGAATAGGGTGCACGCCCCCGCCAGGCGGCCGCGCGCGCGCCGCGGGCCTGGGGCCGTGCACACGCTTGGACGGGCGCGTGCGTCGTTGCGGCACGCTATACTCATAGCCTCTTGTCTGAGATGGGCCTGGGCGATCTGCTCACATCTGCATCATACCTGCTCACATCTGCTTATGTACTTATCAAAGCCCTGGTAAAAGCATCTCCAAGAACAGCATGTTTGGTTTGCATGCATGTCGCACACGCCACTGCCATGGGTCAGCACGGTTAGCATCCTGGCGCGCCCTGTAGGAGCGCGGCGCGCGGCTGCGCGCGCGCGCGGACGCAGCGCGCGCGCTGCGGCACGCGCGCGTGCTGCGCCGCTTCTGGCACACCAGCGCCGGCCTAATTTGGCAGGATGCCGCCGTGCTGGCGCTGCTGGCCGCCAGCGCCGGCGGCGCAGTTGCACTGTGGCCGGCGCCGCGCGCGCCGCTTGACGACGCCGCGGCTGGCGCGCGGGACAAATGACGCAGCTTTTGCCTGCGGTACGCTGAGGCGCCACGCCCGCCGCTCGAGGGCGGGGCGCTGGGCGCACATGACGGCGGACGTGGCGAGCGCATGCGCAGCGGCTGTCGCGCGGGCCATTTGCCGGGAGGCGGTCGTGCTGGCGCTGCTCGGGTGGCGCGCGCAGTGTGCTGCGCGGCGTGCCACCGCTAGTGGTGGCATGCTTCAGGGTCTTCTGGTCGGTGTGGTGTCCTGCGTGACCCTGCTGTGTAGGGCCGAAACCGGGGTGCTGAGGGTCTTACAGTCTGTGGTTGGGTTGCACCGCTGCCAGGGCCAGGTCCTGGTCAGGCCAGGGCGGGTTGGCTATGCTTGTGCCAGCAGGCCTTGTTTCCAGGCGCATACGCATGCACATCTGTGGGATGCATGACATACACCAGCAGCAATAGCATTACCTGACTGGCAGAGACATGCGGACATTGCAATTCTTTAGAGCAGCGACAGCGATGCATGTTCTGAGGGGGCACGCCCGGCTCAGCTAAGTCTGTAACCAGCACCACGCTGTTCATCAGTACAGATTGCCTACATTCTGCATTCCCTAAAGCTGCCCAGCATTCATGACACCAACAAGCTTATCTGCTACAAACCTGGCACAGTTCCGCTGGAAAGCCCCAAGTGAATGCTATGAAGTTCTGCGGGCGGGAGTCACAGCTTAGCCTGAAAACCGAATCACCATAACACAGCTTAGCCTGAAAAAAGGAGCAATGTGCTAGCAGCTGTCCGCGCTCGCCTGCATGCGCGCGGTCAGGCGCTGCGCCGCCTCGCGCGCGTCCCGCAGCCGCTGCTCCAGGTCAAAGCGCTCGCTGTGGGCGGCCTCAGGATCAGACTCTGCACCAGCGCCAGCCGCCTCCAGGCTGTCGCCCATGCGCTGCGCCGCCGGCGCGCCCCACCCGCCGCTCGCATCGTCGGCCTCCCGGGCCATGCGCGCCGTGAGCAGGCCGCCGCTCCGCCGCTCGGCGGCCAGTGCGGTGGCCAGGGCCCCGCCGCCGGACCCGCCTCCGCCGGGAGGGCCGGCCGGCGCGCTCGAGCCGTTGGCGTGCGGCAGGCGCGCGAGGATGTCGGAGCGGGGCGCGCCGGCGGAGGCCAGCGCGCGCAGGACCCCGGCCGCTGCGCCGGCTGCGGCCTTGCCCCATTCCCTTGAGGGCGTGCGCCCGCCCGCGTCGCCCGCCCACTTGCGCTTGCCGGCCACCGTGTCCGGCCCCGGGCGGGCCTCCTGGGCGGGCGCAGCGGCGTGCCCGTTTGCCTGCAGGCCGGACCCCGGGTCTTCGCTGCCGCGCCCGCGCGCGACCTGCGCCCACGTGCGCGCGGCGGAGGGCGGCGCCCCGCCTGCGACGACGTCCGCCCCCACCCAGGCCGCGCCCCGCACGCGCCGGGGACCCGCCGGGAGCGGCGCGACCACCACGGCCTGGTCGGGCGCGGCGGGCGCGGCGCGCAGCGCGGCGATGCGCGCGTGCAGCGCGTGGTGCATGCGGCGGCGCCAGGGCACCGCCGCGCTGGGCGGCAGGCCCGGCACGTCCACGTGCGTGGCCAGGTGCGCCGTCGCCGCCGCCTGCCACTCCGCCTCGCCCGCGGCGCGCGCCCAGCAGCGCCACTCGCCGCCGTCCGGCGGCTCCGGCAGCGCCGCGCGCCGCAGCGCCGCCTCCGCCGCGGCCACCGCGGCGGGCGCGTGCCAGGCCGCCGGGAACGCCGCGCGCGCCGGTGGCACGCCCGCCTTAGGTGCGCCCGGCCCGCCGCCGCCCGGCGCGGGCAGGCAGCACTCGGGCGGCGGCCAGCGCCAGGCGGCGGCCGGCGACGCGGCGGCGGCGGCCACGCGGCCGGCCGCGCCGGCCAGCGCGCCGCGCAGCGCGGCCGCCCACGCGGCCGGCGGCGCGCCCGGGTCCGCCGCCAGCGCGGCGAGCGCGGGCTCCAGCGCGGCGGCCGCCAGGTTGTACAGGCTCGCCGCCTCCAGGGCGGGCGCCGGCGGCGCGCGCGCGGCGAGCCAGGCTAGCTCCTCGGCCAGCGCCGCCGCGTCGGGCACGCCGTCCGCGCCGACCACGCGCGCAACGCGCCAGGCGCCCACGCCGCCGCCCAGGCCGCCGCCGGCCACCAGCTTGGCCGCCCAGGCGGCGACGCCCTCGGCCATGCCCGGCGCGCCGTCCACGAGCACCGCGAGCGGCAGCGCGGGCCCGCCCGCCGGCAGCGCGGCCGCCGCGCCGCGCAGCGCGGCCGCTGCGTCGGCCGGGCTGTCGCGCGCGGTCAGCAGCACCGCGAGCGCGGCCGCG
>JAABUO010003963.1_pt1 | contig 17515 bp, 15 predicted proteins | sample 5559291 | NCBI WGS metagenome assembly JAABUO01 (sample SAMN10711878, study PRJNA513372) | rock metagenome | isolation source: Antarctica rocks | place: Antarctica: Victoria Land, Finger Mt sud | reverse complement strand
GGTATGCCGGATACCCTTCTTTTTCCTAGCAATGCCTTTGAGTGAAGTATTAAATGAATCTAGACGCTGAGTTTGTCTGAGCTGTCTTGAATCTTTATTTCCACTCTTTTCTTTTAAAGTAAGGAATGAGGGAGGTAGAACGCCTTTTAAGCGGCGTTTGAAAAGGTGCTCTGCCTCTCCTTCATCGCTACTCGATGATGAATTGGCTCCGCCCTCAGACAAGTTCTCTTGTTCTGAGTCTAGATGTATGATTTTTGGCTCGGCAATCGAGGGAGGCATATCCGTAACCGTGCCTTGTTCCATAGGGTGAAATGTATAGTCATAATCGGAATCATCCGATAATTCTATACGGCGAGCCGTTGCCGGAGGTGTCATGGTGGAGGTAGGTGATATCAAGCTGGGTTGTTTAGGGCTCACTTTGCGTTTCTTTACCGCATGTGTACCAGCCGAGTCCATATAATGCGGCACCGACGTCCTATCAGGGTCTTGCACAAATAGGGAATCCGCGGCATCAGTCACCCTAGTAGTCTCGCCAGTAACCATCCTCAAAGGCTTCAAGCCAACCTTGAGAAACTCTGCTCTATGGCGTATTTGATCATATGTGTATGGACGCTGCTGCTCTGGGCGCCTGTTTCTAAGATTACGTCCACTTGCTTCAGGTAGAAGCTCAACAGGTTGCTCCGCTTGTTGGTCGGCGTCTCCTTGAGTTTCTGGCGGAACTTGAATGGAGCCGCCGTTTAAAGAGAGGTTAAGTCGTTTGGAAAGAGACATCGTCCGTTCGTAGAAATTTACTAAATTGTCTTGCGAGCTAGTGGTGAGCAAGCGTTGCATACTTGGCGAATTACTGCGAACTAAACCTTCTTGCTCATTTGATGGAGACGATACAACAGATCTCGAGTATTTGCTTCCTTGAAATGCCGCGGACGGATTAAATTCTTCTCCGATAGGCGTGTCGTCCACCGCCATGGAGTCAGGAATCTCGTTGGGACCTCCATTCAGCAGGGCTGGCTGTCTCGTGTCTATAAGTTCGTCGACTGAACTTGCTGGAGTCCAGTATCTTTGCTCCGGTCGACCCTCATCAGGATTAAGTGTGATTTTCTCCACCGAATACAGAGATAGAGGCTGTTCATCCTCACCCTCCGAGTCCGGTACCACACCCGTGAAACTGTATTGAGCCATATATTGGACTAGGCTTGGAATTCACATTGTGTGTTCTTTTTCAAACCTCTGGGAAGGTGTCGATGTTGAGTGGCATGCAATTGCAGTTATTTCGCACAACGTCACGTCGACAAACCTTACGGTGGTTTTTAACACGTGACCCCAACGCGTAAATTTCTTCACTACTGCTAGTACTCGTACATAAAAGTACGTTACTCGGCTTCTTTACAAGAGAAGAGAAGCTCACCACAATCGAGACTATCCTTGTGAAGCGTAAGACTTACGTATTGAGACTCGAGCAATAAGGCAGCACGCTTTCAATTGATATGAGCTGTTTTCGTTGTTACCTCTACGTCACGCTATATCACCATAAATATGAACAGTAAGGAGTGCACTAAGCATTTCTTTTGATTCTGGCAAGGGTTGCAGTTCCTGTCTCCGTTGGGTCGGCTTTTCCTCGTGACTTTTGTACTCGAATTTGACGCAAGTGTTTTTCACGCTCTATAGCGTCCTCCAGCCTCATTTTCCTCTCATCAATCACATTCCCACTTTTCTTGCGAAGAAATTTTCGAAGTGATGAGTTTTTACCGCGCGCCTTATCACGCGGCTTCATTTTGTCACCGACTAGCCTCTCAGGTCTTTCACGCAAGGACTTTTTATCCACCTCAGCAGCTGATGGATCAAGCTTTCCGACAAAATCGGGATTCAATGCTATCATTTCTGGTTGCAATTTTGTCAACAGTGATCTGACTTCACCTTCTTGGCGCTGTTTTTTCGTCTCAAAAGGATTGATTTCAAGTGCATCAAAATTCGCCTCACCCGCGCCGGGAATGATAAGACTGGAAAACCCTTGGTTGTGTCCAGCACCTAAAATATCCTCGAAAGGACAGAATTGCACGTCATGGACTTGAGATCCTGGAAAGAGATGACTCATGTAAGGCGATTTCTGTTTGATGCTAAGCGCATCTTTCCAAATTGTAGCATGGTTGCCCCATCCAACTGAAAGTAGCCCAGTATCACTTAGGTTTATCGATTGAGCCGGCGTCGGAGTGAAGTAAGAATGTAATTCTCGATAGGTTCGCACATCCCATACCTTTAGTTGGCGATCGTTACCGCAGGAAACCATATACTTCCCACTTCTATCAATTGTCAACCCCGTGACGGGTCCACGATGCGACAGCATTTTGACCAACTGAGTTGACATATTGGGAGACCACAAACAAACTGTCCCATTTGTATGACCAGTATGTATGATTGCATTGAATTTGTTCTGAGCTAGTGCGGTACATGACCCCAACTTTGTTCGTACCTCCGCAACGAGCTTGCCAGTAGATGTGTCTTGGTACTTGAGCCAACCAGCATTACCAGCCGTGACTAGGAGAAAATGATACGGAAGAAAAGTCATTGAAGTCACGTCAATGTGATTTTTTAGACAATGCAATTCAACACCAGCCTGATCGTAGACGAAAACATATTTCTTCTGAGCTACAGCGTAGTAATTTTCGTTGTGAAGCCATTGAACGTCGCGAACGCTTTCCATCAAGTGGTTTTCGGATTGCAATATACCTTCACGCCAGTCAAAACAGGCCACATGGCCCTTTTGACCCCCTAGCAGAAGGTATCTCCCATTTCGCGTATAATCAATCGAGTAAGGCCCGAAGCGATTCAAATTTAAGTCGTAACCTTTTGAAGCAGTGCTCTCTCCGACCGAGGTTTTGAGCTGCTCCTGGGTCACCTTGTAAGTTCTTTCCAGTCCCTCTGCCCTTAATACTCCGGTAGATTCTGGGAGTAGAAGTTCCGAATCGAATGCATCAGAGGCAGCATCTTTGTACCTTCGTTCGAGATTCTTAAGCTTCTCTCGGAGTTTCTTGTCTTTCACCTGTCGGAGCTTGTGCTTAGAGCCGTTCGAGTACTCTTCCTTCCTTGTGTCTTCTTCCATATCATTAAGGTTACCACTTTGGTTGGTGGTGCCTGAACAACAACGACCTCGCTGAGGATTACCGGATGAAAGATGGCAGGACATCACCATCGGTCAACAAATAAAAACTCGCATAAAGCCTTCAAAAGCAGACATGCTACGAAGAATGAGACTCGTAATGCTTCGAAAGGAAAAACGAATAAGTCTACTGACTCATCGAGTATTAAACCCAGCCAGACACCATACATATCCAATAAAGCTGACCGAAAAAATGCAGCTCGTCTAGCTCAGTTAAACAAGCGTACCGCTCTGACTACATCCAATCGGCTATTTTCTGGCGGAAATGCTGCACCTAAAATTGTTACAATTGTGCAGTTGACTACTAATATCTCGGTCACTAATGTGATTGAACGATTGAGTGAGCACGCTGGAGCGAAAAAAATTTCAATGAATACTTACGAATGTGGTCAGAGAAAACACCGCGTACAATTTTTGACTCCAGGAAGGGAGTTATTGTCTGTACTCGATGCCAGTCGTATAGCTGATTTCGTTGTTTTCGTCCTCTCCGGGATAAAAGAAGCGGATCCTCTTGGGGAGCTGATGATTCGTAGTGTTGAAAGTCAGGGTGTTTCAAACACGATTTCGTTAGCTCAAGATTTGGACTCTATGCAATCTGTGAAAAGCAAAGGTGATGTCAAAAGGTCATTACTTAGCTACATGCAGCATTTCTTCCCAACCGAAGAGCGAATTTTTGATTTGTGTTCAGCTCAAGATATGATCCATATCATGCGCCATGTGAACTCTAAGAGCCCTCGTGGTATAAAATGGAGGGACGAGCGTCCATACATGTTAGCCGAAAGTGTACTTTGGGCGGAAGAAACGTCTGATCTTGCAATTGAAGGTGTATTGCGCGGATCTGGGCTCCAAGTCAATCGTTTGTTACATCTGCCCGGTTACGGCGACTTTCGTATTGCCAAAATTCGAACAATAAGTAGCAATGAAGCACGGTTATCACTTGACTGGGAAACTAACAACGAATGTAAAATGGAAACTGCATCAGCAGCTGACAAGCTCATTATACCGAATGAGACGCAGGATACATTAGAGGAATTTGTGACGGCGGATAGCGAAATGCCCGAGGTTAATAATGGAATGGGAAACGAGAACACCAAAGGGGTTCGTTTGGATGAGCATTTTTACTTCGATGCGGCTACGCCAGACGATGAACCGAAAGCCATTCCTCATGGCACTTCAGCATATCAAGCATCGTGGATTGTTGATGGTGATGTCAACAGTGAGGCAGAACCAGAATTCGAGATGGAAAGCCATGAGGACGCAAACGCTGAGGCCGAAGAACCACAAAGCAAAATTTTGCCTTCGGGTGATGGTGATGACTTTAACGAAATGATGCTTGATATGTCTCCCGAAGAAGAGGTTGCTGAGGCTGAACGTTATCGAGCACGTCTACACGAAAGAAAAGAAGATCTTGACTTCCCCGATGAGATTGAGTTGCCGATGGACATTCCTGCACGTGAATGCTTGAAAAAGTATCGCGGACTACGAGACTTTCGTACAAGTACTTGGGATGTGGACGAATTCGACCCAGATGCACCAAAGGATTTTCGACGGCTGAGTAGAATACCTAATTTCAAGGCAACGCATCATCAGATTGTAAATGAATCGACGAATGTGGATGCTGTAGCTGGGACAAGGGTACAAATTTTCATTGAAAATGGTCCTAGAGAGTTGGCACTCTCTTGGGAACCAAGCCAATGTTTGGCAGTGTATGGTCTGCTTCGCACTGAACATCAATTGGCTGCTCTAAATTTTAGTATTACCCCAAACACAGAGTACGAGCAGCCTGTTCGATCGAACGACGAAATGATAATACAATGTGGTCCACGGCGATTTGTCGCAAATCCAATTTTCTCTGCTTATAGTGAGTCGGGGAATGGTCTAAGGAAGTATGAGAAGTTTATACAGAGAGGGAGGACCTCAATTGCTGCTTTAGTTGGCCCGATCACGTTTGGGAGTGTACCAACTCTATACTTCAAGAGAACTTCGGACGGACTGGCTTTGATTGGGAGCGGTTCGTTTCTCGATGTCAATCATCGACATGCTATTATCAAACGCATCGTATTGACTGGCCATCCGTACAAGATTCACAAGAAACTCGTCACTGTACGCTTCATGTTTTTCAACGCAGAGGATGTCAATTGGTTCAAAGCTGTCAGACTTTTCACGAAACACCGCCGCCTTGGTTTTATTAAGGAGAGCCTAGGGACACACGGCTACTTCAAAGCGACATTCGACGGCGTTATCCGACCAGATGACACTGTTGCTTTACAATTGTATAAACGCATTTATCCAAGAATGATATCGGCCATTTGTTGATTCATGAGACTTTGTACATACCAATTGTGGAATAATTCGAGGGGAAGTGAAATCCATTGAATTCGGCCTACGCAGCAACTGAAGTCACGTGCGATATTTTGGAGTGTGACTCAACCGCTCACAACACGTACGCCAAATTTAATGATACTACGCTATTGCAAGCTGATACCGAAAGGTACATTGAGGCTGCCAGTACAGTGCCTTCGTATAAGGCATGCCTCTACATCTACTGCAGCACAAATGTCTTCTCCAGAAAACCCTGAACCCTCTGCAATCCCAGATGAAGCAAGTGATAATCAACACCCAATTTCCCGAAAGCTAATTGATACATATGCAGCTTTCATGGTCCCTACTTATGCACGGCCGAAAATGGTGCTGTCTCGGGGTGCAGGCCTCAAAGTGTATGATGTAGATGGAAATGAATATATCGATTTCACAGCTGGTATTGCTGTGACAGCTTTGGGTCACAGTGACAAGGGCGTTGCAGAAGTTGTGAATCGACAAGCTTCTCAACTGATACATACCAGCAATCTCTATTTCACTCGCGAGATTGGCCAACTGTCAAAGTCTTTAGTTGAGAAGACCAAAGCATCCGGTGGCATGAAGGATGTGGCAAGGGCTTTTTTGTCAAATAGTGGTACAGAAGCCAATGAAGCGGCCTTGAAATTCGCTAAAAAATACGGAAGCGTCTATGGCAATGGAAGGAAAACAGAAATTGTCAGCTTTATAAATTCGTTTCATGGACGTACTATGGGTGCACTGAGTGCGACACCTAACCCAAAATATCAATCGCCGTTCCTGCCGCTTGTTCCTGGATTCAAGTATGCTCCGTTCAATAGTACAGAAGGACTTGAAAAGATCATCACGCAGGACACTTGCGGAGTTATTGTCGAGCCTATCCAAGGCGAAGGTGGTATATGGGAAGCTCATTCCGATTTTCTCAGTAGCTTGAGACAGAGGTGCGATGAGGTCAATGCGCTCCTCATTTACGACGAGATTCAATGCGGCATGGGTAGAACCGGAGATTTGTGGGCCCATTGCAAGTACTCCCCAAAGCTACATCCTGATATATTAACCACCGCGAAAGCCTTGGGCAATGGATTGCCTATTGGGGCCACCTTGATTACTGAACGAGTATCCGAAGCTATCAAGATTGGCGATCACGGAACAACGTTTGGTGGTAATTCCCTTGCATGTAGTGTCGCATCCTACGTCTTGGATGAGATTACGAAGAAAGAGCTCCGGTCGAAGGTTTCAGAGAGATCTTCGATGTTGGTCTCTTTGGTGGAACAAATGATGAAAGTTTACCCTGACTATGTGCTAGGAATTAGAGGCAGGGGCCTACTTTTAGGTATACAGTTGGCAGAAGACCCCGGCCCTCTGATGAATGAAGCTCGGAGACGAGGACTCTTGGTTATATCGGCAGGAAAGAATACGTTGAGGCTCGTTCCCGCTCTAAAGGGCGATGACGTGGACTTTAAAGCAGGTGTACAGAGATTACGGGAGTCGTTTGTAGCAGTAGCAGAAACAATGCGATAATTCATGGATCATGCTATCTGGACCAACCTTACCCTACGGTCGTCACGTTTGCAGCTTTCATTTGGATCCCAAAACAAGATGTGTTTGTGGTTCCGTAGTAGAGCTTTCCATTAGTTCGGGTCAAGAGGCGGACTTACATTGAGCTGTTTGTGGTCAGCATCATCAGGACAGACTGCGAAATTCTCTACGCCTTCAAACTGCACATAGAACGAAGTAGAGATATTCCCTTTGAATGACCATGCATTTGAGACTATGCTGTCTGAGGGGTAACCAACAAAGACCTGACCAGTGGGAGCTATAAACGCTCTTCGCATACTATTCATACCTCCCGGCGGCTGATAAAGGATTCCGTCGCCGAGTCTGTAAGCATACACATTACCGGTTAGGTTCCCATTGATGTGTACTGCACAAGGTCCTGCAAAGTTGGGCGGAGTGCACTGCAATTCGAATGGTTGCTTGTGGATTCGTGAGTCGCCAAGCCTGAGTGCCGAGAACTGCACATCAGGGCTGTACGTGATGTATGTCGCATTGTTGTAGAACTCCGCACCTTGCACTAAGCCAAGGACGGCAGACCAGATCGCTGCGCCTACAATTGCCTTCATAGATGCCAAATCAGGGAGTGGGAGCTTTGTCTCTTCCTTGAAGTGGGAATTCGGGGTATCGCGCGTGTCAAATTTAAGGTTAAGAAACCCCCTTAAAAGTCGCCGGCTGCGCGTCCTCTCGCTGCACGCATCATCACGCGCCCCACCCAGCCCCATCACACACCCAAAATCAAAGGCGGTATATTGCAGGATGCAGCACGTTCGGATAGCTACGAGAATGGCGTCTCGGTCAAAGACTCTGGTCGGCCGATGTCAGGCGCAACAACAGTCTACATTTGCCCCTCGACCCGCGCCACCAAGACTGCCCAAAGAGGAGCAAGAGGAATACGAGATGTTACAGAAGAAGTCTGCTGGTGCCTTCTCTGGAGGTGATGAGCTGCATCCAGATCTTCGGAGAAAGCCGAAAGCAGAGTTTGAAGGAGAAAAGAACCCAAAGACGGGGGAAATAGGCGGCCCAAAGAACGACCCGCTTCGACATGGCGACTACAGCTATGGAGGACGGTGCACTGACTTTTAACGAGGAGTTTATGTATAACGTGTCACGATTCATGGAAGTAAATATTATTTGACGTTTGGTGATCCTACGTAATCGATTCCTATAATAATTTCGTGACCTTCAGAGTGGACGAGATGCACAAATGCTGCGCGCATACGACATCTCCACCCTGCTCCAAGCCTCACCAAAAAGCAAGAGTAAGTTTGAAGCGATCTATGCACACGCGGACAAGCTTTTTGTAGGGTGCTCGGATGGCTCTTTGCGGGTGTATTCTGTTGACGAGAACGAGCAGCACCAATCCAAAAAAGAGCCAAGATTGTTGAAGGAAATTAAAGGTGTCGCGAAGAGCAAGTTCAGGCAAGTGGCATGCATTAAAGAAGCCGGGGTTTTTCTAAGTCTTGCAGATGGACAGATTTCCGTCTATGATTTGCAGACCTATGATGTCCAGGAAAAGGTGTACGGGACAGCGGGAGCAAGCGTTTTTGCCGTAACAAGCAACATTGAGACGGATACATCAGGCGTTTCACGAATAGTCTCGCGCTTATGCGTCGGGATAAAGAGACGATTGCAATTTCATACATGGCAAGATGCTGAATTCATTATGGACCAGGAGATCACCTTGCCCGATCGCATTCGAAGCCTTACATGGTCAACCACAACCCGGGTTTGTGTCGGTATGGCGTCGGATTTTTGTTTAGTCGATGCTATCTCTCTAAGCGTAATTGACATTGATGCTCGAGGAAGTAATGCACTATTCAATGGACTACAAGGAGTTGGGATGAGTTACATAAGTATGGGAGCAAAATCTCCGAGACCGTTATCCACAAGTCTGCCTCATGGCGAAATCCTCTTGGCAAAGGATGGTAATGAAAGGATTCTAGCTAAGCTAAATGCCTAGTGTTGAGCCTCTTTGTTGATTCAGACGGCGCGGTTCTGGACCGAAAGCAGATTCCATGGACCATCGCACCGGCAGGTATTGGATTTTCCTATCCTTATCTCATTGTGCTCCTCCCGAAACACATAGAAATTCGAAATCCCGAGACTCAAACTTTGCTTCAAACTTTCTCTTTAAGTGATGCCTCACTACTTTTCAATGCTCGACATCCCACATTGGCGTCACCAACCCAAGTATGGCGTTTAATTCCTCGAAAATGGGAACAACAAATCGATGATCTTGTGGATTCAAAACAATTCGACGAAGCTTTGAGCATATTGAACCAACTCGAAGATCCATTATTGCAGAGTAAAGAAAGCAAACTTCAGCAAGTGAAAAGTCTTAAAGGCCATGAACAGTTCAACAGGAGAGAATATGAACAAGCGATGATACTGTTTTCAGATTCGTCAACGGCACCGAATGCTGTTCTCTCCAACTACCCTACATCGATAGCATCAGACAATGCTAGCAAAACAGCTGACAGTTTCTGGGGGGATGATGCCGTCATGCAGGACAATGATCAGGAACGGACTTCCATAACACCCACACGAGAAAAGTCTCTAAGAAAAGCATCATCACTGTTCTTTTCCGACGACTCAATGAGCATCATGTCACGAGACACCCACGTGTCGAGTAAGCCTGACTCGAGAGAATCCAATTTGAAAAAGGCAGTACGCGCGTTAGCTACAATTTACCTTCCCGAGACACGAAGAAAACTTCAGGCAACCATTCAAGCAAATTCGAAACACCCAAATGGTGACAGTTTTGGCTTGGTATCTCCATCTTCTGTACAGACTTTAAAGAGCTCGTTTGTGAATCTTAATGGGCAAACCTTATCTAGCAATGAAATACTGGAAGCTCAAGGAGTAGTAGATACTGCGCTTTTACGATGCTACATGCTCATTAACCCGGGTCTTGTTGGTTCCCTTGTTCGGCGGCCGAATTACTGCGACGCAAGCGTTGTACAGGAAGTACTGGAAGAGAGCGGTAAGCTCAAAGAGCTTGTCGATTTCTTTTATTTCAAAGGACTCCATGGGAGAGCATTGGAACTTCTTCAAAGGTGAGTTACTCGTGAATATTCTCTAATTGAAGTCTTGCAAAAAGTGAAGACAACATCTCATCAGACCTACGAGGTCCTGAACCAACAATAAGATATTTACAAAGACTGAATGGAGATCAAATTGACTTGATACTTGCGCATACGTCATGGACCCTGGCTCTCGATCAAGATATGACCATGGAAGTATTTCTAGCAGATACAGCGCAATCAGATTCTCTACCACGTGGCAGTGTTGTTGGTTTCTTGCACCAGCGCGATCAATTGCTCGCTGCGCAATACCTCGAACATATCATCAAAGACTCGAAGGATCTCAACCCAAACTTTCACAACCAGCTTGCTACAATATATATTAACGTAATGAAAGGAAATGCTGAAGACTCTGTCACCGCTGATAAATTTCTGGTATTTCTTAGAAGTTCCTACCAGTACCGAGCGGAGAAAATTCTTCGTTTGCTACCAGAAATTAAGTCAAGCTACTACATGGAAGTAAGGGCTGTACTTTATAGTCGCATGGGTCAGCATGGAAAGGCCCTAGAGCTATTTGTCTATGACCTAAATGACTGCAAGATGGCGGAAGAGTATGATCATTTTGGAGACGTGTCACTAATTCAAGATACTGCGTGGATCAAATAACTAAGAACTCTACCCCCAATAGTCCCTCTGACAAGTCCAAGACTCAAACTTCTATATTCTCACTCCTATTGGAGCTTTATTTGAAGCCTCCGTCGGAGCATGAAGTTCTACTCGATGCCGCATTACATTTGCTATCGAAATACGGCTCTCGGTTTAATGCTTCGGACACTCTAAGTCTGCTCCCTGAAGATGTGAAAATTGCGAATTTAAATGGCTTCTTCACATCGCGCATGAGACATGCTGCCTCTGCGATCAGGGAAGAAGACATCAGATCGAAGCTAGAAGCAGCACGTTTTGTGCAGGTCGAGGAACGCCTTGCGAACGCGAAGCAGCGGAGCTTTGTTGTGACGGATTTGAAGATGTGTCCAGTCTGTCATAAACGCCTCGGGCAGAGTGTTATTTCTATATTCCCAGAAGGAATTGCCGTACATTATGGTTGTGCGAAAAAGTACCGTAGATAATACAACTGACGAACAATCGGGATGGAGTTTTGGAGAGGCATAGAACTGTATAGGTATAATGTACGCAATTTTGATGAGTCAAATCATCACAATGCCTTCCAAGCTACATTTTCCAGATTTCCCCAATCTTGTCCGTCGCTTTTTCAAGTCATGTGATATGCACGTGATCCTCTTACCAGTATATAATTTATTTTATGTCAAAATTATCTGATGGTAACTTGGCCGAGTGGTCTATGGCGCGCGCTTCAGGACGATCTGAGAAATTGGATGTTGTTGTGTTTGCCCGTGGAGTTCGCTCCTCGTGAGTTCGAATCTCACAGTTATCATTTTTTTGGTCTTTTTTTCCACGTATCTTTCATCACAGGCAAGCGTCTCGCAATTTACAGTTCGAGAAACTCGTGCGTAGATTTGGATCAAGCAAGCGACGATTTCTCTGTCCTTTACATATATCTCATACATAGTAGCTTCGCACGGGCATAATACTCGCATGCTGTGATGAGATTGCAACGAGTGCACTCCATTCCTAGTGTCTGAACACATGCTCGTCTTCTGTCAGCAGATGGCATACTACCCCCGGCATCTATGGTAATAGCAAGTATCCATCATCTAGGGGTCATAGATTGGACTGTTGGCTTACTTCTCATGACCAGCGTAGATGGCATTGGTCTTCTTGCCGATCTCAGGACCAGTACTTGATCATGTCGAACATTTATAGTGATAAATCAATTTACATTGATGAAGCATATTAAATTACTGGTGCGCTTTTTGTTCTGCATCCATCTTGTCATCTTGCGGAGTTTGTTGCAGCTTATCCTTTTCGACTTGTTCCGTAAGAAGCTCATTCACTTGTCGCTGTAATTCCACCACAGAATTCTGCAGGTGCTGTAAGGTATCAGTCGGGACTTGCACCTGCAGTCTCTGCGTCTCTGATCCAGCTCGGGAATACTCGGCTGTTGCAAAGACCATTTTCATTCTACGATGTTTAGAATGGTTTCATTCAACGGTTAACGGAATGAAATGAAAAAACAAGGTAAAGGTATCCACAAGGTCAAAGGTCGCAGGAAGATTTCCCGACGAGCTCAAAAAGAGGAAGATCATCTACTCAGGGAACGTGTCAATGTTCTCTCGGAGGAAGCAGTACAGCAAAGATGGAAAGCGAAAAGTGGAGCAGATGGAAAAAGTGAAGACAATGGGCTGGCAGCTCTGATTGGACATCTTGAAGGATCATTAGGAGAAGTGGATGTTTCTGACATGTCTGCACTTTGATCAATTATACATCGAAGCTTAGGGCTATATACGATTGTCAATAGCAATCTCTGGCTTTAATCCAACAAATCCCCTCCTATCTTTCCCGGTGAGCCCTCGCCGCAACCAATTACTCTTCATAAGCTTCAAAAGATGCATGATTCTAGTCTGCTTGTCGTCGCTGGACAGCACGGTTGCTAATATTGACATGCATTGCAGCATGCGTGCCGAGACTTCAGTTGGCGCTAATGGAGAGTCAAAGCCCAGTTGCACTTGAGAGAAAGCAGCTAAAGTCAATCGTATTCTACTCGGAGAACTTACCCTGTAACTGATCGTGTAGGGGTAATAAGATATTGTCGCGAAAAGCCATCAAACACATCCGACGCATATCGAGCCTCTCATGAACACCACTCCAATAACTGGCAGCTTTCTGTTTCGACATGATACCAACGCCTTTAAATTCCTGCTGCAGGGGCAAGAAGATTCCTTCAAAGTAAGGCATCGCGGTACAGTAGAAGAATTGCCAGATATCAAGAAGCCGTGTAATGAGCCTCGCATTCGACAGTCTGCCAATATTATTCTCCATGTTCCGCGTGCCGGCGTCGAGAAGATCTCGTAAATCGTACAATATCCTCTGGGGCACATCTTTAATTGCCGACTTCAAGTAGACCATGACCAAACGATTCAAATCCTCAATACAAGGTCGCAAATTCTCGCCGCCAAAAAGGGGGAGTATCCTCGCACGTAAGAGGGGCCACACGTCCTCATAGACTTCTAATCTCTCGTCTCTGCTGGCCACTCCCTTCAAATCAAGAGATGAACTTGATTTCGACATTGCTCCAGCAAATGAAGCCGTTGATGGCGAGTTTAGCCCAAATGAGTATAGACTCGACCCATCTATTGAGGATGGCTTGGAATTGGAAGCCGAAGAAGACAAAACAAGCCCTGGATGAACATCTTTTCGAGATCGGAAGAGTTGGTGCTTGTGTGACTTTTCTGGTGGAGCGGTACTCACCAGATCTCCCTTGCTGTCTTTGGATTTCAGAGTTCTATTTGGACCTGCCGTAGGCCCATCCTTCGCTTTTGGCCGGAATAGCTTGTTTACCTTGCTTGCACTACTTTCCTTCGTTTCATTCGTGTGTCGTACTACAGCTGCACCCGCAGCTACTGCCAGTGACGAAGACTGTTGATTCCCCTGTGGTAAGGAAGCCGAGCGACGGCGCTGGTGAGATGCGAGAGCCGCCTGGGCAGCTGCAGCGGACTGATTTACATTGTGAGCCGTGGCTTGATTGCTAAAGTAATGTGTCGGATGGTAGGGCGGGGAGATGTTGCCTGCCGAAGAGAATCCATTCGCGGTGGTGCTGCTGGACGAGCTCACCGACGAGAACGACCCCGACCGCGCCACAGAACCGTTGTGCGAGAAACGTTCATTCTTGTGGATAGACGACACCGCCTCCTCAGGAATCGGCGTGAATTTGTGATTGCTGCGCCTATCCATTCTTGGTTTACATCATTACGGTACTCGCGTGAGTTTTAAGGTTCGTGGAGGTTGGGGAAGCGTCATCCAACGGCCGAAGGAAGGAAGTTTTTTAACTACAAACTTCGACTAAATAGCTACTTTTAATATTCTCGGTGTAAATTGGTCATCTTCAGAGAGTCATCGGGTTCTCCGAGCCAGTCACCTTTCCAGTCTCGGTTTTGTTTTCGCTATGAGCAGTCCCCTGCTTTGACACACCAGAGGTCTTTTTAAAGGCCTGCTCAAAGTCGGCAATGATATCATCGATATGCTCTATACCGACACTGACCCGGATGAGATCCTTGGTGACACCGCCGGCCTTTTGCTCTTCATCGGTAAGCTGTTGATGCGTGGTGAAAGCGGGGGCAATTACGAGCGTCTTGGCATCGCCCACATTTGCGAGGTGGGAAGCCAGCTCCAGGTTGTCTACAAGCTTGGCACCAGCAGTCTCGTCTCCTTTGACTCCGAATGAAAGAACCCCTCCAAATCCCCTCTTCAAGTATTTTTTGGCCAATTGGTGCGATGGATGTGACTCTAAGCCAGGGTAAGAAACCCACGCAACATATGGGCTTTTTTCCAGATGTTTGGCTAGGGCAAGTGCGTTCTCAACGTGCCTTGAAACGCGCAGAGAAAGGGTCTCCAAGCCTTGTAGAAGCATGAATGCACCAAACGGATTTTGAGAAGAGCCAAGATCACGAAGGGTTTCCACTCGCGCGCGAATAATGAAGGCAAGAGCTCCAAACGTTTCTGAAAACTTCATCCCGTGATACCCTTCAGACGGTTCCACAAATTGCGGGAATTTTTTCCCGTTTTTGGCCCAGTCAAATTTACCAGAGTCGATGATCACACCTCCGATGGTGGTTCCATGTCCTCCGATCCACTTCGTAGCAGAGTGTAAAACAATATCTGCCCCGTGATCAATTGGTCGTATGAGATATCCTCCCGCCCCAAAAGTGTTGTCCACAATTAATGGGACACCCGCCTCGTGTGCAACTTTCGCAATGGCCTCCATGTCTGGCACGCTTTTGTCAGCAGAATGGCCTTGCTCACTTACTTGTAGCGAGGGTTGCCAATGGACTCTATGTAAATAGCCTTTGTTTTGGAGTCAATTAGCTTCCGGAAATCTTCGGCTTTGTCGCCATCAACAAATTTGGTGGTAATACCGAATCTTGGGAGGAACACTTTAAACTGATTGTAGGTGCCTCCGTACAAAAAGGAAGTCGAAACAATGTTGTCACCAGTCTGACAAATGGTGGCAATTGCTACAAACTGAGCGGCCTGGCCAGATGAAACGGCAAGCGCAGCCACTCCACCTTCAAGAGCTGCCATTCGCTGCTCGAAAACGTCATTTGTCGGGTTCATGATACGGGAGTAAATGTTCCCAAACTCTTTGAGTGCAAACAGGTTTGCGCCATGTTCCGAATCGTTGAATGTGAAACTCGTCGTTGCGTAGATTGGGACAGCCCGAGCATTTGTTGCTGAGTCAGGCTTCTGTCTTGGACGATAAGATCATGACTTAAACTATTACTTACCCAGCATGCAGTTGCAATGTCTCAAAATGCAAGTCTTTCGTCTCCGACATGATGGGTTTGGAGATGACTTTTTTCGGCGGTTTACTTTTAATCTCCCCACAAATTTCCTCATCACGCAATTCAGTGGTTGCTGTGACAGCCATCCCCTTGTTTAGATGTACGTACACGAGTTGGGGAGATATGAATTCCTGCTAAGAAGGCGCCGGTTTATACTTATGTACAATAATACCCCAATGCTCAAGGAGCGCGCTCCTAATCAAGTCTGCGTAATATCGCAGAGAAATCTTCCTCCTCATGCTCAATGTGTTGCGCACTCAGCGTCTCTGGAGACCCTGGAGAGGGCGCGCGCATGGCTGGAACATCCCCCTCTACTAAGCCTAATCGCTCTTCCTCACTTGCCGCTCTATAGCGTGTTGCCCGAGGCTGGAAAACGTTATGAAACGAGAATACTCGCTTGCCATTTGAAGAGTCTCCGCGAGCGCTAGTATCCATTCGGCTGGCCGAGAGCCTATGGAGAGCAGATCCCGAAGAGTTTGCATAGTGTATTGGGTTTTCAAAATGCACAACAGGACTTCGTGGAGCGTCTTTGAGAGACGTTCTTGGCGACAGGTCTTGCATTCCAAGACTAGCACCATTATTTTCATGTCCAAGTTCGCTCACATATTCCTTTCGCTGCGTTTGAGCCGTTTCTCGCGTAGAAGTAAAAGACACCACCCTTGTCTTATTTGCAGGCGCTTGAGACATGGACTCTCTGCGCAAAATCTCGACCTGTTCACGTTGTTGAAGAGTGTCCGGAGAGTGCCTTATGAATGAAAGCTTCCGCAATGATAGAGCTCCTCGAATGGCATCTGCCTTTGGCTCAAAATCAGGCTCAGTCATATCTGCCGCTTCCCCAATATCGTCAAGCCGACTTGCCAAGATATCAGTCTCTTTGACATTCTTCGCCGACTTTGACAGCTGTAAGAGAACGACTCCTGAGCATATTACTAAAAACCCCACGACGACGTCAGCAATGGCTGCTGGCGTACCATTAAAGCCACGAAATAGAATCGCGGATGTAATAATAGTGGTAGTTGTGAAGAAGACATAATATGTTGGAGTTACTAGAGCCGTATTGAAGAGACTCAAGGCTTTGTTGAGATACACTATTTCCGTGACAAGAGTACAAGCCACAAAAACGAGCAGGACGTAGAGGAACCACTGATTGAACTGAGGGGTTCCCCCAGCCTGCGTGACAACTGCTGCCCCAAGGCCTTGTGTTGCCACCACAGATAAACCTCCGATGAAACTGCAGATGGACAAATATACAAGCATATTTTTCTTTCCATACTTCGGTGCCACAAACATAATAACACATACTGAGCCGACTATAACTATACCCGCGTAGGTAAGAAATCCAGGATGAACAACATAAGCCTTCATGTCCTGTATAGTGCGAGCAGAAGTCTGCGATGGAGCATTGATGACAATAACGCTAGACCCAAGGAGACATAGGAAACAAGAAACCTTTCCAACAAACGAGAGTCTTTCTTTGAGAAAAATAGACGAGAGCACTGCCGTGATGACAACCGACAACGCGCCCAAAGAGGTCACGAGGATAGCGGACGTGAAGGCATAGGCAACCGAGTTGCATATTTCTCCTAGTATCATAAGGGTCATGCCAGCCCACCATAAAGCATTTTTGAGATAACCATACCCTTCGCCAGCCTCCTTACCATGCATCTCATTGGCTCCCAGCAGCCCTTTCTTCTTCAGTACAAAACTCGTGCCAATAAATATCCCCGATGCTACCGCTAGCGACACGCCAATAGCTTTGTACTTTGCATCTGTATCCATCACATTCAAATGCCAAGGACAAGATTCACGCCAACCCAAGACCGGGTGCTCGATGCAATGCAGATGTAAAGCAGAGGTTTCCTAATTTTGTGGACGTCCCACCATGTGATCAGGTCCTGCATATGTCGATCTCGCTTGTAAAACGGTGGGATACCGACTACCACGAGACGAATGATGGAGAAATAGCTCGT
>JAABUO010003962.1_pt1 | contig 17516 bp, 15 predicted proteins | sample 5559291 | NCBI WGS metagenome assembly JAABUO01 (sample SAMN10711878, study PRJNA513372) | rock metagenome | isolation source: Antarctica rocks | place: Antarctica: Victoria Land, Finger Mt sud | reverse complement strand
CGGCAACGCTATCGAGCGGCATCTCGCCTCGCTCGATACCACCTACGGCATCGGCGCGAACCTCGATGTTGCCCGCCTCTTGCGCGATCGATACACGAAATACCGCAATGTCGGCCAGTGGATTGACGGTGCGACGGACGAACGAAATCTTTAGCGAACCAATGCCCGGTGGTGGCGGGTTTTAGCCTGTCAAAGCAAGGAGTGGCAGACTAAAACCCGCCCCCCATGTGACTATAAAGGTGTACGTCGCCTAAAACCCGACGGCGCAGCCATCCGCGCGTGGCTCGCTACCGGCGACATAGACGCCGTTCTTGAGGCGGCGGATGATCTGGCCCTTGCCGAAACTGCCGCCGGCATACTGGACTTCGAGTTTATGCCCGCGCAACGCGAGGCCGCTGAGGACATGCTGCGGGGCGGACATCTCCACGGAGACGGTCTTGTCCTTCATCCACTGCCAGCGCGGCGCGTCGAGGCTCGTCTGCGGGTTCATGTTGTAGTCCACTTGATTGACGACCATCTGGAGATGGCCCTGCGGCTGCATGTAGCCGCCCATCACGCCGAACGGCCCAAGCGCCTCGCCGCCCTGTGTCAGGAACGCGGGGATGATTGTGTGATACGGGCGCTTGCCGGGAGCGACACAGTTCAGATGATTGCGGTCGAGCCGGAAGCCCGCGCCCCGATTCTGCAAGGCGATGCCCGTTCCCCGCACGACGATGCCGCTGCCGAAGCCCTGATAGTTCGATTGAATCATCGAAATCATCATGCCGTCGCCATCTACCGCGCAGAGATAGACCGTGCCACCATGCGGCGGCTCACCCGCTTCCGGCTGCATCGCGCGGTCGGTGATGAGCCGACGACGTTGCGACGCGTATTCCTTATCGAGCAGCCCAGCCATCGGCACATCGCTGTGTTCCATATCAGCGACATAGCGGTGCGCGTCGGAGAAACCGAGTTTCATTGCCTCGATTTGCAGATGGTAACTCTCCGCGCTCTCGCGCGGCATCTTGCCAAGATCGAACCCTTCCAGAATATTCAGTGCGGAGAGCGCCGCGATCCCCTGACCATTCGGCGGAATCTCCCAAACCTCGTGACCGCGATAGGAGACGCTGATCGGGTCCACCCAGGTGCTCGTATGCGCCGCGAGGTCTTCTCGCGTGATATAGCCGTTCGTTTCAGCGGCGAAGTCGGCGATTTGCCCCGCCAACTCACCCTTATAGAAGTCTTCCGCGCCACTTTCCGCGATTCTCCGGAGCGTGCGGGCATGATCCGGCAATTCCCAGATGTCGCCCGCGCGCGGCGGCGTACCGTCTTTCGTGAAGGTCGTGAACCACGGCTGGAACTCCGGGCCGGTGTTCTTCTCCGCGTACCGCCGCGCCGACGTGCCCCACCCTTCCGCGACGACGGGCGCGAGCGGATAACCACCGGAGGCGTAGCGGATGGCCGGCTCGAAGAGTTGCGCGAAGGGCAGTTTGCCGAACTTGTCATGCAGATCGCGCCATGCGGCGGGCGCGCCCGGCACCGTGACGGGCAGCCAGCCACTGTTCGGATACTCGGTGTGGCCGAGTTTCTCGAAGAGTTCCGGCGTGTGCGTCGCGGGGGCACGGCCCGACGCGTTGAGGCCGTGCAATTGCTTGCCATCCCAGACGAGCGCGAAGGCATCCGCGCCGATGCCGTTGGAGGTCGGTTCCACGACCGTCAGGGTAATGGCAGTCGCGATGGCGGCGTCAACGGCGTTGCCGCCGCGCTGAAGCATCTCCAGCCCGGCCTGCGCCGCGAGTGGTTCGCTCGTTGCGACGATCCCGCGCGACGCGATCACCGGCATCCGTCGCGACGGGTATGCATAACTCTCTGAACGCAGGTTCTCCGCTGAATCTCGCTGCATAAACATCCTCCAGTACTGCGAACCGTACTCAGTACTCAGCACTCAGCACTGATAAGATGGTGCCGAAGGAGGGACTCGAACCCTCATGCCCTTGCGGACAACGGTTTTTGAGACCGTCGCGTCTGCCATTCCGCCACTTCGGCACAGCACGGACGAGCATACCAGCCATTCCGTCACGGGTCAATTTCGGTAGTGTAGGCTTCAGCCTGCGATCTCCGTTGCAGGGACACAGGCTGATTGCCCGAGTAATCAGGGATGCAGGCTGAAGCCTACGCTACTGACGGTAGGCGCACCTGTATACTGAACCATGTTCCGGGCGATGGGGACGGAATGATTGGGATGGAGCAACGGAACGATGGGCTTCGCGGCTGTACTGATTCTCGCGAGTGCGACCGGCGCTGCCGTGACGACGATCGTCTGGCTGCTGATCGCCGTTGCGCTCGTCGCCGTCCTGACGCACTTTGTCCGCGTCCCGTATACGATTGCGCTCGTCGTCGCCGGACTGGCGCTCGGCGTAATTGGTGGCCCGTTCACCGTGCCGCTCACGGAATCCTTGATCCTCGACGTCTTCATCCCTGCGCTGCTCTTCGAGGCGGCCTACAATCTCTCGTGGCCGCGGCTGCGCGCGGAAATCCGCCCGATCACCGCCCTCGCAATACCCGGTGTGATCGCGGGCACCTTTATTGTCGGTGCGATTGTCCATTTCGCGGGCCTGCGCTGGCCGGTCGCGCTCCTGTTTGGCGCGCTGATTTCCGCGACGGACCCCGTGTCGGTCCTCGCGACTTTTCGGCGGATCGGCGCGAACCGTCGCCTTGCGATCATCGTCGAGGGCGAGAGCCTCTTTAATGACGGCACCGCACTCGTCGTCTTCAAACTCGTCCTCACGGTCGTTATCGCCGGTGGTGTGACCGCTTCGACGACGATCCTCGCCTTCATCGCGTCAATCGCGGGTGGCATCGCGATCGGGCTTGCCGTCGGCTATGCCGGGGCGCTGCTGCTGCGGCAGATTGACGATTATCTGGTCGAAGTGACCGTCACACTCCTGATGGCATACGGCACCTTTATCGCCTGCGAGCATGCGTATCTGACGGTGCACGGCAACGAGGTGGGCGCGTCGCCGGTCATCGCGGTCGTCGTGCTGGCGCTCGTCACCGGCAACTATGCGGCGCGTTCGAGCATGTCCGCGCGCACGCGCCTCTCGATGTATGACACATGGGAACTGATCGGCTACTTCGCCAACTCGCTCATTTTTCTGCTCATCGGCCTGCAAATCCATACGGCGTCCGTCACGCGCGCGGAGATTCCGTTGATTCTCTGGGCAATTGTCGGCATTCTTGTCAGCCGCGCGATTGTCGTCTATGGCGTCGGGCTGTACACCAATTGGCGCAATGCGCCTATCTTCCGCATTCCGCTCCGCTTTCAGCATGTCATTCTCTGGGGCGGACTGCGCGGCGCGATCGCGCTCGCGGCGGCGCTCAGTATCCCCGGCGACGCCGTCCCGGAACGCCCGACGATCATTGTGATGACCTTTGGTATCGTTGTCTTTACGCTGCTGGTGCAAGGGCTGACGATCCAGCCACTGATCGCGCGGCTCGGCCTGAGCGGTACGGATCATTCCGCGCATCTCCTGGCATACGAGCGGTTGCAGGGGCAACTCGTGGCGACGCAGGCGGCCCGCCGCGCGCTGAAGGACCTCGCGGATGCAGGCGAGATCGCGCCAAACGTTTTCGCGCAGGTTTCGCATGCGTACGAGGAGCGCGGCGACCGCCTGCGCGAGGCATTGGAAGGGCTAAACGTCTCGGCGAGCGAAATTCGTGCCGAACAGGTGATCGTCGCGCGGCGGAAGGCGTTGCAGGCGGAGAAAGACGCGCTGCTCTCGCTCCGAAAACGGGGCACGCTCACGGGATCCGTCTACCGCGCGCTCAACGCCGACATTGACCGACTCCTCCTCCGGCTGGAAGAAGAGCCGGATGAAGGGACGGATGATGCATTTTCGGCGTCATCCGTGGACGGACCGCTCGATTGAATATGCTGCAACTATGCAGAGGTCGGCGGCGGTGCGGGGGTCAGGCCGTGGCGGCGCATGACGTCCGCCATCTTCGCGCGATCAGGTGGCCCACCGGTCGCCTCGGCGATCACTGCGGCGGACTCGTGGAAGAACTCCGGGCCGATTGCCGCCGGGGTTAACGTCGCCAGCACCCGTGCGTCCGCATTGCCGTGGTTCGCGAACCCATGCACCGCCCCGCGTGGAATACAGAGCGCCTGCCCCACTCCCACCTCAATCGGTTCGCCATCCACCGTCCAGGTGGAGACTCCCTCGATCCCGTAGATGGTCTCCTCGTAGGCGTCGTGGCTGTGCGCCGGTCCGGCAAGCCTCGCACCACCGGGAATCGTGACCTCGAAAATCGCCGCGCTCCCGTTTGAGTCGGCGCCCGTCACCAGAAACCGGAGTCGGGTCGGGCCGACCTGAATCGTCTCCTCCGAGGGATTTAGCCTGCCCTTTGCATCGTGCCGCTGCATTTCCGCCTCCTTTTCGTATACCGAATGAACCACCAGAACAGTATCTGCGTCCGAGCGTATCCTACGACACTTACGCGACGGCTCCATCCGCGTGCAGGGCGGCAATTTCATCACCAGTGTACCCCAGTTCGTGCAGAACGGCGTCCGTATGTTCGCCGAGGAGCGGCGGTGGCAGCGTCACTTCGAGATCGGCGCGCCGCAGATGATACGGCATGCCGGGCACGGTCAACTCGCCAATCGTCGGGTGCGTGACGGTGCGGGCCAGCCGCTCGTGCTGGACCTGCGGGTTCGCGAAGACTTCGTCAATGGTGGAGATCGGGCCACATGGCACATTGACGGAGCCGAGCAGTTCGAGCAAATCGGCGGTTGTCATCGTGCCGAATGTCTCGGTAATCATCGCCGTCACTTCCTCGTACCGCGCGAGGCGATCCTGATTTCGGGCATAGCGCGGATCGTTCGCCCGTTCTGGCCAGCCGAGCACGCCGCAGAGGCGGCCCCAGAGCGCGTCATTGCCGATGGCGAGGCAGATGAAGCCGTCCGCCGTTGGGTAGGTGTCGTACGGGCAGATCGTTTGATGCCGGTTGCCGACGCGCTTGGCGACGATGTTGTCCATGAAGTAGTTGACGGTGTAGTAAACGAGCATCGAAGTCTGCGCACCGAGTAGCGAGGCATCAATGAACTCCCCGCCGCCACCGTTTGCCTTGCGGTAGAGCGCGGCGACAATCGCGTAGGCCGCGAACATCCCGGCGGTCATGTCTGCGATTGGGATGCCAACGCGCGTCGGCGGGCCGTCCTCCTGCCCGGTCAGGCTCATGATGCCACTCATCCCTTGCAGGATGAGGTCGTATGCCGTCCAGTTCCGCCCCGGCCCTGTCTGCCCAAAGCCGGAGATCGAGCAATAGACGATCTCCGGTCGCCGCGCCGCCACCGCATCGTAGTCGAAACCAAGGCGACCAATCGTGCCGGGGCTGAAGTTCTCGATCAGCACATCCGCTGTCTCGATCATCTTCCAGAGCGCCGCTTTGCCCTCCGCATGCTTCAGGTCGAGGGCAATGGAGCGCTTGTTCCGGTTGATGCTCAAATAGTAGTTCGCCTCGCCCTCGGAGAAGGGCGGCCCCCAGGCGCGGGTATCATCCCCCTTGCCCGGCTGCTCGACTTTGATCACCTCCGCGCCCATGTCCGCGAGCATCATCGTGCAGTATGGCCCCGTCATCACCCGCGTCAAATCCACTACCCGCACACCCGCCAGTGGCAGTTTCGTTTCCATCATTCCACTCCTCGTGAGAGACCCCGAGGGCGTCCTATTTACGCTTGTACAGCGCGTAGGTATACCCATTGTCAATCGCCGCTTGGACATTCGTATCGGGCATCAGAACCAGGACGAGGTTCGGTGAGACGACCGATGCGGTCATCTGCACGAGCGCGAGGCGTGTGTACTGCGCATCGAATCCGGGCAGATCGAGGCCACGTCCCGGTCGGCCACCGCTCGTGATTTTACTCATCCCGACGGCAATATAGGTTGGATGCTGTGCGAGAATGTACGCGGGGTCCGTCTTCTCATGTCCCGGTAAACCGTCGCCGGTTGCCTTGACGGTATGCGCGATGTGGTAATCGCTTAACCCGAGCATGTCGAGCGTTGACAAGTGGCTCATGTAGGGCACGACACCGGCTGCGTCAATCGCCAGTGTGGCGTCCCGCGGCGCGGTCTCCTTCAGATACTCCCCGAGGGCAGTGAGACCGGTGACGACGCGCATGTGCGTGCTTGCAACGCGCTGCTTCAGAAATGTATTGGGCGGCAAAAGGGGAAGAAAGAGCCAGAAGGCGATCAGCGCGACGGAAAACGCGGCGAGCGGCGAGCCACGCTCGCTCCAGCCCGCTCCCGCGCCCGTGAATCCGAAGCGATGCCAGAGGATGCGCACGAGCGACCGGATCCCCGCGACCGCAAGCACGATTATGAACGGGAAGATGTGGAAAAGAAATCGTGGCCCGATAAAATCTCCACCGATAAGGATAATGTATGCGGTGAAAACGGCGCCGAGAAGTGCGACATACCGCGCAGCACGGCTTCCGACTACGGCGGAAGGAATGAGCACGAGCAACGCGACCAGTGCGGCAATGATGAATGGGTGCAATTGCGGCACGCTATGCGCGACATAGCCGAGTCCGCGTCGTACTTGCTGCGTCGTCGAGCCGACCTTGTCATAAAAGGTATTCGGTACCGGCTCGCCGTAATAGGAAAGACGCCAGACCTCATGCACCCCGGCGATAGCGGCAAACGGTAAGACGAACGCCCAAAGGTCGCGCGTTCGGAGTGTCGGCATCGCATCGGCGGTTTGTGAGCGGCCCAGTTCTCGCGCGGGCCGATGTGCTATCCACGCCTGCCCGATGAGCCATGCGAGCGTTACCCCCCAGAGTCCCGCCCCTTCCGGGCGCGTGAGGTATGCGAGGGCAAAGACCATCCCCGCCCACGGCCATTTCCCGCGCAAAACGAGGCACGCGGCCACTGTAGCCAGGAGCGCGAACAAATGTGTCTCCAAACCGATTGCCGCGTAGTAGGCGAACCAGCCACACCCGGCCATAATCAGGCTTGGCGTCGCCCGGAGCAGTCCTGACGCACCGGGCAGTACGAGCGTTGTCAGCCAGTAGGTCGCAACGACGACGCCCATTGCCGCGCCGATCGAGACGATCTTCGCCATCGTCAGCAGTGGCAAACCGATCTTCGCACATCCCGCGAGGAAGACGGTGAGGAGGAAATTCGTATATCCCTCCACCGGCTGTTCGCCGGGATTGAAACGGAGACCATCGCCATTTGCAAAATTCTGCGCGTACCGAAGCGTGATGTGTGTATCGTCATACAATCTGCCGAACATCCGGTGCGAGGCGTAGAGCGCATAACACAGGGTCAGAAGCACGGCGACACCGAGCAACCAACGCCCATCGAGACGGGCGAGCGCGCGCGCCCATGGCCGGGCGATCAGGGATCGCCGCCACGCGATTATCCACGCGATGAGTGCGGCGACGGTGAAGCCAATCACCGCCTGGGCCTGCCTGCCTGGATCGTCCGCGCGGCTGAGGGTAAGGTAGAACGCGGCAAGCAGGGTCGGGCCATAGGTCGCAAGAAGCAGTTGCAGTATCGGCGGCGCGACCGAGAGCGCGATCAACGCCAGCGCTGCCGCCATCCCGAGAACAAGCAGCAGCGCGAGCAGCGGCGGCACGACGGGTCCAAAGCGCAACGGATTTGTGAAGATGACGACGCGCTCGACTGCCACGCCGAGGGCGCGATTCTCCCGCGGTGGCATGACCGTATCGGACGGCACGATCATCAGGTCCTGTGTATCAACCGGGTTCCGTTTCGCGCCATCAGTGGGCAATCGCACCGGGTATGGGACAAAATCGCTCGTACTCTGGATGCGGGCGAGCGGGTCAGCCCGGTCCGACAGGCCGAGCGTGACACTGGGTGGCTTGCTACCGGGCCGGTTTCCGGACAGGACAACCTCGGCCTCACCCGGGAAAACCCCTAAAGGCAGGCGGACAAGCGCGCGGCCTTCCGACCACCGATATGTGAAATTGCCCTTCCCCTCGGCATCATAGAAGCCTCGCACGATTTCGGCGTCATTCGGCGATCCGACATAGACCGTATGCCGATAGGGGACCTGGAACAGCACAAGTGCCGAGAGAAGTGCGAGCATGCAGACAGAGAGGAAAACAACTGTTTTCGCGCGGAGTGTATTAGGCGACCAGCGGAGCAACGCAGCCAGTCCCCCCGCCATCCGAGGAAAATCAATGTTCGTTGTCGTCATATATTGCCCTATCCCCATCCGTGCGCGCTGCCGCCTCGACCCGCCGCGCATTGTAGCATCATCGCCGCTCCGCCCGTACCACGGAGGCTGGACTCGCGTGCTATCATGGCATCCATCCGAAACGCTCGATGCGGTAGTATTCAGCAGATAAAGAGCACACGCTGAGGAGCATCCATGACGACAAGCATCCAGACCGGTGCATCCGCGCTGATTGACGCACTGGCGGCGCAGGGGATCAGGCATCTCTTCGGCATCCCCGGCGTGCATACGCTCCTACCATATGACCTCCTCCACGACCATCCGACAATCCGTCCGGTCGTCACGCGGCACGAAGGGGCGGCGGGCTTCGCGGCGGATGGGTATGCCCGCGCGACGGGCACACCCGGCGTCTGTCTCGTTGTTCCCGGCCCCGGCACGACGAACCTCGCCACCGCCGCGCTCGTCGCCAAGAGCGATAGCGTGCCGCTCGTCCTGATCACCGCCGCTGTGCCGGACGCGCTCGACGGCCGGTATGCCATTCACGAACTCGACATCGCCGCCTTCATGCGGCCCGTCGTCAAGGCGCAGATCGCCGTCACGACGGGCACACCGGCGGAGATTACCGAGGCTGTCGCGGAGGCATTCGCGCTGGCGCTCGCGGAACGCCCCGGCCCTGTCCATCTTCACATTCCCTATGACTTCTTCAGCCGACACGGGGATGCGGCCCCGAAGACGAATCACCCGCGCACAACGGCTAGAGAGCCAGCGGAGAAAACGCTGCCTGCGGGAAACACCGAATTGGAACGCGCATTGTCCCTCCTGCAGGACGCGAAAGCGCCGCTGATCTATGTGGGGCACGGCGTCGTGCGCGCCGGAGCAGGCGAGGCGCTTGTGGCGTTGGCAGAGGCGCTTGGCGCGCCGGTGATCACTTCGAACAAGGCGCGTGGGATTATCCCGGAAGATCATCCACTCGCGGTTGGCGTCCCGAGCATGGCGGGTGTCGCCACCATTGCCCGCGATGCCGATGTCTGCCTCGCGCTCGGCACGCATTTCAACGAGTACACAACGCTGACGTGGAAGACGCCGCTCCCGGCGAACCTCATCCGGGTAGACCGCGACACCGCCGCCCTCGCGATGAATTATCCGGCCACCGTCGCGATCAATGGCGATGTCGCGCACGTCCTCGATTGGCTGCTGGAACGTCTCCCGGCAGGCCGCGCACCGTCTGCGTTCGTCGCCGTGGCCGCTGCCCTTCACGGACGCCGTCGCACGATGCTCGACATATTCATGTCGGACAACCGCGATCCCGCGCCGCCATTCCACCCGCGTTTCGTCGCGCGGCTGCTGCGCGAGGCGTTTCCGCCCGACACTGTCGCCACGTCGGACGGCTCCGCGACGGAATCGTGGCTGTACGAGCCGGGTTTCGTGGTTACCCGCCCCGGATCGGTGTTCGTGCCGGAGGTGCAGCAGACGATGGGCTATGCGGTCGGCGCGGCGCTCGGTGCGGCGCTCGGTGCGCCGGAGCGGGCGGTGCTCGTGGTCGTCGGTGACGGCAGCCTGATGATGACACTCGGCGAACTGGCGACGATCGCGGCGATGAATGTGCCCGTCACCATCGCGGTCTTCAACGACGGTCAATACAACGCGCTCCGCGTGCGGCAGGAGGTGATCTTCGACCGGCGATTCGTCGGCACCGCCCTCGGTACACTGGATTACGCCCAGGTCGCACGCGGTCTCGGCATGCGCGGCGAGAAAATCGTCTCGGCAACGCAGTTGCGGCAGTGCATTGAGGGTGCGGCGGCGCGGCGAGAACCGCTCCTGCTCGACATCCCGATCACGCCGGAACCCCTCTCCGAACGGTATACCGCCGTCATTGAAACAGGCGGCTGATGAACGATTCTCTTGCCGCCAAGAAATCTTAACGCAGAGCGCGCAGAGGACACGAAGGACACGGAGGGCACGGAGGGAAATTTCCATTGTTTCATCTCTGCGATCTCTGTGTCCTCTGCACGCTCTGCGTTATGCTCCCTTTTCCTTCTTGACGCCGTAGCGGCTAGGATTTGGAGGAATCCCTATGACGGAACAATGGTTGGCAATTCAGGAAGACGCAAACGCACCGACTGAACCGGGGCCGACGCAGGCATTGGCGGGATTTGCGGCTACGACGACGTATGGTGATCTGCCCGCAGCAGTGATCGAAGAAGCGAAACGGGCAATCCTCGATTGGTTCGGCTCGATGCTGGCTGGCGCACTCGAACCACCGGCGCGCATTGCGCGGTCGGTCGCGGAATTGCTTGGCGTATCCGATGATGCGGCGCTCTTCCCGCATAGTCGCTCCTCTGCTGCCGGGGCCGCCTTCGGCAATGGCGTCGCCTCGCACATTCTGGAGTTCGATGACGTTCACAAAGGTTCAACGATGCACGCGGCAGCACCTATCTTGCCCGCCGCCTTCGCGGTCGCGGAACGTGAACATGCGGATGGGCGGTCGGTTCTCCGCGCGGCCGTGCTCGGCTACGAGGTGGGGCTGCGGGTTGGTGAGGCAGTCAATCCGAGCCACTACGAATTCTGGCACCCGACCGGCACCGCCGCGACCTTCGGTGCGGCCGTCGCGGCGGGCACACTGCTCGGTTTGGATGCGACACAAATGCGCGATGCGCTCGGCAGCGCGGGCACGCAGGCGGCAGGACTCTGGGAGTTCAACGCGGACGGCGCGATGAGCAAACACCTGCATCCGGGAAAAGCCGCCATGAACGGCATCCTCGCTGCCGACTTGGCGCAGCGCGGCTTTACCGCCGCCACGCGGATTCTCGAAGGCGAACGCGGCTTCTTCCGCGCGACGAGCAGCGGCTACGACGCGAGCCGGATCACGTCCGGCCTCGGTACACAGTGGAAAATCAGCGAGAACTGCTACAAACTCCATTCCTGCTGCGGCCACACGCACACGGCGATTGACGCGGCACAAGACCTCCGCGCCCGGCAAGAATGGCACGGCGATGACGCCGTACGAAACATCGCGGCAATTGAGATCGCGCTTTATGGGCCGGGATACGATGTCGTGCGCCGCCTCATCCCACGCACGCCGTATCAGGCGAAGTTCAGCGTTTCGTACTGCGTCGCCGCAGCACTCGTCGAAGGTATGGTTGGCTTAGAACAGTTCGATCCCTCCCGTTTCGACGCCGATGGCGTGCGCGATCCAACCATCGCGGCACTGCTTGACCGGACGACAGTGCGGGTTGATCCTGCCCTGACAGCGCGCTATCCGGAGCAATGGCCCGCCCGTGTGACGATCCATCTCGCGAACGGTGAGACGGTTGAAGCCGCCGCCGATTATCCGCGCGGCAACCCCGAGAATTCCGTTCCCTTCGCGACGTTGGAGGCGAAGTTCCGTGGCCTCATCACACCGCGCTACGATGCTGCGCTCGCGGATCGCGTCATCGCCGCCATACAGAATCTCGACACATGCGCCGATGTCGGGATAGAGATGCGCGGCATTCAATCCGCGATCTTTCTCCTAAAGGAAGGTTCTTGAGGCAGTTATGGTGTCACCAAATGAAATGATAATGCCCAACAGGGCGCATCCAGCGACGCACGCCCGTTGATCGTCGCGAAGACTGTGCAGAACTCTGCCGCGTCCGCGAACCCTTCCGCGCGCGCATCCGCATCGCTGATCTCCCCGGCGCGCTGGCAATGGCAGATGCGCTCGATCGCGATGCGTGCGATGCTTTTCTTGGTGCGCCCCGGCTGTACGGCGAGTGTCTGCCCAACGCGCCATTTCACGCGGGTGTCACCCCGCGCGTTCGCGACGATCTCGACGGCGGTTGTCTCGAAGTCGCCGACGGGACGGGTGTACCCGCCTGCCTGCACCTCCAGCGGTTTGGCAACACGCCGGGTCGAGGTCTTCCTGCCTGCCAGCACCGCCTCACACGTATGCGTGAATTGCATCAGACTGCCCCTCCTCGTGGTCGCGGCGTAATGTCCGTCTACCCGTCGCCGAACACAGCGGCGATCGTGCTCTGGTTATGCATGATACCAACCGGTCATGTTTCGTACATGACCGACAACGGTTGCCAAATGGATCGCTGCGACTGTGGCATGCGGGATGATCGCTCGTCGGCTCCTGTCATCTCCACCACGGTACGTGGCACGCGCCTTGCCTCCTCCCTTTCGTCGTGGTCCGATCTCGTCGTGAAAGGCAGCGTTCGTTATGCTCTGGGCGATTGTTGCGATCCTTGTCATCATCTGGCTCCTTGGTTTCGTCGCGCATGTCGCGGGCGCGTTTATCCACCTGCTACTCGTGATCGCCGTCATCGTGCTGATCGTGCAGCTGGTATCGGGGCGGCGAAGAGTCTGATCCCCGCTTGTTTCCATTACGCTGGATTTTGAGACAAGCAGTAGGAGAATCTCCCGGTGGCGGACTTGTCGGAAGCGCACCGGGCCGGTATCCTCTGCGCATGGATGAACGCTTGCCCGCCACGCCGCTTTCTGATGACTTTCCCATCGCGGTTCTGCTTTCCGGGCAGGGCCGGACACTTACGAATCTCCTGACACAGATCGCGTGCGGTGATCTGCCCGTCGCCGTGCGCTGCGTGATCGGTAGCAAGCCCGGCATTCGCGGCCTGACGATTGCCGCCGACGCCGGTGTCCCGCATCATCTCATCCAGCGACGCGACTTTGCCGATACCGAGGCGTTCAGTGTTGCCGTGTGGGAGAGACTGGAAGCCTACGATATCCGACTGGTCGTGCTTGCGGGCTTCCTGCACAAGATACTCGTGCCAACCGGATGGGAGGGGCGCGTGCTCAATATCCACCCGTCGTTGCTGCCTGCGTTCGGTGGCAAGGGGATGTATGGCCAGCATGTGCATGCGGCGGCGCTCGCGCACGGGTGCAAGGTCTCCGGTTGCACCGTGCATATCTGCGACGATGCCTACGACGCAGGCCCAATCGTCGCGCAGCAGTGCGTGCCGGTGCGGGACGACGATACGCCGGAGACGCTCGGCGCGCGCGTCTTTGCCGCCGAGTGCGCCGTATATCCGGCAGTGATTCGCGCCTTCGCGGAGGGACGTATCCAACAGGTCGGGCGACGCGTTACAATAACGCCGGGCACACCGGCGTGCTCGCGGACGTGAATGGAGGAGTCGGATATGCGCCTGATCTGGTTTAACACCCTCCTGTGCATCGCGGTGATCGTCGTCGCGGCGAGTATCTACTCGGGTGTCGCGGACTCCGTGCGGCTCATTTTCTCGCTCGTGATCGTCGCACTTGGTCTCTATCGCCTCGCGGACATCGTGCGGGAGTAGCGGGGAAGTCGGCAGTCGGCAGTCGTCAGTGTGGTAGGGCGACCGATTAATGTGCGTATGTAACAGAGAGCGGGTTTGCGGAAAGCGAGAACTCCGCAGACCCGCTCTCTATCACCTGCCGGCTGCCGACTTCCTAGTCTACTTTTTCCAGGCGACGCGCCACAGCGAGGCGGCGAGGACGAGGGCCACGGCGAGGGGCATCAGCCACCACGCAACAATCGCGTTGTGCGCCAGGAGTGCGGTGAGCGCCAGGGCGACAACGACGACTGCCGCAACGGTCCAATCATCGCCAACGATAAAGTCATACCAGAACTGGAAAAAGCCCGTGATGTACTTCATCGTTTAATCCCCCGCGCCGTGCACGGCAGGCGTCGTCGCCACGGTCCGCGCATGTTGTTGCTTCAAGAGCGCCACCAAACCGAATGAGACGAGGATGATGAAGGCGAGGATCGCCAGGATTGCAACGTCGCTCCCCGGCCATGTAACACCCGCGCCCTCCGCGCCCCAGAAGGTGCCGAACGTCGTCAGCATAATACCGACTGCGAACTTCATCGTGTTTTCCGGTACGCGGCTGAGCGGCGCGTGGATCAGGAGGCCGACAACGCCGACGATGATGATCGCCGCCGCTGCACCAGCCGCCGCCAGCGGAATGCCGCCGCGTCCGTGCGTGGCGCCAAAGGTCAGGACGATAAAGGCGACTTCCAGCCCTTCGAGGAAAACTCCCTTGAACGAGAGCGTGAACGAATACCAATCCATCCCCGCCCGGACAACCGTCCCTGCCTCCCGCGCCGCTTCGATCTCCTCACGGTACGTCGCGTCCTCATCGTGCAGCGCCTTGTAGCCGCTGGCGCGCATGATCGCCTTGCGTAGCCACTGGAGACCGAAAATCAAGAGCAACGCGCCGACGAAGAGGCGCAGGCCGTTAATCGGAATACGCGTCAACGCCGGGCCAAGGGCCGCTACGACGACCGCGAGCGCCGCCGTCGCTGTCGCGACACCAATCAGCGCCGACCGCCAGCCACGCGTCACACCGACGGCGAGGACAATTGTCAATGCCTCGACCATCTCCACCGTCGAGGCGAGAAAGGCGGCGAGGACGAGAAAGATCGCACTCGTATTCATGTACCCATCTCCTTCTCCTTTTCTGGACGCTTCATCTTGAGTGGCGGCACCGGCCCAATGACCGGGAGTCCCATGACACCCCGAATTTTGAGTGGCGACGCATCGGGTGCGTCGTCACTGCTGCGCCGATAGACCTCATGCTCGAACGCGTTGAGCAACTCCTGGCACTTCTCGATCCACAGCGCGACTTCATCGTGTCGCCCCGCCCCAAACCAATCCCGTTCGACGATCCGTGCATACCAACGCCGAATTTTCTCGAGGTCCTGCCCAATCTCTTCCGCCTCCTCGAAGGTGTAGTTCTGGCGAAAATGCTCGAATTCGATCTCCTTGACGAACTTCGTCTCGCACTCCTCGATGATTTCCGCGTATTCCTTGTCGCGCAACGTCTGAAAGGCCGCAACGATTTTTGCCGTGTCGTCTGCCGCGAGGCGTGGCACCTCGAAGCGTGTATATTCGCCCTCCATCTCCGGGATTTTCGCCGTCACTCGTGCCAGATCGTCCCGGACGGCGGGCAGGTCGGGCAGGATACAGACACACTGCTGCAAGTACAGCGCGCCCATCCGTTTCAAATCGCGCCAGACCGCGACCCGCTTGCTCGTCGGCTCTGTTGGCACCCGGTAGACGAGGAGTAGCCATGCGTGTTCCGACATATCACCTCATGCTCGAACATCTGTTGCAATGTAACACCTGTACATATAACAATGATACACATTCGATGAGACTCATGTCAAGTCGCGTGTCTGCCAGCCAGACATACCCTCAGTAGACAACATCTGCATGAGCCAGGGTGATGTTCGAATGGGAAGAAGTGCGACTCTTACGGTGGTTGGGGGCGAGGAATGAGCGAACCGGTCACCGGGGGAGATCGTGCTGACACAGGGAGTACGGCCGCCTGATGGATGGCTTCGCGATGGAAGCGATCTTGGCAGCGCACATCTGGAAGTGCGGGGCATTACCGCCCCGGATTGCCGCAATTCTCGATCGTTCAGTCAGGAGTTGATTTCTATCCAGAGGTCAATGCATTCAACGTGAGACGTACCGCGCGAATAGTCCGAATTCGGAAGGCGGCCTCCACGAGTTTGGAGATCACCGCCTCTCTCTTGCCCCGTCTCTGTGCTCTCTGCGCGCTCTGCGTTAAAGTCCTCTTTTGGCGTTCTTGACACCTTGGCGGTTCAATCCGAGTCGGCTTACCGCTCGACCGTGAACCGTTCGAGTCGCTCCTTGTCGAGGGTGACATAGACCGCATCGTCGTCAATTTCGTCAATGAACTGGGTGGGGATGCGGATTTCCCTGCCGCCAAACAATCCCTTTTTGACGATTATCTCCGTCACTTTGCCCCGCACGGAATCAACAACTAATTCGTCCACGGTGCCGATCTTGTCACCGCCGCGCACCTTCACGTCTGTACCGGTGGTGAGGAAGACGTTACCGGGCCGCGATTCCTGCAAGCGATCGCCCATCATGCCCGGCATAACATTGTTCGTTCCACCGCTGTCCGCAAGCGGTGCGGCTGCAGGCAGACCGGCACGACCGAGCGAGCCTTGCGCGGCGGGTTCGTAGATCGGCCCCGGCCAGAGGAGGCCGCCCCCGCCTGCGCCCGCCATCCCAATTGAATCGCCGAAGAGACCCGGATACATACCGTCCGGCGCGGCCATATACGAAGATTCAACGAACTCCGGCAATTGCTTCACCTGATCCGCCGTCATCCGCAGATGGATCGTGTCGTCGCCGTTGCCGACATGCTCCTCGACTTCGCCAATCGGAATGATGACATCGTGCTCGACGAAAAACCCCCTGCGAACGACAAATTCCTGCATGCGGTCCGAACGTGGGTCCACGACTAACCGGTCAATCTTTCCAACGTCTGTACCGTCTGCCGTTATCACTTTCGAGCCGAGGTTAATACGCATTGCTGCGCTCCTTCCGTTCAATCAACCGCCACACTCCATCGCATGGTCTGTTCGTTTCTTTCATGCTGCAAGATGCATACCCGTGGAATGAGTTCGGAGTTCGAGGTTCGGACTCCGAACCTCGAACTCCGAACTCATTCCACGTTTGACGCTACCGATAAATGGACGTAGAATCCGCAGTGGTCGTGCTAGACGGGGAGCTAGCGGTGCCCTGTACCCGCAATCCGCTTTAGCGGGGTTGAATTCCCCTGTGAGGTCCGGCTCTGTAGGACTGCTGCGGTGGAACGGCGTTGAGAGTTGGGTCCTATGCGTCAGAAGCCTGCGAACCCCGCCAGGACCGGAAGGTAGCAACGGTAAGGAGTCTCTTCTGAGCGACGTGGGAGTGCCTGGCTGGAGCCGCGAATCCGCGGGCAAGCTGGAGAGTCGCTGATCGATTCGGGGGTGCACGACCTTTTCTCGAAAGCGAAACCGGAGGCACATTGCCTCCGGTTTTCTTTGCCGCCGATTTGGCAACTACTTCTTCGCGGATGCCTTTGGCGCGCCTTGCTGACGGCGTGCGGCAGGGCGGTTGGCAGGGTCAGCACGGTCGAGGCGCTTCTGGCGGTCGGCTTTCGCGCCAACGTCACCACGAGTCGTATTCGTGAGCGCGAAGGCAGCAGCGCTGCCGGGCCGCAGATATGCCTTGCGACGCTGCTCCTTGCGGAACTTCGTGACCCGCGCGGGATATTTCACGCGCAGCCACCAGGCGGTGTACGCGATACAAGCGAGCGCGGCGACCATGCAGACGTACTCCCACAGCCGCCAGCCGAGGAAATTCAGCCCAAGCACGCGGCAGCCAAAGAAGATCAGTCCCGTCACCCACCCCCACATCGCCCGATAGGTTATCTTGTGCAGTGTCTCGCGGTGGAGCCGGTCATTGGGGAAGATGCGACGCACCTGGTTGTTGACGAGCACCGTCACGAGTAGGCCGAGCGCGAAGATCGCGAGATACGTGATGGCGAGCGGG
>JAABUO010003961.1_pt1 | contig 17523 bp, 16 predicted proteins | sample 5559291 | NCBI WGS metagenome assembly JAABUO01 (sample SAMN10711878, study PRJNA513372) | rock metagenome | isolation source: Antarctica rocks | place: Antarctica: Victoria Land, Finger Mt sud | reverse complement strand
CAGCTTCTGGTCCAGCTTGTCTATGGCTGCCATGTCCTCGGCATCCAACTTCAATCCCCAAGCCTTCAGGTTGCTCTTGATGCGGCCCTCGTTGACAGACTTTGGCAGTACGGCGGCGCCTCGCTCAATGCCCCATGCAAGGACCACCTGGCCGCCATCCACGCCATGCTTCTGAGCGACCTTCTTCACAGGTTCCGTGGCAATGATCTTATCGTACTTCTTGCCCTTGTCGTAGGTGTCGTTCTGGTTCCCGAATGGTGAGTACGCAGCCAGGTAGATGCCCTGCTTCTTGTTCCATTCCAGGAAGTCGTGTTGGGCGAGGTAGGGGTGCATTTCCAGTTGGTGACACGCAGGCTTGATTTCGGCAGACTTCAGCAGTCTCTCCGTCTCGGCCTTGGAGAAGTTGGAGATCCCAATGGACTTGCACTTTCCATTCTTCACCATCTTTTCCATCTCCTTCCAAGTCTCGGTGAAATCGGTAGAGTCGACAATGGCCTTGCCATCCGAGTCCTTTGGGAATTTGTTGTCGCCTGGCTTGAACGAGACCGGCCAGTGCATGAGGTAGAGGTCGAGGTAGTCCACGCCCAAGTCCTTCAGGGTCTTATTTAGAGCAGGCTCCACGTACTTTGGGCTGTGTGCATTGTTCCACAGCTTCGAGGTCAGGAAGAAGTCCTTCCTCGAGACTCCGCTTTTCTTTATACCCTCCCCGACTTCAGATTCATTACCGTATATTTGCGCACAGTCGATGCTCTTGTACCCAGCGCGCAAAGCAATATCGACAGCATTTGCTACCTCATGAGGCTTGGACAGCCAGGTTCCAAGCCCGAGAGTAGGAATGGTATTGCCATTGTTGAGCTTGAATGTAGTCGCCATGGCTTGTAGGGTTGATGTCGCCCGAAACATGCCTGTCACCTCTTTATAAGGAATCTTTTCCGGAAACGCTTCCTCGGACCCCCACGCATGATGTCATCACCAAAGTGGGTAGTTTATAAAATAACTATACAAACATGAGTAGGACTAGGGAGAGTAGCAAGAGACTATTCCTTGATGCGCAGCTCCGGGCCTGATTGGAAACGAGTGATGCAGGAGGGACTGGAGTGTTGGTAGGTGAAGATGCCTGTACCTGTGGGGATGCGGTGCTTATGGAAGACATCATGCCCGAGCTTGATGCAGAGTTTTGTAGTGAGTGAGTTTGTACCTGATAGGCTCCTTGACGTAGATATTGAAGAGGTAGAGAGAGGTTTTGTCGGTTTCGAGGACTCTGAAGTCGAGTGAGATAACGACCTTGACATTATTTGAGAGTGATTAGTAGAGGAGCGTGACTAGGCATGGGTGATGACTTTTGGAAACTCCCAAGGACGAAGAGCGTCTTTATTCAATTGGTGGATGTCGAAGAAACTCTTGGAGAAATTGATGTGGAGGTATGACTTGACGAGACTGCGGTTTTTGGTGGCCGCATAGAAGATATGTTTAACGAAAAAGACACGGGCGGATGCATAGACGTAGAAAAATGCGTTTGGGTCATTTTGAGTATGTGTAAGGATGATGAAGATGAGGTAGGTGACGCTGAGGATGTTGTGGGGAACCCCGTCCAGCGACTGCTTGTAAAACTGCTGTGCGAGGAGATGGATGGACTCGAAGTCTGACGGGCCCTAGATGTGGTGGTTCGAGAAGAAGATGTAGTTGAAGGCGTCGATGTTGTATGTCGAGAGAGTAAAGATGAAGAGGCTTTTGCTGATTCTGAGACAGACGATGAAGACGTGTCGACAAACAATGCTACTGCTTCGCATCCATCTAAACTAGCGCCTGGGAAGAAATACTTACTGGCGTCGGTCACAAATTTCATTTTTATTAATTTTATACTCGAGTACAATATGCGAGCAAATCAATGCTACATTCATCTATCTTTCGTCCACTGTCTTAATAGGCCCCCATTATGTCGCTTTTGTCCATTACTGAAAGGGAGATCCTTTTACGATTGCTTCTTTCCGAAGTCTACTTGTAGCGCTTCCACCTTGAACGGGCGACTGTTCAGCATTATTGATCTTATTGTTCTAGATTTAACCTAGCGATCTCTTATTCAAGAGGTATCCCTTCAAATTCGTCATAGCCTAAAGCGAGATTCAAATTTTGTAAGCATTGACTGGCAGCACTTTTATATTAGTAATTTCTTCCTCAACTCATACCCTTTGAGAAGGTTATCTATTGCAACACAGATAACAACGCGTTTACCAGAAGAGTGTACACCAAAACCCCCTACTTTAACACTGTGCTTTCCGCTGATATCTTTCACCAATGGTGCTTCACCCGATACGTGAATAAGCTTCTCGCCAGCGTAGCGATCTTGATACAGCGTTCGCACTTCTCTAGATGTCATTGCTTTCTGCAACGGAATCGAAATAGTATGCGTGATTCCTTGAAACCATGAGGCCACATGGGGAATGAATGCCACCTCAATCCCCAATTGATGACTCATTTCACGCTCATGTATGTGGTCGGTGAGAGAGTAAGGTAGTAAGTTATCCTTCAACACAGCAGGGTCGTTTTTAGGTGAGGGTTTTGTGCCAGCTCCAGAGTACCCACTTACCCCAAAAACTGTCGGCTGGCCCGCTATGAAGTCCTTCAGCGGTGCAATACCCACTTGCGCTGCAGTCGCATAGCAACCAGGATTGCTTATGCGTTTGGCCTTGCGAATTGAGCCACGTGAAATTAGCTCCGGAAGTCCATATGTCCACGCCTCGTCGAAGCGATAATCAGCACTTAGATCCACGATGACGCTATCCCCCTGAACGGTATCGACAGCATCAACAAACGGTTTGCAAACTCCATTTGGAAGTGCCATAATCCACGCATCAACATCACCGTGCTCTTCCATTTTGCGAATATCATCAGTCTGAAGATTTGCGTAGGTAATGTCGGATTTTGTATAGCCTTTTAATGGTTGGCCAGCGAGCTCACGGGAAGAGACATGGGCTATCTCAATGTAACGGTGATTATTGACCAAATCAATGAGCGCCTGGCCAGTAAAACCTCTTGCGCCCACTAGGGCCATCTTAGTCGGCTTCTCGTTTGTGTGATCTTTAAGCGGAGGGTTCGTATTTGATGAATATTTTCGAACAGATCCTCGCCGGATGGCACTTGTAGAAAAGGCACGTGCCTCAGGTCGACGACCTCCACTTGGAACATGAGGTGAGTTTACTTCTTTTGAGACACTACTGTCGCCAAACTTTCCGCTTTCCATAGATTCTAGCAGTGCTGGTATATCACCTTCTGCAATCCCATACCAAAACATGATCTCGTCGCCAACCCTGAAACTTCCATCACATTTGCCAAAATACCAACCAGCGTTTGTATCATCCGAGGGAATGCGCCATATAAGCTCTGGGTGATGCGATCGGACAGCGTTCCAGACGTTATCCGTAACATTGTTCAGCCAGCCATTTTTAGTGGCAATGAATTTGTCGAGAATGGGTATATCCTTGTGGAGGGTTACAATGGCAATAACATCAAGCGGCTCGTCGCCATATGCACGGAAAGGGGTGGAGCTTAAGTGTTTGATATACGTCGCAGCAGATAGCTTTCCAGAAATGATGTCTGGATGGCGTGAGATAACTGTACGTAATGAGTCTCCGGGAAATGAATCAACATGTTTGTGATTAATGAGCTTGTATCCTCGTCTTATTAGAGTCCCTGCACCACTATCGGTAAAAAGCTCTTTTTGCAAATCTCCGACGGAAATTATGGCAACACTTGATGAACGAGGCAGCGTGTAAAGTAATTCCTTGATCTCCCTTATTTTCAACTTTGTTCCGTATTTGACCCATGGCTGAGACATCAAACCTTCGTACTCTTCATCAAGGTTAATGACGCTTATTTTCTCCCCAGTCTCCCCATGAAACAGGCCACCCTTTTCGTTCAGAAAGACTATTTTCAATGGCTCAACCACTCTAGCCACTTCTCCGGCAGCAACATCAGCATTGACATTCAGAATCTGTCCTTCAGCTGTTTCAGCCAAGGAGGTTAGAATTGGTAGGGAACCGGAATGAATAGCCGACTCGATCGGCGCTTTATCCACGTGTGTAATCTTGCCCACAAATTGATATTTCTCTTTATCAAGGAACTCTGCTCGTAAAACTCCACTCGTAATTGGCCTGGCACGCACCCCCAGGTCCTCAAGAGCTTCAACCAACCGTAAATTCTCCTCCAGAAACACTCTACGAGCTATGGCCAGACATTTGGGATCGGTGATTCGTATGCCATCGATGTAGTCTGGTAAGACACCGTTGTCTTCGAGGAGTTTGTTAAGCTGGGGGCCTGCTCCATGGAGAACAATAGGATATAGACCCACATGGTAGAGAAAGGCGAGCGAATTCGACAGCGTTTCCAATTCATTCGTCAGTATTCCGCCTCCGATTTTGATGACTGCAAATTGATCTTGTTTGACGGACGTGAAGTACTTGAGATATTGCTCTGCCTCCCTCTTGGAGCCTATGTTGTTTAGCAACTGGACTACCGTGCTCCGTGTACTGTAGACTGCACTCAACACGCCATTCCTCGACGGCAGAAACCTCGGTCGCGAGCATGGCCGGGACAGACATGCCCAGATTGGGGTGGTGCGACCAAAATGCGGCATTGCGAGTGCCGATGCAAGCACAGTCAAATTCTGGTACCTGTTCAATCCACGAAGATCCTCACCACCTTGAATGGACGTGGAGCTCAGGGAGACGGGAATACGAGGTGTCGTTGGATGAAGGCTACATCTAAAATAAATTTCCAGAACGATTAATGCGTGCTCTATGTCTGTGCCCAAACCCCCTTTCTCCCCTAGTCATGGCACCCCTCTGCGAACCTCACCTCGGCTTCAGCGCAGGACGATGGGTAGCACGATGACCAATATGAGGATGATAAGCCCCCCGATTAGGCACATCCTCATCCTCATGTCTTTCCACCACATTTGCTTACGCACTCGGTTCGCCCCGCGCCGAAAGCCCTGTGCGCTTACTGCCAAATTGTCCGTCTTGTCCTGCAGCGTATCCAGTCGCTCGCCCCTCTCTGCTACTTTGTTGATGTTCTCTCGCATTATTCCGACTGTGTCGTCGATTTGCTAAGGTCAGCGCCATTGTACTGTTCGTCATCCTACCGCTTGGATGGCTGCAGTCTTATTGCCACCTTGAGCCCCGCTGGTGGCGGGGTTGCTGCTGCTCCCAGATGGGATATACGGGTCGTAGGGCTCATTAGGAGAACTCATTTCTGCTTTGTGGTATTCCGGTGAGCTGAGTCGTGTGGTCTCGTAAAGCAGGAGAGGCTGAGGCGGGCTGCTATCGAGCCCTTTTTTCACCTCACCAACCTTCAAAATTAAGTCACGTGTTTCCAGAAAACTCTTTTCTATCAAACAAGTCTACTTTAGGTCTAACGGAGGCGGGGATGGTCTCCTTCATTGTGAAGAGCAATATCGACTTGCGCTTGCTTCTCGCCGTTCTCTATGCCTTTCATGTCGCGGTTTCGTTGCCGTACTTCGTCGAGATGATCTAGGTAATTTCGTTCCATGCCAGTGATGTAATTGCCAGAGAAAACACCGACTTCAAATGCCGTAACTTTTGGATTAAGCCGGCACGCAGAAATGAGGTCGTCTAGACTTTGGTAGATTGTCATATCTGCCCCGATTTCCCGGGCAATCTCATCTTCGGAACGGTTATGACCCACAAGCTCTTTCATGTCCGCTAGATCAATTCCGTATATGTGTGCAAATCGAATAGGTGGGGAACAAGAAGCAAAAAAGACCCTTTTGGCTCCAGCTTCCCGCGCCATTTGCACGATCTCTCTTGAAGTAGTTCCACGGACGATAGAATCATCCACAATCAGGACCGATTTATTTTGAAACTCGGACTGCATAACATTCAGTTTCCTTCGAACATATTTCTTCCTCGAGCTCGATGATGGCATTATAAACGTCCGGCCCACATATCTGTTTTTCACAAAGCCCTCACTGAAATGCACGCCCAGGCGCTGTGCCACATTGATGGCCGCAACAGTAGCAGTATCAGGCACGGGAATGACAACGTCAATTTCATTGGTAATTTTACTGACACCTAGTTGCTTCAACACAGCTTTGGCAAGCATATCTCCCATAGAAGTTCGCGCATGGTAAACGGAGATCCCATCAAGGACAGTGTCTGGTCGTGCAAAGTAGACATATTCAAAAATGTCAGGCGTATAGCTCAAATACGGGCCCACCTGCCGAGCGACGGGTTTTGAGTTCTTTGGAATGATCACGACCTGTCCCGGGCCGATATCGTAAAAGGTCTTATAGCCTTGCTGCGTCAAGGCCACTGATTCACTTGCAAACATGTAGTCTTTTCCATGTGGGCCTTGCCTCTCTCCAAGCACCACAGGGCGTATGCCGTTTGGGTCACGGAAGGCTATCAACCCAAATCCAGCAATCATTGCGACACAAGCATACCCCCCTTTACATCTTTCAAAAATTGCTTTCGTAGCCGTAAAGAGGTCTTCTTCATTGATTCGACGTTTCCCAGTCTGCTGCAATTGATCAGCGAATATATTGAGGAGTAATTCAGAATCAGAGTCGGTATTTATATGTCGATGAACAACGTCATCAAGGTACTCTCGTAGTGCTGGTGCATTGACAAGATTTCCATTGTGCGCAAACACGATTCCGTAAGGACTATTGACGTAAAAAGGTTGGGCCTCGGAATTTGCAGAGCTGCCAGCGGTGGGGTAACGCAAGTGGCCAAGACCCATATTTCCCATCAATCCAAGCAGTTGACTATCATGAAAAACATCACGAACCATGCCATTACCCTTGCATTGATAGAGACGGCCACGTGGGCCACACGTTACGATCCCTGCTGCATCCTGCCCCCGATGTTGCAAGTTGTGCAAGGCATCGTATAGCTCAGGGCATGCTAGAGCATTCGGATCTGCCAAAAGCAAAGCCAGGATTCCACACATCTGCTGTCAGTAGAACTCAATTGGATCTGAATAAGAGGCGAAACCGTTCAGGAAAAATAAAGCTGTCGTCAAACGTAAGTCCGTAGTCTAACTTCTAAAGAAAACATCATGTTTCGTCAAAATTGTTATCTTACCTGTAAGACGCCGTTGTAGGAGGCAATGTCCTATAGAGGATTATAGAATTGTTTCTTTATTACGGTCATTCCATAGTCGTTGATACCTGGCGGACGACAGACGGCGGACAGCGGAATTGCTTCCCGTGACGTCGCGAGTTTTAAAATTACAGCTGCCATGTTTTACAATTCTATGCTGCGCCGAATATGCCATCAAAGTCCCAAAACGCCACCTCATGTATGATGCCCTTGCAGCCTTATACTTGGATCATCCTCACTGACGCGGTTGATTTCTAACGTGAGAGAGGATACCCACATGTCACGTTCCTGCGCACTTCTGGCTTTGAAAACAAGACTTTTCCCGACTACTCCCAATCGCGACACCCTTCTCAATCGTGAACCTGTTGATTTGCGATCACTTCCCTCCGCCAAGACAGACATACGACGGCCGTGCCAGAGTACAAAGGTAGTCGCAGTCTCCTCATCTGTAGATTGGCGTCCGTCTGCATACACCCTAGGGAGAGCAACAGAACCAGGCTCGTGGTTATCAATACTTGAAGATTGATACAGTAAATCTTCTTTCGTCGCTGCACCAGAGTAGACGTAGCATTCTGATAGAGCAAGCGTACTGGTTTTCTCGTGATTCAGAGAAGGAACTATGCAACCCTTGCGATCGCGAGTCGCGAATCGGAAAGTTAGCAAGCTTCCCTGGCATATAATAACAAAGACTCGCTTAAAGATTCCACTTTTTCGGGATTTCCTAAAAATCACGCCTCGCATGGTGATGGAACGGCATGCTGAAATCCCACAGACATTGAACATTGGACTGTCATGAATATTTAGATTGCCCGAGTCTTCAAGAGAAGTAGACGATCTGTGGCTAAGTTCTCGAGCTGATTGACCGTCTTCAGAGACACGTTGTTTCCAGTAATAAGAAAGCGCGCGAAGACTCCGAATCCACTCTGCGCAGCCATTGGCATCTTCAGCCTGGAAGCGAAAGACTAAGCCAGAAAGAAGAGTCACTTCAAACAAACGTGTCACAAGAGGCATACCATTGGCATCCAGTTGACTTTGAGGACTGAATGCATTCACACTGGCTATATCCCTCATGTCAACGAATCCCTAAATTTAGCATTTAACAGGGAAGTAAAAACCTCTACTCGCAACAGAACATTTAGTCGTCGTTCAGATTCATTATAAGCTACCATATTGTGAAAGTTTTGATTCTTCTTGCCACCAATCCAGGTGAAATGATTGTTCTCTGCCTTAAGAGGCTCGACATTGAAGATATTCGGGATTATTCTACTAAGCTCTTCAGCACTTGGTGGATTATCAAAGTCTATATTCCAAGCACACTGAGGAAGCGGCACAAGAGCTCTATTTGGCTTGCAATAACAAAGTAGATGATCATGAGTCGTGAAATATAACCTCTTGTAAAACATATCACTAAACCGTCGTATGCCGCCATTATCTGGTGTAAGCCGGACAAGGAAACCCTCCACCGGAAATGGTTCTGTCACAGGTGGCTGTGATGCAGGCCGTACTAGCGTAGGATAGTGAATCCTGGGCCTCAGTTCAAGCCCATACGAGCTACCCATCGTCCATTGGCCTCTGATGTTCGCAGCGTTGGCCCCAAAAACCCATTCCAATCTTTCATGAAGACGCCATGCAAGACCAAGGCGTGCATTATTTTGCCAGTATTTGACAATACTTGACCATTCGGGATTCTGCTCAAGGTTCTCCAGTGCTGCTTCAATGACTACATTCTCAAGAGGTCTATGACGTCGTCGAACAAAATTAGATGACAGGTCTGATTCATCGTAGTTAAATTGTCTTGGTATTTTTAGGGCAAGGGAGAGGCCGATATCAGGTACGTGTATGCTGACACTTGGACCCGGTTTCCGACCAAGCAAACGTAAAACAAAAGCCAACCATTCTGTACTCGAATATACCAGTCGTGGGCGCAGGAGGTATATCAATGTGCCTTTTTTAGGATGAGGTCGCCACAACACAATAGATTTATCCAACGTTGAATACCAATTCGCATGAGTATTTTTGATACTAATAGGGATTAGTCGAGAGAATCGTTCGCGCTTTACTGACTTTTCTGTAGCCCGTATAATTCGATTCTTGCAAATGTGGATTACAACTGGAATATCTCTTTCTCGAGTCCTTCGAGCCACTACCACGTACTCTCTCCATTTGTCCAATACCCTAGTTTCAATCATCTCGCTTTTTGACTCATCGTAAGTGTCGCCAAGATCCGGGCTCGGACTGTACTCTACTCGAACCAACATCCTTTCCATTCGGATAACCTCGCCATCGTCGTCCCCTTCTGCACGAGGACGAAAATGCTTCTGAAGAGAAATGTCTACATCTGGTAGCTGCATAGCCTCATCACACTCGTCATCTCCAGTACGAAAGGGCACTATACCGAGCGCGCTTTTGTTTTTCCTTCCTTGCTCAATAAGGCTACTGAACGAGTTTCGTGTTAAGTTGGCATGTCTAATTGGAGGAGACGAGGGTTCTTCGTGGGGTAGTAAAGAGGCACCAGAGCTCGTATTGTCAGAGATTCCATGAGCGTCCATAACACCACTTATCATACTGTTATGCTCATCGAAGTCAAGACCCGCAAATTGAGGGTTACTAACGCCATTGCGTATCGGCCTCGCTGTCTCGAAGCTCTCATGAAGCGAAGTGGAGCTGAGTTCAGAGCTGCTGTCGCCCAGAGCATTAAGATCTTCCTGTGCCGTCGGGACACTTGCCGATGAAGTCGCGTCTTCTCCGGACATTTCTAACCGAACACGTGAAGCATTTGAAGAGGCAACGCTCTCAGACGCGGTGTCGTCGATTACGTTATTCGATTCTTCCGTGTGGTTCGGGCTTTCAGTGCCGTTCGTAGACATGGGCGCCTCTGAGGAATGTCCATTCACTGCATGTTCCCCACTTTCTTTGGTGCATAGAGTATTGTGTGTCATGGCTGCTTTCAGTACGCCTAGTTCAACAGCAAAAGCCTTTAGCCAGTGGCGCCTATTTCCTTTAAGCCATGATATTGATAGAGGCCCGATAAATCTCCGTCTTGAAGTGAGGTGAATGTGATCTGGCGTGCCATGCCTCAACCTGAACTTCACATAGCACGGAGTATCATCATCCATGAATAAACTCTGATTTTTAAGCACCGACGCTTTCAGCTTAGAGTTTGACCACGCAGGCTGTCGTGAATTACGATCATTCAGTCCATATGCGGATATCTGAACGTAATTTCCGTTTGTTGAAGCACGATACGACGAGTGAGCCATCCACGCTTCTACACTTAAAGAATGACCACTTTTTTTGACAAGAATGCAAAGAGATCCTTCGCCAACGTGACAATTGATGCAGACCAAAAAGTGGACACGTCGGAATTCCTTTCTGCGTCCGAGGGTTTGGTGACCCTGTTCGATCTCTTAGGCTCCCCTGCATTTGCCGTTGTTCAAAAGGATATGACTGGCAACATAAAGAAGGCCAGAGATAGGCAGCTGATGCATCCAATGGACTGTATGACTATCCAAGATTTAGTTCAAACCGAAGCTAAGGAAAAGAAACAGCCGGCCACGGAAGGTTTAATGTGGCTTATTCGTGGCCTCAAGTTCACCTCGACAGCATTGAGGAGGAACGTCGACAAGCCATCGGAGGAGCTTTCCACAAGTTTTATTGACGCTTATGGTTCTACATTACGCCAGTATCATCGAATGCTTGTACGACCGGCTTTCAGCCTAGCCATGAAGGCAACGCCGTATCGGTAGGCGACTTTCAGTAAGCGTAACTTACCATCAGGGCGGATTTCTACCAAAAATTAGGGCAAGATAGCGCCAAAGTTGACACGCAGCTCCGCGAGTGGCTGTCTGGCTTGGAGAACGCTGTTGGTAATCTTGAGCAATTCTACACAAAAGGAAAGTATGGCACCATTTGAAATCCACCTCTTCGGACATGAAACGTGGCAAATGTGCTATTCGGAAACAAACAACAGGCGTTCAATAGCATCTATCTAGCGCATATGCATACTCAGTCAAGATCTGAGCTAAATTCTGAATGGCTATTAGCCCTCAAGCATATGCAACTTACAAAACTGCCGTTTGCTCGTGTACTTTAGATATGTTTCCCCTCCATCCAGCATCACGTGCAGAGATGAGATTGTAATATGCGGTCTCGAAGCCATTCGAGTGAAGATGAAATAGTGAAGAATACAGATAACGACGCTTTACAAAGCAGGGTTAGTGCCATCGATGCCGGCTACTTGCTGGATCCTTCGAATTTAACCAAAGCTTTTGTGCAAAGACCAGTACAAAGAAAGGCACCTGTGATCAACCGGGGCACATACATTCGGACCGTAGCAATTGACAAGCTGGTACAACAATTTGTAGATTCCAAAGAGATCTCTGAAGCCCGCCAGATTGTATCTCTTGGGGCTGGCTCTGATTCAAGATATTTCCGCCTGCAAGTTCTGGCGCATTACCCGAGTTTAACTTATCACGAAATTGATTTCCCCAGTGTTATTAAAAAGAAAGCCAGAAAGATAGCAGAAAGTGCTGTACTTCAGTCTCAGATAGATGCAGAGTATGGAGAATTTAATGCTGAAACTGGTCATCTAATATCAAAAAACTACTGTTTACATCCCTTTGATTTGCGCGACATCCTGGAGCATTCCGCCCGATTGACAAGGTTCATTGATCTTCGTCTTCCCACGCTATTTATTTCAGAGTGCTGTCTCATATACCTCGAACCCGAGCAGGCCGGCGATGTGCTCAAGTGGATAACTTCGTCTTTTTCCGACTACGTGTCTATCGTTATTTACGAGCCAATTGGTGGACATGATGCATTTGGACAGGTTATGATACAGAATCTGGCAGTACTGCACTTATTTGTGAATGCTAATTATAGGCTCGTGGTATTATTCTGAAAACACTCAAAAAGTACTCTGACCTGGAGAGACAGAAAGAGAGGTTGCGTGCTTCTGGTTTTGAGAGCATACATGCCGGTGACATTGATTTTCTTCACAACAATTGGATCACTGATGATGAATTGGCGCGAATTGCCAAACTTGAGCTGCTCGATGAAGTTGAGGAGTTTCAGTTGCTAGCAAAGCATTACTGTCTTGTGTGCGGCGAGCGGCGTCAAAGTATTTGGCAGAGTTACAAATGGCAGTAAAGGAAAGTTATTCTCACCAGCCTTGTACGCAGGTCTCTTTTTGAGCATATACTTGTAGGTTTACTAAATTGAGGAGCTTTTGAGAGATTCCCTGCGACGAACGCCAAACATGGTACCACCCTAAGAGCGGCTCGAAGAGAGAGAGAGAAAGTTCATACAGTTTGAAGTGGACCCTTTCGTCATGATACTGTCTAGGATAGCACGTCGGTAGATGATCAAATGTATTTAATGCAGGTGAAAGAGCGTATAGGCCAAAAAGCGGGGCAATTCTTTCGAGTGATCGACAAAAATGGCGGCAAGGATAAGAGCAGCTACAGCCCATGACATTGGCGAAATCCTCGCAATCATCAAGGAGCTCGCTGCATATGAGAAGGCAGAGGTTTGTTTGCAAAAGGGTATCATTAATTGAAGAGTAGTGTCGAAGCTACGAGTGAAAAGTTGAAAGAAACGCTATTTGGACCAATTGCTTATGCAAAAGTCGTCCTCCTTGAGGAAGGCAGTGCGGTGGCTGGTATGGCCCTATATTTTACAAATTACTCCACTTGGCGAGCAAAGCCTGGGGTGTATCTGGAAGATTTATACATCCGGGAGCAGTACCGTAGAAAAGGTTACGGATTACAATTGCTTGCCTACCTAGCCGCAGAAGTCAAAAGAATTAACGGCGCTAGGTTGGAATGGTCTGTTTTACTATGGAACAAGCCATCTATAGACTTTTATGAGTCCCTCGGAGCCGAGAACTTGGGGAAAGAGTGGCAAACAATGCGAGTCGCAGACTCCGCGTTGGATAAATTGGCCTCTGCCCTGAAAATGGCTCCGTAGAACCCCTATTTACAGCATGCATCGTGCGTCGTGTCGTTGGTAGAGTAGTAGTCTACTCTTTGAAGACCAAATATTCCTGAATATCATGAGCTTTTAGTCGTTATGGCGACCGTTGAAGGATTCTTCACTACCGTGACTCATAAGGTCATCCAAATGAGTAAGCCCGAGTGTCTCTTCTTCGTTCTCGTAGTCCCGCATGAGAGCTGCTTCTGCCCGATGCACTTGCGCATTCGCCAACCGAGTATGGTTCGCTAAAGAGCTCCGCCGCGATTGCATGCTTCTCCGTGATGGTAGTACAGCAACGCCATTGTCCATAGGTATCTCATCAGCTCCGTGCCCATTCAGCAGCGTATTGCCATTAGGGTCGACACGGGAGACGTTGAGTAGATAAACCCCGGCAAAAATTACTAGGAATCCGCACAGTAGAGATATTGTATTTATTGCATTCGTCGTATTGAAACCGCGGAATAATATAAATGATGCGCAAAGGGTCATGGTTGTGAAGGTGACATAGTAGAGAGGGTTAACGCTTGCATTAGTGGTCAAAAGCAGCAGACATACAGGGAAGCAGAGAATTCGTTGAGGGCTTTGTTAAAGTAATTCATCTGTGTGAGGATGCACAAGACGACGACGATTGCAAAGACATAGGTTGAAGGGTGAGTGAATTGATTAAACCCTTTCAAAGTGAGCTTGAGCGCTAGTCCGAATCCTTTGATGGACATGATCGATACCGAGCCCACAGTGGAACAGATTGAGATATAGACAAGCGGATTCTTTTTCCCATACCTCGGAGCTACTTTGTAGATCATGACTGCTGCGTATACACACACAAACAAGCAGTAAAATAGAAACCCCGGCTGAATTGCATAATCTAGGATCTCGTCGACTGTCTCGATATTCTTGTCCTCTGGCGCGTGAAGCACAATGATCACGGACCCAAGCAAGCATATAGCACACCCCAGCTTGCCAAGTATGCCCAGCTCTTCCTTGAGGAATACAGCCGCAAGAACGGCCCCGATGAGCACGCTTAGAGCCCCTAATGGTGTCACTAGGATAGCAGGAGCAAACGTGTAGGCAGCAAAATTGGCCACCTCACCGACCACCATCGTACTGATGCCGGCCCACCATATCGGGCTCCGTGTGTAGGAGTAGTCATCACCTGCAAACCCATGCTTGTCGCTGGCGTCCATCAGCCCTTTCTTGGTAATGATGAAGGAGGTCCCAATCGCCAAGGACGAGCTCATGGCCAGCAGCAGCCCAACGTACTTGTCCTGCATCGTCGTGACCGGTGCCCTCGCCTCTTCCTTCCTTGTCTTGCCGCGGGGGGTTGTTGCGCCTCTTTACGCGCTTCGGTTGGGTCGAACTCGGCGAGTCAACGTGAGGTGAAAAGGATTCCAACCCAACTGCTGCAGTAGTTAGCGACGCGTACGCATGGTTGTGCTGGCCGCATCCATCTGCACCAGAGGCGGCAAGGCTGTCCTGTCAAGGCAGTTCCGAGAGATCCCCAAGGCCCGCATCGAGGGGCTCCTGGCTTCGTTCCCCAAGCTTGCCGGGTCTGGCGAAGGCTCGCAGCATACGACGGTGGAGACGGAAAGCGCAAGATTTGTCTATCAGCCATTGGAGGAGTTGTACATGCTGCTGATCACCAATAAGCAGAGCAATATATTGCAGGACATCGACTCTCTCCACCTGTTTGCACAGATTGTAACCTCAATCTGCAAAATATGTGACGAGCGCGAGATCTTGCGGAATGCTTTTGAGCTTCTCTCAGCCTTTGATGAAGTGATTTCTCAAGGGTATCGCGAGAATCTGACGCTAGCACAGGTGAAGACCTTCTTGGAGATGGATTCACACGAAGAGAAGCTGCAAGATATCATTGCTCGTAACAAGGAAATTGAAGCGTCGGAGGAAAGGAAACGAAGGGCTAAGCAGCTGGAGCTCCAGCGAAGGGAGATGGCTAAGCGCGGTACCGGGCTGAGTGGCTTTGGTGCCGGTGGTTCTCGATCGTCGTCTTCCTACTCCTCTACATCGTATCAGCCGATCACTAGAGTGTCGCCGGCAGTCAATGATACGTATGATACATATGAGGCTGAAAAGAATAAGCTGAAAGCAGCTCCAAAAGGCAAAGGCATGCAGTTGGGACGAAAATCCAAACCGAGTAATGTCTTTGAGGCTGTCCGTGGCGAATTGGGTGACGAAAAAGCGCCGTTGGTTCAAAGTGCAGCTTCTTCTGCCGACGTCTCAAGACCAGAAATCCCCGAGGGTCAAGGTGTTGTGATTACGATCCAAGAAAATGCAACCGTGCAGCTTGACAGAGAAGGCCAATGCAGCAAGTTTGATGTACAAGGCGAACTTTCGCTGCACATCTCAGATCACAGCCTGACAAAGATAAGACTGAGTCTCGCAGAGGCGAGTGCCACTTCAGCTAAAGGTGTTCAGTTCAAAACACACCCAAACGTTGATCGGGCAGCATTTAGTTCGTCGCATGTCATTGGAGTCAAAGATCTAACGCGTGGATTTCCTCTGAATCAACCCTTGAAGGTTCTACGATGGACACTTGATGCAAAAGCAAAGGGGGATAAACCGCCATTGATTGTGAATTGCTGGCTGTCACCGGGCGCTGACAACTCCTTCAGTGCGACCATAGAATACGAGTTTTCGGATGCGAATGAGGACGAGGTCCTGACCGATGTGATTATTTCGATTCCATTTAGGTAAGCAGAAGATGTGGCGTATACTAATCGCAGTGTCGGGGAGCCGGAGATATCGAGTACAGATGCGGTCTACGAGGTTATGGCAGGAGAACTGCAATGGTCAATTCCCGAAGTCTCCGCCAGCGATCCGTCAGGGAGCCTTGATTTTACTTGCAAAGGGGATGCAGAGGACGACTTTTATCCCATTGCAGTCAAGTTTAGCAAAAGCATGCCTTTTTGTGGAGTAGATGTGCGAGAAGTCACGCTGACGGAACTTGGAGAAGACGTGTCGTTTGTCAAGGAAGCACGGACACTGGTCGATCGATACACGATTTCATAATAAATAGAGTCGCTTCTTCCAATTCATATCAGACGGGATTACGCTCTGGGCAATAACGTCCATTGTTCATATATCCTTGTTCCATAACCCCACCCCCTTCCCTTCCTTCATGTATTGATCCGTAACTCCACTGTGAAAAGCACTTCGTCCCCGCTAAGTATCCACCCCTCATGGCAGATCAGCTCAATAAATGCCGCCTGTCGGAGTCGTCTTGATCTGGCGTTGGCGATGACTGGGAAGCCTGGGAACTTCGTCGTGATGATGAAGTAGATGAAGGAGATTGATATTCGGGGGGGTCAGCAGGCGAGGGCTCAAGAGAACCAATTGGTGGTGGAGCAACCAAAGTTGACAAGGAGATATCACCAGCTCCGTCCCGCGATCGGTCCCTCGCTTCTCTGGAAGACGATGCATGGTGGTCCCGCAACGGTGAAGAATTGGAGGGACCAGGGCGATTTCGTCGCTGCTGGCCAATTTCGAGTAAGACGGATCCCTGTTCAGACCCATAGGGTGGAGGTGGTGCCAAACTTCCGGTCGAGGGCGCTAAACCCCACTTTTTGACATTTGCTTCGATGAAGACAAAGCCTAGCTGGCCTAGATTGACATGCACAGAGCACGGACCATTTGCGCCAATTGTTGGAAATAGATTCATTTTCACCCCATGAGCAATATCTTCTAACTTCTTGCCGTTGCGAGTAAAAAATATGGTCCCCGTTCGAGGGCGATATCCAACCCCAACGACATCGCCTTGCAACATGCTGGGGCCATATGTGCTGCCTCCAAAAGGTTGATTGTGTCGACGCGTCCCGTCCGAAAGGTAGGCAATCGAATGCCTGTGGTAGCCGGGTAAGCGAAAGAGAGGATATGGCTTCGTGGCCATACCGATGGCTATCGAAGTTGACTCTGGTTTGTCATAAAGCTTTGCTTCCCAATAGTAGACATCATTTTGTTTAGGGACAGGTAGATTCGACTGCACACAGCAAGTGTCACAGTCGTTGTAAAAGGCAATTTCCGTGCGTGCCTCCACAAAGAGATTCGCAACCTCAAGCTCCGGCTCAAACTCCCACGCGGAGACGCCTTTCTCCTGGATAGCAAGAAACTGAGACAAGCTGATGTCGGTGGGTATGGATTCTGGTGGGTTTGCCAGACAGAATGCCTTCGCCCTGTAATATGCTTGTTGCTGGGCATCGTCCATGGTCTCCATGGCCTCAGCCTCGTCAATAGCCAGCTGTGCCTCATCATCAAAGGCGCCTGCAAATCCACCGGCCGCACTAGCGCGCGAGAGAAGTATCCGACCTCGTTCGGTATAGCGAAAGTAGTAAAAGATTCCAAGACACAAGAGCACCACCCCAATAGAGCCAAAAGCACTTCCAAGCCCAATCAAAACACCGTTGCTGTCCTCCAT
>JAABUO010003959.1_pt1 | contig 17530 bp, 23 predicted proteins | sample 5559291 | NCBI WGS metagenome assembly JAABUO01 (sample SAMN10711878, study PRJNA513372) | rock metagenome | isolation source: Antarctica rocks | place: Antarctica: Victoria Land, Finger Mt sud | reverse complement strand
CAGATGACAACATAATCGTCTTTCCTCTCGAGGGACAACGGATGGGCGTACAGGGGAGCTAGGTGAGCGCCGGCGCCGGCGCGCAGGAGCTACGCACGACGAGCCGGCAGAGCGGTAAGGCGCTCCTGGGTGGGCCGCCCTCAAGGAGCGCCAGCAGAGCCTGTACCGCACCCTCGGCGAGCTCGGCGACCGGCTGGGCGATGGTCGTCAACGGCGGGTCGAGCAGCTCGAACCACGGGGTGTCATCGAAGCCGACAAGCGAGATGTCCTCCGGAACGCGCAGCCCGGCCCGGCGCAGGGCCTTCATCGCGCCGACTGCCATCAGGCCGTCGGCGGCGAACAGGGCGGTCGGTCGGCTGTCGCCCCGCAGCAACTGCTCGACGGCGCGCTCGCCACTACCCTGCCGGAAGTCACCGGCCACCACCGGGACATCGGCCCGAGCGACACCGGCGGCGAGCAGCGCCTCACGCATCAAGTCGCGGCGCTCCCGGCCGACCTGGGTCTCAAGAGGCGGCGCGATGATCCCGACCCGGCGGTGGCCCAGACCCGTGAGCAGTCGCGCGGCGTCATCGAGCGCGCCGGCGGCCGAGCTGCGGACGACGGGACTGGCAAGAAGATGCTCCGCCCCGGGCGTCTCGGCCGGCACCACGAGCGGCCGGTCGAGCAGCACCAGCTTTGCGCGGGCAGCGCCAGCCGCCGCGATACCGGGGGTCATGCCCGCAGCCGGTACGAGCATCACGCCGTCGACCTGGCGACCGGCCAGCAGACTCGACAGGTAAGCGTCCTGCTTGCCCGGGTCCTCATCGGAGTTCGCGAGCACGAGCGAGTAACCGGCCGTCGCCGCGCTGCGCTGGATATCGCCGGCGAGCTCGGCGAAGAAGGGGTTCGCGACGTCGCTGACGACCAGGCCCAGCGAGCTGGTGCGCTCGGTGCGCAGCGACCGGGCACCGGCGTGGGGCTGGTACCCCAGCTCGTGCGCCGCCTCCTGCACCCGGGTGCGGGTAGCCGCGGAAATGCGCAAACTGCCCCGCAAGGCCAGCGAGACAGCAGCGGGGGAGACGCCGGCGAGCGCGGCCACGTCCTTCATCAGTGCCGGCACCTGCCATCCTTCCTGCTCCACCCAATCGTCAATCGTTTCACCAACGAGCAGCCCACTGTTTAATCGATTGAACAAAACCTACAGCGCTTCCGGCCCGCATGGCAAACATCACGTCCCTCCCCCGGCCTGCCGGAGTCCTCGGGAGGCGCTTCCAAGGGCGCAGCACAGCAAGGAACGTGCGGAGCGCTCGTCCGCTGGCTCCGATGCTCATCAGGTGTCCGGCAGAGGGTCCGCTTGCGGGACGCCGGTACTACTCGCAGGTTGGGACAGTGCCGAGCAGGCGCCACGGTGGTTGCGACTATGGACCGCGAGGTACGGCCTGCTGCAGGAGCTCGACGGTGGCTTCCCACAGCCGGGTCTCGCGGGCGGGGTCGTCGGCGAAAGGCTTTATCGGCTGCTGCTTGTTGATGAGGATGAACGCTCCGTCGCGCAGCTGCGCCCAGCGCTCGTCGAGGGCCACCGACGCGAGTGCGGCACCGGACGTGCGGGGCTTCGAGACGCCTGGCAATGCGCCGATGGCGCGTGACAATCGTTGGACGGTTGCGCCGTGCTCACGGCTCAACCCGGTTCCGGGCATGAAGCCCGGCTCGAACACTACGACGCTGACGCCCTCGGGCGCGCGCCGTTGAAGCTCGTGGGCGTAGTAAAGGATCGCCAGCTTCGAGTTCGAGTACGCGGTCCCCGACGTCTTCAGTGAGGCAGGCGCGTCCGCGGGCGCCGGACGGGCGAGATCGATCGGGTCGCGCCAGTCAGCCGCGGCGACGCCGAGCAGCTTGCGGAACCGGTTAGCGAAGTACGTGTTTGAGCCCAGCAGCACGATGCGCGCCGGTGCGGCGAGCATCGGCAGCAGCGCGCCGATGAGCTGGGCGTGGGCGAGATGATTGATCGCGAACGTCCGCTCGTACCCGTCCACCGAGGTGCCGCGCGTGTCTCTCACCGTGATACCTGCGTTCGCGACCAGCCCGTGTAACGGCCGCGCCTCCCCGTCGGCGAGCAGTTGCTGTGCTGTCGCGCCAGCAGCGCGCACGTCGGCAAGATCACCCAGTTCGCAGCCGACCTCGTGGACCGTCGCGCCCGCGGCGCGAGCCTCGGCGGCTACCCGGCTGAGCCGTTCACCCGAGCGGCCGACCAGGATCAGGTCAGGCCGCGCCGGCGCCGGCCGTCGAGCCATGGCCAACGTCGCGTGCCGCCCGAGGCCACCGGTGGGCCCGGTGATAAGGACGGAGCCGGGGTCGCGGGTCACCATCCGAGTTCTCCGTCGTCTTCCTGGAACGTGCCAGTCGGCCCGTCCACCCCGATGCACGCCAGCCGTGCGACGACCTCGGCGCTGACCGCGGCCGGTCGGCCGGGGTGGGACTCGACGCCCCGACCACCCAACTCGGTCGCGGTGATGCCGGGCTCGACAGCGTTGAATTTCACCTGCGGCACGGCCTTGGCGTACTGCACGGTCAGCATCGACACGGCCGCCTTGCTAGATCCGTAGACGACCGCCGGGTATTGGGAAGCCGGACGCGACGGCTCGTGGGTGGCCCAGAACGATCCGAGCGCGCTAGACACGTTGACGACGACCGGGTTCGCCGACCTGCGCAGCAGCGGCAGCGCGGCCTCGATGACCCGGATAATGCCGACGGTGTTGGTATCGAACACTTCAAGGGCGCTTGGGCCATCGAGCGCCTCGCCGCCGTCGGTGCGTTTCGCGATCCCGGCGTTGTTGACCAGCACGTCGAGCCCACCCTCGTCCGCGATTCGGGCGAAGGCGGTCTCGACGGAGGTGTCGTCGGTGACGTCGAGCTGAATGAAACGCGCATCGACCTCTGCAGCAGCGGCTTCGCCGCGGGCTTCGTCGCGGGCGCCGAGCCAGACGGTGTGCCCCGCGGCGACAAGCAGCCGAGCGGTTTCCTTGCCCAAGCCCTTGTTGGCCCCGGTGATCAGTGTTGTCGTCATGCCTCCACGGTCGCCGGCAGGCGGCTCGATAGACAGTCGTCCAGTTGTCGTAGGACTGCCAGGGCCACCACAACCGTCTCCTACTCCCGGCACACTGAAGTCATGGAAGCGTGGGAATTCGGCCGCACCCTTCGGCGCTGGCGTGACCGGGTCACGCCCGACGCGGTCGGCGTCTCTCCCGGCGCCCGCCGACGCGCCACCGGCCTGCGGCGGGAGGAAGTCGCGGCGCTGGCCGCCATCTCGGTGGACTACCTGACCCGGCTCGAGCAGGGACGAGCAGTCGCACCGTCAGAGCAGGTTATCGAAGCGCTCGCCCGCGCGCTGCGGCTGTCCGACGCCGAACGCGACCACCTCTTCAGCCTGGGCGGCCTCGCCGCGCCCGGGCCGGGAAGGGTCCCAACACGGATCACCCCGAGCGTGCAGCGCCTGCTCGACCGACTCGCCAACACCCCGTGTGTGTTCACGACGCGGCCTGGAACCTCCTCACCGCCAACGCCCTCTATGACGCCCTTATGGGAGAGACGACCTCGTGGCGAGGGCTCGAACGCAACGCCGTCTGGCGCAACCTGATAGGACCCGGCAACCGCGCCGTCCACACCCCTGCCGAGAAAGCAGCATTCGAGGAAGGGCTCGTCGCCAGCCTGCGCCTGACCGCCGGCCGATATCCGACCGACCGCACCCTGCACGCACTGATCAGCGACTTACGCGCCGCGAGCCACAGGTTCGTGGAACTCTGGGAGACGGCAGAACTGCCCGACCCGCGCAACCAGTCACGCCGCAAGATCATCGACCACCCCGACGTCGGCGTCATCACCCTCGACTGCGACGTCCTCACCGTCGCTGGCGACGACCTGCACATCACCGTCTACACCGCCGAACCCGCAAGCCAAGACGCCGACAAGCTCGAACTCGCCATCGTCCTCGGCACCCAAACCCTGGTCGACCGGAACTGACCGCGCCGGTTCCTACCGCCGGCTTGAGTTGGTCGCGACGTGGACGGATCCGCTACGGCAACACCGACGGGCGCCCGATGGAGCAGGCGTCTACCCTTTGGGGCCGGGACCAGCCCCTGTCCCGTCGAGTTCGAGATCTTGGCGAACCGCTGCTCGCTCACCGCAACAGCGAAAGATCATCGTGCGCGTTGCAGCCGCGACGGTTGTACCGCGCACCCGTGCGTCCGGCCGCTCACGGTGCGACGGCAGTCAGGACTTGTCGGTGATCTCGCCGAGGAATCCTTGAGGTTCGTGTCCGAGGAGTTCGGTGGCGCGGGCGACTTTGGGGTCGTGGATGTAGCTGGCTAGCACCGCCTGGCCCTCGGCTTGGGTGTTCCAGCGGGTGATGACCAGCACGTGGCCGGGGTCGGCCAGGTCACGGATGACGTCATAGCCGATGTAGCCGACGGTGGCGGGCATGTCCGCGCCGATCGCCTGCGCGACACCGACGCCTTCGTCGGTGGTGTCAGGCGAGAAGCGGAATTCGAAGACGGAGGACACAGCCATGGGAACTACTCCAATGATCGTCGAGGACGGACATCTCGGAGCACCACCATACTAGGACGCCCGTCCTAGTCAAGGTGGGTTCCCGCCTCCCGCGTCTCCCCGTACGCTCGCCCAGCCAGCAACAGCATGCGGGCGCTGTCCTCAAACGCCGTTGTGTCGCCGGTCGCCCTCGCCACCACCAAGCTGCCCTCGAGCACCGCGGTCATCAGCTGCGCCAGCGCCCGGGCGTCCCCGAACGCAAGCCCCGCCTGGCGGAGTCGACCTGCCAAGACGTCGACCCAGGACTGCAAGGCGTGGGCCGCCGCTGCCGTCAACCCGGCCTGCGACGGGGTTGTCTCCATCGCTACCGCTGCGACTGCGCAGCTCGCGCCGCCGGCCGCTTGCGCAACGATCGGACGGATGAGATCGAGGAAGCCGCGCAGCACCGAGTCGACGTCGCCGGTGTCGAGTGCGGCGAACTCATCTCGCACGCGCCGGCCCGTCCACGCCACCGCGTCCTGGGCGAGCTCGTCCTTGCCGCCCGGGAAGTGGTGGTAGATCGCCCCGCGGGCAGCGCCGCTGGCAGTGAGCACATCGGTGAACGAAGTCGCCGTGAGCCCCCGGCGTCGCAGCGAGGACGCTGCCGCCTCGATCATTCGTTGCCTCGTGTCGCTGGCCACGTTCCCACCTCCACTCGGACGCTCGTCCCAGGCTAGGCCGACGGCAAGGCGCACGGCGAGGCACGTGATCCGCCGTTCTCCTTCGGCCAAGGCTTGCTTCTCCTGCTGGCGTGTGCCACCCCAGAACACTGGCGCGGACCAGCTACTTGCGACGACAAACTCGCCGTGGTCTGGCGAGCCGCCGTCGACTCCCCGACGTCATCGCCTGGACCCGGTATCAGTCAAACGCGCTTGAGTCTGACTGATTCTGCGTGGTGGAGGTAGCTACGGAGGCCAGGAGCGCGCGGCTGTCGCGGAGCACCTCGGCCTGAAACGCGGGGTCTTGCGCCTTGGCGGAGGGAGCGACGGTACGCAGCCTCTGGTTGACGTAGGCGCCTGATGCGGCCGGCGGCGGGTCGTCGAGCAGGAGCCGGGCAAGCGCTCGGCCGGAGGCTTTCGGGGTCGACGCGAAAGGCATGACCGCGGCCAGGGCGGGGGCGAGCAGCGTGGTAAGCCGGCGGGCGAGCGGGGGGTATTGCCTCGAGAGCCCGGTGCCGAGCATGAGGCCCGGGTCTAGGCAGGTGACGTGGACGTCGGGGCGCTCACGGGCGATCGCGGCGGCCGTTGCGGCGTTGAGCAGCTTCGACGTGACGTACCGCCGGCGTCCGGCGACTCCGGGAGCCTCCCCGCCGTCGTCCATGTGCGCCCACCCCATGACGTCGCCCTCCAGCGGCGACGGCATGCCCGTGCGCCGCGAGTCGTCGTGCGTGCCGGACCCGGTGAGGACCACGCGGGAGGGCGGTTCGGACCGGGCCAGGAGCAGGTCCAAGAGCAGGAATTGCGCGAGGTGGTTGACCTGAAACGTCGTCTCGAAACCGTCGGCAGTGTTCGTGGCGCCGGTGATCACTTGCAGTCCGGCGTTGAGGGCGACGGTGTCAAGGGGCGGCAAGCTTGCGGCGACGGCGCGGACGTCGTCGAGACGCTCGAGGTCGACGACGATGGGCTCGCCGCCGACCTCGCGCGCGGTGTCGGCGACGGCGCGGGCTGAGCGGCCGGCGACGAGGACGTGGGCGCCTCGCGCGGCGACCGAGCGGGCAGCAGCGAGACCGAGGCCGCGGGTGGCGCCGGTAATCAGGATGGTGGTGGTCATGCCACGAACTTAGTGGCAGCGTCTGCCACTTGGCAACGTCTGCCAGAATCGCTGTCATGAGTCCGTCGCTGCGTGAAGAGCGCAAGATCCGCACCAGCGCAGAGATCGCCGCAGCCGCCCTCGAGTTGTTCGCCGCCCGGGGCTACCCCGCCGTCACGATCAGCGAGGTGGCCGCCGCGGCCCGCGTCGGAGAACGCACCGTCTACCGGTATTTCGCTGACAAAGAAGACCTCCTGTTCGCCGAGGACGACGCCTGGCAGGAAAGCCTGCGGTCAGCGATCGAACAGCAGCCCGACGGGCAACCGCCGTTCGCGGTGCTGCGCGGGGCCTCGGCCACCGTCGCACGCGCCTTCGAGGACCGGCGCCAGGAAGTGGCTCACCGCGCGGACATCATCGCCGACTCCCCCGCGCTGACTGCCCGGGAACGCGCCAAGCACGTCGCGTGGGAGAACGTCCTCGCGCAAGGACTGGCCCGGCGTGGCGTCGCGCCCTCCGAAGCAGCCCTGTTGGGTCGGATCGCTATCGCCTGCTATAACGAGTCGCTCACCCGCTGGCTCGCGACCGACGAACCCCACCGCACGCTCGAACTCGAACTCGACGCGACATTCACCCAGCTCGCCGCCCTGCTCGCCAACGTCGATCCGGCCGGGCAATGACGTGCCGACTGCCGCGCCTTGGCCGGTCGGCCGGCGCGGCGGGCACGTTGCCTGGTTCGGCGGCGAAGGACCTGCCGAGCGCGATGTAGCGGCCAGCGGCGTCGCTGTGGCTACGGCGTCCCGTTGGGGTCGAGCACGAGCTTGCCGACAATTTCGCGGGCTTCGAGCCGGCGGTGCGCTTCAGCGGCCTCGACGAGCGGCATGACGGTCACCCGCGGATGGATCCGACCGTCGGCGAGCATGTCCACCAGCCGGGTCAAATCCTCGCGGTACGCGGCGGGATCGTCGTGCGCGGCCTTCTCGACACGGTAGAGGCGAACGGCTGGTCCGGGGGTGAGCTTCGTGCGAATCAGTGCGGCGACGGTTCGCGCCAGACCCCCCGTGTTTGGAGTGCCCCGCACCGACGGTGAAGCTGAAACCGTAGGACACCACGACGCCGCCGGCGCGGGTTGCCTGCCGGGAGGCGCGCAGCGACGGTCCACCGACGGCGTCGAACACGGCATCGACCTTCTCGGACAGCTCGTTCGCGCCGGGTACCCAACGGGCGCCGGCGCCCTCGACCGATCCTCGGCGCCCAGGACTGGAGGTGCCGTAGACGGTGATGTCAGCCGCTCGAGCCAGCTCTACGAGCGCCGATCCGACGCCGCCCGCCGCGCCCAGCACGAGCACGGACTGCCCAGGCCGGACATGCGCGGTGCGATGCAGCATCTGCCACGCCGTGACGTAGTTGAGCACGAGGGCGTCGACCTTTGCGGCGTCGACGTCGGAACGTACCGGTACCGCTGAAGCGGCGTCGATTGCGACGTGGCTGGAGTACCCGCCGGTGCCGAGCAGCGCAGCGACACGCTGACCCTTGCGCAGGTCCGTGACGTCGCTGCCGACAGTCAGGACCTCGCCGACGACGTCGAATCCGAGGACCTGCGGCAGGGGCCCGGGGTTGCGGCCTTGGCGCGTCGTGATGTCGTTGAAGGCGACTCCGGCCGCCTCGACCCGTATGAGGACCTGACCGGGCCCGGGCTCCGGAACAGGTGATTGCTCGACGCTCAGCTGGTCGGGGCCGCCGGCGGCCTTCAGCACGACCTGGGTGGACTGCGTGGTTTGCATGCCCTCAGGGTACGTGAATAATTCACGGAGTTTCTTCGGCAACTAGAGTCGAGCGCATGCCGTCCGCCGCGTTCGAGGAGACGATGGTGTCGTTGCTGCGGCGCTGGTACTCGGTCTCGCACTCGATAGATCAGCTGCTCGTTGAGGCGCTGGGTCGCCTGGGGCTGACTGAGTCTTCCGGCGGTGCTGTTTGGGCCTTGGACCCGGACGCGCCTGCGCCGACCGTGCGCGAGCTGGCCCGGCGATTGAGTTGCGATCCGTCCAACGCGTCACTTGTCAGCGCGAAGCTGGAGGAGGGCGGTCTGGTGGAGCGCCGTCCGCACCCCACCGACGGCCGCGCCCGCGTGCTTCACCTCACCAAGCGTGGGCGCGAGCTCCGCGCCCGTCTGTTGGCGGACATCGCCGCAACCACGCCGCTGCGCCGGCTCGACCCGACTCAGCAGCGCCAGCTGCTCGAGCTCCTACAGGCGACCGAAGCGCTGTTGTAGACGGCGCGGGTTGAGGCGCTGACCTCGACAACGATCGCGGCTTCGGTTGTCGACGCTTGGTCCGTGTCCTGCGACTCCTGGCGGCCTGTCAACAGGTGCGGTCGATCATGAAGATATATTCGACATTGCAGCCAAGTCGTTGCCGAGAGCTGGCCACGCAGCTCGACGGTGACTCTCGCTACGGGAGCCTGACCCGGTTCTCCAAGCGCGCTATCAGCGGCGCAAGCGGGTACCGGAACTCGTGCCCCGCGGATGTGCACGCGCTGCGCCGCGTTGCTCGCGCTGGTGCGTCCCTTTCTCGCGATCACGGGGAGCGTTGCGTCAGGAATGCGACCAAGAACCGCGGGGCGGGTGTCAGCGTGGCTTCGGCGCGGCCATCCGCCGGGCGAGCTCAATGACGAAGGCGCGGCGTCGGGCACGCTCAGCCGGTTCGTCGCTGGACGCACTTGTGATCATCGCGGCGGGTTGCGGCACCGTCTGCCACCAGGCAGCGAGCGCGATGATCGCGAAGACGACGTGGTCCGCGTCGAGGGAGTCGTCGAGCATGCCCTTGCGCTGCGCGGCGGCAAACCGTTCGACCTTTCCTCGATAGCGGGCACCTCGCTGCTCGCCGGCTGCGGGTGGGCCGCCGACGAGCCCCTCCCACTGCAGCAGCCGGCTGAGGCGAGGGTTCGCCGAGTGGAAGTCGTAGGTAGCGCCCGCGAACGCGCCGATGTCCTCATTGCCCGACGCCCTGCAGCTCGACCGCCGCCGCGAGCCGGTCGAGCTCAGCGGTCAACACGGTCTTCCAAAGCGCCTGCTTGTCGCCGAAATAGCTGTACAGCCGCTCCTTGTTCACACCGGCGCGTTGCGCTATCCGCGTCATCGTCGTGCCGTCCGGGCCCCGCTCCGCAAACTCGACAGTGGCCGCCTCCAGGAGCCGGCGCCGCGTGCCCTCGGTGTCCCATGCCACGCAGCGACGGTACGTGGCCGACATGCACGCGTATGCTCCAACTACACCGTTGGAGTTGGGTTAGGAGCCCCTGATGGTTGGAAGCGAGTCCGCACCAGGACCCGAATCCGTCGCCCTGGTCACCGGCGCCACGAGCGGCATCGGATCCGATGTCGCCCGCCAGCTGCTCGAGGCCGGCCTGATAGTTCACGTCGCAGGACGTGACCTCCAGCGCCTCGACGCGGCGATGCGCGAATTTGCCGGCTACGGCGACGCGGCCCAACCCCTACTGCTCGACGTCACCGACGCGGAATCAATCGCAGCAGCGGCCGCAGCAGTGCACGACCTGGACGTGCTGGTGAACAACGCGGGCATCAACCCGGGCGGCGCGAACGCGATCGAGGCGCAGCTTGACGACTTTCGCCGAACCTACGAAACGAACGTCTTCGCCGTTGTGGCCGTCACGGCCGCATTTGTTCCCGCGCTGCGCCGCTCGGCGCATCCGCGAATCGTCAACGTCTCCAGCGGCACCGCGTCGCTCAGCTGGAGCACCAGTGACAATCCGCAATTTGACTGGCGCGCCGTCCAAGGCGGCGGCACTGCGTATCGGTCGTCGAAGACAGCGCTCAACGCGGTCACCCTCCACACCGCGCAGGCGCTCGCCGCCGAAGGCTCCCACGCGAAGGTCAACGCGCTTGCTCCCGGTCTGCGCCGCACCAACCTCATCTCGGGCATGACCCGCGGTGGCGACCCGGCCGAGGCCGCGGCCGGGGTCGTCCGGCTAGCACTGTTACCCGACGACGGGCCGACCGGCGGCTTCTTCTCCTGGGATGGAACGCCCGTCCCCTGGTGAACTCCCACGCAACAGCGCGTCTGCGCGGATACCTTGGCGACCGCAGATCGGCAAGTTCCGGTCGTTGATCATGGTTGCGAGCCGCTCTTGAATGTCCGTAAGAGAAACCGACAAGTCTCGCCTCGACCGCCCGTTCATTTGGTAGGCGGATCCGGTTGCGAGACAAACGCGACCTTCGCGGCTGGCCAACCGTCGCAGGACTGCGATCGCCGTTCGCCATATCGAACCTCCTGGCGTCCTGACCTCAGCGAGCGCGCTGCTGGATCTCATGCAGGAAGCGCGGGTTGTGGTTCGACGACGATCGACAACGCGCGCGTCGGTCGCTCCCGGGCCGCCTAAGCCGAGCGGCGTTTCCGCGCGGCGGTCTTCGACACGACGAGGTCTGTGGTGAGGCTTCTCAGGTCGGCAAACGCTCGACGCAGTTGCGCATAGAGGTCACCCGGCGGCGGTTCACTGATCCACCGCCGTGTGGCCTGCCCGAGTGCGGCCATGCCGACCTCGGTCGCCAGTGAGGCCTGCTGCTCGTCGACCCCGCGGGCGACGAGGGCTGCGGTGAGCGTGAGGTTCACCGACGCGAGTTTCGCGGCCTCGCGCTCCTGCAACGCGCGCGTGCTGCGGATGACGTGAAACCGTGGCTCGGAGAACGGGCGGTTTCCCTCGAGCAGCGGGAGGCTCTCGCGATAGGCGTGGAACAGCATCATCAGTGGTGGGCCGTCCGGAGCTGCCGCCAGTCCATGGAGCAGTACGGCTTGGAATTGCTCCTGACCGTCGAAGAGCACCTCGCGCTTGTCGGCGAAGTGCCGGAAGTAGGTGCGTTCAGTGACACCGGCGCGCGCGGCGATCTGGGCGGTGGTGGTGCGGTCGAAACCCTGCTCGCCGAACAGATCAAGTGCTGCCTGCTGCAGGCGTTCATGGGCTTCGCCTCCGCTGCGTGCCATGACGCAATCCTAGGTTGTGTCATAGACTGACGCTACGTAATGTCAGGAACTGTCATTGAATGCGGCGCACCCGATCCCAGGAGAGTTCCATGCACGTGTTCGTCACCGGAGGTTCCGGCCTGACCGGGCCGGCCATCGTCACCGAGCTGATCAACGCCGGGCACACCGTCACCGGCCTCGCTCGCTCCGAGGAGTCCGGCGCCCGACTGCGTGATCTCGGCGCCTCGACGCGTGGCGGCTCGCTCGACGACCTCGACAGTCTGCGGGCCGGCGCAGCGGCTGCCGATGGCGTCGTGCACATGGCATTTGGCGGCGACTTCGCCGATCCCGGCGCACTCGTCCGCCGCGACACGGCCGCTATCGAGGCGCTGAGCCAGGGGCTTCTCGACAGCAGCGGCACCGACCAACCGATCCTGATGACGTCCGGCACGTTCGCCATGCGCGCCGGGTCGATCAGCACCGAGCTGCAGCCACCCGACGACAACGCCGCCGCGTGGTTCCGCATCCCCGGCGAGCGGGCCTGTCTGGCTTTCGCCGAGCGCGGCCTGCGGCCGGGTGTGGTCCGGCTCGCCCCGACTGTCCACGGCCCGGGCGACTACGGCTTCATCCCGATGATGATCGCGGCCGCGCGGCGCACTGGCGTGGCTGGCTACGTCGGCGACGGCACGCGCTGGGCGGCCGTCCATCGTCTCGATGCAGCGACGCTGTTCCGGCTGGCGCTGGAGAACGGGCCGGCGGGCAGCGCTTACCACGGTGCCGCCGAGAACGTCGAGCTGAAGGCGGTCGCCGAAGTCATCGGGGCGACGCTTGATCTGCCGGTCCGGTCTTTGACTGCCGAACAGGCCGCTGAGCACTTCGGCAACCCGTTCATGGCGCTCGCGTACGGCACTGACGCGCCCGCCTCGAGCAGGTGGACGCGCACGACCTTGGGCTGGGAGCCGACACACCCGACGTTGCTCGACGAGCTGCGCGACGGTGATTACTTCACCGTGCCGGACCGGTCCCTGCCCTAGGCGTAGCAGTCCGCCTGCGGAGGGTGTTGTCGCGCAGGCCGACCTTCCCGCAAGCGGATCCGCTTGCGGAACGAGTGGGGTCGCACGGACGGTCGCTGTCACCACGCGGCTTCGCCCCGAAAGCGGGTCGTCTATGGCTCGCGCCCAGCAGGACCTTGCTACCCATTGATGCCAACGATCCATGTGACGCCGAAGCGGTCGGTCAGCATCCCGTAGAGCGGCGCGAACGGCGCGGGCCCGAGCGGGATCAACGTTGCGGTGGCCCTGTCGCTAAGCCTTTCCCACAGGCCTGTGATCTCGTTCGAGTCCGTGCCTTGCAGGGTGACGTAGAACGGGTTCTCGCCTGGGTTGTAGCTCTTGGACGGCTGCACGTCGTAGGCCATGATGTCGAAGCCGTTCGGTGCAGTGAGCCGGCCGAAGGAAACTTGGTCGGCCTGCTCGGGCGACTCGACCGCCTGGATGTCCGCGTAGGTCGCGATCGTTAGGTCACCGCCGAAGACCGACTGGTAGAACTCGAGCGCCGGGCGGGCGTCGCCGCGGAAGTTGAGGTGGGTGGTGGTGGTGACACTCATGGGAATTCCTTTCATCGATGCTGCGGTTTTTCCGGGTACGCATGCGCCCGGCCGTCCGGACGAGTCGTCCGGGACGTGTGTGGCGGGTGGTCTTCTGGCTGGCGCGTGTTCAGCCGCCGCGCAGGGCGGGGATGATGACGCCGTCGATCATGGCGAGGCTGAACTCTCGGGTGATGGGTAGCTGTTGGACGGCGCGGCCGGCGCACATCGTAGGGATGACTTGGGCGAGCGCGTCGACATCGGTCGGCGGGAACTCGCCGCGGTCGATGGCGCGCTGAATCAGCACGCGGTTCACCTCGACCCACGGCCCGATGCCGGCGCCGGCGGCAGCTTCGGCCAGGCGTGGTTCGGACTTGGCCAGGGCGTGTAACCCGGTCATGATCTGGATTCGTGCCTGCTCCTGTTCGCCGGTCAGCGGCAAGATCATCGCGATCATGTCCTCCCGCAGACTCCCAGTGTCGGGGAGTTGGGCCAAGTGGACATCGCCGTGGCTCAACCGTGCCACGGCCTCGAGCACAAGATCGGCCTTCGTCGCCCAGCGCCGGTACACCGTGGCCCGTGCAGCGTGGGCGCGGGCCGCGACCATATCGATCGTCATGCCCTCGTAGCCCGACTCAGCCAGGACGGCCAGAGCCGCGTCGAGGATGCCGGCGTCGCGCGAGTGGTCAAGCTTGCGGCCAACCCGCTTCCGTTCGGTCGTCGCTACCTCGTTGCTCATCTTAAAAACTATACGCCTCAGTATCGAGATGTGCGAGTATCGGTTATGACCGATCGGGACGATCACGGCGGCGGGGAGAGGACAAATCATGCGGACCATCTCAGTGCAGCAACGCAGGCACACCCTGGTGCGTCGCCACTGTCTCGGCGGCGGCCGAGAGCCCGGAGGACGTGACCGGCAGGGTGTTCGCTTCGCCCTGCACGCCACCGACCCGGCGTCGGTGTACCTGTCTGTGCTGGCCCGCAGCGCGGCCTCGACGTTGGCCGACGTGTCCGAGGCGAGGTACGAGCACCGCAGTCTGGTCCGCTGGATGGCGATGCGCCGCACGCTGTTCCGCTTGCGAGTGCGGGCCGAGTGCGGGGTGCACGATTTTGGGCACCGTTCCGGTCGATGTTGGTATCGACCGCGTGTCTGTCGACCAGTTCACTTTTACTAAGGAGAACTCATCAGGTAGCCTGATTACATGCATCAAGCTTCGGGAGTCGACGAGCTCGCCGACGAGCTGCTGGCCAGCGTCAGGTTGTTGGTGCGGCGGGTGCGTCAGTTGCAGGCAGAGGGCGAACTCACGATGCCTGAGCGTTCGGTGCTGGCGCGCCTGGATCGGGAAGGACCGGCGAGTTCGGCTGAGTTGGCTCGCGCGGTGCAGGTCACTCCTCAGTCGATGGGAGCGACTCTTGCCGCGCTCGCAGAGCGCGGGTTGCTCGAACGTCGTCGTGATCCCGCCGATGGCCGCAGGGTGGTCGTTTCGGCCTCCGTCGAGGGCCTTGGGCTGCTGCGTGCCAAGCGGCATGCCCGAAGCCAGCAGTTGTCCCGCGTTCTGGCTGAGCAGTTCACCGACGGCGAACTGCGTCAACTGGCGGTGGCGGCGCCCTTGCTCGAGCGGCTCGGACGGCTGATGTGAGTGCGCTCAATCGTCGTCGACACCGTTGGTCGCGATGAACACGACATCGGCCGGTCGTGCCATGCACGGCGAGCGGAGCAGGCGCACATGACCGTCGTGCGGGTAGCGGGCGGTCCGGGCGCCGCGCCGACCGTGCGGGGCACCGACGGGCGCTACAAGTGGACGGCGTTGACGAACACGACAGCGGCGGTGTTCATGTCGGCGTTGGACGGCTCGATCGTGTTGATCGCGCTGCCGGCGATCTTCAACGGTATTCATCTGGACCCGTTGGCGTCGGGCAACATCGCCTACCTGCTGTGGATGATCATGGGCTACCGGCTGGTGCAGGCCGTGCTCGTGGTGACGGTAGGCCGCTTCGGAGACATGTTCGGTCGCGTCCGGATTTACAACGCCGGCTTGCCGTGTTCACGGCGGCGTCGATCTTGCTGTCTTTCGATCCGTTCCTCGGCGCTCATGCGGCCATGTGGCTGATCGGCTGGCGGCTTGCGCAGGCCACCGGCGGGTCGATGCTGCAGGCCAACTCAGCAGCCATCCTCACCGACGCGTTCCCCGCCGAGCAGCGCGGCTTCGCGTTGGGCGTCAACCAGGTCGCCGGGCTGGCCGGGCAGTTCATCGGCCTCGTCGCCGGCGGCCTGCTGGCCGCACTGGACTGGCGGGCAGTGTTCTGGGTCAACGTCCCGGTCGGCGTCTTCTTCACCGTCTGGGCCTACCGCACGCTGCGCGACACCGGCGAGCGTCACCCCGGGCGTATCGACTGGTGGGGCAGCGCCACCTTCGCCGTCGGGCTCAGCGCAGTCCTGATCGCTGCCACCTACGGCCTGCAGCCCTACGGCGGCCACACCATGGGCTGGACCAGCCCCCGGGTCATCACGCTGATCGTCGGCGGCCTGACACTGCTGGCGACGTTCGTGCTCATCGAGTCCAGAGTCGCCGCGCCGATGATCCAACTGAGCCTGTTCCGGATCCGGGCGTTCACCGCCGGCAATCTCGCCGGGCTCGCCGTCTCCATCGGACGCGGCGGAATGCAATTCATGCTCATCATCTGGCTGCAAGGGATCTGGCTGCCGCTGCACGGCTACGACTACAGCGACACCCCGCTGTGGGCCGGCATCTTCATGCTGCCGCTAACCGCCGGGTTCTTAGCCGCCGGGCCTGTGTCGGGTTATCTGTCGGACCGGCTGGGATCCCGGGGGCTGGTCACCGGAGGCGCGCTGCTGTTCGGCGCCAGCTTCCTCGGCCTGATACTGGTGCCCATCAACTTCTCCTACTGGGTCTTTGCGCTGCTGATCGCCGTCAACGGCGTCGCCTCGGGCATGTTTGCCTCCCCGAACTCCTCATCGATCATGGGCAGCGTCCCGCCAGATCAGCGCGGCGTCGCCTCCGGCATGCGCGCGACCTTCCAGAACAGCGGCACCGCTGTCTCGATCGCCGTGTTCTTCTCACTCATGATCGCCGGACTGGCCAGCAGCCTGCCCCAGACGCTCACCCAGGGATTACTGCACCAAGGTGTTCCATCTGTGACCGCAAGTCGCGTCGGTTCGCTACCGCCGGTCTCGTCGTTGTTCGCCGCACAACTCGGCGTCAACCCGATCCAGCACCTCCTCGGCCCTCACGTGCTGTCAACACTCACCCCATCACAGCAGCGCACCCTGATCGGTCGCCAGTTCTTCCCCAGCCTCATCTCCGGACCGTTTCACTCCGGACTCGTCGTGGTGTTCGCGTTCGCGGCCGCCCTCGCCGTCCTCGCAGCGATCGCCTCACTGCTGCGCGGCAGCCACACCCAAGCGCAACCGAGGGTTCCCGCAGCTACCACACCCGCCGCGGTCACCGCGGAGTAACCGAAGCACAGTCATCGACCCAGCCGCGCCAACCAGCGGCTCATGAAGCAGACCGAGCAGCCTAACCCCACACAGGAGAGTTGACCGTGCCCGTCACCACCATCGATCCCCGACCCGCGCTTATCGTCATCGACCTGCAGCAAGGCATCGTCGCCGCACACCAAGGCGAGGCGATGAACGCCGTCGTCCACCACGCAGCGTCGCTAGCCGCCGCCTTCCGCCGCCACGACCTACCAGTGGTCCTAGTCAACGTCGTCGGCCGAGCCTCGGGACGCACCGAGGCCGGCTGGTCCGGCGGGGCGAGCGCGCCGCCGGCCGGCTGGGCCGACCTCGTCGACGACCTCGACGCCCACCCAAGCGACCACCTGATCAGCAAGCGGCGACGCAGCGCCTTCCACGACACCGGCCTCGACACCTACCTACGCGACCTCAACGTCACCCAGGTCGTGCTCGCCGGCGTCTCGACCAGCGCCGGCGTCGAATCCACCGCCCGCTCCGCCGCCGACCACAGCTACCACGTCGTACTCGCCACCGACGCCATGACCGACCCCGACCCCGAATCCCACGACCACAGCATTCACCGCGTCTTCCCCAAACTTGGTGAGACAGCAACCAGCGCCGAGATCGTCACCCTCCTCAACACCTCGAGAACGAAGCCATGAACCTCAACAGCGCAACCATGCCGCTCAGCATTCGGCAATCGGAAATCGGCAATCGGCTGATCTCTGGGGAGCTTGTGCGACACACTGCTTGATGATCAGGCTGGGCGGTAGATGGTGAGGATCTGCTCGGGCTGGTTGGAGACATGGAACGAGGCGTACGTCATAAGTTGTTCTATGCCTGAGCGGGTGCGCACTCGTTTCACGCCTGCCTGGCTCGTCGCGATGTCGTAGCGGGGCCACCACGCGTTCGCCTCGGGGCTGGCAGCGCGGAGTTCGTGTTCGAGGCGCTGGAACCTGGGCGAGCCGGGATGTTTGCCTGCGTTGCTTCTCAGGCGCGCGAGGACGCCTTGCGCCAGACTGGACCAGTCGGGCAGGACGTCGCGTGCAAAGGGATTAGTGAAGATCCAGCGAGTGAGGTTGGGGTTTGGGCCGTCGGTGGCTCCGGTGAACAGCTCGGCTGCTGCATCGTTCCAGGCGAGCAGGTCGTAGCTGCTGCCGGTCACGTACGCCGGGTTGGGCTCCACCA
>JAABUO010003957.1_pt1 | contig 17535 bp, 26 predicted proteins | sample 5559291 | NCBI WGS metagenome assembly JAABUO01 (sample SAMN10711878, study PRJNA513372) | rock metagenome | isolation source: Antarctica rocks | place: Antarctica: Victoria Land, Finger Mt sud | reverse complement strand
GCTCATCTGTGCTCATGTCCAGCAGCTGGTCCAAGTCCACCCCTCTGAAGGTGAACTTGCGGAAAGTCCTCTTCCTTGGTGCTTCATCTGCCATGTTGACAGATGTGACAATGACCTCAAAGTTGCGGTTTCGGAAAGAGACTTTGGTTGTTGCGAGATTGCAAAGCTTGGCGACTTCGAGCTTAGGTTTTGCGGAGGCTGCTAGGGTATGTCATCAAGGTCGTGTTAAGACCATTGTCTCTGTCGCGACATCAGGCGCAATGTTTACGGCTTGACGTCATCATATGTCGCTACAACTCGCAATCCATGTGTAAATTATGTTCCGCTGTTTGACCACAGTGTAAGTTGCTGGCAGACAAGCAAGGTTGGCTAAACGGATCCAAAAAGGGGGTTGCAGAAAACTTGCAGCTCCTTCTCAGATTTCTCTGGTTTGCCATCTGTGCATGCTAGTTTGGTCAGAGGGCTAAGTGCACGGCATATGTTTGTGAGCCTTCCATACTCAGCAGGAACTTTGCCTACTGCCTCCACAACTTCAGCAGCTGTCAGTGTGGTCATTCCCTGAAAGTGTACTCGAGCCTGTGACTGCAGCTGACCATATGGATACCGTGCTCCTGCAATCAAAGTCAGCCTCTTATAGCTTATTGTCTGGAGCAACCTCCCTGGGCAGCCACTGTGACAATCCCAGTGCAGGACTGAGCTCATCGCAGAGCAAGCAGTCATAGTGCAACCAGTTATAGATGCACAGACTACATCGGCACATGCAGAGCCTGTGTACATAGTCACTCACCAACATCAATCTGTACTGAAAACTTGACTTCAGCCTCCAACCCCAAGAACACCAGGCTGACATGCCTGTTGTGTGCTGTGACACTTGACAGTGCTGGGCAATTCAGCCTTAAGCTGTCAAGCTCTTGCACCAGACTCTCAATGCGCCCCAGCTTGCAACTGAAGTCCTGCACTGCTGCTGCAACCTGGTCTGCCCTGCCATGAGCTATGCTGAAACAGAGCCCAGGCCGGGAGGTTGAGCTGTCAATGTCTGCTAGGCTTGCTGCCAGCTGATGCCAACGCTGCGTCTCCTTGCCTGTTTCTGCAGATCAACAGGCATCTCATTTGGATGTTTGCATTAAGCATGAGTTCAGCCTGATTGCATGTTGTCTTTATGGACAGACTCTGCATGGTGGTGGTAGCGTTGTGGGCAGACAGACTGGTTCATTCTGAGAGGATGCCCACATGGTCACTCATGACATTACCTGCTGCAAGCACCTGCATGCAGACTACATCAAAATTATTGGTCCCAATCAAGACATGCAGAAATGGTGCTTTGCTTTTTAGGCCTGTACTGACTCTCCCTCCACAATGACATCAAATTGGCATGTCACACAACACTTCTTAGCAGCTAAGCTGCAACATGATGTGGAAGTCGTACCTGTTGGGGCAAGTTCCAGGATGCCCTCTGTGCTACAGTCCTGCTCCTCGCTTGACCTGGCCAACGTGAGGCAGAACAGGTGACCATAGCGGAAGACGAGGCCACTTCTGTGAGACGCGTTGCCTGCTCCTTCCAAACGCCAGCCCAGGCATTGCAGCAGAGCTTGCTTGCTTTGGACCTGGTCATGAGATTGTATGCAGGGTGTCAGTGCTGTACTTCAACCGGTGCAATGTCCTCTGGTCTTGTTCCAAAAAGCAGCAGGCCAACAACATGGCTCACCACTGCTAGCCAGAGAGAGCGAGAAATCTTACTGTTGCAGTGTCATCCCAACTAGCCAGATCTCAAACAAGAGGAAGACATGAAGACTGCTGGCAAAACCACATGCAGCGCATGATGTCGTGCAATATACAGCACTACATGAACTGAATGACAGCGAGCTGCATGAACTGAATGTCAGGAAGCATCATAAGAAAAATTGCATGAAGCACCAATTGTAAGGCACAGCCAATGACCATCAAAGACACGGCATATGCCACCTTGTGCAGAACAGCTTGTGCTGAGGCCTGGTGAGCAGCTGCCTTGCGTGCAACAGCCCCAGGGCTGCTTCCCTGCTGACTGCCGTCTCTCAAAACAGCAAGGCTGGCCAGCAGCTGCTCACGCTTCCCACTCTGTGTTTGCTGCTCAGCCTGCAGCTCATCATACCTCAGCAAGAAAGCCATCGCATACACCAGCACTTGGTCTCAAACCTTTGCATGTACACTGCTGCATACACAAACTGCAATCTGCCTACACTATCACTTGCTGCCCATTTGACCTGTCAGAGCAACAGGACTGGGCACAGTCAGTGGTGCTCATGAGACACACTTGCTATTCACTGGTGGTAGAGCCTTGCTTGATTGGGCCCAGTTCTGTGCACAAAGCAATACCCTCCATTTCAACCTACACAAGCTTTGCATCACACTTTTGCACAGACAGAGACTTGCAATGCGGCACAGACTGCATGACAGGCCCAGCAACATCACCTTGAGTGTGGCTAACCTAGCCTCAGCATCTTGCTGCTTCTGGCGGTGCTCTTCATTGGCAATCTGCATCTGCTCGAGAGACGCTCGCATCTGTGATACCTCCTTCTGCCTTTCCTCCTCTTCCTGCAAGGGAAGAAACAGATGACAATTTGACAGTACAGTGCACCATTATCTCATCAGACAGGCAGCTGTGACACCTGTACCCTGGGCTAATGCTGCCAAACCACCAAATGCTTCATGTTGATGACTTACTGCAGTTCAATGTCAAACAACCGCTTACGAACACACAAACACCCCAGAAGACTCATGTGCCAATGCCACTGTCGCCAGGCCATGACAGCTTCCAAGCCTGCACCCTGTTTGAACATCCAGTCATACCTGATGTTGGTCTCTCTGAGCCTGCATGCCATCTCTCAAGCGAGTCTGCAGCTCCTGTGCTTGCTGCTGCACCTGTTGCACTTGCTGCAGACCTGACTGCAGAAATGCATGGTCTTGCTGTAGCAGCTGCAGGTGGTTGGCAAGCCAGCTGGCTCTGTGCTGCTCCATGGAAGTACGCCACTCCTTCCATGCTCCCAGTGTGCGCTGCCGGCACACTCTTTTGAGCAAGCCAACTCTGCGTTTCACTTCTGCCAGTTCACTGCCGGTGCACAACTGCAGGACATGACAAGCAATCAGTATACACTGTAAACACATCAAGTAGTACCCTGTCTGTCACAATCTGCTGCTGTTGCATGCCACCAAGATGCTGGGAAGGAGCCATGCTGAAATGACCTATTGCATTGATGCAGAGCTGCTTTTCTTGTGCTGCATGAGCAGGACATCCTTGCTCAGAGACTTGTGTGAAACTCTACATGCCTCTGCTTGGATGACACACAAGCTTTGCAGGACAATGTCATGACAACATTCTGGTACCCAAGTTGCATTCACAATGTCATGACGACATTCTGGTACCAGACATGCATTCACAATGTGGACAGACCTGCACAGCCTGGAAGACAGATGGGTTGTGGTTGGCCAACAGAGCCTCCTTGTCCGCCACAGCTGCCTTCCGCGTGTCAATCTCCTCCTTTATGGTGGAGATGCTGGCCTCAATCTGGTCCACCTCAGGGGCTGTCACACACATGAGCTGATAGCACTCCCTGAGACTGGCAGGCTGTGGAGCCCTGGCCAAGTCTGTGGCCACAATGGAAGCTCCACGCCGCAGCTGGTCCATGAACCTGACGTCAACCTCCTTCAAGAAGTCCTGCAGGGCATGAAGCAGGGCTCGAGTGCTGGATGTCAACCGCTCTCAGGAAGTCCTGCATGAAGCAGAGCTCAATTGCAGGTGATGCCAACCTATCTTGAAGGCTACGCTGCTGTTAGCAGTCCTGTAGATTGGCAGGCTGCGGGGCCTTGTACAGCTGTTTCCTACAGCAAGGGACCAAGGCTGAGGTTGCTCCATGAAGCCAATATTGAAAGGGATCTGTCAAAAAGCACTTGCATGATGGTTGAAATCATACTGTTGAGGTGACTGTGTTTGGGCTGCAACTTGCAGAAGGAGGACATGGTGCTATGGTCAAGAGCTATCTTGGGCACAACATGCATGCAGTGGTTGCAAAAGGAGGGGGCAGGTTGCACTTGTAGCAATCTTCAGGAACATTATGCTGCAGAAATAGTCTGATAATCAGGCTGCAGCTTTACCAAGTTTGCAGTAGACAAAGGGACAACGCCAATTTGACATTTCCAAACAACAGCTCTCTCTTGGTGAGGCTGTCTCTTTCTGAGGCCATGAACGCCAACACAATGGGTGTGGCGAACTTCAGAACTCAGCTTTGATGAGTGTTGGGATGAGATGCCTAGGCAGGGACAACAAGGCTCACAAAGTCTGACTGCGCCAGTACCTGGAATGTGATAGGCAGAGCAGTTGGGTGCAAGGTGGGGCTAGAGGGGTGCAGAGGGGAGCCCCCGAGGGACAGCCTAGAAGCCGCCATAGGTGTGCGAGCCAACTTGATGCCTCCAGGCATGCGCTCTGCAGCAGCACATATACTCTGGTCATCATGGCCTTGAACTGTCAAGCATTTCAAAAGCAACTGCTGCCAAGCAGGGACTGCTTGATCATATGGCTAGGTGACAATGACAATAGGATAATAATCGAAAATGCTGAGCACTGATCATGGTTCAGGAACGGCGAGAGTGGATTGCATGGTCGTTGACGAGACACAAAAAAGGAGAGCTCAAGTTGCTCGGAGTGTCAATCATCAAGTCGATTTGTCATTTGAGCAAAGCACAGCATGCATTTAGGCATTTGCCATGTGCGTTGAATGTTGAACTGACCTGCACTGCTGGGCACACCTCTCTGGCCGGCCAAGGGTGGCTTGCCTGTTGGGGTCCTTGCCAGCTTGCCACCCCCTGCAATGAGCCTAGGCCTTGAGCTCAGGAGTCCTTGATCACATGCTCCTCTGTCTTGTGCCATGCAACTAGTGAGGGCCAACTGCCAATGCAGTGTAGAGTGCTACAAAGCATGTACTTCAGATGAATGAGATGTACCTCATCTTGCATGAGATGTCTTCACATGCAAGCAGCATGATTACCTGGAGTACCAATTGGAGCCTCATTTTGAGAAGCAAAGTGTGGCAGCTTCCTTGCAGATGCTGCTCCTGCAGGGGTCCTAGCGAGCTGGCGACCGCCCATGATATCGTTCCTGGCAGCCCCTCCTGCTGCTGATGGCATACTCTTGCGGGCAGTAGAGGCAGGCATAGGGTTGGGATTGAGCCTGCTTGGGCTAGGGTTGACCTGGCGTGGGGTGCCGATTGGGGTCCTGGCAAGTCTGGCTCCCCCCATAGGCTCTTCACCTGAACACATTTGTTTGTTTGTTCATTCATTCATTCATGCATTCCCTTTCTCATTCATGCATTCCGTCCATGCTTGCAATGATTGCTTCATTTCCACATGGATTCATGGGTCATCCCAATTGAATCCAGAAACCAACGATGTACAGTCCTGAGTACACACTATGCAAAGAATGTCATGTGGGATGGCAGCTGGCATCAAAGAGTCGCACCAGCAGCACACACTATGCATGAAAACGCATCATGATCTCAGGAGAGGTGCTGGACTTTTTGCGGTGCCCTTTTTCTGACAGATTGTAAGACAGCTTGTGTGCATTGGAAGCAGCAGGTGTATTGCAGCAATTTGCCGAGTACATGAAATGTAGGCCGTCATGCCAATTGTCAAGCCTGCCTTGCTTTGCAGTGCACAAGTACAGCAACCAGTGGCAGACTGCACACATGCTGCAACATGCACGACAACCATCACAAGGCTTACCCATTTAAAACTTTGACTTTGGCCAGAGCAAAGATCAAGGTTTCGGTCGGCTTACCATTTGGAGTCCTGGCAAGGTTGAGGCCTCCAATGCTTGGGCCAGCTGCTTGCACTCCCCATGCTGAAGGACTTGCCTGCTCAACAGGCTGCCTTTGACCTTGCCCTCTGTCTCCCATGTGCCCATCAACCACTTGCCTATTGCTCAGCAGCCCAATGGAACTAGCACGCTGCTTGTCAGCAGCACGCATGTGCGACCTGGGCATGGCAAGTAGGTTGGGGGAAGGGTTGCGCAAGACTGGCGTTGGGGTGGGGTCAGGCTGGGGACTGAGGGGGTCTTCCATGTCCAGCTGCCTGTTGGTGTGGCTAGCTGGGATTCTGGATTTGGACTTGGCCCCAGTGGGAGGAGTCCTAGCCAGTAACGCCCCACCTGCAAAGGCAATGACTCATCTGAGGAGCCGGCATCAAGCCAGATGATGCCAGTGGCGCCATTAAAGAGCAGGTGGCAGACTTGTCTATCCTATTTTTTACGTGGGCTGCAGCATGTAACAACAGTATGTCCAGGCTGCTGCAGAAAAGCTGTGTGCCCTTTGCAGCCTTACAGATACCTATCAGTGCAGAGCCTTTTGGGCACATGTTACATACTGAGAACGACCAATGATGTGCATGCACCCACGTGTGTTGATGTGCTGCAACCTGGCTGATGTCGAGGCGCAGTGTCTGACGGCATTACAGGAGCTTCAGCAACCTTTCAGCATGAGACTTTCACTTGCACCCACCCGGGAACACACTGTGTGGCTGACTGTAAGGCGTAACTGCAGGCTGAATGACTGCCTGGCGGGGCGTTTCTGCCACTTGGGGCAGGGCAGCAGGAGCCTGCCCTGTCTGGGGCAGTTCTGGTGGGCAGTCCAGACCATCCATGGTGTTGTCAGCCAGCAGGTCATTGCCATCACCACTGTCCTCCAGGTCCATTGTCATGCTCTGATCACCTGCACGATGTAGGAAAGTAGCACCATGACCCTTTTAAGCATAACGCTGAAACCCACAAGTTACAAGAGCCAAAGCCACAAGCAACAATGTGAACATCCCAGGAATCCACTGCAGACAGACACATCTAGAAATTAATTGGTGAGTGTTCACAAAATATAAAAACAAGAAGTATTCCTACTTGAGTGCTGCTATAGCACACGCATCATGCAGGGTCATGCTGATTGGTCTGAGTAGACACTGTCATCCAGTGTCATGATAGCATACAACTGACCATGAGCTTGTTGGGGTGCATACCAGCAGCAATGGATCGGCGGCTGGCATTGCCTATAGCAGAGGCCATGGTGCGGTCTGCCAGCAGCTGTGTTGTGCCATATGACAGCAAAGCACCTGTTGCCCCTGCAGTCCACACTGATGTGTTTGCAGTATGCGCAGTAGAGCTGCCTAAGCTATGCAGCACCACAGTCTAGGAGACGTCTGCTCTTGAGTTACCCTGCGGTGCTTGTCCATGCTGCTGCTGCATTGGCTCATAGTATCATGCATCCTATCAGCCTGTCTGGGGTTTGCACACAACCTGAAAATCTCAAGATTGCTGGCCCATGCAAATTCCCTCAGCTGCAAAGTAAGCAGCTGTGTTGCTCATAGGGCACTTTGCTGGCTGTTGCTCTGGCAGATTATGCCATGAACACTGTGGAGGGTGCACTCCTGGCAGCAGCAATACTATCAGCAATCAGCGGTTTCCCTGCTGACCACCTAACAGATGACATGGCAAGCAAATTGCAGTGTCAGGGCCTCTCACCAGACACCCTGTGACCTCTGGGCTTGGCAGGCGGCGCCAGCAATTGTGTGGTAGAGCCTGCGGCTTGCAGCAGCTTCAGTGTGTGAGGACCATTGCTGTCACTGCGGCCGTACCCACCCAGGTCGGCCTGAGGCGCCTGCAACTGATTTAGCTGGCGCCGTAAAGCGCCCAAAGGCCCTTGTACCTCAGGGCTGGGCTCTGCCTCTAACAGCAGCCCTGTTGTGACATCCCTCCCTACAGATACACAGAACAGGTGATCAGTGTTGGCTGTTGAGTACATCATCATATACATAGTGCTGGGGCATGCGCCTATGGCACTTCTACCAACTGCAGTTAGTTCAGCTGTTGCAATGTTCATGAAGCAAATCTTGCGGATGCCTGGTAATGCAAAGTTGCCAGCCGTCATTATTGCAGGCAATGCTTTTCATGCTGCGGCAAGCTTGAGAACTGGATAGTCCCAGGACTGACACAGCTGTCCATGTAACAACACCTGATAACTATTGCAACAAAAGCCTTTGTGTGCATGCATCTGCAGACTAAGTGCTTACCCAACGGCCTTGCCAATAGTCCAGCAGCAGGGGCAGGTAACTCCACCATTGCCTGCACAACCTGCTGAGCAATGATTGGCTCTGCTTGACTCATGGGGTCAGGCTGAGCATCGTCCAAGAGGTGGGCAGTCACATCCCTCACACTTCCTGCCATGCTGGCTCGCCTGGGACTGTGCATGGTCAAGTCCCCTGCAGGCACTCCTCAATGACCTCTGACCAGCTGGCACATGTTCAGCTAGTTATGTGTCCACATAGTGTTGATGTGTTTTGCGTTTTTTGACTGAAGTGATTGGCGTCCAACTGGTGACGCAATGTAAGAGGCTCTGAGATCATGTTCATGACTGTGCACTAGGGCTGGCCGCCAAAAGATGTTGCAGAGCCTGTTGCCCTTACGTGATGACCTTTCTGTAGAGATGCTGCAGCATTACATGTGAATCTACGTTGCAACAACACGCAAGTTTAGTTGAGCAGAGTTCTCTAGGCATCTTGGCTTGCACATGCCATGTGCAATATGCTTTCTGAAGTCAGCACCCAGGATCACAGCATATCTTGCGCTGCACACTGCCAACTTACCGCCTGATTGGCAGTGCACATTACCACTACCTAGCACAAAGGGAGAGCCTGCATCTGCATGAATACAGATGGGGCTGTACCTGTCGGTGTTCCAGCCGCAATCGCTGCCGCTGAGCCGTCTGTGTTGCTGACAATGGCATCATGCAGTGCATCCAGATTGTCATCAGCTGCAGGGCCAAGGCTCAGCAGACCAGCCCTGGGCTCCTGAGCTTGAGATGCTGTCATGTCCTGCTCTTCTTCCTCAGCCTGTGGAGCAGCACCCGGGTGCAGCCGCTGAGTGACGCTGCCAGTACTGTCAGTGCCATTGTATATATGGTTGTATGTGGCATCACCCATGACTAGTTGACCTGCGCAGAGACAAGGTAAAAGTTGCTGCCAAAGCACCAGCATCACATCAGTGCCGTTTGGTTCATGTGTTGCAATGCAGAGCTCTTGAGTTTGTTGTTGGGTTGTTGAGTAAGCCATTGGTTGAGCTGCACTGATCTGCCATGAGGCGCTTGGCAGACCATGTTGTGCATTGTGCAGGTGAACCAAATGCACCCGTGTAAGCATGTATAAGCAAGATCAGCACACCATGGTTGCTGTTTATTGCATGAGATTGCACTGCAAAATGGATAAACCAGCATGAAGCCCAATGTAAGCAGCCTCATACTGATTGCTGCGTGCCATTCCTTTTTAAAACCACTGATCTCATTGGTACCAGAAACGGGAAAACAGCAAAAGCTTGTTGATTGCGTCCCATGCTGTTTTCACACATGGCACAACTGGATTGCAGGCCCTCACCAGCCTTTTCCAAATTCAGGTCTAGTGTATCATCCTCCCCAGGCACAAAGCCCCATTTGGACCTCTGCCCTTCAGGTTGTGCACGCTTTCCAACAGACGGGCTCTGACCCATCAGACTGATCCTTCTGCTTCTCCTGACACTGCCAGGTGTCCCACTGCCAACTGCACTAGGCCTTTCAGAAGTTGGGTCTTCCAGCTGGGCTGTTCTTTGAGAGGCCCACACAGGGTGACTGCCTTGCTCTATGGCACGAGTGTACCCCCCTAAGGTGAAGTCAGTGGCATTGGCAGCCGCTTGTGCAGGATTGCTGGCTGCGTTGGGGGAGTCTGTGGTGGCATCGTCCAACTGTGCGGTCTGCTGTGCGCCCCAGGCTGGATGTTTGCCTTGCTCTATGGCTCTGGTATAGCCTCCCAGGGTGAAGTCTGCTGTGGCGCCTCTAGCAAGAGCTGTATCCCTTGTGTTGCCATCTGTCAGGTCCATCATGACGCTGCCAGTGGACTGCTGGGGACTAGGCTGTGCTTGAGGTTGCAGGTCCTTTGCAGTCTGGGCCATGTGGACTCCTGCTAATAGCAACATGTGATAAGCATGACATGTTTGACAGCAATAATTACTGATGCATCAGCAACCGCAAAGCAGAAAATATTTGGCTTCGGCAGGATTTGCACAAGTTACAGTGTGCAAAAGGGCAATATCCATGGACATAGTCCACAGTGGAAAGAAAAGAAAAGTTTACGCTTTGCAGCGATCATAACGGGAGCCTCCTAAGGCGGCAGCCCGGAGCTAGTCCACAGTGGATGCATAATTAAATTAGCTTGATGCACATGGAATCCTCCAGTGTGCTTGACAAATGGAGCTGCAGTCAATCAGGCATGTTGTCCATTGACAGACACGAACGCTGCTTGAATGTGCACCTGTATCAGCAGTGAGCTCCATACTGACAGATGCATTCTCATCACCGTATGCCGAGGTCCTGCCTTCCTCATCTTCCTCGAGTAGTGTAGACAAAGCAGGCACGCCAGCAGTTATGTTGTCTGCAGGGTTCAGTCTCATGGGCTGGTCCCAGCCTATCTCATCTGTGGTGGCCATATCAGCAGCAAGGTCTGCAAAAGACTGCAACCCTGCCGTGATGTCACCCAAAGGCTTGGGAATGGCACTAGGGCTGTCCAGCCCAGACTGTGGAAATGCGGCCATATCAGCTGTTCTGCTGGTGATTTCCATAGTGCTGCCAGGACTGTCTGGGCTGATTGGGCCTTGGTCTGGCGGTGTAGCAGGTATGGCAGAGGATCCCCAGATCCTGGCATCATAGTTGTAACAGTCAGGGGAGGTTTGGCCTGACTGCTCCAGTATTTCAGGGCTAGCCCTTGCCCTTTTAGCCTCTGGTGTGTTGCGGTACTCTTCCTGCAGAATGTCATCCACAGCTGAAGCCTGCCAAGGCCCTTGTACACCTGGGAAGGTAATTTTCCTTGTCAACTCAGGCCACAGGTTGCTCCCCAGCGTCACGCACCTTAATGAACAGATGCATAGTCTCCAGCTGAGCATCTGGTGCAAAGCTGACGCGCCTTCCCAAAGACTTGCGAGAGTTCTTCCGCTTTTTGGGAGACGGCCGGTCCATATTCTGCTATGGTGAAAGACAGTGATCACTCTGACTCTACGACTGAGGAGCTTCTAGACCAAAGAACGCGGCGTGATTCTACTCAACTAGCCTATAGGCATAGCTGCTGCAGATAGGCACATCTATCCAACTAAGCACTTCCGGTAACTTTAGAGTTTTTGCTGTTCTCGGTTGATCAGTTTTCAAACTTGGGGCGATTTTCAGGGCAGGATTTCGAAATTGCCCTGCTATGTTATGCGTCCCATTTTTCGCAAGTTTGCACTGATCGGTGGTGTGGTTCCCAGGATGCTGCAAGACCTCATTCGGCAGCACACCTTGGAGAAAACAGCATTGCAACGGCACAGTGGTACGTATGGCAGCCGATGCACGCCACGCATACTTTATACTACAGTGTTGTACCAGAGCCAGTTTTGGTTGCAGAGGCGGCAACCCAGCGTGCTGTGAAAGCAGCGGAGAACTTGTCAGCAGATTTGGTGGAAGTGGCGAACTCAGGAGCAGCCAAGGTCAGCTTGGAGCCTGGACAACTGAGGGTTCTCACTGTGAGGCCGCCCGTTGTGGCACGTTAAAGAGTCCACGTTGTGCATAGGCGTTTCAAGAGCAGCAGCGAATAGGCGTTGAGGTCGAGAAGGTGTTGAGCTTGACCAACAAGTTGAGCGACCAGAACACAGAATGGGCTGCACTGATCAACTCAGCAGACCAAGCTCTAAGAATTCTTGGCGACTTTCAAACCTATTTTGAGGTTTTGCAGCAGGACCTGAGCAAGCTGACCAATTCACTGCAGCATCTTGGTCAGCAAACAGCTCCTCAGCAACAACAGCAGCCATAGAACCTTGATGAGTAGTTTCTTGCTATTGTCCATTGTGAAGTGCGTCAAGGTATGCTAGCCCAGGCAGCTGCTTGTTGTGTGGCGCTTTGTACATTGGACTGCAGTCTGACCTAATAACAAAATTGGTACAGCAATGGCCTTTGACCCCGGCTTGCAGGAAGCTTGTACCAAGCAGCCAAGGTTGCGCAAGAATGCTGCAGTACTGGCCAGAGACATTGCAGCAGTCTGTACAGGCCTGCGTGCAGCCATTATGGTAGACTATATGCCACTCAGCAGCTCAACCATGCTGGCAATACTGGCAGATGTTCAAGCACAATTTGTAGATCCCAAGCAATGTATGCTTTTGACTTGGTAACCTCCATTGGCTAGAGTTTGCTTTGTGCATGTTCCTTGGACCTGCTATATGATCTTACACCACAATGTGGATGTTTGTGTGTATGCTGCATACTTCTGCAAGCAGTCTCCTGGCATTCATGGTGCAATGTGATTAGCATTGCTGAGCATATTCATGCACAAGATGATGCACAAGACAGGAGAGTTGCAATAGTAAGACCTGCATTGTCTGTATGCATCAGCTGCAATACGCAGCGCAACATGAATTTACATCTTTGCATGCTACAGTATGTCACTAGAACAAAGTGCTTGACGCATGTAGGGGACAGCCTGGCTCTGTTGCACCTTGATGGCTGCCTATATCTGCTTCGCCATGATGCTTGTTGCTCTCAAGCAGCCAAATTGAGTAGTGTTGAGGCCAAGACTGTCTTTGTAACAGTTCAAACAGACCCCTGCGGCCAACCATATCTTGGCGTGGCATCAGATGAGGCTTTGAAGGTGTGGAGCTGGTGCTGTCATCATTCTATCATCTTCTCTTGCTCAATGCTTGCTGTTGCGTCTTGTGTCCTTGCTGTGGCGCATCATGACTGAATCTGAGCTTGCAGCTGCCAGCTCACCGATGGTTGACATCAGCATGAAGGAGGTTTATGATGGATTGCCAATGGTGTGTCAAACCCGTTGCACACAGGGGTGTAACATTCAGTGCATTCTTGGAACATTGTCTGCTGGACGTTCATGTTAGAAACATACCAGATTGTCCTGGCACCAACAAAACAAAACTCCTGCAGGCAGTAGCTACTGAGCTGGAGACAATGTGCAATCTCATCATGGTAGCAGAGCCTTCCAGCAAGGGCGCAAGTACCTTTGTTGACTTGGACGCAGCTGTGGGGATCCCTATCATGCCAACCCTGAGTGGATGGCTTTTGCAGTACCCAGTCGTCTATCTTGCACACAGGGCCACAGCAGAGACATTGGCGCAGCTTCTCTCAGATACAGTTTTGGTCTTCCATGAGGCGCAGATAAATGGTCCTTTCATTGAGGTTTGGGCATGTTGCATTCAAGATGCAGTGAATGTCACCTGGATAAGATATGTCTTGTGACTGATGTCAGCTGACCTTGTCCTTTACTTGGTCAACCAGCAAGCGTGAAGCCCTAATGGTTTTGTATAGCCTTTAGAAAAGAAGATATGTGGCCGCCTGCTCACATCATGGCAACGCTTCACTGGCATGACACTCACGAGGCTGCATATGCAGGACTTGTTTTTGCCATCTGCATACACATGTTGACACCGCAGCCAGCTGATTGATGCTGTGTGCAGGTGCTTCAAGAGCAGTTTTCATGGCAGGACAAGCTTCGGTCTCTGTGTGCATTCACTATCCCTGAGGGATTGTCTTTGAAATGCAATGTAGCACTCAAAAACTGGCAGGCTTGCATGATGGATCAACAGCAGAAGAGCGCAAACAGTTGTCCCTTAAGTCAATGCAACGTTGTTTCTCAGAGACTGAGCCCTCACCATGTGCAGCTTTAACAATGTGCTGCCACTGTCATAAAGCCCCAACGTTTGGCAGGCATGCGTATTTGTCTGCAAATCGAGCTGTCCAAATTGAACGTGTGCAAAATGAACAGAAGACAATTACACTGTAGAAGCAATGTGACATGAAGCGTTCTGGATGTTTGACTTGGAAAACTAAGGCATCCATTGTGACCCTCAATCGTTTGCACAAGTTCATTCATTGTCAGCTGTTTCAAGAGCCATCTTGTCACAATGTCTTAATATGTAAATCTGTTAGTTGACTGTCTGACACCGTTCCAGGGGCATTGGTCAGCAGGCATTGGCCCTGCAAACAGTACATGAAAGGTTCAGTTTGATGATCAGTAGATTTCCATATAATCATAGATGCAAAGGCTTATCTGTGCAGCACTCAGAGTTGTACTCCAACAATGACCATGCAACATCTTGCATATTTGCAGAACAAAGTGTGTCCCAATGCAAGACCCAGACAACTGGGGCATCTGGGCGGGATCATGACTGCTATTATCAGCAGGGCATTAAGCACACCAAGTGGTGACCAAATTTTCACAACCAGACTATGCGCTAACCCTCTGATGCATGCGTGTCGTCAACATACAAGCAAGCCTCCAGCCGGCATGCAAGGTTTCATGCTAGCCTACCTGAGCTGTTTTGGGGAAGGCAATGACATCTCTAATAGAAGATGCCCCAGCCAGCAGCATGATGAGCCTATCCAGACCCAAGGCAATTCCCCCGTGGGGGGGCGCCCCCACATCAAAGGCATCTAGAAGGTAGCCAAACTTGTCCTGGGCCTGCTCTGGTGAAAGGCCAATGATGTCAAATACCTTTTGCTGAATGTCCCGTCTGTAGATTCTGAGGCTGCCACCTGCAACACACACCGCAGTCATCACCCATTCATTCATTGAGCACGTGTCGCTGCCTAGGTCCACGTCCATACCGTCCTGAACAGCTCCCTATGAAAGGTCCTACCTTGGTAAACAGCGTGGAACAACAGTATATGCTGATCTTGTCTAAATCAGACGGGAACAAGCCTTTAGCTGCAGCCACTGGTCCAGAAACATGAGGTCTCTGTCCTTTTCAGGCTCCTTGTCAACCAGTCCAAGAAGGCACAACTAGCATGAGAGCAGGCACACATGATGCAGACACTCATGATCTGAGTTGCAAAAGCAAGAATCCATGCTGACAATAGTTGCAGATGTGCCAACGATCTTATCCAGGCTTCATGCACAAGTCAGATGCAATCCACAACGCCCGTTGGGACATTCTGCATCATCGCAGTCCAACATACTATGCTCATGCTTCGCCACAAAAGTTAGGCGCACACAGCACTGCTCCCATTCGAAAATACACCTGGCACAGCAGTCTGGTCTGCTTCACATCATGCAATTTTTCACTTCACAACATTGTGCACAGCCTTGTTGTGGTGCACAGCCTTGTAGTGCTCACCTCCGACCTCAACCCCATTGTACACCAGATCATAGGCGAGAGCCTTGGCATGCCTCAGGTCTCCTCCATTCTGCTCAGCTGACTGCTGATTGGGTGCAGTGAAGGGATGATGCAGCGCCTCATGCCGTTGCTCGTCTTCATTCCACTCGAACATGGGGAAGTCTGTGACCCATAGCAGGGCATGGGCCTTAGGGTCTGCTAGGTTCAGCTGCTTGGCAATGTACTGGCGGACCCTGTCTAGCGCACGATTGACTGCTGCCTCATCACCGGCTGCAAACAGCAGCAGGTCACCCTGCACAGCATGGCTTGCATGTATGACTCAAAGCTGGAAACACAGTACAAGATAAGTTTCTGCACGTAACTCCTCCATTGGCACAGCCCCACAGCTAAATGAAACTTGAGAATCTCAAGTTGAGATCCTTCCTTCACAATAAGGCATCAGCTGACAATGGTGATGCTTGACAATTGTCTGTCTGGGGAAATCTGCGACATGTTTGTCTGTGATGTGAGCCTCCATCAGCAAAGGCTAGGAGCAAGGCAAACTGACTTGTCAAACAACGAGCCCAGGTGAATGGACCGACCTCTTGAGCTTCACACAGCTTCAGGATGTCGTCAATCTGCTGGCTTGACAGGCCTTCTGTGACTGCCTTGGGAGCCTGGGGAGCCCCCCCTTCTACCCGCATTTGCACCAGACCTTTGATCCCAGCATCTGCTGCCTCATCTGCAACCATGCAAGAGGTCCACTGACTCTGAAGCCAGTGCACGAAATGCGCAAGAGCACTTGCGCAAATGTGTCTGCAACAAATCAACAAGGCCCAGCTTCTGATGCCTTGCCTTCAGCTGACAGTGACAAATCACATGAAGTACAGTGACAGTTACAGTCTGCGTACAGCGTGAAAGCTGTGCACAGAGCAACACTGCTTTTGTGCCAACTCACTTTGCATGAGCACTGCTGTGTCAAAGCCTGCATGGTTAAACCCTTGAAGCAACAGGACTGTGCCAGATGAGTTGGCTGCTGCTCAGTCCCAGAAACTGCTTCACGCCTAGCAACACACCAACCAAAGCATTGCTGGTAGGTCAATTGTCTGCCTGGCATAAGCAGACTCAACCCAGAGATCACATGTTGCCATTTGCCAAGAGCCTTACTTGCCACGTCTCCTTTGGTTTTGATGCGTGCATTGGAGATGGCCTTTCCATTGGGGATGCGCAGCACCTTCACAATGCCACCTGCCGACAGCGCGCTCTCAAACAGCCTGCGTGCACACACTGCATCTTGATGCCATGCAGTGGAGATGTGATCTTGGCTTACTGTCAGCATTGTGCATGGCATCTGCTGAGAAGACATGGACTCAGGACTGCAGCCAGAAAAGCAAAGACCAAGGGTTGAGCAAGGGTTTGGCAGTGATAATCAAAAGGCCTGTCAGCATACATCCCTTCCACGACTGGCTGTTGTTTCTTGTATGTGACAGGGCAGGCCTTACAGAACCAGTAGACTCCAATCAATGATAATGACAAATGTCCAAGGTATATGTGTATTTATAGAGACGCCTGGTACTGGTCCACAGGTGTTTCTCCAAAGATAGTGACGTTTTCGTATCCCCATTAGCCTTTGAAGCCAGGGATACTGTCTAGTGCAACATGCTCATCATTTTACAGAGGATGGACAGAGGCTGGACGCTAAAGCAATCAAATGTGGATGCGCTGTCAAGCGGGCAACACGGTGTGTGATGAACACCATGTTCATTGCCAATCTGTGCTAGATCCAGCAAATACCTGAGGGAACAGTCTTGCACAACGTCTGTGACATCCTGCATGTGCAGCTCGTATCTGACATCTGGTTTGTCACAGCCATATCTATCCATGGCTTGCGCATAGGTCATCCTGGGAAACTGCTCAGGAAGCTGCACCCCCATCACCTGAACCATTGCGAGCATGGCTGAATACTCAAGCATGCGTGTCAGCACTGGCAAGCAAGGTTCACGCACATGCCTTGCGTTTAGAATGCTTTGCTGGCTACCTCACACAATCAGACAGAGCTCCATTCTTGGAGCAAATGTATGTGCCATGTACTGTATGCATGCCTCATTTGGCAGTGCATGTCTGCTGGGCTGCGACTGCAGCTGTTGTCCTTGCAACTGCGCCCCACAGCATCGAAGGGTTGTCCTAAAAAGCATTTTAAGAGCACGATGGGTGACCTCCTGAAAGACGTTCCTCATGAGAGCCTCAGTGAGCTGCATAATCACGTCTTGGTCAGCAAAGGTCATTTCCAGATCCATCTGGGTGAAGCTGGGCTGTCTGTCACCTCGTGTGTCCTGCGCCACATATGTACTATCTTGCTCTCAGAGTTTGCTCTG
>JAABUO010003956.1_pt1 | contig 17536 bp, 16 predicted proteins | sample 5559291 | NCBI WGS metagenome assembly JAABUO01 (sample SAMN10711878, study PRJNA513372) | rock metagenome | isolation source: Antarctica rocks | place: Antarctica: Victoria Land, Finger Mt sud | reverse complement strand
CAACACCACCTGGCAGAGCGAGTCCAGCGTGCAGGCTGCTGCTCAGACACTCACACCTCAGATGACTGAGAACAAGAAAAAGGTGACTGTTTGAGAACAATCTGATGTTTGCGAAAGCACTGCGTTCATGACCATAGCGGTTAAAGCAGCAAGTTAAAGCAGCAGTCAATAGCAGTTGGTTCATTGCTTGCAGCACCTAATCTTGGAAATGCACAGCTTGCCATTGGTAAGTGTCGTTGTGTGCAGATCCACAGTTGTACATGCTGCAACACATGCATCACAATTCAAGCTTGTCAGCTCAAGTCATGGTGCAAGCCCTTGAATTACGTGTACATCTGTATTGCTGTCAAGAAGCGTGTGATGTTCATATGTTTGGACATTGCTATGCAATTTGCTAATCTAGAACCTCAGCTGTCACAAACCTGGCAGTGATGCATATACTGGTACTCATTAGTTCCCCTGCTGAGCATGTGTTCATGGTACTGGTATGACGCACACGGTTGTGCATGATGTTGTGATGAGAGGCAGTTGATGCTGAAGGTCATGGCTGATGCAGCTGCTGACGTGTTACATTGATGCAGCTGTGCTTTGTTGTGATGTCCAACACGCTGCCATTCAGCCTTTGACAACCACCTCAAGGCTCACGTGTTGGTTTTTAGCCTGTGCATGATGCCCTGAGCAAGTGTCACAATGTTGTGATGAATATCCTGAGCCAGTGTCACAATGTTGTGAATGGGTTGACAGGTGGAAGACCTGTTGCGAGAGGCTATGGTCCTGAAAGAGGCCTTGGACGAGGCAGTCAGCTCAAGTGTGTTGGAGAAGCTTCTGCCCAAGCGGTATAAACAATACCAAAAGGGAATTTCCCAGAGGTCCTGAGCAGAACGCTGCCTCAAAGGCACATGCAACTGATGCTCACAACGCGCAGCTTGATATCAGCTGGCTAGACAGAACGATCTAAAGACAGCAAACTTCATCATTGACAGCGTCAAAATGATATATTGCTTTGAGTGCTCTTTTTGCTTCAAGTGTGTTGAGACACAGGACATGCACAATATAACAATGCAGGAAAGTAGCCCCCTGACACGCAACCACTGCGCTTGTTACCTCGGCTCTGCTACATACACATGAAGGCATTCGTGTTGCCAAAACTGCCAGCTTGCTCCTCTAAAAGGAAGTCATACCAAGGTGGCCTCCTCGCAAAATTAACAACACACAATCAACTGAAAATGCACTAGCACATCTGTCCAATGTAGAGAGGTTCATCTAAAATGGTGGCAAGTAAAGTGTCACAATTCTACGGCATTCACATCGTTCGAGGTTGTGCCGTACCTTGCAGCAGTTGCGTGGTGGTAAGACACCCAAGCAGGTGTGACTGACCTAGCACGGTAGTTTGTTACCAGCTGTTTTGCGCTGGGTATAACTAAGTCTTTTATGAGTCAACGTGTGTATAATGATTGCTTGCTGAGCTGATCCATTGATGTATTGCTACAGCTGCTGCAGCTATGCAGCATGTTTGACGATCCCCATCACTCAATGGCAATAGTTTGTCAAGACAATACTGATGCGTTTTCATTATTGCGCACACCAGCTAAGGCTACACAGCAGTGCAGGGACCATTGACTTCATTGCCGAGCTCAACTGAATCTGTACAAACCTGTAACGTGCACGTTGAACCAGTAAAACAACCAAACACTTGCAATAAGGCTGCAAACCATGATCATGACTGGCTTCTGCTGATGAAAAATTCAACGTGCATCTCTGGTGCAGCTGCCACAATTGCAACCTTCATGACCGAAATGCATGCATCTGTCTTCATTGCTTATTGCTAACAACAAGTGCTGCCGAATCTTGGTCTGTACATAGTTATGCTGATGATCATGGAGACTCTGGTAAAAATATTTGCCAGCGGAGCCATTCTTGCTTATGTACCTAAGCACGCACAATCATCAGGTATGAGCAGTAGCCAGAAAGAGCTGTGAAAAAGAATGCAAGGCCAAATGACTGTGTGTCTTGTCAAAAGGTACTCAGTACTGGTCAGTAGTGGTCACGAGTAGAAAGCTGGCAGCTTAGGCATGCAAGCCTTAAGGTCATTTTGAGAGCATGACCTGTCAAGGTTTACGAGTCTAATACTGCAACCTGGCATTATTGCATGCTGTGACACAGCTTCACGTATCTTTGTCTCAAGGTACGCAACTTTGTCTGTTTTTGTGCGCAGGTAACCCCACTCGAACCATGGCACAGTGACAACACGCCACCCTTGCTCCTCCAATACAGCATTCCTAAACAGGGTGCTGCCGTTTGGCCTGCATATAACAGCAAAGTCTAAAATGTATGCATTGTCTTGACACCATTGCCGGACACAACACAATCAGACTACATATGCAACGCATGCTCAGGCTTCACTGAAGGTAAGACGGAGTGAATATGGTATTCCCAACAAGATCAGGGTTTGCTCAAAATGCTCACACCTTACCTAACAGCATGTGGTCCTTTGTCCAGCTTGTAACTCTCATACAAAAAATGGGACTCGCCATCTGCTTCAATGGCAACCTTGCAAGGCACCTTGGCTTGGGGCAGCAGAGCAATGTCAATGGGATGCAGCCCATCTTCAGAGTCATGGTCGGCAATGGCTTCATACCTGTATCCACTACCTTGTAAGGTCTTACACTAAAACAGACGGTTGCTACAGATCTGCTGCAAAATCCTGACATGGTCCCGAGTCCTGACAGCTCTCACCAATAGGTGACAGCTGTAGCCTTTAAGGAACAAAAGAAGGAGCAAAAAGGTGAAAGCAACAGTAGAGGAAGGGGTGTGCTTGCTAGCCAGTCACCCTAATGACTCTTCACGACAATGTGCCAGACATGCATTCAAGCAAACATGTTGGGGTGGAAGTTGTACCCCATCTGCCGAAGCGTGTAGGAAATGTGGTCCTCAAACTGGGACCGCCAAACTGATTGCCGATGCAGCGGCCACTCTAGTTGCACATGGTGCGCAACCTGCACGCAACAGCTGCTGGCTTTTGGTCTTGTAAGATGAGGTGCCTCAAATCTGCATGTAGACAATGTCGCTCTCACTTGTTCCCATGTCTATAAGATGCTTGAATAGAAATTTAATTGCATGCACTTGCAAACAAATCTCATCCTAGCTGGCTTCCTGCCGTAAGCAGTGTGTGCCCAAAGTCCAGCTGGTGTTGCTGCAGATGAGCAAGCTATGGGGTCTCACCTCAGACCACGCAGTAAACGCTGCTGAGTTTTTGTCCAAGGGGCGCAATGCGTGTAGAGCTTGATGCATGCGCATCACATCAGCAATCTGCAGCAGCTTCCTTTGGCACCTGAGAATCACCATCTTGAAATAATCCATATCTAGCATGCCTAGCACAGCTAGGCTCCACAGCACAGTGCTGCTCTCGCACTGTAGCAGAGTGGGCTTCTTGCTTGTAGCATAGCTCTTCTTCAAGCACTCCAGCATGTAGGGGGGAGGCAGGTATCCCAATGATGCGCACGCCCACAAGATAGTACTCACACCCTTTGGCTCATCTGCCCCATGAAGTAAGCCCTGGTAAAACTCTGTGACAATCAACTCGGCAAAAGCTGGCTGGATGTGTAGTCGAAGGGAGGCAAATGAGCCCATGATCACAGACAAAGACTGCATGTGATCCTTGCTGTCAAAACTCTCTGCTGAGAGATGTCGCTTCATAATTTGCACCAAGTGCTCAAGAACAAGGCCATCTTGAGGGTTGAGACGCAGGGCCTCGCAAGCCGTCAGTACATTACTGGCACCTTGCAGAGTTGCTGATGCCTGTGTGTCAATGAACCTTTGTACAAGCTGATCTTCAAATCCAGGACGCGCATCATCTGGCCTGATTTGCAGCCGCCCACATGCCCAGAAAACATTGCACACTGAATGGTTGCTGGCTTCAGAGACTTTTCGCAAGTTCATTTTGATCAACATTGCAGCAATGCTGGGGACTAGGGGGTTTTGGGGGGCAGCCCAGTCAAGCGCTTTTGTTGCCAAATGTGTCACTGATAGCAGCGCCAAACTTGACACAATGGAATCGAATTTGTTTGGATGCTCCTGCGCCCAATGTTGAAGCTGCTGAAGGAACGTTTCCAAGGCATGTGCTGCTGAGGATCTGTCGCGCATGGACAAGGCAGCTTTTGCCCTTGCTACCATGATGCGGCTGCTGAGGTGTTTTGCCTTCCTGATTGGCCATTGTAATTGGCTGAGCTGAATAGCAACAACATTCAAGTGAGCCACACAGCCAACATGCAGACTACGTAATAAGCCTTTCTGCAACTTGGAGCAGCTGCCACGGCGCTGCACCTGCTCAGGTGACAATGGACGACTTTCCTTGAGCGCATTGAAAGTTATTTCATCTGTTTGTACAAGACCACTGAGAGCACGCGCCGTGTCTGGCATGTTACCGTGCCTGCCGTCAAGACTAAAAGTCAAACCACAGCTTAAATTCAGTGGCAACCTTTAGCGTGGCGACCGTGACATACCAAGGAGGCCGCCGGACATGCCTGCACGCAGACTGCAGCATCGCCTGGCTTGTTGCCGACAGCGTGACGGTACTAAGGCTTCGAAACAGGTGTCTTAAGCCTGACGTGGTCAACATGCTTGCCTTCAAGCAACAACTGACACGCTAGCAGGGCCACTTCAGTGCAGTACAATCAGTTATCTGTCGGACCGACATCTGCAGCAGAGCATCTTCGTGAAAAGGTCCGCACAGCTGAGGTACCCTGGTGAATAGCTTAAAATTTCCTACTCTTCCAAACCTGGTAGATTTCAAGGGCCCCACTGAAGTTCGGGATCGCCGTAGCCGTAGTCAGCACCCGCTAGGTCAGGAATCGAGCTGTGTGTGTGATCTCTAACAGTGCCGCAAAATTGCACAGTCTGCGAGCTTTGAAGACCCTTGGCAAGTGATCTCTGACTTCGTATATGCCGGTGATCAAAGAATCGGATCCAGGTCTGCAACATCTGTTGTCGATCCCAGAGACTTCTGCTATTGGCAAGTTGCAACAGATTGACTCAGCAGATGACATCGCTCACTACTCAACAGAAGCTCAGCAACCTGCAGCACACAGCAGAAAGGTAAAGCTGTTCAGTCAGGACCAAAACAAAGTCTGGAATGCAACTTATATTGCTTTGCAATCAGCTCAATATGTTGCTGCTTGGATACCTGCAGGCTTGCCTGCACACTTCTTTCTCAGCAGCGGAGATGTTTACAAGTGGTTTTGCTGTCATACTGCTGGTATCGGCTTTCTACAGTGGTTTGTTGACGTGCTTTCCAACCTGACAAGACTGGCAGCTTAATCTAGCTGGGATGGCTGATGTCAGTTTACATCTGCTTACACTACTGATGATATGTATATGACCCTTGGGGACGCTTGATGAATCTGCTATGTTCTTTTGTTGCACAAAAGCAATATGGGCCTGCCACAGTCCATGTGCAGTGGCTTTATGACTGAAAGCAATTCCTGCGGACAATGCTGCAGTCCTTCCTTGACCCGTCATTCCCTTGGTCAGTCGTGAGGTGATGCTCAGAGTTTCAAGACTTGTGCTTGCTGTGTGGGGGTGTACCTGAGACATGGCAAAATAGGTTTTTCAAGCTGCGAGATATGTCTAGGCCTGGGCAAGCAAGATTGGCTGACAAAACCAAGATCATTGCGACAGAAATTATAAATCTGCCTGAGTGCTGGCCTCCATTATGCTGCTATGCGTAATGCAATCCTCAACCTGATTGCTTTGTGCTAACTTACCTTATGCGTAACCTTCCTTAAGCAATGTCAAGCCTGCCTCAAATTTGCACTAGAGCTGTGTATGGCATGTGCAGGCAATGAGTGCAAGTCAAATCTGGTTTTGATTTTTGTGTCAAGGCTTTGAAGACGTTAGATCTTGCCAACAGATTGCTAACAATCATGTGGCATGGAAAGGAACATGGGGGGCAAGACATAAACAGATGGCTTGAGAATTAAACTTTTGCCAGGTGGAGCACTTCGAGTGGAGCAGGAAGTCCATAATGTCACATCACAGGCTGCCTTTGAAAGGCACATGCGTTTGAACCAGATACTTGTAAACGCAGTTTGATTTTGACCAGCTAGGCCAGCAAGTGTTACAGACAGCAAGATTGAATTGATCTGTTGCTCTGGGTCATGTTTTGCTTCATGTGTGTATCACAGTCTTGTGACAGGATGGACGAGTGTGTCACGTCCTGACATAGTCACATTGTGTCGTGCGGTGTAAGACAATAGATACCAGTACTGCTGGCATGCAATGAGTAATGTCTGTCTGATGTGTATGCCAGCGGGCCAGTTGGTGATTCCAGATTTCTGGATCACTGCTGTGACCTGTTAACAATCAACTTGTGTTCATCTGATGTAGTCATCTGACTGCACAACCGCTGAACACCACAATGTGCACGTGTAAAAGGCATTCGTTTTGCCAGAACTGCAAGCGTGCTCCTGTACAAATGCATATGACTGAGGTGGCATGTATGCATATGTCCTACGAGGTCAGCTACGCCCAACTTAATTACGCTTAGTAGGTTGTCTACAGTACACAAGTCATGCTCAACCGCTCGAACACAACTGGTCAATGTAGAGATATACTCATAATTTTAATGGTGGCATCAACAGTTCCACAATTTCACTCACAATGTTGACATAGACGTTAGATTGTTGAAGTGACAACACATCATTGATCAAGCTTGCAGCAATTTGCAGCTGGTGAAAAATCCAAGCATGTATGGCTGACCTACATCATAAAGCTGGTAATCACTGGTAATTTACTCATGGGTCAGCCAGTAGCTATGTAGAACATTTGATAAGCCGCATCGATGATATCATTGAAGCTTTCTTCCCATTGCAATACCAGCTGTAGCTCAAGCCAAGCCACGGTGCATCGATCATAGGCTATTGCTGAGCTCAAGCTCAACAGAATGGAATGGTCAACAACTGTGCACTAAGGCTGCCAGCAGTGCGTCTGCCAATGATTAGCTCTTGCTATCAAAACAGTCAGAGAGCATCTGATGCTGCATGTATGGTGCAGCTCCCGAGGATACCCCAGTTGCAACCTTCATGACTGAAATGCATGCATTTGTTCTTGTGCACTTGTGCATACCAGGAAAAGGTGAAAAATCCTTGGTCTGTACATATACCAAGATATTATTCATTATGATACTAGTCAAAATCAGTGCCAGCATGGCCTCCTAGTAGGTACCTAGGTAGGTGCAAGGCCAAGCTTGCTTCTGTACGGTAGCGAGCAAAATCATCATTCATTGGCAGAAGTCAGAACAGGCTTAGAAAATGTTCAATGCAAAGCACTCTGCATGTATCCTCAAAACCTGTATAGTGGTCACGGTTGCAAGCTGCCAGCTCAAGGCATGCAAGTCTCAGGTCAGGTTGAGAGCATGACCTGTCAAGGTTGCTTGTATTAATGCTGCAATCTGGCATCACGAGCATGCTGCAACACGGCATCACCTATCTTCTTCTCAAGGTACGCAAGTCTGGCTGTTTGTGAGGGCAGGTCCTTCCACTCAAACCATGGCACAATAACAACATGCCACCCTTGCTTCTCCAATACAGCATTCCTAAACAGGCTCTTGCCATCTGGCCTGCAGTTCACAGCAAAGTCTGCAAGACACTGCAATGTATGCACACAGCGAGACACCATTGCCCAACACAATGCGCACAGATTTGCACTGCAAAAAAAGCATCACGTTTACCAAACCCTCAGCTGGGCTGCAAAAAAAGTGCACTTGTTGGTGTGAGGACTGGGTTTGCACCATATTGGACTAGCCGGCAGAGTCGTACCGAGTAGCAATTGGTCCTTTGTCTAGCTTGTAATTCTCATACAGGAAATGTGACACTCCATCTACTTCAATGGCAACCTTGCAAGGCACCTTGGCTTGGGGCAGCAGTGCAATGTCAATGGAGTGCAGCCCGTCTTCGGAACAGTGGTTAGCAGTGGCGTCAAATCTGCAGTCACAACTGGGTAAAGTTAGGCGCTAGGGATATCCTGTGGTCCAGTCATTGTGCTGTATCATCACAGCAGCCAACAATACACGTCAATTGTAATACAGGAATCAAGCAAAGAGGAAGGAAAAGCAGAAGAGTCGCTTGTGCTTTTGCTGACTTGTCATGTTGATGGCTTTTCAAGGGCAGACTATGGAATACCAGACATGCATGGATTGCACAGATGTTGAAGTAGGAAGTACCCCATTAGTTGGATGGCATAGAAGATGTTCACTTCAGTCTGGGACCTGATGCATGACTGTTCTGGAAGGGGCCACTCCAATTGCACGTGGTGCGCGACCTGCACACAACAGCCCCTGCCTTCCAAATTGTAAGATGATGTGCCTCGAATTTGCATGTACACTCGCTGTCGTTCTCGTTCGTCATGCGTAGAACTGTATGGTGTGGGTGACATGCAGAATTGTAGTAGGCATATGCTGCTATGCTGACACAGCCTCACATGTTGATTCCCAAATCGATTGGCCTGAGCATCGACCTTATTGCATGCACTTTCACTAAATTGTCATCCTAGCTGACCTTTGTGTCCATGCCGTAGGCAATGCGTGCCCAAAGTCCAACCATGGGATGGTTGAGCACAACGGCGGAGTCTCACCTCAGACCACTCAGCGTAAGCTGGTGCGCTGTTGACCAAGGGCTGCAATGCATACAGAGCTTGATGCAGCTGCTGCACATGAGCATCTCGCAGCAGCCGCCTTGGACACCTAAGAATCACCATCTTGAAAAAGTCCATGTCTAGCGCACCTAGCACAGCTAGGCTCCATACCACAGAGCTGTCACATTGAACAAGGAAGGCATCACTATGCTTCTTGCTTGCCGCATAGCTGTCCTTGAAGCAATGTAGCATGTACGGGGCGGGCAAGTAACCTAATGAGGCACATGCCCACAGGACAAGACGCACGCTCTGTGGGTCACCTGCCCCAAGAAGCAAGCCCTGATAGAACCTTGTGATGATTAGCTCAGCAAGAGGCGGATCAACATGTAAACCAAAAGAGGTGAAGGATGCCATGATCGTACTCAGAGACCGCATGTGATCCTTGCTAGAGAATTCACATGCTGTCAAATGTTGCTGCACTCTTTGCGCAAGGTGCTCAAGTAGACTTCCATCTTGAGGGTTGAGACCCAGGGTCGAGCACGCATATAGGACACTATCAACACCATGTAGACTTGCTGATGTCTGCGTCTCGATGAATCTCTGTCCAAGCTGGTCACTAAATCCAGGTTGCACATCATCTGGGCTGATTTGTAATCGTGCACAAGACCAAAAGAAGCTGCATGTTGAACGGTTGTTGGCTTCAGAGACCCCTTGCATGAACATTTTGATCATCGCTGCAGCAATGCCACGAACCAAGGGATGTTGGGTCGCAGCGCTGTCAAAGGTCTCGGCTTTTGCTGCCACATGTGCCATCGACAGCAACGCCGAACTCAAGACAATTGAGTTCAACTGGTCAGGATGTTTCTGCGTCCAAACTGTGAGCTGCTGCAAGAAAGCTTCCAGAGCCTGCGTTGCTAAAAGTCTATCGCGCATTGACAAGATTGCTTCTTCCCTTGCCATCTTGATATGGCTGTTGAGATGTTCCGGAGTCGTGATTACTCTGGCTTAGAGCAACTGATGTACCTGAAGCATGTCCGACAGGTCAGTTGCATTCGAGTCTTGGCTGTCCTCAGAAGCACTATCACTGCCTGGAAAGCGTTGTTTCCCGCTAGAAGGGTGCTCACTGCTGCTGTACATCTTGTTCATGATCTTAGCTACTGCCTTGGAATAGGGCTTGCTGAGAATTGCGGTCAGGACAAGCAATACAGCAGGCTGCGTGCCAGGCGATCCTGGGATCAGCATGAAGTACCGCTGACACTTCTGCTGTTGCAAGTTTGCTATGAGCTTTCCTGGCAGGTCGGGGCATTTTTGCTTCACAACTGCGCCAATTTTGCAACAGCTGACAGGCAGAAGCTGAAATCCACGGGAACAGCTGCGCAAGCCGTTGACTAAGCATGCCTCTGCCACCACCCTTGTGAACTCATGTGCATCTGATGAGAATCTATCTGAAATTGCATCCAGCAGCTTTTGTGCTGCGTGAATGTCCTGCGAGCAACCACAGGAACGTCAATTGGATGCAATGAAGGCATGTACGTACATCGCAGTAAGTTGTGCGCAAAGCATGGATCCTGGAATGCAACTATGCAAGCTGATGCATCAAGCATTTGCTGTTAGTTCATATGTTGCACATTGTACAAGTGCAAGTCAGTGTGCATGACAACTTGATGCATTCCCTTGCAAAGTATGATAGCTGTTTGGTTCTTGAGCCGGGTCAGGCAAGATCAGATGCCCAAAACTTCATATCATGACAGCTGATGTGAGTAGCAGCAAGTATACATCATGGCTTCTGCAGCCATAGCAAGCTGTAATGCATGCAAGAGCTGCAACAATGATTAATTTTAGACAAAGCAAACACAATATGGTCATTTAATCCACCAGTTATACCGTGGCACACCTGTTGAGGGGCTGATGAAGCGGCATCACTGCTGCTACTTGCCCGCAGTTGGTCACTCATCTTGGACTGTTGAGAAGCACTAGCTTTGCTGTTCAAACTGTTGCTCTTGCCTTCTTTGGCGCAGCTCTGCTCCTGTTTTGGTCCGCCTCTGCTGACCTGCAGACAGCAAATGGCTTCAGGAGCAGCCATGCATGTTTTGAAACAACATGCAGGCTTGTACAGCCCTGCAACATGCACCAGCACTGGAAAATGCATGCATGACATTCACCAGGCAAAGTATGGGCTGTAACATGCATTAGCAACATGTCTCAGACGCAGTGGTACGTTATGAAAGGTATAGACAGATCTTCTGCAGTGTTCAATGACTCACAGAGCCCAAGAGGAAGTGTACCTTTGCAAGCTGATCTGGTGGTTTGGTGTCTGCCTTGGGAGGAGTTGTTGGGGATACAGGAGTCAAGGCGACGGTAGGTCGAGTCATAGCAGAATTGTACTGAGACATTATCAACTTTGGCATTTTCAGCTCCTTAGAAAGGAAGTCCAGCCAGTCATACGACTCATCTGCAGCATGAATGATACTGGCAGGTCTCTTGCTGGCATGAGGTCCATGATATATCACTGCCACCTTGAAGTTTCTACGCTGCAATTCTTGAATCTTCTCACTGAAGTCTTGATCAGAGGTGATGAAAACTACTAGGTGCTCTGGACCGTTGTATGACTCCAGCATGTGCAAGAATCGGTCAGCGGCCTGGAACAAGCAAGTAAGATAAGCTTGCACAGGTGCAGCTATGCAGGCAGTGCATACAGCAGAAAGGCTGCATTAATGGACTCCTAGGCTTTATACAGGTGCCTTCTTCCAGAGAGAATCACTGATGCTGCAGGCATGAACACTGTGGAGGTTGCCATTGAACAGCAATTTTGATGACTTCTGGCTATCACATGTCTTCCTTGCTGCAAATATTGTAGTCAAGATGGACTTTGCAACAGGGCAGCTTGCCTTTTTGCCACAAGGATGCTTTTGTAACGCACAGACATCGTGTATAAATTCTCATGTTGTCAGTGCATTTCCCAAGCCTTGCGTTGCCATATTGTGTGCAAATCAGTACATGGTAGTGAACATGCTAATGCGCAGCGTTTTCAGCATTGGTCGCAGCTTCCAAATATCTGCAATGTCACATCTTGTTAATCCTCTGTCAGCTTTGTTAGGACAAGATAGCATTGAAGCCTTTTGTACAGCTGCGACCCTTACTGGTGGTGTCTTGACGCTAACTACAGAAGCAGCATGATCAGCCGCCGGGGTGCTTCATGCTTTGGTCGCTGCAAGGTACAAAGCATTCAGAAAGTCTCGCTTCCAGCAACTTCACACACTGCATCATCTGGCTTGCATGCTATCCCATAGGCATAGAATGCTCAAGCTGCTTGTGTTTGTCCCAGGCCAGCCCTCAAGAGCCAAGCAGGGTTCATGCCCTTGCAGTGCTGCCCATGTGCGGCGAATTGCTTCGGCCCAGTCACTGCCTCTGCCATGGTCACAGCCACTTGTCAAAGCGACAGCCATGGAACACAATGCGTCGCCGGCTCAGCACATCAGCTGCCAAGTCAGCTTCTGCTGACAAAGCTGAGGCTGTTCATGCAGAGTTTGCCAAGGCAGGCATATCTGCTGAAGCCACCATTGACATTCTTGATCGATATAAGACGTACCTGAACTGGGACATTGAGACCAAGCTGCGACATGCCTTGCAGTCTTGGCTGCAAGAGCTGGGCGCTGAGCAGCTGTCTCAGCAGCTTCGGAAAGTGCGACGCTTGCTGGCATGCAAGCCACAGGAGTATAGTGACGTGTACTTGTGGCTGTCTTCAAAGGGTATCAACATTGAAAGGGTACAGCAAAATGCACCAACTGTTATGACAAGGGACATCAGAGCAGTACAGACCACCTTTGAGGCTCTTCAGCACGCAACTGCCTTCTCAGATGCACAGATGTGTACGCTTCTCCACAAGCACTTTAGAGCTCTTGCATATGGACCAGAACGTGTTCTCAAGACGCTTCAGGCTGTGAGTGCGTTGTTGGGCATGCCGATGTCTTCAGAAAGCTTCAGACAGGTTATCCTAGGTGCTCATCATAGGCTGTTCCTTCAGAGTCCAGATAGTCTCCATCAACGTGTGACATTTTTCTGCCAGAAATGGGCCACAGGGACCCATGTAGCCGAGACAGCGCTCACAATGGGTGTCTTTGCCACTTCAGAGCCTGTGATGCAAACCAGAGCAGCAAAGCTTCAAGAGCAGCTGGGCTGGGACAGTGAACAGCTCAAGCAGAAGCTCAGTTTTCAACCCAACATCCTGAGCTTAGAGCCTTCCACGGTTGCTCGCAATGTTCAGGCAATGCAAGGTGCAGGCTTTTCTCTGACCCAAGTCTGGGCAATGTGCACCCAGCATCCAGCCCTACTGACTCGTAAATGGACCTCTGACATATCTGTTGAGAAGCTGCAATTCCTCACATGTCTGCTAGGTCTGACCTTGGATGACATAGCTGTTAGACCCAAGCTGCTGACTTACTCGGTCAACAGCTCGCTTGGCCCTCGTGTGTGGTTTTTGTATCAGACCGGTGCCATCAAGACACCCAACACCATCGTGGCATCAGGTCTTACTAGCTACTTGAATTATTCAAAAGCATTGTTTCGTAAACGTTCCAGTGCGCAGTCTGTTTTTCCTGACATGGTGTTTGACACAGCTTTTGTTGATCATTGGAAGCAACGCTGGGAGTTTCTGAGACGTCGTATGAACTTGTCGGTTGAGACTATTGCTGCCCACCAGGCTTTGCTGCTCACATCTCTACCCGAGAGGCTGGCTCCCAGATGGCAGCTCTTGTCAAGACTTGCAAGTGAACAAGCAGCCTTCATGGCAGAGTACCACCTCACAGCCCTGGCCACCCTGTCCGACCAGGACTTTGCTCAAGCAATCCAGGCAAACGGTGAGGTGTAGTGTGGAACAAAGCTAATTGGCTCATATGTGTTGTTGCTTCTGTTTCCGTAAAAGAGATGTGTTTGCGCCCTGGGACCAGGCAATGCTGCCTCATCCCTGTATGCACAGATTGAAAAATGCATATTGTCTGACCTGAGGCTGTGGCACTGATCACATTGCTCCGCTTCAAAATAGCGAAGCCTACAATCTTCAGGGAACGTCTGCGCCATAGCATGCTGTGCAGTATGTTCCAGGCCTACAGCTGCCTTCTGTGTCTTGCTCAAAGTTTGCGTGCACCATATTGACAGACAGTGATGCTGGCATGCACAAGGGCACACCTGAGTATGCAGAAGACAAGATGTGCCAGTCTACGCTGACAGCTGAGTGTGTGTTGCTGTGCAGACATCCAAACTCCTGGATGATGAGATCGAGGCAGGACTGCATGTCATATGGACAAGTAGTCTGCATGCCATGAGCTAGCAAATGGATGCAGTGGCGCACAGGCTTTCCAGATGCATTCTCAAGGATTAGGGCTTTCAAGATGCACTTCTGAACATTGATGACTGGTAGGGCTTCATCTTTAATCCTGAACAAGAACCACTCCAAAAAAGCCTAATCAGAGGTGGCTTAAAGCCATGAAGCATATCAAGCAGCTTTCTGCCATGTAGTCACCTACAGACCCGCTCGAAATATTTGTTTGCCGAGAGGCGTTTGTGAAGTGCGCAAGTATGCAATGTTTATTGCTTTGCATGGTCAGACTCCATCAGCCGCAAGATGAGGTTGCTGCTGCTCTTTAGAAATCATGCTGTCCCTTTTGTAACACTTTTTGTACTTGAAGTTTTGTTTGTCATCCTCCAACTGACAGCTTTGCTGAATGCTAAAACTGGCTTGGCAATGATCATCTCATTGATCTTGCATCCAATCAGTAATGTGCCATGACTTCAACTTTGTCATCAGTTGATCCTACCAGGCATGGCAAGCAGTCTTTTTAATGTAGGGCAGCCCTCTGCAGGGCGGTCACTCCACCCCCATTTCTGGGGGAACCCTCCTGAATGCAACCCCCTCTACTTGTGCAGCAGCAGGTCCATTGTTGGAGGTCCCCTCAGGTCAGATAGTGCCAGTCACAACAGCCATAGTCTTGAAAATTGACAGCTGCATATTGCATGCAGAAGTTTGCATGCTACAGCACACATGTGGGTCCATCAGCAGATTGTCTGATCTGGTCTGTGCTGCTGACTCAGCATCATATGACAAGTACAAATGTCAATTTGTGTTTTGCTCTGTGCATAGCTTGCACTGTTGCGTTGAAAGTCTATCACTTTTACTCAGCCTGCTGCTGTAACAGTTTTCTGTGAGTCAACAAAACTGCAGTGCGAGCATCCTGTCTGCCCGGTACCTCAAGCCCATGGGTACTCGTGCACATTTCTTTGATACTTATGCTTGATGCAGGTGACAGTGGTATTGAGCGGTGAGGCCAGTCTGCAGCTGACTCTTGGGCAGGTTGTCGCCTTGGTAAGGCGTGATCCTGATGGCCAGGTCACCCTCCATTTCTGGCTTTTGCCATGCTGTTGCGGTAAACAGGCCATATACAGACACCTGTTGACCACTGCTGATATGCAAAAAGTCATCGTTCGGAACAAGGCAAGCTGTGTAGTGATGCAGCACCGATGTTGACACAAACTGAATGCTCGAGTTCAACGTCAGATGTGTGCCCTTGAATCAGCATTTCTTCGTATTCTGCATGATTCATCTCATCATGCCTGTTTGTGAGTGTATCATTCAATCTCGACATGCAAGATAACACTGTGCTCAAAGGAGACTTTAGCAACAATTAAGTTGTGTGTTTATGCAGCGTGACTTGCGTGATGGCTGCCGGACAGCGTGCATGCAGCCTGAAGCAAGCTTTGTGTGTGGTCACACTAGGTGCACCTCAACACCAACCAGTCACACTAAGCACTCAAAGCATGCTGTCACAGGCTACACTCATATGCTGACAGGACTAATGCAGTCATGTTGTGCTGTGCGGATGAAGCAACCTTTCACGGATGCCAACACAGGTGTGACCAGGACAGATGCACCTGCCATTCTCATCTACATGTACTGTTGTGTCTTTGACAGAAGGACACCAGCCTGTAATTTCTCATTCAGAATTACTGCTCAAGCAGGTTCTCACAGATTGCATACATATTGCCTACATGCGCTGGCAGGAGTTATGTGGAGTTGCGGTGCTGTGTAGACATAGCAAACTTTGAATGTAGCCACAAACTCAGACATCACTTGACTTCAGCACACGGCTTCAGCTACGTAAGGTAACCGCTTTCTAGGTCATGATGCATTGCAGCTGCAACAGACGTCAGCTGCACCATGGGCACAAGCCCTTATTCTGTTGTTTATTCTTGCATGCACCATCCAGAGCCCTACTGCATTCTCTGTGTATCTGTACATCAACCATTGTGTTGCATCGCTCTGTACAAACACTAGGGTTGTAGCATGGGCTACAGCTGTAGCAGGTGTACAGTGACCGCCATTCTGTCTGCGAGCAGCGCGTCAGTGCAGGTCTGACATTGGCTCAAGTCTCAGTGCAGTCCATTGTGCACTCATTAGCCAGCATTGTATGGACTGTCCCGGGGGACCTTTGCCATGTTGACCTGCAACCAGCTTTCATGTGATGCAGGCTGACTCCTTGCAGGGCAGCTTATTCACCTGATCAGACTAGACTGATGTGCCCTGCCCTCCCCAAAGCAGCGTCCTCCCCTCAGGCGTTTCCTCAGGTTAGGCTAGACTTTGGAATGCCTTCATGTGGCACTGGACATGGTCACAGTAGCTTGTAGCATGTCTAGTCTGCAAGTATTCGTTTTCCTGCGTTTAACAAAGACACCCATGGACGCTGATATCATAGACAACATGCTGTTTTGTCACTGCCCTCTGTAGGGGTGTGCCTGATTGTCACTCAAGCTGGACACCTGTTCATGTGACTGTAATGCTCAATTTGATTGTCACAGTGCCTTGCAGGAGTGAGCAACCTCACCTGGTTTGCGCCAAATAGCATGAATGCTTCTGCAAGTGGTGATGCCGCTTATACCTCTTTCAGGTCTTGCAGCCTTGCCTATTTGAATTGCAGCATGCGTTTCCAGGATGAAAATCATTGCGGCTTGCAACCCCACTGGGCCATGCACATCCTGTAACATGTCACAAAGCTCGACAATTAAATTTCCATGTTGGTGCTACCTTCCTCTCTATCAGGCGCTGCATGCATGCATACATGCGCAGCCCCAGGACCTTGAGCAAATGCTGCTGCCCAAACACTGAGAGCCAGAGTCTGCATGTTACTGTGTGCTTGCCGTCACAGAATGTCTGGGTGGTTAGTCATACCGGATCATTTTCCTGCCCAGGGAGTTAAATTTGCTCTACTTCTCAGCTGCGCGTCCATTGTGTTGCATCTGGAGTGTGGCAAGAAGCATCCTGTCTTCAGGAAGGATCTGTTGTTGTTTTCGAGCCAGCGAACGGTTGGTCCTTTTATTGACATGGTACACCGAATGCCGTTGGTAGCAGGTTGACTCCTTGTAGGCATACCTTGTAGGAATTATTAAACTCGATTGCGCGTAGTGGTTTTCGCAGCGCAGCAGCTGGGCGTTTGTGGTCAGAACCATTAACAAATCACCGAAGCTTCGCGAGCACTACACATCCAGTCAGGAGGAAATCCAGACATATTCAAGGTGCGCAATTTAATCTTGAATTTGAAAATGTGATGACTTCTGGGTACCATATATCTACCCTGCAGTAAACATCGTGCTCAAGACGATCTTTGCAAAAAGGCTGGCACCTTGCCCTTTTGCCAGGAGGACGCTTTTGCAATTCACAGACAATGTGTGTAAATGCTTATGTTGCCAGTGCATTCCCCAAGCAATGCATTGCCATTTTGTGTGCAAATCAGTACATGGTAGTGGACGTGCTAATGACCATATTCAGCATTGGTCGCAGCTTACAAACACATGCAGTGTCACATCTTGTTAACCCTCTGTCAGCTTTGTCAGGACAGTCTTATGGCTGCAGGAAATTGTT
>JAABUO010003955.1_pt1 | contig 17537 bp, 10 predicted proteins | sample 5559291 | NCBI WGS metagenome assembly JAABUO01 (sample SAMN10711878, study PRJNA513372) | rock metagenome | isolation source: Antarctica rocks | place: Antarctica: Victoria Land, Finger Mt sud | reverse complement strand
TTCGCTTCTTTACTTACTTCATTTAATCTTGCATAGTTAAAACAAGCTTTTTAATATTATTAATTTTAATTCGATTTTACTTCTTTTATACTACTTTCTTTAACTTATTTAATCGAGTAATTAATCGAGAATAAGTCTTTATATAAAACTTTATAATTCTTTAAATATTTTTAATAATATTAAAATTAAAACTGCTTAAAGAATTAATAATATAAATGATGTTTTATCGTTTTTTAACTTCTGAAGCGAAATTATGAAATCTGATCTTAGTTAAATCGTGTATATTATTTTTATCTTCGTAAAGAATAAAACTAACGTTTATAAAGAATTTAAATTTAGTAAAGTAAAGTTTTATTACTGCATTAATAATTTGTTTCGCATAGTCTTTCTGTGTAAATTTATCTCTTTTTTTATAATCGTTTAAAAATATTAGTAAAGATTTTTAATATTATTTAACAAAGTCTTAGCAGAAAAACGACGCATGATTACTTTAAACTAATTTAAGCTATAATCAGAATTATAACGATTATTTACTATACGTATTATTATTTTTATGATTTACATATCAGTAGTAAAAGTAATCTCGTTACTAAAATTTTAATTATGTTAATAATTAATAAACTGCTTGTTTTAATAATTTATATTTATTTAAAATACGCGCTTTATAACTTTAATTATATTAATAAAAGAATAATAATAAAACTTATATTTATAAAATTTCACTTCGTTTATAACGTGTTTAATAATTCTAATTAAGACGTGTAAATTGTATACGACTTCGAAATCTTTTTATGTAAAGATTCGTGTAATGTAATTTTTACAAATCTTTTATATTAATCTTTAAACGTTATTTAAATTTAATGTTTTATTTCTTTCTTTAAAATTAATTTAACGTCGTACGAGCTTTAAAAGAATGTCTTAAACGACTTAACGATTAATATTTAAAGCTTTAGTTATTTAATGCTTCGACTAATTAAAATCGTAATAATGAATGTAAACTTTAACTTTAATTAAAGTATGTTACTTCGTTTTAACTATATGTATAATTAACGACGACATAATTCTTTATTAAGTGTTAATTTAATAAATTTAATAATATAATTAAAGAAATTAGTAAATGTATAAAATTTCTCGTTAAATTTAAAAAAGAAAGACGAGAAATCTGTTATCTGCTTCGTACTCGCCTTGTTAATTTATTTTAATCTTTAAATTAAAGCATTTTTTTATTTAAGCTAGTTTTATAACATTATCGATTTAATCATTCTCGCTAACGATAATTTCTTCTTTTTTTAAAGCTTTTTTTTATAATTGTTACATCTGTTTAATCTTAAATATAATTCATAATGATAGTTTTCTTTCGTTTATTAAAACGTACTTAATTAATAAAACTCACTCGCGATTATCGAGTTAAGTCATGTAAATCTTTTTTTCGTGCTTTAAGATCATGATCTTTAACTTTACAATGACTTTTATTAAAAAGCTTTTTTTATTCATATTGTAAATATCTTCTTTTAATATTTTAAACACTGCTTTTAAACGTAATTAAAGCTTAAATTAATTCATAATAATAACGAAATCTTCGACGATCGCATAATCTTTATTCAACGATGAAATGTAAACTGTTTTTATGAACGAATATTATTTTATAAATTTCTGAGATCAATTAATTTCGATAGGTCTATTGTCACCCTTCTTACGAAGAAGTTCTTCAGTCATAAAGCGAGTTTGGGCCACAAGTGATAATCATCTTCATGATTAAAGGCGTAGAATTCAGTTAAGCATTGCTGTCTTCTCTTTAGAGGTAAGTTACTGCTGATGTTAACGAGATATAATAGCAGGCTTTGTTTCCTTCTTAATCCGATTCATCAGTGTGCTTTTAGCAACCTCATGCTGCTTTGCTGCTTTAGTAATAGAGAGAATTTTATTTGCTTCTTTGGCCTGCATCTAATCGACGTAGGCCTGCTTCATCCTTACGTCGTAGGGTAGCTCCTTGTCGTCAGAGATATCATATTCGTTTAAAAAGTAGTCTGTTAATAAAAAAGATGCTGAAGGAATGATATGAGCCATATTGCTAGTTAATTGTAGGTCGATTAATTAATTGTTGAACGTAAAGATGACTGTTGCCGAAATTTTGCTTGTCAGCCCTATTGTAAGGCTGGACGGGACGGGGTATGGACGGTCACTAGGTGAACCCTTCTATACCTATATTATGACACACCAAATATAAAGTATTAGCAATAGGTGGATCGGCGACGGAATAAATAACATCCGGTATTGGTTTCTCCAGGCGATGATTATCTCTTCTTCTAATGTATTTATGCGTTTTCCAAGATGACTAGATCATTAAGACAGAAGAGACCGCGGTCTCATGACGACTCAGATGCGTCAAATGCTTCAGAGGCCGCGAATTTCAATGCAACGGTTCTACGCAAGATACGAAGAGCGTTTGAGGAAGATCCCGAGATTGACATCTCCACAGTTCTACCGAGTAATTATTCCTCGCGTCTAGCCAGTAGGAAGATTACGGAAGGTAAATATCGCATTGCCATCTTAATATCGGTAACTAACTAATTGACTATAGAGCAAGAAGTGGCCGCTCCTACATCGCACGAAACAATGAGTCAGTGCGACTTACCGATAGCTCTTCCATCACATCCTGCAAAGGTTATCCACCCATTGTCAGACGTTACTAAAGTTATTCTCGGTCTTCCCGGAGACACGTCAGCGGTACTGGGCTCCGGGGTGACTGCGGCTTTAGCTAGAGTACTGAAAAATAGCGAAGTGATATGGCGTGCAGAATCGTCATCGGATCGCTACGTTGTGAAATGTGACGCTAGAATGATTGTGAAGTGTGTTGACACAAATCAAGACTTTACGGAGTACACAAGCATGCAATTTCTAGAGACGCACGAACCTCAGATACCAGCTCCAAGGCCACATGGACTGATCGTGTCTGGTAAATTGGCGTACATTCTCATGTCGTTCGTTCCAGGTTCAACCCTTGCAGAAATATGGCACACTCTTGATGGACCTAAGAAGATACTGCTCAGAGACGAGATCAACGACATTTTTTTACAAATCAGGAAGGTCGAATGGTCAGAGGGAACTCCCCTTGGCGGGGTAGGAGGTGAGGGATGTAAAGATGTTCGAAGGAATACCAAAAGAAGTAGCAGTCCAATGTATACTGCTAAAGAATTCTGGGAATTCCAGTATTCAAGAACCTCCTGCCGAAGTAAAATCTACATTCAATTCTTACGCGATCTTACTCGGCCTCTTCAGTCCAGCAAGTGCGTTTTTACTCATGGGGATGTTCATCCGAAGAATATAATGATTGAACAAAACGACAACGGCGAATATCATATCAGTGGCCTCGTTGACTGGGAGAGAAGCGGATTCTACCCTGAAGATTTCGAATGCACAAAGATAACAAACTGTCTCGCCACTGACGAAACCAATGATTGGTACCTTTACCTGCCTCCATGTATTTCTCCCGCCACATATACCTCGAGGTGGTTATCAGATAGCAAATGGGACATTTTTGTTGCCTAGTGTGAAGGGTCCTATTCAGCCCCATAGTAGCTATCCACTGCCGATTCCTTCCCTTTTTTGTAATCCTTATCCTTTTCGTCAATAATGCATTCATCGTAGAGCCCGTCGATAGCCTCTATAACGTAGTCTTGACAATTCCAGTGAGCTGTTTCGTTGTCGATTTTCACTTTTGTCATGTAGGTCTTCAGCTCCTCCACATCCTGATCGCGAATTGTTGCAACCAAAATATTCTTTCTGTGTTGGGAAGTGGCCTGAGGCTTGCTTTTCACAACATTTCTCTTGAAGTCAGGATGTGATCCGGTTACTTCAAAAATGGAATGCTCTGAACCATCCTCCAGGTATAATGCCCAGTGCTTGTAGTTTCCTTCCGTCGGTTGCGATATAAAGCTTTGGCATAGCGATGCGTGATAGAGAGTCGATGTAATAGTTGAATATCTATGGTAAGGACAGATAAGAACCTAGGTCATAACTCATATGCCTTCAGGACAAGATGCCTTGTGGAAAGAACTCACACAATATTTTGCTCAGTCATATATATAATTCTAGGTCGGCGAAGTAAACGACTGATAAACGCTTGCGGGTAACGTCTGTCCCTGCGTAGCGAGACGCACTCTGTCACGAGACATATCTATAGTCTTGGAATCATAATTTTTTTCTTGGCAAGTCTACAAAGTTGTTATTAATATACCACTTTCTTTAACTATTTCTCTCTAAGGAGACCACTTAGCAATGAAAGAAAAGACTGTAGTTGATTATGCTATTAATCGTTTCAATCACGCCACCGATTACCGCTTCGGCTGTTCCCCCCTGTTTAATCGCGACTATTAAAGTATTTTCAAAATTCGAAGCACTTAGGGAAAGGTTCTATAAATCTAAATTTTAAAGACACTCAGAGATGAAAAGAATGTAGTTCAGAAGTTTCGCCGATGCGAGAAGAGGGGCCACATGTTGCGGTGCTTAGTAATGTGAATTAGCCTACTGAAAATTAAAATTAGCGAGCTTTTATACTAAGCGCATCTGTCGTTTATTAAGCTTCTTATCTTTCATTAATAACGTAAGCGCTTAATGATTAATGAACATTTTAATAAAAATGTTAGTTAGCTTCAGCTCAGATCGTTAATGCTTAAATGCTCGAATGATAATTAATAGTTCTTTATTATATATCTCGTAGTTACATTTAATAAAAGACATGTTCTTGTTATAAAAGATAATTAAATGTAATATTTCTTCGTCGTTATATTAAGATAAAATCTCATCGTTAACGTAATTAAATAAGTTAATTTTAAAAATAATCTCGCGAATTTAATTAAAGTAACGAAGTATAAAAGTCTTAGTTATACGTTTCTTTATGTGATTAAATACAGTTTAACACGCCTCATTTTATTTAAATATAATTTTCTTTTAAGTAAATCGAATTATTAAGCGAATAATCTTCGAAAAATTCTTAATAAAGCGTTAATAGAAATTATAAAAATTAATAAAGAACTGTATTTAAGTAAGATTATTAAGAATAAATTAATTTACGATTATTTAAATCTTTCGAGAATTCATTTTTAGTTTCTCGATTAACATTAAAAGTTTTAAAAAGATAATCTTTTAAACATGAAACTTGCATTTATTTATGTTCATTTATAAATTAATCTCTCGTAATTAATGTAAGATTAATCGTACATAACGCTTATGTTTTTTTAAGATTTTACTGTAAATAATAATATCATTAAGATAAATTTAATAAAACTAATATAAATATTTAAATAATACATTATTTATGTAATGTTAATAAAAAGTAAACTCGTTAATTAAATTAAAAAACATTACGTAATATTTATATAAGTTAAAGAAGATAATAAATGTAGTTAAATTCTCGTTATTTAAATGCATGCGAAGTTTATTAAACGTAGCGATAATGTTTAATCGAGTTAAATACTTGCTTTCTTGTATACGAACGAAAGTCTTGTTTATTAATGATAAAGAATAGCGATTTCGTTTAATTAAAGCATTAAGCTTTTTATAATTTATATAAAAACGTAAACTTTCGTCTTTTTTTTTAACGAACAAGATAAGAAAGACGTATGAAGCGAAGCTTAATAAAATGAATTCTTTGTTTAAATATTTAATCAGATACTTCTTTATCTTTTAAAGCTTGTAATTAAATAATTAATATAATTTACTTTAAGAAAACGTTTTCTTATTAATTAGCTTAATTTTATAATCGTAAAAACGATAAAATAATAGCTAATCTGTTATTATTTAATTAAACACGTTTAAATAATCGTAATATTCAGAGAAAAGCTTAATCTTAACTTGCTCGAAAGCTTTAACGTAAAAAAGCTCATGTAAATTTACTTCTTCAGATTTATTCTTAATTATAATTATTAGTCGATTAATTTTCGAGATAATAATCGCAAAGATTTTAATGTTTAATCGCTTAATTAACATTTTATATGTCGCTACTTTTATTATTTTAATATTAATAGTCTTTTAAATTTTAATAAATTAAAAAGATGAAAGTTAATTAAGATTAATTTAAGTACTTTGCTTTAATGCAAAAACAGATTTAATGAACTGATTCATTAATTTCGAATTCGTTAAACTTAACGTTAATTTAAAATTTTTAACGCTAGTTAAAGATGTCTTAAGCGATTTTAATCGTTTAATTAAATTAACTAATTTCTCTTTTAATTAATTAAAGAAGAATAATTTTTAATTAATTTAAAAAGTAGTAAAAGTAATAATTCTCTTCAGTATATAAGTAAAAGTTAAGCTCTGCGATTTCGTAATTAATTTAGCACTTAATAATAAAATAATTAATTTTTAACTAAAAGTAATATCTGAAAATTAAAGAAAGTTAATTCGCATATTTATAACTAGATTAATTTTATTCATTTACGTTTTTTCGAGAATCATTTAATGTTAACTTAATCGAGTAATTAACATAAAAGCTGTTTTAATCGTATAATCTTAAATTATTAAATTTAAATAAATAACATAAATAATGAGTTTTTTTACATAATGATCGTTAAATTCTCGTATAAACTTTGCTTTAATTAAAGTTAAAAACTCGATTTATAACTAATCATAAACACTTTGCGTGATTACTTCATTAATGAACTAATAATTAAAACTTTAATGTTAAACTGATCGCGACGGGTTAATACATCGAGCTCGAGTCGAGTTTTTAACTCGCTAAGACTCGATTCGAGTCACGATTTTAAAATCGAGTATTCGAGTCGAGTCATGATGTTAATATCGAGTATTCGAGCCGAATTTTAATGTTAATATCGAGTATTTAAGCCGAGTTATAATGTTAATATCGAGTATTAACTCGAATTCTCGATTCGGCCCGCTAAGATTATATAATATTAAAGTCATTTAGTTATCTTTATTAAAACTAGTATTAAATGCAGAGTTTTTATCGTATCTTCGTACGTTATAAATCGTATTTCTTAATACACACTTTAATAATTACATACTAAATACATAATATACACGCTATATGCTAGCGACATCGTTTATCATTGCTGCTATTCATATATGACTAAATTCTCGTCGTATATTTAACAGTTACATGATAATGTAAAAGAATAATGTAAAAGAGTAATACAATTAATTAATTAAATTATTAAAGATCTTAATAATTTATATATTTTATTAAAATTAAACATTTTTTAATATATATTATTAATAATGTAATAGAATAATATGAATAACGAAAAGATAATATAAAAAAATAAAGAAACAGTTTTAATTATTGCTATAAGTCTTTTAATAATAATGACGCAATAGATTTTTTTTAGTAAATTTAACATTTAACGTCATTTTTAATTACTTAGCGAGTCGAGCGAATCGAGTTAAGAACTTAAATCATAACTCGACTTAAGATTAATATCGAGTCGAGTTACAATGTTAAAATTAAGTATTCGAGCTGAGTTATGATGTTAATATTAAGTATTCGAGTCGAATTCTGATGTTAATATTAAGTATTCGAGTCGAATTAAAATGTTAATATCGAAACTCGACTCGACGATTAGTTTATTTAATGTTAATTAATGACTTTAATGAGTAATTAATTTCATTATTAAAAAGTATACATTTAATAATTAAAGATTCAGAAGTAAAAGAATCGTTTAATATGCTCGTCGTTAAAGAAATTAACATTTCTTTCATCGCGTCTATAATGAAAGTTACTAGTTTTTTATCTCATTCTTCTCGTTAAACATTTCTTCATTCTCTTTATCTTCTGAAATGACGATTTTATATAAGCGAAGAATGAAAGTACGAGAAGTAAAAGTGTTTGTCTTATTCTAAAAGTAATTCTTAAACAAGTAACTCGAAGCCTTACAGATGTAGCAAATGATGAGTAATTTAACGAGCTCAGAGATAGAAAAGATAATTAACTTAACATAACTAGTAATTAAGACTAATGCTAATGTTAATGTTAATGTTAACGAAGAAATAAAACGTTTTTTCGAAGCTGTTATTAATTTGTTTATTCGTTACTCGTCACGTAGCTAATAATTAACTCGTTAATTATTATTCATTCTTTAAAGAAAAGTCTTAAGTTTATTAAGCAACTTAAACTTTATAAGATTAATAAACAAAGCATTTTATAAACAGTTGTTAGTTTTATTTTAAAGATCGTTTATTAATATGCGATCATCGTAATTAAAAAAGCTAAATAGCTTTATAAATTCGAAGTAAAAAGCGCTAAACGACTTACTAAGCTGCTTTAATGCATTATATTCGCGATAACACTTTTAATTTTTATTTTAATTATTATATATCTCGTTTAAATGTTTTAATAACTCGATTAATGATTAATAAAATGAAGAAGCATTAATGCAACGCTTTGTATAAATTTACTCGTTAACATCGTCTTTTAATTTAATAATTATATAAATAATATAAAGCTTTTTAATAAAATAATAATTCGCGTTAACGTCGAGCTTGTTAAATATCTTAATGATTTAGCTTTTTCAGATAAAATTACTTATTTTAATGAAGATAAATGAATTCGAAAATTTAACTAATTTGTAATGATCATTATTAAATAAAGTAAATGACTTTCGTAAGCTTTAAAAGCGTTCTTTTTAATTAATTAAATACTTAGCTAACTAAGTCTTTTAACGAGACATGAGTTAATTAGCTTAACGTTATTTCGCTTTAAAATTCAATCGCTTACTTTGTAGCTAATTAAATTTTTCTTCTAGCTTATCGTTCTTTTTAAAAGCGATCTTTAATTATTTCGCTCTTTCTTTATAATCATCTTGTACGAGAATTTAATACTCGTTAAGCTGTAAAGTTAAATCTCGCTAACGTTAAAGCTCGTTCAGCATATTAATAATCTCGTCGAGTTAATTATTAACTTAATGAAATAATTATTCTTTAATGTTTATATTTTATAATGTTATAGCTTCTTCAGCTTCGATTAAAACATTAATAAATAAACGTGAAACTCTTTTATTAATGATACTTTTAAGCAGACGAGCTGTTCGAGACTTAACTGACTTAATGTCGCGTATCATTATGAAAAAGATGAGTAAATAAATTTATTAAAATAAAGATAAATAAGAATTAATATTAATTTAAATAATTTAATGAAAATAATTTAAAGAAGCTCTTGTAAATTTTCTTAATAATAATTAATTATAATATTTAAAGAATCTCTTACGAATAAAATGATAAAAATGAGAGTAGAATTAAAGAATTTCTTGCGGTTTAAAATGATGATGCAAATTTAAAGAATTTCTTGCAGATTTTCTGAATAAACGAAGTAAATTATTTCGTATCGTTTACACGTTAATAGTAAAGTAGTTAATGAGCATTTATTTAATGTTAAAGATTAATATAAAGCGAGTCATATAAGTATTATTTAACTAATAAATAAATGTTAAGAAAGAAAAGTATGTACAGAAAAGAACTAAGTTCTTATATATGTCTTTAATCTTAACGCTAGGCTTAAAGAAAACGTGTTGTAACATAAGTAAAATGTTAAAGAAGAAATAAAAGAAGCGAAGTCATCGTGTTAAAGCTGTGTTAAAGAATGTTAAAATATGTTAAGACTTTTGCTCGTGATAAGCTCGATCTAGTTTTAGTTAATTTTAACACACTTCTTAACTAGCTTTATTAAATTTAAATGAAGCGAAGGCTAAAATCGTAACAATTTTAACGTGTTACGTTTTCGCGTTTTAGTCGAAGACTTTTTCGTACTAACTATATGTTATTAGCGTCTTACGAAAACTTAATCTTATTTTACGTATTAAACTCTTATCTTTAAATTTAATAATCTTTACGTTAAAGACTTCATTTCGCAAATCTTTTCGTCTTAACTTATTTATTTACATGCTTTTATTTTATTACTCTTAAGTAATTTATTAAAACATTTCTTTTTTATTATATAAATCTTAACTTTTTCTTTTTAATACGTTATTATAAGATTTAAAAATCTTTAAAATTAAATACATTAACTAAGAAATTTATTACTTATTACATTACTCTTATTATTATTAATGCTTTATTTAAAGATTAAAATTCTTTTTAAAAAGTAAAATTAATCGCACAGTTAACGACGTTAAAACAGAAAAAGGAAATGAAATAACGCTTAATAATAAAGATTATAAGCTGCGAGAATGTAATATTTAAACTTACTTATAATATTAATGTGTTTCGAAGACGTCATTACTAAAAAGTCGTTTAATTTAGTCTATTAAGAAACATTTTGTTTAAGAATTCGCATGACTTTAAGTCGCACGTTATTATTTCAATTTTTAATTTTTTTTTAATATAAGTTAAACTTAGTTCTTAAACTAGTAATAACTTTTATCTTATCGTTACTTAAGCTATCGTTTTACTTAATTATACTTATATTTAAATAACTGAATTGTAAAAATCTTGTTAAAGAACATTTAAGATGTTTTATTATCTTTTAAATATTAAACTTTTAAACGAAACATTAAGCTAATTAATAATAATTAAGCGATTATTAATAAATTTTATGCGCAGTTTAATAAGCTTGTTAAATAATAAATAAACTCGTTAAATAATTTAATTATCTTTTTAATTTATAAAAGCATATTTATCTCGTTAGTTAATTATTATCGTTTAATAACTTAAATTACGTCTTTTATATATAACGTTATATATACATTTATAATAATTTTAACTTAATATACTTAAAGTTTTATAATGCTTTATTTAGTACGTAATATTTTAAAAATAATTTTATTTAATAAATGTTTAACAGTATTTTAACATGTTTATTATTTTTTTTATCTTTTACTTAATTTATATATATTATATAATTTACGTAAAACGTTTATTAAATGTAAATAACGAATGCTGCATGACATATATAATATTAATGTTCGTTTTTATTCACGTCGTAATTACGAGTAATATTATTTATTTTATTACTTATTTTATTATTTACTTTTATCGCTGTTATAATTATTATTACTCGTCGTAAGATTAATTTCTCTGTAAAGACTTACGTTAATACTGTCGTCGTTAAAAAACGTAACTTTATAAACTTTCATCTTCGCTTTCGTCTTCGTTCTCGCTCTTGTTCTCGTCTTCGTTCTCGTTCTCGTCTTCGTTCTCGTTCTCGTTCTCGTTCTCGTTTTCGTTCTCGCTTTCGTTTTCGTTCTCGCTTTCGCTTATTAAAGTCTTTAAATAACACGCTTTAACGAGCTTCGAGCTTACGACGATAACGTTATTTAGTAAAGAAATAATTATTTTAAAAAGTTTTAATTATTTAATTTATTCTGTATTACTTTAACATATTATGTCTTTCGCATATAATTTATTATAATTGTATACGAATTCTCGTCATAAAGAATAACGTTCTTAATTAAGTTTTTTATTAAATATTATAATTTAGTTTTTTACTTTACGTTAATCGCTGTAAGAAATTTAAAGTATTTTAAGTTATAATTAAAATAAAAACTCTTATTAACGTTATTATTATATAATGTATATTAATCGTCTTTAAAAGATACGATAAAATCTTTCGCGTTTATTAATATATCTTTAATTTCTTTTATCATAAAGTTTATTAAAGCTTAAACATTAATTAAGTAATATTTATAGAAAACTAATATTCGTACATCTTTCTAGTCTACATGTACACTTCTCTTAGCCTACATGTACACTCTTCTCATCATCATCTCGAGAACCTAATATTTTCATTACGCATCACTTAATTACACATTAAATTTAATAAATAATTCGAGAATTTACATATAATTCTGAGTAATTTTTTCATCATCTTCTTCACGGTTCTAAATTCTGTTCATTTATTCTAGTAAACTTATACATCAGACTCGTCTTTCTTTTAACATTTATTAACGTCATGATTAATCTCATGTCTTTCGTTAATGCTGTCTTCGTTAATCTTATGTCTTTAACTTCATTTTTCATTTCGAGAAAGATTTATGACGATGCGAAACTTCTGATTTAAGAAATTAATAAACACGCTGAGTCAGAAAGCTATACTGTCGTTACTGCACGTTTTAAGAAGTTTAAGAAAGATGTTAATCGACTCGTGTATTTACGATGCGATCGTGAAGAAAAAGCAAGCTTAAATTTAGCGAGTTTTAAAAGACGTCTTCACAGTAACATACGACTCATCGAGTGTTCTTTTAACGTCGTTAATAAACGTAACAAGAAGAATAACTAATATCTTAAAGTCATACGAAACGAAAATTACAATCATACTTTTACACTCGCTTCAGCTTATTCAGTTCTGCGAAGATTAATCATGACAGAGAAGATTCGAGAATTAATAATCTTTCTTATTAAAGCTGAAGTTAAGTTAACGCAGATTCTTACTCATCTTCGACTTAATGTTAATTAAGAAAATTCTCTGTTCATGCGTTATGACATTTATAATGCAAAGAATTAACTGAGAAAACAAGCTCTCGAAGTTTTAACTTCTGTTTAAACTTTTCTTTAAAATTTAAAACGCGAAGACTGATTCTGATAATACGAAAAGAACGAGCTCGATAAGATCATTAAACTTTTCTTTAATTAAGCAAGTTATTAAAATATGCTGAAACGTAACAGCGAGATACTTATCATGAACTGCATTTACAAGATTAATCATTATAAAATGTTATTACTGATCATTATTAAGATCATCGCTCTGAACATTTCTTTCTTCGTTAACTTTTGTTTCATGACAGCGAAAAAAACATCTGATTATGTATAAATTCTGAAACAACTAAAGCTTTTATATATTAAGCTTCGCTTATTTCATTTAACAGTGATTTTAATTAACTGCGAACGAGATCTAATTAACGCTCTTTAAAGTGTTTTTTTCGAAAGTTTACATTTGCTATATGTTTAACATATTAATAAGAACGTTTTAATTAACTGCAGAAAGCATTTTAATATTAAAGAAAGCTAATAAGTCTTTTACAAGACATAACATCTGATTATATATGCGAAGATTAAAGCGAAGTACGAAGATCAGTAAATCGATCTTTAGCAGATTTACGAAATGACTCATGAGTAAATAACTTTTTATTTAAAGCTTAATTTATTACTGAATTACAAGAAAAAGTTTGTTAAATGCTGAATCGATCGCAAATTACACTTTAATAATTACGTTACTTCTCGTAACGAAGAAAGTAATGCGACTCTGAAACGTAAGCTTAAATTCTTTATTAACGATCTGAAAAGCGTCGTAAATAATCTAAAGCTCATGCTTATAAATTAATGTCATGATTACATTAAAGTCATTTAAATAACGCAGATTAAATTACTCTTTCGTTTACGAGCTTTAATACTACGCGATCTCATTACTTATATGACTTCGTATGTTTTACACAGAATTATGAAATAATATGATTTAATTAAAATCATTAAGAAATCTTTATCACGATGCATTAACGTGTTTATTAAAATCATGAATTTATCGTACGCTTATAAAATTCAGAAACGCATATACGATATAATAAAAGATGAGATTTTACGAATAAAAAATATACATTCGCATTAACGCTTCATGAGCTCAGCAGAAAACTCGTTAAACGAGTCTTTCGAAGAATTTACATCTGAATTTATTTCTGAAAAGACTTCTTCTGCATTAATCGACGTTAAAATGAATTACGATGATTTTACTTTCTTAATGTTATCTTTATTAAATCTCGCTTTATTAAACTTATTGCTACGAGTTTAAAACTTCGCTATTATTCGATTAAAGAATAAATTCGTTAAAGTTAAAGAGCGACGAGACGTTAAACGTTAACAAGAATTCGAGAGTTTTACACAAAGAGAGTTCTCGCAGTATAAACATGTATTAATGAAGACAGAACAACAAGAGCTATAATAAAAAATGAAGCAGAAGCGAGATCGAGATCGAGATCGAGATTGAGAACAGCGAGAGCAGCGAGAGCAGCGAGATAAAGAACAGCGAGATGAAGAGCAGCGAGATGAACGTGCTGTTACATCTTCTTTCATTTAAACGAATGCAGGCCTGTTTGCAGCGTTTCATATGTAGCTAGAAGATACTGAAACAGCGATATTAAAGCTCTTTAAACTGTGTAAAATTACTGTAAGAAAGATCATGAAGAATTATATGTAAACTCTCGAATTATTTATTAAATTTAGTATGTAATTAAGTAATGCGCAATGAAAATATCAGGTTCTCGAGGTAATGATAAGGGAGGTATACATGTAGGCTAAGAGAAATGTACATGTAAACTAAAGAGATGTACGAATATTAATTCTCTATTTATATTATTAAAGAAGAAATTCTTATCTTATTCTCGCGACGCGAAGTTCTTAAAATAAGACTAAGTAAAGAACTCGACGATAATAATTAAGAGAAATATTTAAAGTTTAATTTTACTTCTTGTAATGTAAACGCTACGAGATTAAGTACTTTCGTGTCGTTTATAAACTTCTTTAAATTATTTACTTTATAATGATAAAATTTTATATAAGATTTCATCGCGTTAATGTTTAATAAATCTTTAATACTTACTTGTTAACGAGCTTAATTTTAAAAATATATAAGAATAATAATTTATCTTTCTTAATTTAATTACTTAAATTAAAAAATATTAAAAATTCTTTCGTATACTTTTAATATATATTAGTTTAACTTTTATAATTAACGATTATTAAACTAAACGTATTAATTACAGAAAGTTCGTTAAATTATAATTAATTTAATCTTTTTTTAATTTTATATTCTTAAATTAAATGTTATATAATAATCGCGATGAAGATTATTATCTTTATACGTAATGAATTAAAATACGTCTTAATTAAATAATAACGATTTAAATTACTTTAAGTAATAAAGTAATAAAGTTTAAGCGAGAAATATATAATCTCTGTACAAAATCGCTGTTTATTAAGCTAATAAATAATTAATTTTCATTTCGTAAATAAAAACGACGTACTTTAAATAAATTCGAAGCGATAAAGCTATCTTTATACAAAAGCTTAATTACGTAATCTCGTATGTTTAACATCTTAACGAAATTATAATAATTATTAATTTATTTTTTAATCTTTAAGATTATTTAATAACGTAATTTTATAATATAATCATATATTTACTTTATAATTAGCTTTTAATTTATGTTTAAAGACTTAAGTTTAGTTAAAGTAATAATATTTTTCGTTTCTTAAAGTTACATAAAGCGTAATAAATCTTCGTTATGTCTTATTTTAATATTACTTTAAGTACTTAACGCTGTTTTTTTATATTTCTTTTATAAGATTAATAAATATAATTCTTTAATTTTAAGTTATAAAGAAATAATTTTTATAATATTATCTTTTTCTGATTCTTTAAAAACGTATAACTTTAAGAACATCGCGATTCTTAATATAAGTATACATAAAGTGAAAATTAACTAATGATTATTTAATAATATATACTGTCGCGAGTTTTCGCGCAAAATAATGCTTTATAACAATTAAGACTCGTTATGTATAAGTATATTTTCTTTTTTGTTATCATTTTAACGAGAAAAGTTACGATAATTTTAATTAATCTTATATTATAAATTATCGTCTGTGTCGCGCTTGCGTTACGAGTATGTTAAAATCGACTAGAGCTAGATCGAGCTCATTACGAGCAAAAGCTTTAACATACTTTAACATTTTCTAACATAGCTTTAACTTAAACTAATTAACACTTCTAAGTATTACATCTTCTCTGAGTCATAACATCTTTCTTTTAAATCTAGCACGAACTTTGAGTTTCTAGACATAAATATCGCTTCAGAAACTTTCTTTCTTCTGTATTCTTAAACTTCTAGTCATAACTATCTTTATAGATTAAACATTTTATTTAGCTTATTTATTAGTAATTAAATTCTAGACACGATCTTAACATTAGTTTAAGAATTCGTTAATTATACAATATTAGTTCTTTTTTTCATATAAGATACTCGTTTAACACGAATCGAGTTTAAAGAAATTTATTTATTTAATAATTAACGAAATCGAAAGATAAAACAACATTCGAGAATTAATAAAATTAACAGAATTAAGCTTAAAGAGCTTAAATTACTATTAAATTGCTAGAGAATTTAACGCTCATTCAGTACGCATCGTTTATTCGATTAATAAAATTAACGATAAAGAATCTTCGTTAAATTATTAAAGAATTATAAAAAACTTTCTTAATAAAATTAAAATTACTTCGAAATCGTTTCTATTTTAACAATACTACTGAGCATCGTTCTTCGCTTAGTAAATTTATTTTAAATTTCGATAAATTATTTACGAAAATTTCTAGCCGATCGTCGTTTCTTGATCGTTTTTATTAACATGACATAATTTAACGAGTTTAATTAACTCGAAAACTTTAAGATCATTAATGATTTCTTTCGAAGTTCATTAATAGTAAACTTCGTCATTTATTTTTAACTTTCTGTTAAAGTTTTTAAATATCTGCGATTCGATGCAGTTCGAGAACGACGCACATTTATATCTGCTTCTACAGCTTTTAATGAACTCGACGACGTCGACTCGCTTTAAGACATTAAAAACACTTATTAGCTAAAGAAATGAATCGAAGAACATTTAAATTAAATCATGAAAATTCTTAACGAGCTACGAGTTTAACGCGACTTAAGTGTTAAAGTCTGTAATCATTTTAACAAACTCTTTCGTTACTTTAATAAGATTATAAAGTAATTAAATGAAGCGAAGACTCAGTTAAAACAATAATTATATCAGTTTAAAGCAGTCATCTCATTAATTTTTACTTATTTCGATTTAATTAATCGCTCTTAAAAGCTTTCGAATTCATCTTAGTTAACAGATAACGTTAAATCTTTTTAAAACGATTAACATGAAAAGATTTAGAATAAGTTAAAAATAAACGCGAATTACTATGAGAATGATTAAGCTCGACTAGCTTATGTTTACTTCAGAATTATTAAAAAGATATTAAAAATAATTTTAACTCGAAGATAACGAGATTTAATGAATCTTTATGTAATAATTAATGAACTTCTCGCTCAGTTATATAACGATTTAAACAAAGAGATTAACTTTTAAAGAAAATATAATAATCTCACTTAAGAAGTTAAGAAGTTTAGCGAGTTTTATTTCATATTTCAGCGCCTGTCTTTTTACTTAAAATATTAAGAAAAGTAACTAATAATTAATTTAAAGAACAAGATAATTTCTCGCCTTCGAGCAGCTTTAAGTAATTAAGTTATATAACTCAGCTCTTTAAGCGAAATTCGAAATTATTTAATACGTTAAAATAATGATCATCGAGCTATACGAGAAATTAAGAAAAAGAAATTCATTAAATTAAAGTCGACTAAACAAGTCATCTTTGCTGAAAACGTTCTTAAATCTCTTTATTAGAAAAAACCTGATATATTCATGAATCAGTTAAAACAGCGCGACGCGATTTTAACTAGCGCAAAAGAAATCGACATACTAGATGAAAACTGCTTCGTTTGTCACAAACCCGATCATATCTTTAAGAAATGTTCTCATTAAGTTAC
>JAABUO010003953.1_pt1 | contig 17538 bp, 26 predicted proteins | sample 5559291 | NCBI WGS metagenome assembly JAABUO01 (sample SAMN10711878, study PRJNA513372) | rock metagenome | isolation source: Antarctica rocks | place: Antarctica: Victoria Land, Finger Mt sud | reverse complement strand
AACTTCTACCAGAGTATTGTCTGTGAGTCTGAGGACTCGAGTTGCGTGTTTGCTTTCTGTCGCACTTAATTGCAGGCTACTGCCAACAACGTCTGGCAGGGGAGTCTCGCAATAAAAGCGGGGCAACCTGCGGGAGGCTTGTGCCTGCGCAAGCCCGCGTGGACGTCTTTGACAACACGGAGCAGGCAGTCGCGTGAACAGACACCAGAAACGGCTTGCCTGCGATGACTCGACAGATCTCTGTATAGAGCTCTCCCTAGAAGCTTGCACGCAACGCCTAGTCGGAAGACACCTGATTTGCCGCACAGAACGCAAGCTTCGAACGTGATCAAATTTGCAGCTTGATATCTTTGGTATCGTGGGCATGCAGTCGAACGCTGGCTACTCCCCTGACGAACAGCTTCTTCGTCCTCCCAGCACACCACGGCTCGGCAGCGCGAGGTTGGCCTCCTGCTGTGGTGGTTTCTGCTCCGGAACCACTGAGGCTTAGCAACTTCGCTGTCACTGAGCCCTTCAGTGTTGCCAACCCTATGAGTTCCTTTGCCGGAATTTGAGATATTCCAATCTCAGTACCGTACATCTTCGGACAGGTTCAAGCAATAGCAGGGCCCTATCAGAGTAGTTGCACAGAGCGTCCGCCTCTGATATGTCTGGGCTTAGCTAAGAGGTCTATTCCAGTGGGTGAGACGCTTAGGTCGTACTCATCTGATGTCCTTGAATTAGCTTGGAGGTTACTTCTGGTTGCATATCTGCTCATGTAGTGCGTTTCTGGTGTGGCTGAATGTGAATATACAGAATTGGCTAGCCCTTGCTCCAGATGAAGTATCTCAAATGTTTCACCTCACGATTGATCAAGGGCCCTGACTTCCAGGCTAGAACGTCGTGAGCAAAACCATTTCAGTGCGACATCCCCAAGTCCTGAGATCATGGGGGATGTATGTCTCAGATGTTCTCACGCCATGCAAAACTGCATGTAAGCAATGTTACACATCAGACTGCATTAGCAGCCGGTCATTGCTCTCTCATGAAACTGTTTGCATGCATCAACTGCACGATGCAATACAATATCAAGTGCCTCTCTGCAACGGCCAGCATATTGTGTTGTCAGGGCTCAGTGCAGAGTTTTGCCCTGAACACACCGCCCGAACTTTCAGATTGCGCAGTCACAAGCATAACCTGCATTGATTGTCCTGGCAAAGAAGAGAAGCTGCCACATGCGCATTGATTCTAGGCAAGCGACTGCAAGTTTGGGTAGCAGTGGTGTGCAGCGTGCAATTGAAGCTTTGCAGCAGCCCAGCGTATTGTGACACTTTCCATTAGCTTGCATGTGAACAAGAGTCACTGTGACAAGCCGCACTGTCAGTTGTACAAACCACTGTCAAGACTGTGACTCTTTAGTAGTCAATTTGGGAGAAGCTTTGGGTGCCCAATAGTAACCAAGACCCAACATGCTGCCGGTGAAAAGTGTGACCAGCAGAGTATCTTGCCAAGTAACCCCTGATTGCGTGTGCCAAAACTTCCTTAGCGTGGCAGCTTGTCTTGCAGCCCGCGCCTGCTGGGCTTTAGCTTTCACACGCTGGTGTCTGGCCTGCATTACATCACACCTAAGTACACACTGCAGCCATGATGTCGGTGCTTGGCTAGTTGAGCACTCCAAATCCATTCATGCTACAAGACGTGTAGACAAACATGCCCCTCATCAAGCTATCAGTTCAGCAGCTATGAGTCTGATGTCCGGAGCAGGTGGAGAAGGTGGACAATGCTCGATGACTACAAGCTCTGTGGTTTGCAATGAGCATGTGAAAAAGACCACCTTGGCCTCTTCTGCTTCTTCCTTTTCCAGCTGCCAAGCAGCTGCTTGGGCCATGTACTCTGCACGTTGTCTCTCCCGACGGATCTCTTCCTCCATGTGACTAAAGCCTCTGAACCTGTGCCAAGGCAAGCATACGACCAAAACCTGTCATTGCCTTTGTTGACATACTACCAACTGACACTCTGCCTTTGCAAGTCAGTGGCGTGGGGACCAGCATGCGTGTGCTGTGAGTACTGTGGTTGCAGGCAGCACAGGGCTTGTGACACTCTAATGCAGGAGCGTTTCCACTGAGACTGTGATAGGATTTGAGCTGAGAACTGTGTAAGCCTTGATAAGCTTAGCTCATGCAGTCATGGCTGTGCTTACACTGTGGACAACTGGCAGGCGTGATCTGATCCACAGATGTCTATGCACAGAGAGGCAACAGTTGCTTACTCATGCTCACGCTTTGCCCACCACTTGGCAAAGAACTCGTCAAAAGGATCCTGCTCAGGTGTGCCACCACCAGGTTTATAATAAGTGTATGACGTCTGTGCATGTGTGTACTGTGCACTGCCTCCACTGTATGGTGTGCTTCCTCTGGAAGGAAATCCATCCTTGATTGCATCATATGTAGCTCTTTTGCCAGGGTCCCTGAGGACCTGCAAGAAGCACAAAGCTTGCTTGCTAAAAGGATACCTGAACATTGTGACCTGTAAGCAAAGATCTTCTGCCTACCTCGTAGGCTTCACTGACAGCTTTGAATGCCTTGTGCCCGTCTTTTGCACCGTCAGGATTCCTGGACACAAGACTCAAGGTCAAAGGGCAGTTATGGTGTGAGGCAAGCAGTGATCCTGCTTATATGACTTTGCAGCACCTATCCGGATGAAGCTCGAGAGCTTTCTTCCTGTAAGCTTTTTTGACCTCGTCTGTTGTTGCGGTAGACGTTATAGACAGCAGGTCATAATAGCTCATACACGCCTGGGCAGGCTCAGTTGCTCGAGTTGCTGCCACTGGCGGGCTCTAAACGATGAACATCAAGATGACGATTGCAAGGACAAGTTCGGTACCACAATATTTGACCAAGCGGACAAAATATTCGTGACCTCCTCGGCAAAGTCACCGCTACAATGCATTGACCTGTGAATAAGAATTGCTGGAGATGTATAGCAGGGTTCTAAATGTATTGTGGCCTCATGCAGTATGCAGATGGCTGGTGCGGGAAAGAAATGAGCACTGATATATTTAGTGCAGGCCATCACCATGCAACGTTCATGACACAGCATCACCTGTGCCTGACATTCAGCCCAGCATAGCTAGCTATGGCATGCATGCATGCATGTACATGCCTAACGTGATGTTCAAATCTACATGCGGCATCGTACGTCACCGCTGACTGCAAGCAGTTTGTTCGCCAGCGGCTTCCAACGGCACTGTGTCCTTGAAGGCGGTGCTGTTGAGCCTAAGAGCTGTGCATCCTATAGCAGCTTCACATCGCTTCAGTTACTCTTCTTCCTATCCTGCTTGGCGTTCTTTGTGGTTCGCGAGGGAGAAGCCGAAGTGTCCTCTTCCACGATTATTGAATTCGGCACTGTGTGTGATTGGTCGCATCGAGTGAGGACATGGAAGAACCCAATAGCGAGCGCAGAGCGCAGAGCTCGACCGTGAAGTTCGACGAGTTGTTGCAGAAACTCCTGGCAGTCGTTTGTTTCTGGATACTACAGAAGTTGGCAAGCTTGCAAGATGTCCTGCTGTCTTTTGCTGTGTTCAGAAAGGCTGCTGCGTACGGACTTGCTCCCAGATGCCAGCACACAGTCTTGCACGCCGTGCAATCGCCAGACAAGATCAGCAGCTCTTTCGAAGAGGCAGAGTACTATATCAGTGAAGACGCTCAGGAACTGCTCATGCACGCCGCCTTGCATGGGCTTGTTGCTGCGTCCAGTCCGCAACTATCACACTCGTCTATCCAGCTGCCAAACCTTGGACGCATCCTTCTGCAAACAGCAACCAAGAACAGTGCTTTGTATCAAGAGTCCGTTGCAGCAGCTCTGGCCAAACGGCTCAAAGCTGATTTTCTGGTCATTGATGACATTCTGCTGAGCTCAGTGGCTAAAGCTGGCTTTGGCAGCAGCATTGATAAGGCAGAACAGCAAGAAGACCTCGGAAAGCTGTTGAACTTCATATTGTCCATATGGTTTTCAGGCAAGCTTGACCATGCAAGCCTATTGTTGATGATATAGGGCAACCGTGACCCGCAAGCGTAAGCTTTGAACCGTTTTACGCAGGTGGTAAATTTGCCTTTGTGTGGGATATTGTGCACCGCACATGCAGCTCTGTCACACGCCCACTTGTGCTGTTTATCAAAGACGCTGAGCATACAGTCTGCGGCAGCTACGAGCGCGAGACTGCATTCCAAGATGTGTTTGGGACCAGAGCAAGTAGCATGGACTCACTCGACACTAAGCACACTGCATCTGTAATCATAGCTGGCTGCTCTCTTGGTGATGTGGGCGTAGACATTGCTCCACAGACATTGTGAGTTCCTGATCCTTTTGCCTCACAAAGAAAGTCAGTGAACAATCGTGTTCATACCACGCATGGTGTAGATGCAATCGTGCCAGGGCAGGTGATTGCCTCACCTGCCAAAGAGTTGCTTCCTGTTCAGTATGTACACACAAACTGACACACTGTTGCGTTTTGTTTTGCTTGCAGAACATTCCAGGCATCAAGGGCTGGACTGCATGCAGACCAACTTGCCATGCGCTGCTATATTGCATGCCACTATGCTGAAGCCAATGCATGCATCCTGCCGCAGGTTGGCTGCAAAGCATGTGGATGAGGGAGGAAGCGCTGCCCCTCCCCCTCCCTCTGGCAGCACCCCTGCAGGGCATGACGATGGCTTGGGGCCTATCTTGCCGGACTTTGGCAGCCTGCTGCATGCAGACAAGCCAGATGCTCGCAGGTACGCCAAGCTGCATGTATGACAGTGTCTGCATCTTGCTCAACAGGTGGCCATTGGTGCTCATCAGTGCATGCTAGTGCTCGCTCTTCAGCTTCTTCGGCTGGCGTCTGTTCACAGTGGTTTTGGCTGAATAATAAATCAACAAACTTGTACAGCAGTTTGGGATGTCAACAGGTACATAAGCATCATGCAGCATATTTTGTGTCTGGAGCTTGTGGTGTGTGCAAGGCATTGCATACATGGCTTGAATGGCGTTGCAACGCTCATATACATGCTGCAGGCTACTGTCAAAGCTTTTTCCCACACGTGTAAAGCTAGCCCCTCCGCCTGAGGGCGCAGCTGCTGCCAAACACAACACTCGCATTGCCAAGGACGCTGACAAGATTCTTGCCAGGAACAACTACAGAGTCCTGAAAACCATGTCATCGGCTGTTGGGTAAGTCATAGTAGCATGGTAGATCTTGCTTCTGCTGTGGCTGCCAAGCATACAGCATGCAAGTCCAGTACAGACTAGCCAAACGTTGGTCAGATTGCCCAGCAGCATGTACATGTGTTGCCAAGGGGCTGCTGCACGCAGCTTGCAGCATGTGATGCAGGGCCTGCAGGCTGCACCTTTTTTACAATGTGGTACAATGTACCACATTGAGCACTACATGGCTGGTGTCTGACACAAGGATGGCTTGTGAATCAGGGTTGTTCCCCCAGAAGCTGCATCCTCGGTGTACAGCAAACGCCAACTCAGCCTCAAGGACTGGACCAAGGTGCTGGCATGGGCTAGGTCTATGGAAGCCATCTCTAGAACAGCTATCGTAAGCATGCGGACTGCAAGTGTGTTGCTTGCTGTTCTATGTCCCTTGCTCACAGTGCACAACAAGCTGCTTCAGCATAGCTTGCAGTATCACTGCTGGCATTGCCAATGGCAGTGATAGGTCCCCAAGCCATTTTGATTGTGTCTGCAATGCTGCTCAGCAGCTAGTCATTCGCGCTATGTGTTGGTATCATCGGACTGCATTTATCAGCACAAAGTGCAAAGAATCAGATCCTGTTCTTTCTGCCACTTGTATTGCTCCTTCCCCAAACCTGTTCAGATGTGTTTTCATGCAGGTCATGCAGTCCCAGAACCATGTCGCTGGGCTGGAAAAAGGAACAGATGTGGACACAGCAGCCTCCACTAGCCAGCTTGATGCACCTGCACAAAACCAAATCAGGTGTAATCCCTGCACAGGGTTTTTTGCACTCGATGACATGCATCACAGAGCCCTGAATGCTGCAATCAGTGACCTTTGGACACACTCAAAGCTGTTCAAAACTTGTGTCGAAGGCTGGCAACTTGTGTTTCAAGGCAGTTCAAAGCTGAACACCTCACCTGTTTGGAGGGATTACACTTTGTGTATTGCTGACTGTGACTGCAGACTCTCACTCAGGCAAACTTCAGATGGCTGTCTCCAAAGTTTGTGGGTCTTCCTGCCAGAGTCTGTGACTGTTTGTGCACATGCAGGCGGTCCCAAAGTGCTGCAGGCTCAGCAAGTACTCCTCTGGAGTCTCTCCCTCTCCTGCAGCAGCAGCCGACCAGTCAACAGCAGACTGATCACCAGAAAGCTAAAGAACAGGCGCAGCAAGCTCAGGCTCAAACTCAAAGTAGGCAGCACAGCAAAGGCAAGAAGGATGGCACTGTGGATGGAGCAAGCCCTGCAAAAAATCTCGTGGCTCAAGCTGATGAAGCTGCTGTCATGTCTACTTCTGCAGGTACTGTTGTGGCTTCTGTGCCAGGTCAGATATGTGTGTGTTCCTGTCACAAAGATTGCTCATACCTTCAGCGGCCTTGCTGTCTTTACAACGCATAATGCAAGGTTTTGACCTTGCCTGTGCAAACATGTCATCGGGACTGCAGTGTGTAATACCTGCATAACGTCCAGATTGCCTGCATGATGTTCAGGCTGCCTGCATGACAATCAGATTGCCTGCACATTGTTTTGCATCCTGAGTTGAGCCATCTGTTGCCCGTCACTACATCTATCTGCCGGGTGGCTGATCTGTTTGCTGCAGAGAAGCAAGGACTGCATCTGAGTGAGGGGGCAATCTGGTATGGTTTGCACATGCTGGAGCGCTCAGGAGGGCCCATGAGACAGCACATCATGACAGAGAATGTGTATGAGCAGCGACTTCTCCCAGAAGTGGTGAGAGACCTGTTGTCAGCTTCATGTGTGCTACAGACGTCCTCGTTGCTTGCTTGATAGCTGCTGCATGGCTGAGCAGACGTGGCACTCTGCTGTGCCCATTCCCCACTAACAGAATGTCAGGCTCTGCTTATACCTCTTACGTGTCTCAAGATTGCATGCAAACAGAAGTCAGAACACATACAAGCGGCAGTCAAAGCAGTGTCGACACTTGTGAGGCGCCCTGAGCGTTTCTCAAGTTCCAAGCTCTGTTTGATGCTGTGCAATCTCTGGCAGCAACGCTGTGCATGCACCAACAAACACACAAGGCATTCTGTGCAGCCATCAGCCTCACCTGGTCCTGTGTGCAGGTAAACTCAGATGAGGCAGGAGCTGGTTTTGCGGAGGTGGGTGCGCTGTCAGAAGCCAAAGATGCCCTGAGAGAAGCTGTGCAGCTGCCCCTGCAACACCCACACCTCTTCCAGAAGGGCTCCCTTGCCAGGTTTTCATTCCTTCAAGTTGTTTGCTACTGCCAGTATGCTTGTCACATTCCAGCCAGTGGCTGCTGTTCTTGCAAGACCATCTGCAGTTTTGGCACGTCCGGCCACGACAGTGACAGATCATGCTGTCACACTGCTGTACTTGCTGGCATGCAAGCGAGTTGGGTGACTGGCTTTGCTGCAAGCTTGGCAGCAGCACTTTGCTGTGCAAGGCATTGGCCAGCCACACTTGCACTACCAGTCAACCATGTTGACTGCTTTCATTTGGCTCTGACACCCAAATGAGCGGTGTCTTTGCATCCTGACTAAGCTTGTCTGCGTGTTGCTGCAGGCCCTGCAGAGGTGTGCTGCTGTTTGGTCCTCCAGGCACAGGCAAGACTCTGCTAGCCAGAGCAGCAGCCGCAGAATGCGGCGCCAGCTTTCTGGCCATTCACCCCAGCACGGTTGCTTCCAAGTGGCTGGGCGATGGTGTGCGCTACATGCGTGCTGTCTTCTCTCTGGCCAGCAAGCTGTCCCCCTGTGTGCTGTTCATTGATGAGGTGGACGCAATGCTGTCCAAAAGGGACTCGCAGAGGGAGCATGAAGCTCACAGAGAGATAAAGAACGAGTTCATGGCACAGTGGGACGGCATCAGGACTGGGTCCTCTTCTTCTGTGGACAGAGTGAGCCTCCAGCTTTGCCTGCTGATGCTCGGATCCGTTTGCATCTTTGCCTGTGCTGTGAGCTGATCGCATCAGAGATTTTGCCATTTACATCTGTGCCTGTGTCCAATTAGTTTTAGATCTGCTTGCCATTGCTTGCAGTTCTGGCTGCGCATAAGCAGTAGGCTTTGATAGCAAGAGGCAAGCTGTGAGGAGACACATGTGTGACGCATGCATTGCTGTGTTGATGACGTGATGTTCACCAGGAGGTTATTGCAATAGCTCTGACATGACCTAGTATGCCTGTGCAGGTGATGGTGCTGGGCGCCACCAATCGGCCTCAGGATCTGGACGAGGCAGTGTTGCGGCGTTTTAGCCGCAGGATCTTCTGTGACTTGCCCAACCGCCAGGCTAGGAAGCAGATTCTAGATGTAAGTCTTGCTTGCCTGACTTGTCTGTCACCGAACACTGCTGTGCTGCATGGCAAACTTTGAGCAAGTCCTATTCTGCAACCAACGCAGAAGCAAATGCCCAATACCTAATTGTGTCGGCTCATTTCAAAGACAGGACAGTGCACAGTGTCATTTCCTTGCCCTGCTTGGCAATCAGATGACACAGCTCAGCTTGCAGTGGGCCACATGCAGGTCATCCTCTCTGGTGAGGCTACTGCTGAGGACGTCAGCACAACTAAGATTGCCGACAACACAGAAGGCTTCAGCGGCAGCGACCTGCGCCAGCTGTGCACGGCAGCAGCCATGTGCGGCATCCGGGAGCTCATGAAAGCAACCAGCAAAGCTGCGCGGGACAAGGCTGCTGCCAAAAAGGCAAAGCATGCTGCTCAATCACCACCTTCTGCTGACAGACAGGATGGTCCACAATCTGACAGAGTCCCTGCTGAATCTGGTCAGCTACCTGATCAGCAGAATGGTGCTGCTCAGCCGACCAGGAGTGCTGCAGATTCGTGTGGTAGCAGTCATGCCAAAGGTCTCCCTGTGACATCAGCAGTGGCTGGCTTAGCAGCTGAAGGCCTGGGGCAGGGTAAGCCCAGCAAGGGCAATAAGAGGGACAATGAAGAGGGTGCTGGCAGTATTACAACCAAGCGGCTCAAGAGCAGCGCTGACAGCATCACTGAAAGCATTACTGAGAATGGCTTGCATGCAAGCACTGCTGACAGCGCAAGTGGCGGCATACAGACTACTACAGACAGTGATCAGAAGCAGAACAGTGATGGCACTCCATCCAGTAGCACACGTGAGCCCTCAACAGCATCAGGTCAAGCTCAGGCGTCCTCTCGCGATGAAGAAGCCAGGAACTCGAAGAACAGTGAGCAGGGCAGCCCTGGAACTTCAGGAGGGCAAATGGTGAAGCATATGGAGCAGCAACAGCAGTGTCAACCAGAGGCAAGTGGCCGCCGATCTGTAGATTGGCTGCTTGCTAAGTACAAAGACGTGGCAGCAGCTGCTGATCAGCAGGTGAGCACATCTGAGCGCTTTGCATGCTGGCATCCGCAAGTGCATTTTACAACCCCTTGGGTTTCATTCAATGTTGTGATGTGGATTTCGTCCCTGACTAGTTGCTAATGGCAAGTTGTACATTTCTGGTGTTTTTTTGCAGTTGAGACAACTGTCCAATGCGCAGCCATCCAACCAGTGATCGACATTGGTTATTGACTTCTTCACATTCTCCTGTACAATCCCTGTTAGCAACCAAATTGAATGGTGCAGGCCAAGCAGGAGCTGCGACCAATCACATCTGCAGACTTTGAGGCTGCGCGGCAGCAAGTCACTCCATCCACTAACCCAGACAGTATTGTCATCTCTGAGCTCAAGCAATGGAATGCCACTTACGGAGAAAGTGGCAACAAAGCATACCGTCAGCACCTCAGTTACTTCACATGACATCTTTCTTGCCTTCCTGAGAACTTTTGTCACTGTGCCCACTCATGGCATGCATACAGTGTCATCTAAATTTGCTTCCTGAGCCAAATTGGATGCAACCAGTCTTTCGACCCTGTTCTGTGTTGGTGCTTGTAATGAGGTCATAGCATGACACACAGCTGAATGATCCGCTAAAGTGACTGCTTTGCCCGGCTCATGGTGCTGCTTGAGTGCAAATTGCATCTGACCTTCGTCTCTCCATAGTCATCTCATGAGCATTTCACCAGGCTCTGCATCTTCGGCATATTGCTATGTGAAACTGGCTAGGTCCAACATTCCAGGTAGCTGCATCTGCCAAGGCACCAAAATGTAGAGTCACAACCAACTCAATGAATCCATCCGGAGAGGGGATGTGCTTTAGGAAAAGCAAGGATTCTGAATACCAAAGGCACAGCGCATTCCGTCTGTGAGCTCACTGCGTGTTCCGTAATGTTCGGAGACAGGCATCTCGCTTTGATTTGGTGAGCGCTTATTGCGCTCCCGTGTGACTTGGTGTGAGACAAGACCAGCAGCGCGCCGGTGCACGCTTCACCTCTTATCCAGCACAGAGATTCGCTAGGCTCGACTGGGCATACCTTTCAGGCTGCAGTTATGGCACGGGGTGCTTTGATGAAGGTGACTCACACCTCGATCAAGCGCTGACGAGCTGGCTCACCTCCGGATGCTCGATTACGCATGCTTGCTTGCAGATGTTGCCACCCTTACTTAGACCGAGCAGCACAGACATGACGGCTGCAGTGGCTTGGGCTGCCACCGGAGGATTCGCTGCGCTGTTTTTGGTGCAGGTGCGTACGCAGTACCCTCATCATCGGGGTACATGCTGTCAGCATGAAAGTTGCCGTCAGATGCTAACTCTAGTCAATGCCAGCATTGCAACTCTGGCTGGTCAGACACTGACAACACCTGCCTGTTGCAGCCTTTTGACTGGATAAAAGCTCAGCTACCTGGTGCCGCAGTCTCTGAAGCCAGTGAGGGCGAGTCCACAGCTTAAGCCAAATGTCAACGAACTAAAAACCTGTTGCTGATTAGTTCAACAAGTCAGTTGTCTGTCGAGCTCAGCGGGCCTGCACCTGAGCCAGCAAGACTCGCTATCAAGGTCCTGCTTGGGCAGCATGGCGCTTCTTGCAGAGGATACATTAGGCAGCAGCACATTCATCATTACTTGTCACTCATGCTCACAACAGTAGAAGATATGGAGTATACCTTGAGTGTTCAGTCAACTGTGCACGCCTAGTACATGCTCAGGTGACAATGTGAAAATGCCCTACATATTGTCACATATGCAACATGACTTTGCTGATTGCATGTCAACACGCTGCATGCATGCATACTTGTTCCTGGCAGCAACATCATTTGCTGACTGCATATCAACATGCTACAAGCATGTACACGTGTTTCTGGCAGCAAGATCATTCTGCAGGCAAGGCAAATGCCATTGATTTGTGTGTTGTTGCGGAGTTGGTCACATGTTGCTTTGCTGAACTGTGCATCACTTGCAATGTTTGCAAAACCTGGTTGCTTTCAATAATCACCACATGAGCCTAATCACATTGGAATTTGCATAGCCAGCATGAGGTTGGCATTGTATGACAGATGCAAGTGTCCATCTTGAATCAGCAGAGCTTGCTGCACGAAGGATGTTTTGCAAGCAGGCACGACAGGTCCACATCTGTATAAGTGTTCAGCGTCACATAGTTTGAACCAAAAATGAATTGTAGCACGACGTACAAACACCTTTAAATTCATGCACAACACAAAATATCTGCTCAAACATGTCAATCTCAGCAGTGCAGTTCAGGTCAGCAGAAGCAATGATACACCGAACTCAGCAACAAAACCATCAAGGCAGTGTCAGAACTTCATGGCCGTTCTCAGTAATGTAGATCGTGTGCTCGTACTGAGCAGATAGACCACCATCGGTGGTGACAACTGTCCAATTATCCCTCCACATTCTGCCCTTCACACCACGCTCTGTCAGCATGGGTTCAATAGTGAAGGTCTGCCCAGGTGTCATGACTGACTGTTCTGAGTTGCGACAATGGGGTACTGTAGGCATTGAATGAAAATGGCGACCAACACCATGGCCAACAAATTCTCTGACGACCCCATACTTGTGCTTGTCAGCAATGCCATGGATGACCTGCAGCAGCAGACTTTAATTTTTTATCCAAATTTCTATTGAGACTGCATTGCATGCTCCAGGGCAGCTGCATCTCCTCATGCATATCTTCACATGATCAGAATGCGCAATTCAGCCAGCAAAGATGAAAAGGTTAGGTTGGCACCCATAAGGCTGTGAACAGCAGTGTAGACAAATGATACTGCCTGTGCTGCTGTTTGTCTTCAAGACCAAACTTTCTGCCTTGGGATGTTGTGATGTCAAAGCATGTTGACAAGGTATAAAACCCTTAATTAGTAACCCTTTTACAGTAGAGCTGCTTAGTGTCTGTTATGAAAAAAAGAGAAAAAAGGGAAAGATGTGCACAACTTTATTGTTTGTGCAACCATTTACGCAGCCCGCCTGCAAATATGGGACACTGGTTGTGGTGTGGCAGTTCTTGTGTCCTGCTGCTCACCTTACCAACCTCTCTGATGGGAACGCCCGGCCCGCAGATCTTGATAGCTTCATCCAAGCAGTGCTTGGTCACCCGACACAGATCTTGTGCTTTCTCGCTGACATTGCCCACCAAAAACATTTTGGAGGTATCTCCATGGTATCCCTGCAACAGCAAGCAGCTATGAACATCGTGTCATATACCAGCACCCACACTGCGCTGGTGCAATGCCCAAGTGGGTCACCAGAAACCACCGGCATTATGCAGAGAGTCACAGATGGCGATCAAACTAGTCAGCAATAAAGTTGTGTGCTGCCAAGCCGCCATCAGCAGGCTGATGACTCTGATGTACAGGCTGCAGTGTTTCTGCAAGACCAGGTGATGTGATGACCCTTGCACCAAGATTCTAAGCTGCACTGATATTACTAATGTCAGGCAAGCAAGACAGCAGCAGCATTGTGTAGATATTGATAGCTCATTGCTCTGGTGTTCGTGCTGCAATCGCTCTGCTAGACAAGTCAGTCGTGTGATACTCACGTTCAGATATACAGTAACATCAATGTTGATGATGTCGCCATCCTCCAAACGTCTACTATCAGGAATGCCATGGCATATGCATTCGTTCACTGAGGTACAAACGCTCTTGGGGAAGCCGCCTGCAATGGTGACACAGGAGTCAGACATCAACAATATAGTAAGAGACCCCACTTGAGCATGCATGTTTGCTTGAGGCTACTATAGCAAAAACCTTTGAGGTTGAAATCAGTATACGAGAAATCCAGATACCCAATGCCGACGATGTAAAGCAGTTTTAAAAGCTGTGTGCAAGCTGATACTTCACCAAATGCAAGGCAGTGTGATAGTTTGACAATACATGGGGATTACCATATGTCAGTGGTGATGGGTAAGCCCCATTTTCAATGATCATCTTATGTACTGCTTTGTCAATCTCGTCAGTGGTGACACCAGGCTGCAACACAGAGGGCATGCATCAGCCAGGTTGAACATCAACATTTAAGCAAGCAGCACCCAATGCAGCATACACGATAGAACTACAGGTGATGCTGATGTTTGTGACTTCCTCAAATGCCTACCTTGACTAGTGTTCCTGCGAACTCTCTGACTTCAGCACCTAGTCTGCAAGCAGCTCTCATCTTCTTCAGCTCCTGCATGTGACGCATATGCGATGACACGTTGATTGCAATATTGCATGCAGTCAGGAGGCTCATTGACAAAAAAATGTCCATACGTCTTTAGTGTGCACTTGTATATCTTCAATCCAGGGATTCTCTCCAGTGTCAACATACGGCGGCCGTTGTATGTTTGCCGGTACATCTAATCTAGGAGACAACTGGCCTGGCTTCAATAACTCTCTGCCTGGGTCCCTGAGCAACAGCATAAGTCACTATCAACCACCTCTTGACAATAAGCAGTCACTTAGCTGTGAATTGTCAGCCGATGATTTGCTCCACACCTCCTCTGTTTGCGTACGTTTATCAGCTCAGCTAGGCCTCTGCGTCCCATAGCTTGGGTGCCCAGGTGCAAGCTGCGCTGAGGTCTGGCAGGCAAGGGACAGCAGGGCAGTACAAGCACGCTGTTTCCGAACAGCACGGAGTGTGTGCGTGATGTGCTGCCCCCTAGTCTCACCCCTTGACCCAGCGCACTCATGGTGCAAGAGAGGAGTGCTTTACTCCCCAGCGAAAAAAGCTTCTGAAAGTGTGTCAGCTCCTAGGCGATGGGAAAACCTAGCTGCGCGCGATAAGCTGACCCTGGGTCAGATCCTGCGCTTAGATTTGTGCTGTGTTTCCGTCGCTGACTTTGTTCCTGCGCTCAAAGACAGCTGTGATCGATTGATTCAGGACTTCAGGTGAACCTGGTGACTCAGATTCCCAGCAAAACATTGCAATTGACCAGTGTGACCTATCCGCCTCTGCGCTTCAGTTCGTCCAATGGTGTCCACTTCATTTCTTGATGTATCCAATACCAGCCACTTCTCTTTGCAAAATTTGCCATACGGAGTTTTCGCCCCTAGCTCTGGCGGGACAAGACGGATCGGGGTCGCGTTGGGATCTAACGTGATCGACCTTGCTGCCCTCAGCAAAGCAGGAATGTTCCCCGGCGCTCACCTTCATCAATCAGAATGTTTCAGCAAGGTGAAGCTCCGTCCTCAAACAGTATAATCACGTTGGGTCATACAGCTGTTTGCTGCCTTATGCACGCTTCTTGACTTACAGCTTCTCCTTGTTTTAGGGAACCCTCAACACCTTCATGTCCATGGGCAAAGGCGCATGGACAGAAGCGCGCACTACCCTTACACGCCTGTTGAGTGACAGTGAAGGTGCCCTGAGAGACAATGAGCAGCTATGCAAGGAAGCTGTCATACCCATGGTAAGCTTCTGCTTTGACAGCTGCAGCATGTCTTGACAGCTGCAATGTGAGTACCCAAAGCTCGCCTGCTGCTCTGAAGGCAGATGTCACTTTATACATGCCAGCCAACATAGGTGACTACACAGACTTTTACGCTTCCAAGGAGCATGCAAGCAACTGTGGAAGCATGTTCAGAGGCAAGGGCAATGAACTAAATGCTAACTGGTCAGTAGTAGGCCAGTGCTGTCAGCGCCGCCACAACCTACCGCCTTGATGATATCATAAGCACTACATAAAAGTTGGTACGCAGGGTTCACATGCCCATTGCGTACCATGGCAGAAGCTCTTCTGTTGTTGTGTCGGGCACCCCTGTGCACAGGCCAAGGTACACCACACATATGTGCTTGGTTATTAGTCCTCAGTCATTGTTGCTGTGCATGCTGGATGCTGCTGCCAGCAGAGTGTTGCATTTCAAGTCATACGTGACATTTTCAGGGGACAGATCAAACCAGATGGTGCATCTGTGCCAGAATGCAGTCCATGTCAGACGCTGGATTTTGAATTGGAGATGGTAAATTCCCATGCCACTTGATGTGCTCTAATATGAGAATCAGTTTGTCAAGTAACAGATCAATCCATCAATCATCAGCTCAATTTTGTTTCTTTCATTGCCTCAGGACTAAGCAGGGAAGTCGAAAAATGACAGTTGAATCTCCAGTTCAGCTTGTCAAGGGTTACTGGCACACATGCACTTGGCCTTAACGTGGTGCACGCCCCATTGCACATCATCATGTGGCTGACTCAGCACTACCTGCACCTCCACTGTTGAAAGTGCATCCTGCCCTGTTGGTAGGCAGCCTTCATTGGTCCTGGCAATGAGCTGGGCAGTGCAATCACCACAGCAGAAGCCTCAGACCACCTCTTTGGCATGGTTCTCATGAATGACTGGAGTGCCCGGGACATCCAGAAATGGGAGACTGTCCCTCTTGGGCCATTCACCGGCAAGAACTGGGTGTGGCCCTACTTTACAACTCTCATTGGTCACACACCATCCTGCTTATCAGAGCTGTCAAGTACACTCAGCACACAGTCTGTTGCGTGTGAAGGTCAGTGTTTTGAGATGGCTTGTCTGTTCCAACGTGCTACATGTATGATGTGATACTTGCTTGCCTTGCAAGGAATGTGACACGTGCACTTTGGCAGGTGAGGCTCATGTGGCCAGCAGGCCACAGCATGTGATCATTTGAATGCAGATTGCTGGCACATCTGACTTGTTGTGGATAACATCACCTGCGGCCCTGCAACGCTCACCAGCAATGCTGCTACTCTCCTATGCAACACAAGTCACCATTTTCCACTGCTTCTTCAGCCTTAACACCTTTGACGATGCAGGCCACCAGCATCAGCCCATGGGTAGTGACCATGGATGCATTGGAGCCTTTCAGGTCAGAGCAGCCAGCAGTGCCAATTGCTGCACTCCCTCATAACTAGGGCACCTTGCCTGTGACTGCATGCATGCTGAGAGCTGGCCTTCTGGGCAATGTGTCGGTCACATTGCACATCTCTCAATCCCGGCCTTTCACTACAACTTGGCGCTACCTCATTCCTTCTACTGTGATCCCATTCACAGCACCTGTAGAGTCACAGATGATAAGTCACATGCAGCTCTGTAGCCAATGCTTTCATGTTTCGCAATTGTACAGGTGTGCAGCGCCTGTCCAGGATCCTCCTGTGATGGAATATCTGCAAGAAGCTAGCCGCTCCACGTATGACATCACACTGAAAGTGTCCATTCAGCCAGAGGGCAGCCCTGAGCCATCAGTCATCACCCATTCCAACCTGAAGCACTTGTGAGTTGCCTGCAGACCTGCTGCAGTCATTCTGCAATGACAGTCAAGTGGTGCCCTTTGACTGTCATCAATGCACATATGTGCATGTGCATCTGATCTTTAATTGTCCACTCTAGCTGATGCTACTGTTGTGCATGTGTGTTGCACACTCATTGTCGAAACCACACATCACAGCTTTGAGTGCGTATCCCTTCCAGTCTCTCAATCCTCAGCTGGGAACTCGGTCTCATGTGCTGTGCCAGTTGGTCACTGCATGAGGACTAAAAAATTTTTTATGTTGCAAGAACTATCACCACAATCTCTGTCCATGCAGATTTGTACCCTACACATAGACATTGTGGGCTCAAAATGATAGCCACACATTGATCTCCAAACTGCTCAAGGCACGCTTTCTCTGTTGCTAGGTATTGGACAGTGGACCAGATGGTTGCTCATCACACCTATACTGGCTGCAACCTGAGACCAGGAGACTTGCTTGGGACTGGCACAATCTCCTGTGACGTGAGCCCTTTGGGCGCAGCCCTACTCAAGTGCATTCTGCCCCATGATCACTTCAACACCCATTTGTCATGCTGAATGCATTCCATTGCAGACATGTTGCATATATACCAGTCAGGGGTGAGGGCAAACAAGCATATGGGACGAAAGTCGCAGCAAACAAGCATGTGGGACAAAAGTCCCAGTCCGCTTGAAAATCCTCTGTGTAAAGAGTGTTCTTATTCTGTCTGATGCACAATGTCAGCCATGTACTGACGAGTCAGAACACATTGGCGCAGAG
>JAABUO010003952.1_pt1 | contig 17540 bp, 16 predicted proteins | sample 5559291 | NCBI WGS metagenome assembly JAABUO01 (sample SAMN10711878, study PRJNA513372) | rock metagenome | isolation source: Antarctica rocks | place: Antarctica: Victoria Land, Finger Mt sud | reverse complement strand
GTGCGGCAGCGAAAGTTGTTGCTCGCGTCGGCGCGTGCGCCCCGAGCAAGATCTTCGTGCCCAGGATGTCCTGCGTTCCGATGGGCGGCTCGGCCGCGAGCCGAGCATCGCGGACAGTGATTTTGCGCCCGTCGTCCAGGGTGGCGAGCAGGGGGACGGCGGTATTGTCGGCCACCGCGTCCTCAGGCCTACCGCTGTGGGTCAACGCCCACGATGCGGCACCATCGCCGATGGAAAAGCTATATGACTGCGGTTGTCGAGCGATGCCCTCGGTGATGACCTTGAGGCCGTTCTTGGCGAGGTGCAGGGTCCCTCGCTTCTGAGGGCCGCCGTCGAACCAGAAAACACCCGTAGCTCCGTCCAAGCTGTCGGTTCCGGAACCGCTACTGGCCTCGGGCTCGTCGGGCATGTCTCCAAGTGTGCGGGCTTCCTGGATGGACGCCCCTGCTGGGCGAGGTCAAGGGGGAGTGTCGGTCGTGGTTAGACGGCGCCGGCGGCCGGCTGGAGCGACGCTTCAAGGATAGGTACGCCGTGCATGCAGCTCCTGCCGCGATACTGAGGATGGAACCACGTAGAGCGCTGTCACCGCCGGATCTCGATCCTCCGGCGTCCAGCGTGGCCGCCCTGCAGCTCTTGCACGGTGTCTTACATTGCAACTTGACCTACACGAAGACAGCACGGTCGTGCGTCCCACTCCTCCGACGGACGAGTTGTGCCAATGCTCGCCGGACGAGGCCAGCGAGCGCCCTCCGACTCCAGGTGACCGGCCACCCCCAACATAACCGACGAATCGATCAACGGGAGCCCCCGGCCGGGTGGGATCTGGCCCCGAAGCAGCGTTGCCGCCCCGGACCACCGACCCCCGAACCCGCCGGCGGCGCCGAGTCCTCGGTGCCGCCAAGGTCAGTACACGCCGGCCGCAGCTGGGTTGACGATCGTCCGTTAACTCCGGTGGTGCTGCACGCGAGATCAGCTACGGCGTCCAGACTTCACACAATACCTACAATAAATACAGAGAGCCCTTGTTTCATTTTGGCTGCATCTCGACAACTGTTGGGATGCAATGAAAGTTGAACGCAATCACCGGCCGAGTTTAAAGAAATCAGCCGCTTCGGTGACTTTGTTCGATCTCGGCTGCATCCAGTGTGCTGGCCACCGAGGAGCAATCCAGCAAGCCTCGGAGCACGCGGCACCCTCCGACTGGCTTGCCGCCAAAGCCGACGCAGAGCATGGATACCGCCGCGGAGATGCGCGACTTGGCCGATGCCAACTTCGTCATCGACCGCGACCGCGACCGCGACCGCGAACACGACTCGCATCGCGCACAGGGCAGAACGCGCAACAGAGAGTCGAGGAGCAGCCGGAGCATGGGCGACGTGATGGGCAATGCCGGCGCGTGCGCCAGCTGCAAGCGGGCGGCCTGTCGACGCCTCGAGGAATGCCCGGGACTTGTTGGCGTTAGTGGTGGCGACCTTGCTGACATCGATGACAGCCCGAGCTCCCTACAGGGCGTGCTCGAGTCCGTCACCGGTGCTGTGGTCGACACCGGTGCAACGAGCCTGGACAACGGCGTCGTGTCCGGCATGGTGCAACGCCGACACGAGGTGTCGACCTACGACGCCGGTTCCGCCCACAACTGAATGCGCATGATTGCCCTTTCAGGGCATCGGGTAGTTGTGTCAAACTGGTTCTGCGCATCCGGCGGGGTATTGTCAAATTACTCGTTCGATGCCACAATGGCAAAATGAATAATCTTGACGATAAACATTTGTCAGCAGCTGTGGAGGCACTCGGACCGCATCTGGTTGAGTTTCTGTGCGCTTGCCCTCTTGGCCAGATCAATGCTAGTAACGCGCAGGCGTGGGGGATCATTCTGCAAATTGATTCTGTATTAACGGTGAATTTAGGAGAAGCGGCAGACCCAGACACAATGACGAGGGTGCTGATCGCAAACCTAGCCAACGAAGTCGACGGCAAGTCCGTCGGCTTGATTTCGCATCTGCAATCAGGCGGTGTGGTCGGAATGCCTGAGGCGACGGAACAGTTGGACCGACTGGTGATTACAATCAGCGCAAACTGCTACCCGCTGATATTGCTCCCTACTGAAGAGTATCTTCGCGATATTCCCGGTCGTTTGAATACTCAGGTCGCCTCGGCCCTGTTCCAATTAGAGTCTGCGAAGGAGTTTCGTCGTCTGGTGCTCGAAGATGCCGCACTCGCGGCCGTGTTCAAGCACCACTCCGAAATGTCCGGCCACACGACGTCCATGATCTACCGCAGCACCGGTCATGGAAGCGAACTTCAGTTGTGGATGCTGCTAGACCTGGTTTTTGCGGGCGCTGTTCGCAGCAGTTCTATTGCCGGGGTACTGCCGCCGATAGGAGAATTCGTTGAATCTGCCCTCCGACGATGGCAATTGATTCGTCGGGTGCTTACGTCGAACGTAAGTCAAAGCGTCCCAGCGAGACTGGCCTTTTCAGGCGTCCGACTGCCCTCCCCGGGCCCATACGAGTTTGGCTCGCTCAAAATTCGTGAGGTTAATGATCTTGACACTGATGTAGTTCCTAAGCACCTTAAAGGGGGCCTCACTGGCACGAACTCAGTAGGCGAGTCGGTACTAATTGACTATTCAGGCGATGTTGTAGTGGAAACTACGATACCATACATCGTTCGCTTTGTAGATCAAGCCGACGGTGAGCCGTCCTCCTTTCCCGCCTATCCGCAGGATATCTTGGACAAGAACAACCTCGCAGAGGCGTCTCAGCGGCTGAGGGCTAGTTTGTTGTTTTCGGTTGAGCGAGAGCATCGTGTTCAAATAGTTCCTAGTTGGCAATTTGTTGATGATCCGCTCGAACATGGCACCAGTTCGGGGTGGAATGATCCGCGTCAGGCGGTAGGACTTATGCCCACCCAGCTGACCGAGGCAGACATCAAATCTTGGAGACATTGGTATGACCTTCTAGGCGCTGAAGGGAGTTCTAAAGTGGACATCGCGCTGTCTAGGGTCCTTCGTGCTTCGGCCGAGAGGCGCGATCCAGTAGACGTTCTGATCGACGCCGTAATAGCGTGGGAGAATCTATTCGGTAGTAGCAATGGCGAGCTGAAACTGCGTATCACGGCGAGTATGGCGAGGCTCTTGGAGGCTGAGCCAGCTAAGCGCATGGAGTTACGAGCGAAACTTGGAAGTATCTACAACCTTCGTAGTAGAGCTGTACATGGAAGCGGGAAGCCTAAACAATCGGAGATGAAGCTTTGCTATGAGGCTCTCGATTATGCGATCAAAGTGATAAAGGTGGTCTTTGAGTTTCGCTCAGACCTGATTGCCGAGAAAGACGGTACCGAGCGGGGCATGAAGCTGCTGATGGAGTAATTGGGTTTGCCATATCGAGGTAGTTGCTGACAACGAGATCATTTCGAAGTAGAATCGATGTATAACAGAACTAGCCCGCCACACCGTCGCGACGTAATCCACCGCTCCCACATGGGGTAGATCAGTCGGAGCAGAGCCAATACACTCAGGCATGACGGATCCTTAGCCTTCCAAGCGTCTCTCGGGACCCGTCACGAGGGCGTGGCTGCTATCAACAGCTGCGCCCTCTTTGTCTACCGCTGGCTCATCGCAGGGCGCGCCGACCTCGATCAGGATCTGCCGCAGACGTTACCGCCCTCCTCGTAGGTTGGCTACGCGCCGATCTTTCGTCCTCAGCACTGTCTTGCACACGCGCCGAGACCTCGACGGATGCGCGAGTGCGATTGCGCATGCCAGCACCCCGATAGCGCAGTGAAGCGCATGCAGCCCGTCGCGGGCATTCACCGCTCGAGCCACTACGACTTCACGCTTCCCGTCGTGGTGGAGGTATAGGTAGCCCTTAACGAGGTGGTCCGCGGTCAGGCGTGCGTTCGGCGGTGAAGAAGACGTCGTGCCGAAGCACCCAGGATTTCGGTCGAGAAAAGCCGGTTTTCGAGCCGTACCCTCCCGCCGTGATGCCGCAAGCACAGCCCGAAGACGTCGTAGAAGCGGTCTGAGGCTCCAATTCCGCTAAGCTGCTCTGGCCTCGCACCCGGGGCCCCGGTCGATGAGCAGCGTCTGGCCGTCCTCGACGAGACTCGACGACGCGGATGACGGGCACTGGATCGATCAGATCGCCCCGCTCTCGCCACGCGTGGGACTGTCGTCAACGCCATCGCAGCGCGGGCAGAGTACGGGGCTTTGCCGGGCAATCGGCGGTGCTCTTGCCTATGGGCCCGCTTGAGGCCCGGGACGTCCGGCAGGACGTGGCGGAGCCATCGGGCCAGTATGCCCTCGCCGTAGCCGACGTCGAGCGATTCTCTTGCATGGTCGGGCACTGAGTCGAGGACCAGCTGGTGGGAGTGGATGTTGTGCGGTTCCACCGCTCGCGCCGCTGATCATCGGCTCAACCTGTCCGACCCATGTGGCGTCGGCAATCGTCGCCTGCAAGATCGCCGCAGTAGACGTACTCACGATTCTGTCGTCCACACCCGTCCGTCCTCGGCGATCCAGGCCCGCGCACCGGTCAACGAGTTGCGTAGCAGCCACGCGATTTCCGGGCCAGTGACGGTGACCGTCACGGGCGGTGCCTTTACGTCTCCTACGCGTGCGGTTACGGCCTGGACTAGTGCCACTTTTCGTCCACGCACTCACCGGCGGCTTGGAGAGCGGCGGCCCAATGCACGGAACATCACTCGTCGGCGCAAAGCATGCAGGTGTCCCACGTCCAAGCCAGACCTCTGCGTGCTTCCTCGACAGTCGCGTTCCGCGACTGGCTGGGGTGATACCACCGACCGAGTGCAACGCCGCCGACGGCCTGTGCTCCCAACTTCTTCAGGGCCCCCGCGGCCCCGAGCATATGTGCGCCAGTCGTCCAGGTGTCATCGATTAGCAGCACCCGGAGACCGGTGAGGTCACCCAGCGCATTAAACCGGCGGCCGCTGAACTCCCTCCGCTCGACGTCGACGTCGGAGGGGAAGAGAAGACGCTTATACCGCTCCTGCGATCCGACGACGACGCCGCTGACCACCTTCACGAGTGGGTGATCACCTGTGCGGCCGCTGCTGCTGCTCGGGACGGTGGTAATTATATCGAACGCGCTGACGTCGCACGCGCTCGCGAGGCAGTCCTCGTGCGCACCCAGCCAGCGCCATAGGACCGACCCGAGACCAGTGATCAGCCGTGGCGAGCCACCGCGACTCTTATAGGCGTACAACTCATGCGCGAACTGGCGCTGGCTGCCCTCCTCTGGAGCGAGGGCCACAAACGCCACTGCGTCAGCTGTGCCGGGCCCGACCGTGAGTGCCTCGTTGTCGCACTTCCAGCAGCGTTCCCAACCAGGGTTCGTGCGGCCGCGGCACACCACACAGACGCCGTCGACAGCTGGCGGCAGTGGACAGAGGAAGTTCTCGTACGGCGCGGAAATCGACCGAACGGTTCGCCGCTGCGGGACGGTCACGCGAGGGCGAGTTCACCAGTCGGCTGCGCGGCCGCATCAAGCTCACGCAGCACTTCTTCCGCGTCACTAACCACGATCGTGCCTGGCTTCTCGGCGTACGCGCGAGCCCAGTCATGCTCGAGCAGCGACTTCAGCAGGAAGACCGGCCGGTTGTGCTCGAGCGCCAGTCGCGCCTGCATCCGGGCACCACTCTTCCACGCAGCCTCGACGACGACGGTCGCCGCGGCGTATCCGCTCATCACCGCATTCCGCATCGGGAACGAGTGGCGAGTCGGTGGTGCGTCCGGCCAGAACTGGCTGATTACCAGATGCTCGTCTGTTAGCCGCCTCTGCAGGTCGGCGTTCTCCGTCGGGTACGACCGTCGAATTCCGGTGCCGATCACCGCGACCGTTCGCCCGCCCGCAGCAAGCGCACCCTCGTGCGCCGCCCGGTCGATCCCGGCGGCGAGACCACTGATCACGGTCACGCCCTGCCGAGCCAGTCCACCCGCGATCTCGGTGGCCTGCGCGACACCGTGCTCTGAGGGATGGCGCGTCCCGACTATTGCGACACCGCCCGCATCGCCAGGGCAGAGCGTGCCTCGGTAGAAAACGAACGGCGGCTGCTGGTGAACCTCACGCAGTTGCGTCGGGTACTCGTCATCAAGCATGGTCACGAGGCCGAGACCCTCGGCGGACCATGCCGCGATCGCCCCGACAGCCTTCTGAAGCAGATCATCGACCTGAGTCTCCGGGTCAGTGGCGAGAAGGTCACCCTGGCCGCCGCAAACTGTCTCTCGCAGGATCGCCAGCGCGCTCCCGGCTACCGTGACCTCATCGACGACGGCGGACCAGGGCCGGACGTTCTCCCGGAGGAGCGCCAGCAACGCAGCACGTTCCATCACATTGTCCATCATCGGCAGACTATCCCTCCACCTCGCTCTGCTGGAGCAGGGCCGCGACCTCCGTCACACTAGTGCAGCTATACGGCCCCGCCCGATCATCCAGTCACAGCCACGTTGCCACGTTGGTACGACAAAACGTTCCCCTGCGCGCAATCTGACCGTGCCGCTGGTCCGCGGCGCGCACCAGCATCCCCCGTCGGTCTGACCCAGAGGTTCAGTGTCTACACCGACCCGGCCGGGTTTGTCCGGCACACCGAGTCTGCCCATGGGAGGTGGAGCCAGTGAGAGCGAGTACAGCCCCATACCCGTCGACGGTGGCCGAGTTGATGACACAGCGCGGATTGCTGGTCGCCGAGGCGGACTTGGCTACTGCCCTGGACGAGGCGTTGATCGGTCAGCTCCGACGGCCCGGCTCGGCACCACTGAGCCAGGCGGCACAGCAGTTCCTCGGCGACCACGGCGGCATTGGCCAAGGGGAGACCGCGGACCCCGCAACCGGTGCGGTCACCACGACAGCCGCCCACATGATCGCCCTGATCGGGACGAGCCTTACCGGCGAGCAAGCCGCCGCGCGGCTCGGTATCAACGTTTCCACCGTGCGCGGCCGGATCAGCCGGAAAGCGCTCAACGCGATCCGCGTCGGTCGCCGCAATCGGCTCCCGCTGTGGCAGTTCACCGCGGAGGGTGTCCTTCCCCATCTCCGCGCGGTCCTCACCGCACTGCCCGTGGACCTGCATCCGCTCGAGGTGCAGGCGTTCTTCGCGCTGCCCGCGGCAGAGCTCATCTGTGGCACCATGCCGACGTCTCCGCATACTTGGCTTGCCGCCGGCGGCAAGCCCGCTACTGTGGTCGCGCTGGCCGCCAGCTTGGGTGTCGCACCGTGATCGGGGTGGCACCGATTCGAATCCTTGATCGATGAGCTCCTGCGGTCGTCCGCGCCTCGGCAACGCTCAGCGGCTCAACCGCGTGGCGGTGCGGCGGGCGGCGTCGAGCACTGTTTCCGCGCTGTCGGCGGTGGCGAGCAGGGATGTCGGCGTGGCACCGTTTAGCTGGTCCTGGGCGGTGGACAGCCAGGTCGCGACCGTGTATGAGTCGAGGCCTGCCGCACCGAATATGGTGAGTATCTGTGGGATCTGCGGGTACGGGCGCCCAGTAGCCGGGTCGAACTGAAACGCTGGGAAAACCATGGATCCACCACGGCGCGGCAAAGCGAGCATCCGCCTGCGAGTGACCAAGTCATAGACCGCCTGCCGGGTGCCGACGCCGAGCAGGGCCATCACCGCCGGCACGTCGAGCAATTCGCCGAGATGCTCATGCCAGCTCGCTGTGCTACCGACGAGCAGCGCGGCACGGTGCCCGAGGTCGCGGGCTTCCTCGTCGGCGAGGTCCACCAGTGTGCCGCGCTCCGTCAGCGTTGCACGAAAGGCTGCAGCGGCAACGTCCACTGCAGTCGTCATGTCCTCACCGTGCCGCGTGTTGTCAAGTCTTGTCAAGTCCTGATGTGAGGGCGGTCCGGTCCACGCCGCCCATCCCAAGCGGACGCCCCGGCGCGCTACTCGCGGTGGGCGGTGCGGTAGACGGTGCTGGAGGCGAGGCCCGTATAGATGGTCAGTTCGGCGAGTTGGGCTCAGGCGCCCACGACCTGGCAGGTGGCGTGGAACAGCGAGTGCCTGGGTGGCCCGGACACGCCGGATGATCGTGTCGAGGGCTCGGATAGTAGGCGGTTCCCATCATCCGAATAACTTGTTAGCTCGCTCCGCCCCACATTTCGGTGTCGAGGGCGCGGAGGACCGCTGACGTCCTCCCGTACCGCAGGGCGTCAACGGGTCGGGCGCCTGCGAGGTGGGAGTTGTTTCCGCGCAGCCACTCGTGCACTGCGCGTGGCCCCCACATGAGGCTTGCCCGCGTGAACACCCGGTCCAGGGCGATGAGCTGCGCCATCGATTGTTGGCGCGGTCGGTGTCGTCCGCTGATCCATCGTCGCGTGGTGGAGGCGCTGACCCCGATTAGTTTCGCCAGTCCTGCGTTGCCGAACACGTCCGCGAGCGAGCGCAAGTGCTCGTCCGGCAGCAAACGGTCCGGGTGGGTGTCCGGATCGCTCGGCTGATCGGGCTCGTTGGTCGGCGCCCGTTCGGTGGCCTGCTCACGCACGGCGGTGGCCGTTGCGGTAGGCGGTGCCGGCGGCGAGTCCGGTGTAGGTAGTGAGTTCGGCGAGTTGGGCGCATTTGGCCACGACCTGGCAGGTGGCGCAGAAGCAGAGCGCTGGGGCGGCGGCCGCGGTCCGCTGCTGGGCGGTGGCGGCTGCGGCGTAGGCGGTTTCCCAGGTTGTCCAGGCGGCGCTGTGGCCTTTGCAGTTGCCGTCGGTGATGGTGGCGGCGAGGTCTTGGGCGAGCACGGTGCGGCTGATGCCCCTCACGGTCGGTCCGGTCGGTGCCGGGTCAGGCCTTTGTCCACAGTGCACTCCTGAGCTGCTTTTGTTGGTGCGCGGTGAGGGAGGTATCGAATTGGCGGTATCGGGCCCGTTGTTGCGCGGTCGGCGGTGCGAGCCAGGCGGGGCTGGTGAGGATGTGTCCGTGGGCGACGTGCAGCCACTGCCAGGTCAGCGCGTAGGCGTGGCTGGTGTCGTGGGTGTGGGGGCGGCAGGGAGCCCATTCCTGAAACCATGCGGTGCTGTTCCGGCCGTCGCGGATGCTGGCTTCAATGACCGGGTAGTCGATGGCGGGCAGTACCTGGGCCAGGTGGGTGAGGTGTGCGAGGTAGTCGGAGATGTCCACCCGCAGGGTGGCGCTGCAGGCGCGGGCGGTGCGTTGGCCGAGGTCGGCGGGCAGGCGCAGCGCTGCCGCCGCCGCACCCCAGGTGCTGACCTGGGGCAGCGCGCGGGCCAGGCACAGGGACGCGAACAGCCGCACGGTGTCGGGCTCGGAGACGAACAGGCCACGCAGGTGAGCCCGGAAGAGGAAGGTGGGCAGGACTTGGGGCAGCCGGCACAACGGCCCGTCGAAACCACGATGGGTGCCCAAGCGGTGGGACAGGGTTCGGTGCGGGGCGTGGGCGGCCATGATGATCCGGGTCAGGGTGGGGGTCATGACGGTGCGGTTGGCCAGCCACCCCAGTGAACCGGTAGGGGTGTGGGGAACGGTCTGCAACCAGGGCACGAAGGCGGCCGCCGCACCGTCCACGGTGTCGCGGGTGAGGATGTCATCGGCGCTGCTCAGGGCGCGGCTGCGCAGGGCCGGGTCGGTGGGTGGGCGCATCCCCCAGCGGGGCCCGCGCCGGCCGGTGCGTGCCGCGGCCTCCGCGGCGAGTCCGCTGGACCACGACGCCACTACAGACCCACCAGGCTGGTTCGCAAGGTGCAACAGCAGGGTGGTGAGGTGGCGCAGGTCGTGCAGGTACGCCACGCCGGGGACGTCGGTGCCGAGGACGCGGACCGTGTCACCGGCGGCGGCGGTGTTGCGTCGCTGCTGCGCGTGCAGGCAGGAGGGGTCGGCGCGGACGGTGGGAAGCGCGGTCAACTCCCGCGGGCACTGGCGGGTGGGCCCCTGCCCGAGGGGGTTGCCGCAGTGGGTGCTGGTGCCGACCCGGCGCAGCGGGGAGTGGCGCTGGTCCCGAAACGGCCGCCCGCAGCCGGGGCACACAGCGAGCAGATAGGTGGCGTGGCTCAAGCAGACGGTGACCGTCGGCAGCCGCCAAGCCAGCTGCCAGACCCCGGTCGCGGCGAGGCAGGGCGGGCAGATCTGGGTGCCGTGCCCGGGGACCCACCCCCGCGCGGCGACGGCCCGGAAGCTGGAGAGGGCCGCCGGGTCGAATCCGGCGAGGTCGAGGACGGTCCCGTCGTAGGCGGCCAGCGTCGCGGCCGTCACCTCTCCGGGTTCCAGCCGCGTCACGCAGGCGAGTCGGCGAACCGTGGCGCCGGGCGCGTACAGCAGGAGGAACCGGGTTGCGCCGGGGCCGCCGCCTCCGCGTACCACGGTGAGGAGCTGGGCGGTGGTGATGCCGTTGGCCTCGGCGAGGTGCTCGAGGTAGCAGTCCAGGGCCTGACCTCGATGCAGGTCGAGGGTGACCGGCAGTGGTGTACTCACCCGAGCCTGCGCAGTGTCGCTGGCCCGGATACCGCTCGCGTAGGTGCGCCCGGCGCGGCGAAGGACGCGAGCTCGGTGTCGGTGTCGGAGTCCGGGTCGGTGAGCAGTGTCATGCCGTGCTCGTAGAGCACGAGCTGGGTCTCCAGGTCGATCCGTGCCCCGAAGCGCAGCACCCTGTCCACGGGCAGGGTGGGGGTGTTGCTGGTGTAGAGAGGTCCGCGGGTCAGCATCATCCACATCCAGCCCAGGCCCAGCACAGCACCCGGGGTGCCGTCGACCGCGGGCAGGGTGAGGCTGCGGTGCGGGCGCCAGTGCAGGGCGCGGATGTCGCGGAGGATGTCGCGGCGGCGTTGGTAGTCGATGAGCCCGTCGTCGATGAGCCCCTCGGCGGTGGCGAGCAGCAGGTGGGCGTGGGCTGCGCTGATGCCGCGGCCCTGGGCGATGCCGGAGACGAGGGGGGAGGTTTCGGTGTGCGCGGTCCCGAACGCGTGGCAGGCGGTGCTGGCCGCCACGAATCCACCGGTGAGTCCGGACACCAGCATGTACAACCCGATCGCCGCGTTGGCCCGGGCCGTCCACAGCCCGCTGTCGGGCAGCGGGTCCTCACCGGGCAGGCACGCCAGCGCGGGGATGTGGCGTGGTCTGAGCCCGGGGTCGGTGACCAGCCGGCGGAGCTGGGCGCTCAGCCAGCCGAGGCGTTCCCGGTCGGCGGTGGTCAAGCCGGCCAGGATTGCCGGTGTCCGCGATCGGGTGGGCCGCTTGGGTCGGTAGTGCGGCGCGGGCCGCGACGCGCTGCTGGTCGCGTGCCGCAAGCGGATGTACCCGTCGCGGATCATTTCCCGCTCGGCGGCGGGGGAGGTGAGCGCGGGGGCGGCGGCGAGCAGGACAGCGGCGACCGTAGCCGGGTCCTCGGCCGGGTAGCACCCCCAGACGCGCGCCGCGGTCACGTCCACCGCTGGTGCGGTGGCGGGGCGGTGGGGCCAGTGGTCGTCGACGGTCTGCGCGATCAGCACACACAGGCGGGACAGGCGCCGCAGCGTGGCTTGGGCTTTGCGGTTGGTGCGGCTGTCCTCGGTGAGCGCCAACATGGCGTCGGTGACGTCGATCAGTTCCCGGTCGGCGACCTGAGGTGCAGGCGCGGTCCCTAGGGTGGGCGCGGCGGCCGGCGCTGGGGTGAGAACGATTTCGCAGTCCCGGCAGATCGGGTGCAGCGCCAAGGCCCAGTCGCGGCGGCGGATCCCGGTCGGCGGGGTGCATCGGGGGCAACTCCAATCCGATCCGTGCAGCCGCCACCCGCCGCGGTGGGTGCCGGTCGTGCCACGGATGGCGGGTGGGTAGCGGTCCAGGGTGTGCTCGTGGAGTTGTACGACCGGCAGCCCGGACGCCGCGGAGAGGGCCTTGAGGTGAGCGGCGGTGAGTCCTACGTTGCGCGGGTATGCCAGCAGGTCGGTGAGTGTGAGCCCGTTGGCATGAGCGAGGCGGGTGGCGTAGGAGTGCAGGGCCTCACCCGCGGCCAGGTGCGGGCGCACGGGCAGCAGCTCAGCCGGCACGACGGCCCTGCACGCTGGTCGCGGTGGTGATGTCCGCCTCGCCGTGCTGGGCGCGTTCGCTGAGCGTGACCGCCGCGAGGTGCTCACGGGTGAGGGTGGTGTCCGCGGCAAGGGCGGTGAGCAGGCCTTCGGTGAGCAGGGTGGCGGTATCACCGACGTAGCCCTGGGTGCGCAGCCAAAGGTAGGGGGCGTGCTGGCGGGCAAACAACCCCGGGGAGCCCGCGGGGAGGTAGGGCAGCAGAATCCGTTCGGCATCTGCCAAGAAGGCTTGCCACGCAGCCTTGCCGGCGACGGTGGTGATCTCGTAGGGGGCGAGCGCAAAGCGCTGCAAGCGCCCTTCGATCTGCGGGTCGGCATGTAAGGCACCGTTTTGCAGGTCGGCACCGACGAGGACCATGCTTCCCCCAGCCTCGCCGAGCTCGGAGTTGAGAAATTTGAGGTAGTCGAGGGTCTCGCGGCCGACAATGGACGTCGTCCGAAGCATGTGGACGTCGTCGATGATCAGCAACCGCACACCGTGGGTGAACAGAGCGGTCACCACTTTGGTGGTGGTCACCCGGGTCAGGCCCTCGGTCGGGTAACGCAGGAACGCGAGGATCTGGGCGTTGACCTCCTTGACCTTCGACGCCGACCGCAGGGTGGCGTAGACCACGGGAACGAGATCGGCGGTCACTCCCGGCTCGGGTCGCCACGTCGGGCGCTCACAGGTGAGTTGGTCGCCCAGCCAGCAACGGTGCAGACCCTGCGCCCACGACTTGATCATCGTGCTCTTGCCGGTGGCGAAGGGGGCGTCGAGCATGATCATCCGCTTGGCCCCCGGCGCCTGGCGGGTGTTCTTGCGCAGGATGCGGTCCATCCCGGCCTGCACCGGTTCGGTGTGGGCCCGAGGCAGCACGAGGCGTTCGCAGGATTTTTCCACCTGGAGCAGGTAGCGGCCGCGCTCCTTCGCGGACAGCGCGCGGAGCTGCGCGGCGGGCAGTGGCGGGTGCATCGCCGGGGGTGCGGCGGTGGCCTGCTCGTGCCAGATCCGGGCGTCCACTACTGGGCCTCCTCCTGGGCGAGGTCGGGCCACGGGGAGTAGAAATCGATCTCGGTCAGGGACGCGGCGGTCTCCGACCGTGGGGTACGAGGCGTAAGAGACGTAAGAGGCTGGGACCGGTCCTCGAGCATGCGGCCGGCCTCGGCTGCCTCGGCGTGGTCGACCCGGGACTGTTCCCAGCGCAGTCGCGCCGCCGACATTTGCGACTTCCAGTCCTCGAGGGTGCTGGCGCCGGTGAGTTCGGTGATCTCCTCAATGATCTGCCGCTGCACGTTGCGGGCGCTGAGGACGTTGTTGCCGCCCCGCTGTTTGATCAACGCGATCGCCCGGTCGCGGACCACGTTGGTCAACGGGGCATGCAGCAAATGGGCACCCCGCCAGGGGATCTCGTGAATGCGCCCGCTCTCGCGGTCACGATGCCAGATCCGGGTCACGTCGCGCGGATCGTAATGAAACGGGACTTTGCCGTCCTGGGCGCGGAAGGTGCCGGTCCGGACGTTGCGCAGGCCGTCGAGGATCTCGGCGTCATAGGACAGTCCTTTGTACTCGACGCCGGTGTGGCCGGGGGTGAGCCAGCGGATGGGCAGGAACTGGTAGATCAGGTCGGGGTGCTGGGGGACCAGGATGCGACCGGTCGCACCCATCAGGGCGTCGAACATTTCCAACGGGCTCAGATGGGCCTGGGTCCGGTCGGCAAGCTTGAGTCCGCGGTGCTTGCTGCGGTGGTAGTCCAGGGCGATGAACCGGTTCAGGTGCTGTTGCAGCTCGGTGGCCGTCAACAGGGGCTGGTCGGCCCGAATGACCCAGCGGCCCCGCTCGTAAACGCCGCGGCCCTTGAAGCCGGGGATCTGCTGTAAGGCCCGTTGCAGGGTCTCGTGCCACCGTTCGATCTGCGGGTTGTCGGTCGGTTTGCTGCCGCGCGAAAGCATGAGATCGATCTGCCACTCGTTGAGCAACGCCCGGAAGTGCCGGCTCAGGAAGATCGACCCGTTGTCGGCGCGCAGTGAGGACGGGATGACTCCGGGGAGGTGGTGGACCCCCTTGAGCGCACGCTGTGCCTTGACGACTTGCTGCCGTCCGGTGTGGATCGGATTGCCACTGAAGTCCAGTGACGCCGGTATGCCGCACCACCGGAAGTCGTCGATGGTGGTGTCCTCGACCACCATCGAGAACGGGCGCATCGCGTCGTACACCGCCAGGCCAGCCTCGACACCGTTTGCCGAGCGGGGCACGACCCGGCATGCGACGATCACTCTGGTGGACACCGAGATCATGCTGATGATCTCCACGGAATAGACCCGCTCCTGCACCTCGTCCCACACCAAGTTGTCCGCGCGGGTGACGTCGATCGCCAGATGACTCGGATGCGTCACCGGGTAGCTCGAACGCGATGACACGACGCGTTGGGCGTTGGAGCGGTGCGCCCGGGTGGTGCGGCCCAGCGCGGCGTACCGGTGGGACAGGTACTCCTGAGTCAGGCGCTGCGGAAGCTCCGCATCGGTGATGCCCTCCTGCTTGAGGCGGACCAGGATGCGCCGCTCGATCTCGGCGAGGTTCACCGCGCTGATCCCGCCGTCGAAGGCGGCCAGCTCTTCGTCGGCGATGCGGAGGAACCGTGGGTCAAGGGTGTCGAAGCCCCGTTTTCCCTTGGTCTTGCGGCCATCCACGAGGCCGCGCAGGCCCTCACGACGCCATGCCGTCACCCACCTTTGGATCGACTGCTTAGCCACCCGTCCGGTCACCAGCTCCGCCTCCCGGACTCGCCGCATCACCGTGCGGTCAACACTGCGTTCGAAGGACACCTGTTCCGCCATCGCGTCGCAGCGTTGTCGAATGCTGGTGCCGTAACCGGTGCCGAACGGGAAGAACGGCTCCCCGTCGTACGCCAGCTCAGGGTGACCGTCCCGGTAACCGGTCAGCACCTCCAGAACGACCTCCTGCTTGAACAATGCATCCGCCCGCGCGTCGACGGCCAACCCGGACCACCACGGCTCCAACGAGGAGTGCACGGCCTGCACCCCGCCGTCGCCGACTTGGGCCGCCATCATGGCGTCGTAGGAGATGGACGATTTGACTCCGAGCGCATCCTGAACGCGCACACCGTGACGCTCGAGGTGCATGACGAGGAGCAGTCCATGGTTGGTCAGGATCCGGGCTCCGGCGTACAACTCCACCGCCCGCCGCGGTGTCACGCCCGATCCGCCTCAGCGTGCCCGGCCGTGAGCACCGTCTCCGGTGTGATCGGCTCGCCGAGCTCGCAGTCAATGCCCCCACGCCACAGGTAGTGCCACATCGCGGAGATCAGGTGCCCGGATCCCGCATCCGCCGCGAGGACCGTCCCCACCGAGGCGATCTCACCAGTGAGTAGCTCTGACAACACCTCGCGGGCCGGCTCATACCACGGCTGAGTGCGCCGATAGGCCTCCAACCACATCAAATTGGCACGCAGGACATCGCCGTACCCGGCGAACACGCGATAGCCCCAACCGACATGCGCGCACGCCCCGGCGGTCAGCGCCGCCTTCAGCTTGAAGTCCTCGCCCTGCTTCGGCTCGGCCCGAGCGTCCCACACCGTCACCGCGCCGGACGCCTTTTGCGAGAGCAGGTCCGGGGTGTGGCGGAACGGGCGCCCCTTCCGCTTGACCGGGAACGTCAGCCGCGCTGGCTGGGCCGCGAACCACACCACGTCGTGTTGTCGGTCCAGGGCGCGCAACAGGTCGTGCTCCAACCCAGACTCCAACCGAATGCTATGCCCCGTCGTCACGCTGTGCGCTTCGACCGGGACGTGCCGGGATGCCGCGGTGGACTGCGGGCGCCTGATCGAACTCAACCTCCGCACCGGTGGGGGCCCCGTCGACCAATCCCAGTCGACCTCCTCGTCGTCCACCCGGAACCGCCACACCGTCGTGGCGTGATCCACCGACCCGACATGGGGTAGATCAGCCGGCACAGAGCCAATACACTCAGCCACGACGGGTCCTTCGCTTTCCTAGCGTGTCTCGGGATCCGTCACGAGGGCGTGGCTGCTACTAACAGCTGCGCCCTCTTTGTCTTCCGATGATCCATCGCGTGGGCGCGCCGACCTCGCTCAGGGTCTGCCGCAGACGCTACCGCCCGAGCGCACTCGCGGACAAGAGCTGGCGGGGATTTAGGTGTCACGTCCTTCGGATGGCGTTCTCCTCACTGTGCCACCGGCGCGTTCCCCTCTGAAAGTCACAAGTTCCTCCACCAGTCAAGGCAGCAGAACTTATCGCCCTTTAGGCACGTCAAGGCACCCTCGCCCTACGGTGAATGTTATTTCCCCACCGTATTGACGCTGCAAGGGAAATTAGTGGATCATGGCACCATGGAGCGGGTGGAACAGCCCGAATCGTCCGTCCTTGGCCGCGGCGGCAACCCTCCACCATCCGCGCCTGACCAGCGCAACAGCGAAGTCCGCGCGTCTGACCAGCACGCGGAAGTTGGAGCAACCGCCGTGCGTAAGTCTCTGTCCTCCGTTCTGTCCAGGCTGGATCGGCCGGCTCGTGGTATCGACGTCGCCGCCGCACTGGACACGTGCCTGGAGCTGCCAGAGGTCATCGGTTGCCTGAACCCGCTGTGTGACAACACGTGTGCCTGGCCCACAGGGCGCGGGCGCCCGCGTGACTACTGCAGCCGCGGCTGTCGACAGAGCGCGCTTCGTACCCATGCCCGACTGCTCGGTGAGCTATCAGTCATCGAGCTCGTCCTTCCGTTGCGCGATCTACGAAAATCGGAGCGTGTGCGGCTGGAGGCGCGTGCCGCGCAGACCCGGTGGTGCCTGCGGCGCTACGCCACCGTCGTCCCGCGGAACCCGGAAACGAACGTCCGCGATGACGACTCCGACTGAGTAACTCGCACCCGCGCTGCCGCGGCATCGCTCCTGCCCGAGCGACCGTTCAATAGCCGATCACGGCGGGCGTCAGCCGCTGTCAGCGAAGAGACGTGTGAGGAGACGTGTAAGGAGACCGCTTATACGGGTGCATAGTTCCTGATCCGGGGAGTCGCCGGCAGTCGCCGGCCGCTCCCTGGCTTCTGGTAACGCATGTTGGCCCGCCTCGGCGACTGGTTCCTTTTCGGGTGCCGCCGTCGCTGGCGCGTCGGCCAGTGCTATCGGCGCGCGAGACGCACGTATCGGAGTCCCGCCTGTGCCCGATCGAGAACGCTGCCAGGGTTTCAACGACTGTGGCGATTACCCCGCGCGGGACCTCCCGTGGGTCGATAGTGAGCTGCACACGGCTCGGGGGGCTGCCGCCAGATGGCCGCGCACCACCGAGTTAGGGTCGCCTTATATTAAATACAAGGAGCCCTTGTCTCATTTTGGCTGCATCTCGACAACAAGCGAGCCCTAATCGCAGGCCACGTTGGCGAAGCGTGAGTAGTGCAGCTGCGGTGCCACGGTGATCGTGCGCAGCGGGACCGTTGCGGTGCTTGCCCATGATCAGGTCGGCCTCGCCGGAGCGGGAATCGTCGGGCTCGTAGGCCTCCGGCCGGTGAAT
>JAABUO010003947.1_pt1 | contig 17544 bp, 19 predicted proteins | sample 5559291 | NCBI WGS metagenome assembly JAABUO01 (sample SAMN10711878, study PRJNA513372) | rock metagenome | isolation source: Antarctica rocks | place: Antarctica: Victoria Land, Finger Mt sud | reverse complement strand
GAAGAAGCAGTGATGTTAGATGTGGAATTTTTGTTTTGGGGGTTATGTTGGTGTTAGGGAGGTACTGTGAGATATGATATAGGAATTCCTTAATATACGAAAGACCTAATCTGCACACCATATAAGTATGGTAAGAAAGCCAGGTCTAGATTATCTCGATATCATATACAAGTATATCGATATATATGTGAGTTCCTTCACATACCAAAGACCCCACTTACATACCATAGTCAGAAAAGCCCCGTCCCAATGCATAAGATCAAGTAGAACCTACCTCCACCCCAGAAAAAACCCAGCCACATCACAATGATGACCACCACCCCCTCTTCTCATCCCCCACAGCCACAATTTCCTCATCGCATAAAACCCCTACCTCCTGCTTCTCCTCCTCTCCTTCCAGCGAAACCTGGTGCTTTGCCGACCTCCCCAACGACAGCGCATCATACACAGCACGACCCACACAAAGCAGATATTCCAGCGACAGAACATAAATCCGCGCGTTATGAGTGCGCCAGAACCATGCAGTTTCAAAGGACCATTGTGCCCCAAATTACCCCATAAAAGTGCCCACGGAAGCGGAAAATAGAAATAAGATCAAGACCAACGCCATCCTGATGCGGACGCATCGTGCTTGGGCTGCTCCCCGACTGATATCGAGGTTGAGGGCCATCTCGCACCATTCTTCTTTAGATTCTGTTTTGTCCCTGAAAGAGTCCGCCAACGACGATGCGCTGATAAGAGCATAGTACCAGAACATCAGGATCGTAAATCCGAGCTGCATTGCATCGAGCACGAAGAGGGAGCTAGTTCAGAACCTCAACGAACGAGTCGTGTTTGTGGTGCATGTGGGTCTCCTGCGTATCCATTGTTAGTAAAATATTGTAAAGTCAACCATCGTTACGCAGAAGAAAAGTGAGGTGTCGTGCGCATCCATCAGTAAGCACCTTCGTGGAGAGGACACGCAAGACAAAGTCGAAAAAGGCCACGCCGGGTTCGCAGGGGCGTGGTGAGTACGCAGATGATCAAGACACAGAACCAGAGAGCGGCGAGAAGGAACGAGAAGATGGGCAATCGTTGCCAGAAGGAGAACGGGCAAGGAGTGGGATCTCTGGCGGTGCTGTAGTTGCCTGCCATTGTGCGATAAGGGATAAGGGAAAGGGGTTTGGGAATGGAGGAAATGCGGGGAAAGGAGGGTTGAGCGAGTGAAACTGTTTGTGGAAGAATGATGCAGATGGGTGAGGAAGGTATATCTAGGTACTTAGAGGAAGGTAAACAGATCGCAGGACAAACAAGTGAATTCAACCTACGGGGCGGAGCGGAGCGGAGGCAGGGCTTAGCTACATGAAACCGAAAAAGGCAAGAGCAAACTTCGAACTATATAGCTGCCTACTTGAAGGAGAAATTTGAATCAGTTCTTAAATTTGCTTAAACAGAGCACTGGCACCGAAAGCTACCGAAGCCGTGGGAACGACTAGAAACCATAGCTCAATTACTTTGAAAGGAAAAGCGAATGGATGTTCATAAGAAAAGACTCTATATACTCATCTTCAAAGTGTCGAGTATAAGTTAATGAATTAATGCTTATTTACCAGGCCTCATACGGGACATGCGAAGTCGACGATTAGCCTAGGTAGAAATCAACTAGATGGTGAATTGAAGAAAAGTCGAGTCGATGGAACAATCCTTGCCTCGCCACAATTGAACTGTTGCTAAATCGTCTTTGACCGTAAGTCGAAGAGACGTCTTCCGTTTCTCAGATTCCACTGTGAACTTTTTCGACCTCGTCTAGCGACTTTGCTTCCCTTGCAAAACCGAAGCAGTCGGGGTACCTCAATCGATAGGGCGTGTGGCTCTTATGATAAGATCAACCTCAAGGTCGCGGCTTCGAGCTCCGCCTTCGGCTCAATCTCGATAACATTACTTTTTGCAATTTTCTCAAAACCGTTGATTCAACCGGGGTTTTGCTTGCTGAGGAATTGTTCGTCCCGCGGATGAGGAGGTGGAGCGGAGTTTCGAGAACTCCGGGTCAACAAATGGACTGCCAGTTTTTATTAGGCCTTTCGGTCTTTAGATGAGTGGTCCAGTATCCCGATACCGAATATCATTGTCAGAATGGGGCCGCATACAATACGGGTTCGAAAGGCCACATAGGTATGCTAGATTGACGAGCGACTTCAATGTAAGATTTGGCTATACTTCGACGTTAGCCAATTTTTTGCGACAATACTCGATGTATACAGCTTGCTGATAGCATATCTGACAGTAGTTGATCTGGGAGGATATATTTTGCTAGTCTAGCGCCATAGATCTGCTGCCGTTGAAGCCTAGCTCAGAGGCGTTGAATACGGAAGCCTGTGAGGACGAAGGTGTAGACAGTCGCAGAGACAAGACAGGAACATGGCCGCTAGCTGAAAGAGATAGCCGACAATGCCTACGTATCCGATAAACGTAAAAGACATGATTGTGAGACTGATAGTGACGAAGGCGATCCTTTAAGGTGATTAGGTAGTAATTTCCAAAATCCCGTCGGTGGGTACATTAATGAACAAATGCGACCTCTCAGTTGATGAGTGAGGTGGCGAAGAAGAAGTGAGCTGCTCGGCGACTGGTCGAGTCATCAGTTGAACAAGGCGATAGTTTCTATAGCTGAAATAAGCAGCAATTACCCAACAAGGATGGGAGACGGAAGTTGAGAACCTGCCCTTCTACCGGAGCTTGTCCCTCTTGCGGTGTGATCCTGACCTTGTGGTTGGTTTTTTCATACGTAGCACGAGTTTGATTCCATGTGATGTTTAATACTTTTGGTTTCTTTTCTACCAGTTTTGAAAGTTTGTGTGACGGCTGAAACGGCATAGGTAACGTACTTTAACACTCGCAATCCTTTAGGCTTCATGTTCCCATTCTTTTACTGCTATAAAGCAGTATACGACAGATTGGAGTTGACGATCGTACGGATTGCGAAGTGGAGTTTCTTAAGCGGAGAATCATATAGGTAGAGGAACCAATAATGGCACATGAGATGTGAACAACCAGATACGAAAAAGAGTAATTAGTATTGAAGTAGATCTTAAGAGGTATTTGAGAAAGATGACTTATGGATCACAAAGGGTGCGTCTCAAATGCCTATATTCAACAAGATTCGTCTCATATGATACCCCAGACCGCTGTATTTCTTATTTCCCTTATGTAAACATATATGACCTTGACGTCGAACGTCTTCTACCTGGAGACTTCCTTCTTACTAGTAATAGTTGATCCCGTTCCTTATCCTTTTTGAGCTCAATCGTTGCAGTCGTGTTCGTGATTAGCTTGCCCTCGTGTAGCCTGCCCGCACGGATCTTCCTAGTATGCTCGAACAGGAGTTCCTGGTCATCCTCTGAGATCCACCGTTTAATAATAATGTAGCTATTATCATGCTATTTCAAGAGTATTTCATCAGGTACTGCTCTTCGAAAATGTAATGCGAGAAAAACAAGGTGAGGACTTACATCATCCCACTCCCATGGTAACTGATAAACATCTAGTGTTTCTGGACTCAGATATTTCTGATTGACCTTGATGTACGTTGGTCGCGTCAAATCCATGATCTTCTTTTCATGTTTTTCTCCTTTCTTTCCCTTTTTCCCCTCCAGAATCTTTTCGATGCTCTCCTCGCTGTATCCAGCTGCTCCAAAGGTCTCTTTGACCCTCTCTCGGAAGGCCTTATCTACCGCTTCCTTTTCTTTCTTCTCCTTCTCTTGCTTCTCGAACATTTTGACATGGTGCTCTTCGACCGCCCTCTTTTTTAGCGCCTCTTCTTCCTTCTTCCTTTCAGCCTTCTTCGCTTCCTCCAATAGCTGTTGTTCTTTGAACCTTCGCCTTTGCTCCTCTTCTTCCTCTTTTCTTTCCAGTTCTTCCAGCTTCCTCATCTTCCTTTCCATCTCGGGATCAAAAAACGGCGATGGAGACCGTGATTCATGGTGGTGATGGGGGGGCCGCCGTGAAGATCTTGGTCTATGGTGGCGGAGGGGACTATGACCGCGGCGGGAACCATGTGCGCGGTCATCCCAGTCGTCATCATCGTCATCATCATCGCTGTAGCGACGACGACCATGGCCGGTAGATCTCCTTCTTCGTTCTGGCTCACGTACGGGGGAATGATCATCCCAGTTGCCATTATTGATCACAATGGCCGCAGGTGATCCCCTCCCCACAGAGGCAGCGCGTCGCATATTTTCGCCGAGACCGGCAGCAGGAATGAGGAGACCGTTAGCGTCCTGAAAGTAGCGGGGTTCACGTCGCTCCGCAAATCGCGCGCGACCCGGTCGACCATGGTTGAGGAAAACTGGAACACCGTTCACCGTATCGGCGGCGGGCCAATCCATGTTGACGGATGACCAAGCTAGAGCTGGTGTGAGCAAGTAAGATTTGTTAATTCTAGAGATGAACGACACTTGCAGTTCTCAACATAGAAGTCAAAGTACGGGAAGTCAGAGGATGGGGGAAAATAGTATGTGCATGAAATCGTGAGTCGTTATTCATCAAGTGTTCAGCCGCGTGAGGGGTCATCCACGATTTAAGTATACTTGTGTGACTTTGAAGGGCCGAGATGGAACGGTGGGGGCGGTAATAATCGCGACTAGGGAGCTCGCTGCCTTAATTACTATGTAGGGCTGCTAGTAACCAGTCATCCATCGCTTTGTCAACCTAAGTCTCGGCTTTGGAGTCACGCTATCATGCATCCAGTACCCTGCAATACACTCCAATACACTCCAATACATGCACCCATTGGGCCCAACCATGCAGGATCTAATATAGGGCAGACGCTCGTCTGAAACTTCCAGATAGGGGTAACGGGGTTTCGCATCCTCTCAAGCCCTAAGGTACTTTAAGGAGTTCCGATAACCCTAGTGTAGCGCTTGCAGAACTAAGTGGATCGCTAAAGCTTGACCGCTTGCTAAGTTGCCAGCAGGAACGCACAGCCACGTCAGTGTATGTAGGATTCAGCAGCTACCCGAGTCTCTCTTGCGTTTTGAAGCTTACTAAGGACAAGGTAAGGTAATCACCTGCAAGAAAAGACACAAAACCACTACACCATTGTACCAGACACTGCAGTCACCATGTCCCTTAGCTACCCTAGAACTGTTTGATTGGTACAATCTCATTGATACATTACGCTTGACGCGGCCACATTGGTAAATAAAGGCGTGAACATGATACCATTGCATGTTTCTCAAGTGAACACTGCATCTTTGCAATGCTCAGTGCCAATAAGAAATTTCTTGAATACGAGTTTCCACTGCATTCTTGGCCTGGTGTTCAGTCGAATACTGGAAAGCCACCTTTCTTCTGGCCCCTCCACGCAGTATGCGGTTTCTCAACCTACAGGCGCAGCTGGCGGTAAAGTGGTCTGCAAGAGCTGGCGAAAGGTAGACGTCGCATGGTTACGCTCGACAATCTAATGTGGCTGTATTGAAGACAGCGCATGACCTATTTTTATGACCTGCCACCAGATTTGAAAATTCGATCGATATGTTCACGACTGTTTTTGTGAGTCGTTTCCAAATAATTCAGCTTCTTGTTGAGGTTGGATATGTCCGACTTCAGCTCAGCTGTCTCGGACCCAAGTCGCTTCTCCATGTCACTTATTGGGCTCAGGACAAACCTGTTGATGGACTTTCAGCAAACTAGCATCCAGAAAACAATTAAGAATGACAAAGCTTACATCTTCCCTACTCCTTCATAAACCTTAGTATCCTTGGATAGTGACTTAACCTCAGTGGACGTAAGCTCCAACATCCGTATGTCTCGTTGTTTGGCTGATATGGCAGTCTTAACAATGTTGATTTCCCGTTGGGCTGAGATTGCTTGCGATTCTATTTCTTGAGCTAGCTATCGAACGTTTAGCAAAGACATGTCACCGCAGCGGAAATAGTATAAACCTTCTGTAGAGCCTCGTTCGGGATCGACATCTTAACTTAATGCTGATTGCACCGAGATGAATGCGCAGCGTTGGCTGGCGATGAGAGAGTCAAACGATTCTTAACAATACGTAGCTTTGATTGTTATCACCTGTTAGGGCTCGGGTACCTAAACGCAATCTCTACTAAGTATCCCTGCACCCGGAAAATCCTTGGGCTGAGGATTCATCGGAGTTCGGCGGAACAGACAAACTTCAAGACAAACCTGTCGTCGAGCCTGCTTTCCACTTATAAAAGAAAAGCTTTTGTTCTACCGCTTGTATCTTCAGCACTTCAAACCATTAGGATGCCTTCGTGGCTACCTTCGCTGGAATACAATGTCCCACACCAGGGGCACTGGCATCCAATCACCTCAACAATAAATTGGTGTGAAGAAGTTTGCGATTGCCTAGGATCCTACAAAGTTCGTAACTGACTCGAATCAGGACTACTATGCCACACCATATGTTGCTGAGCTTGTTAATACCTTGACAAACCTTTTATTCGTGTACCTAGCATTCAAGGGTATTGCAAGTTGTCGAAAGAATGGACACGATACAATATTTCTTGTGACTTTTATTGGATATCTTGTTGTCGGCATGGGCAGCTTTCTCTTTCATGCCTCCTTAAAGTGTACGTTACAGAGGGATATATCACAACACAACATTCCTGGTCTAATGCCATTCTGTGTGAACTTTTTAGATCCGATGCAGCTCATCGATGAACTCAGCATGATATACACCACCTGCCTAATGTGCTACGGAACCTTCTCTTATTCCAAATCCCGCCAGTATGCCTTCAGTCTCGCCATAGCTCTGGTATCTTTGGCTGTATTCATCACTCTCTACTACCACTACCTCCAAGACCCAGCGTTCCACCAAAACGCCTATGCCATCCTTACTACAGTAGTCCTTGCTCGCAGCATGTACGTGATGGAATTCAGCCTACGGCCATCCTTGACGCAGCATGAAGAACAATACAGGCTACTGCACCAAAGGTCGATGACGGCAGGGGAAAAGAGAATATCGCAGTCTGAGGACAGGAGAGACGCAAAGATTCTTACGACCATGTGGATCATGATCGCATGTGGACTTGGAACGTTCCTTGCTGGCTTCGGAATCTGGCATTTGGACAACGCGTATTGTTCGAAGATCCGTAGTTGGAGAAGAGAGATTGGTCTGCCGTGGGGTATGGTACTGGAAGGCCATGGGTGGTGGTAAGACCTCGCTATTTGGCAAAACTTGAGTAGCGCAAGTTGCTTACATGCTAGCAGGCATATTATGACAGGCACTGGAGCATACTTCTACATCACGTGGGGTATTTGGCTTCGGCACTGTCTTAACGGGCGGCAAGATGAGTATACACTGGTATGGCCCCGGTTATTGTCAATTCCAGAGATCGTTAGCGTAAGGAACTCAAATGGCAGTGGGAATCAGGATATCTCGAAGAAGGCGCGCTAGATTTCTCAGTCTTTTCAGCGATAAAAAGAAGTTTAAATGATAGCTCCGGCTAAGGTTATCTCGATAATGCGCAGAGGACCACATTCACCAGTTATGCTTTACAGTCGTCGTAGCCCTCCGCCATCTTGTATTCACTCATATTTTCTCTACCTGGTTTCTCTATTACTAAAATAGTACCTGTTGCTCTCATAGAATAATCTCTCTTCGTCCCCGGCGCGAAAACGCTCATACTTCTAGATAGACGTCCCTAGATTTATCAGCCGCGTTTCAGAGGTGCCATTCACATGTCTCACGTTCTTCTTAGCAACGGCATCTCCTTCTTGATCCTATCCACAGATGTCAAATCAATCTCAGCCGTTGCAATCTCCGGCTCCTTCCACTCGCCCCCAAGTTCTGCTACGACTTCGCCCCAAGGCGACACAATCATGGAATGACCGTAGCTGACGCGCTTCTCATTATGTGCACCGACCTGTGCTGCTGCTATTACGTATCCTTGGGTCTCTATCGCGCGAGCTCGGAGGAGTACCTCCCAATGTGCTTTACCCGTGGGCACGGTGAATGCCGAAGGGTAGGTAATGATCTGACTGTTCTGTCGCTTGAGCGCTAGGCTAGTTTCAGGAAATCGCAACTGTTGATGACACTTGAGCATGCCCATTTGTATCAAAACGGTGGGGAATAAGAATTACATCAAAGCAGATAGTCATTCCGACTCGGCCTACTGGGGTGTTAAACGGCGGCAGAATGGCCATACCCTTTTCGACACTCCTGTATCTCTGTCAGTTCATCCAGCCTATTCGATATATCCCATCGATTGCCACAAGTCCAGCCTTACTTGCTCTCCTTTAACACCGGGCCTCTCTCTATCTCTACATCGAATAGGTGCAGCTTTTGATATCTCTGCGTAATGTCTCCCTTCTCGTCAATCCATATTAACGTATTCTTGACTTTCTCGCCCTCTTGCGCAGGCTCATGAATCCCCACATTGATCGGCAACCCCTCTCTCGCCGCTTCCTTCTGGAGACCCTTGACGAATTCGCTTTGAGATGTTAAGCGTGCTAGGGAAACCGTTTCAGCTGGTGAAGAGGCAATGTAGTCGCTTGCTTCTGGGAGGAAGAGGGCCTAGTGGATCTGGTTCAGTCAATGGATTGAATCACTAAAAAATTGTAGGCTAGCATTAAAAGACGAACTTTTGCACCGGCAGCGACGGCTTTCTTGACTAATACCTGGCATTGCTGCAGGTTGTGTAACATGCTGGCTGTCGAACATAGCTGCCCGACTGCCTTGCGAGCTATTAGTCGAGATGGGCAGATGGAAGTTTCGAGATAAACACACTGCAATGGCCATGGCGGATTGAAGGTATACACACTTGCACTATTCGAATAGGGGGTAAATTACTCTGATGTAATGCAGCGACCGTCGTATCAGTACTTAAGTGGAACTTGATTGAGTTGGACCCCGCGTGGGGCAAGAAGCACTGCCGACAAGGGTGAAATTGCCGCCGCCGCGCGGAAAGGAAACGTCGCCAATGAAGCTAACAATAGGTACAATACAGAGGTTCCAAGCAATAACTCTACGTTGTACTTCCCTACAAATAAGACACAAAACAATCAGATACCTCTCAGTCGGGCAGGGAGATACCTGGGGAGTGATGCACTATCTACTACGTAATATTGCTGTATAGAAAGCTTCAACCGTTACAGGACCCGTGAAGGATTCCTACCTTGCGAATCAAGCAAGCTGGATCTTCTTACAATCAACACCTTACAGGATGTTATCGGATATTCAAAACAACGGGATACTTCAAACTCGCGCCTAAAATGGCATCTACCCCAAATACAACCAAAAAATCTTCAAGATGGGGCTCTTTCCTGGCTGGGGTAGAATCCAAGCTGGACACCATCCTAGCAGACGAAGACACTTCATCTATCTCCCAGAAGAGAGAGGATGGGGGACTGTTGACTCAAGCAGGGAAAAAAGAGACCCTAGTGGCCACTAAAGCAAGAGACAGTAGGATGCATACCTTGTAACGGTTCAGAGAGAGGCAGGATGACTGACGAAAACCAGGCGTCTCTCGTACTCCGTCAACCAGCAGAGCTCAAGAACGCCTGAATGAGCGGCTCGCAAAGGCTATGGCAGCTAAAAATCTTAATAAGACTGGTGGTAGTTCGGTAACGACCTCCGGCCCACCCTCACGTACAGCAAGCCCTGCGAACGTTATAGATAGCCCTCGGATAAGTTTAGACTCAAAGGCTGAAATTTTTAAGAGCGAGGATGGTAGATCATTTCAAGAATCGGTCACAGGCAGCAACGGAGGGGAGGGTAAAGATATACCTCTAGATTATTCGCGACAGACCCAAGGGCCTACAACGCACTTGATTGTAGATGCGCTAAATGAAGGAAGCTTGGCCCGGCCTTCACTAGACTCGCGTGACTCGTTCTCAAGCCGACAATCGGTCGACCTGGCTCAGGCTGTAGGGACATCAAATTCACCCAAAATCAATGGTGTCGACTTAGACACGGACTCCCAGACGCCAACACAGTATGAACAAGTCATCCAGCAAATGCGGTCTGACTACGAAGCGTCAGAGACTCGACGCCAAGAGGAGACTCACGCTTATCTCGAGCGCATCGATGCCCTGCAATCCAAGCTCCAATACCTTACTAAGGAGGCGGCAGAAATCGCTAAAAATTCTTTGTCAGAGACGCAGCCGGACAGTATGGACCACAAGCTTGCCGCAAAAGACGAGAAAATCGCACTGCTTATGGAGGAGGGTCACAAACTCTCGCAGACGGAGCTGAAACATATGAGCATCATAAAAAATATACGCGGGAAATCTACAGAAGATGCGAAGCAATTAGCAGACGCAAAGAAGGCAGCAGAAAGGTTCGAGAAGCTGGCCCGAGAAGCGCAGGAGAAAGCAAAACGCGCCGATCTTGCAGAGAAACGAGCCTTTGAGAGAACAAAATCTTTGGCAAAGCTCGAGAGAGAATTAGAAACCCTTAAAATAGATCGAGACTTTAAGGCCTCAACCATCCAAGATCTCCAAAGCCAACTTGCTAGCGCCAGTTCTCTAGCACAGGAAGCCCAGGGCAAGGTCCAAGCCGAAGCCTTAGAGGCGGAGCAAAAGCGCATAGCTCAATTGTCGGATGAGTTGTCAATTATGAAAACGGAAAAGGAGCTCAGCGACAAGCAACACCAGACCGAAATTCGTGAGATTAAAGAAAAGATTGAGCGAGAAAGAGAGCGCGCCCGAATCACTGAGATTGAGCGGCAAGGCGAGCAGCATGTAGGTTCACTCTTGTAACTCCGTTGAAAACCGGCTCCAATGACTCGTATAGATGCTAGGAAGCAGACTCGAAGCCTTCCGCGCTCGAGCCGAAGAGGCATCCACAGGAAGCAGTGGCGATGTGCAAGCAAATCTTCTGCGACAAATCGAGACGTTGCAGAATCAATATGCTATTGCTAGTGAGAACTGGCAGGGGATTGAGGGTTCGTTGCTATCCAGGGTGACAGGTTTGGAAAAGGAGAGGAATGATGCTGTGAAGAGGGAAGCTGATGTAAAACGAAAAGCGCGAGAAATGGTACGTCACTTTCTAGTTTGACGAGCGCAATCGTGGAATTCGCTTTGGTGGGTGCTAAGCCGCAGCCAGAACATCAAAACCCGCAAACTTGAAGAAGACCTTGAACGCGCCACCGCCAGAGTCGAAGACCTAGACCATGAACTCTCCTCGCGCTCCTCGGAAATCCAGCATCTCCACGACAAATTCCTCAAATCCGAAGCCGCCCTCACAGAAGCAGGAAAAGACCTCCAGTCCCAGAAAGAAGCTTTCGACGCCCGCCTCGCCCAGTGTCTCGAAGAAGAGAAATTCCGTTTGCAGAGAGAAGAGCCCGCCAGCAGGGGCGCAGACACATTGTACCACCACTTCCGCACCGAATCCCCGTCCTACAACCGCAAAATCTCGGTCGCAGACAAAAGCAACACGCATACGCGCCGCATTCAGGGTCTCGCCTTCACAGGCCCATCGTCTCAAGACCGCCCGCTTAGTCGCCATTCCTCCTCGCAACCCCTGTACTCTGCGAACTCCCGCTCTCCTTCCCGCCAAGAATCCTCTTCCTCCATTCCCCAATTCGCCGCCAGCGGCGGTCGACGCGAACATCCGTCGCCTCATGCGACGGAGAGTCAGGAGGACTTCTTCGATGACCCTGGCACCCGCACCCCAGCCACCCCTGATCGCACACTCAATGACCTGATCTCTGTCTCCACGGTCGGCGCTGGCCCATCTGTCCAGCTCGTCTCCTCCATGTCCGTCACCGTCCGCCGGCTCGAATCCGAAAAGGCTGACCTTAAAGACGAACTCGCGCGCCTAGCTGCGCAAAGAGATGAATCGAGGGAGCAGGTGGTAGGGCTGATGAAGGAGGTAGAGGATAAGAGGGCGGCGGAAGTGAAGATGAAGGAGTTGGAAAAGGAAGTGAAGAGTGTGGCAGAGAGGTATGAGACTACGTTGGAGATGTTAGGCGAGAGGAGCGAGAGGGTTGAGGAGTTGATGCAAGATGTAGGGGATCTGAAGGATATGTATCGCGAGTTGGTTGAAAAAACGATGAAGTAAAGACGGCCAGTCCTCGAGAAGCCGCATTTATGGGGGTTATATGGCTTGCTTGCAATTTAGCGATTGTTGTAGCTGTCGATTTAAGAGGAAGTTGCATGGAGGGTAGATTTGAGAGAGCTCTCAGACTAGTTCTATGCCTTCGCGCTCAGCGCTTTGATTGATGAATTTTCGTAGCTGTGGGACACGGTCAGAGATCTTACCCATGCGAGTATCGACTGTGTCTTACCTTCGTATCCGGCGCCAACTCAATAGCCAAAAACCCATCCACATCCTTCTTGTCCGTCTCCGCGCCCGCCTTTAACAATGCAAGCGCGGTATCACCGTGGCCCTCAGAAATGGCATGATGCAGCGCAGTGTACCCCGTCACATCCGTCGCGTTCAACGGGCTTTTATGGTCAAGGAGTAGCTTGACCATGGGAACGGAGCCGACGGCTGCGGCGCGGTGAAGGGCAAGTTGGCCGCGCTTGTCTTTGACACGGGCAGAGGCTTTGTGGGCGAGGAGTTTGTGGGCGGTGTCGATGTTGTTTTTAGAGGCGGTGAAGTGGAGGGCAGTCTGGCCTGCGTTGTCTTGGTGCGGGTCTTGTCAGAATGGGCAGTTGTAAAGGCTATTCATTATTCCTTCCAGGGAGGAGGGGAAGTATTCGGGGGGGAGCTTACTCTTGGCGTTGACGTCCACTTCCTTAGTGAGCAAGAGATCAACGAGCTCGTCGCCCTCCTTCAGGCTCGAAGCAATCATCAAGGGTGTCCATCCTGAAGCATCCTGGACATCTGGGTCGAAATCTGCTCGGGAGACTAGTAGCTCGACGATGGGGAGATGGTTGTAGGAAACTGCCCAGTGAATGGGGAGGCGTTCATCGTCGTCGCGTTTGTTCGCCAGGCGGGGGTTGGCCTGGTCAGATTAGCTGCGGTTGTCGTGCTTTGGGGAGGAGCTCTCACATTCAAAAGAGACTCAACGATGGCAGCTAGTGGAGATAGCTGTTAGTTACGGGGTGCTATTCTGGGGGCCAATAGAGATGGCGTACTTGATCCTTCTCGAGCTGCCTTATGGATTGCAAACTTGGCCTCTTGGTCAGGATCCATTTGATAGAAAAGGTAAAGATTTAATACTAATCTCAAAGCTATGTGCCTCGATGGGAAAGAGCGTCCTTGTAGGCGGCCCACCAAACCAGAAGCTGCTGGTGCGTGCCGAATGAGGTCATTGGTCGACTAAGGTCTCGACAGCGGTACTTCCCGCATCCACTGCACACGGGAGGCATCGTTGATGTTTGGGAGATGTCGATAACCATGTTGAGTTGCATGAGATCAATGATGCTTCCACGTTAGCTCTTATGCGAGCTAAGCTGATGAAAGTCAGAATATGCATGGAGCTACAAGTCACAAAAGGGCTGTCTTGCTTCCCAGAAATTACCGTTACGAGGCCGGGGGCTGAACCGATTCTACATACTACGCACAATCCAAAGAACGAGGCCCAAGAATATCTGATGCCCAGGCATGCCTTCGGTATATGGCACCTACCTCTGCAAAGAGCCTCCAAATCATTTCCTCTCGCCGGCAAGCGACCGCTTGGAACTTCTACGTAGATCAGCAGAGTATTTCTCGAAGCGAGAGCAGCTCCGTGCTTTCGAAAGATTGCAATACGAGATCTCCCAAGTTCACATAGAAAATAAGCAATGGGGGGACGCCATACGAATATTACTCCCACTCTGGCAGACCCTTAGCTGGCGTCAAGAAGGCTGGTGGAATTTGGTAGAGAAGGTAGACTTAGAGTTGAGGGAGTGTGCACGATCTGTGGGTGACGGCGAAACACTGATTGCCGTAGAGTGGGAACTCTTGAGCGGTTGCCTTGAGAGCAAGTCTGGAATAAATAATGAGTTTTCGAGATGCCTGGATGGATTAGAGCTTTCTCGACCCCTTCCTAAGACAGTCCTTCAGGCAGAAAATGTTATTTCTTGCATATCAGCGAGCTTTACGTTTGGTTTACGAGAGGGTCATGTTGGTGAAGCCCTACCGGCACAGTTGGTCATCTCATCTCGAGCTCACTCGGATTCGGCTCCAATAACTCTCACTCAGATCAAATTAGCATTTGATGGAGGCTTGAAGGACGTCAACATTCAACATGACCCGGAAGAAGCGCCTCAATTTAGATCTTCCGATGGATTGGTCCATCTGCATAATGTTTCCTTACAAAAGACATCTATAGACAACGATGACTCAACTCCATCCAGCCCAATTTCTTTACATAACTCTCAGTCTTTGCTTGGAGCAAGCAATCTCAGCTTTTCGGCTGGTCTCACTAAAGCTCTGTCCTTTATCAATTTGCCCCACACTGCAGGCACCGTAGAGGCTGTCAGCATCACCTTGTGCATTAAGGAGGAGTTTTTTGAATTGGAGATTATTGTATCCGAAGAAATGCAGTTGCGCCAGGAAAACTTATGGGTCGAAACTGCAGCAGGTCTATCGAAAAAAGGGCTTGGAAAGGAGCGAAGTACTAACGTTAAGATACTACCCAAGCCTCCAAAGATGCGGATTGAGATCCTGGATCTAGTGAAACCCTATTTTACGGATGAGATTGTTTCTCTTAATATCCAGCTTCTCAACGAAGAAGAAGAAGATGCTGATGTCAGCCTAGAGATTCGACTTCATGATCAGTCTGAGACGGCGCCAGGCGTGAATTGGGCTTTTGAAGGAGAGCAGTTCGAAAGATCCAGAGGTCTTGCCAACGACGAGACCGCTCATAATCAGAGCGGTAGTATACTAGCCAGTTCGTTAGGGAAAATGTCCGCTTTTGACGCATGTAAACGTAAGCTATCGCTTCAAGCAGTTCTAGAGGCAGCTCAATATGGCTTGGAGGTGAAGGCTTGCTATCATCTATTGTCAGATCAAGAAACACCCATCTCAAAGACCTTGGTAACAAGTATCGTCTTCATAAGACCTTTCGAGACAAATTACGATTTCTTGCCAAGAGTGTTGCCAGGTCCATGGCCAACCTATTTCCACGTCAATCACGACAATGAAATGATTGACAGAGTCGCCAACGAAGCCCCAATAGCTGCCGGCCTAAGCCAGAGGTGGCTTTTGGTGGCTAGGATGACTTCGTTTGCAGTGAAACCCATGCTTGTGGAAGATGCGGAACTGCGTGTGCTCGATATCCAAGATCAGGCCATATGCAAGATCAAGCCGTCCATAGGCGGTCACGAGAAAGCCATTCTGATCTATCCTAATGAGTTTCAAGAGCGCCAGTTCGAGTTGGAGATACAGAAGTTTGACCTCGAAGACCGTCGCTCTGCCATCCTGAGCCTACAGCTGGAAGTAAGATGGCGACGGGAAGGCTCTGACAGGGCTGTCATGACTACCATTGTCGCAGTGCCCGAGTTAATCATATCTTTTGGTGAACCTCGAGTCCTAGCTTCTGCCCACAAGGGGCAAGGCGAGGACGGACTGATTCATCTTGACTATGTCATAGAGAACCCTTCAATGCATGTTCTAACGTTCAAGTTGAATATGGAACCTAGCGATGATTTCGCGTTCAGTGGGGCTAAGGACAACTCGTTGCAGCTCGTCCCTCTCAGTCGAAATAGTGTACGGTACAACCTCTTACCATTGGTTAGAGGGACCTGGATCAACCCACAGTTCAAAGTGATGGATATACATTTTCGGAAGATGTTGAAGGTCAGTGCAACAGAAGGTATGAGGTCAGATAAGAAAGGCGCGTTGATTTGGGTCGATGCAGAGGGTTAAGTACTCGTATTCAGTAGAGTTATAATAGGTTCCTAGGACTACATTAATGATACAGATATGTTTGTTTTCGCGGTCGTCAAGCGCAGCCTGATCTGGGAGCTGAATCTGCCTGGAATAACGGGGTTCCGGGGGATTCAGCATTCGAGGCTTCTACATATTCTGAATCAATACATGTACATGAAACTGCTCGTCTTCTTTGTATACAGGTGAAGACTCGAATGTGCTAGCTCTTTGACTCAGGGTATGTGAAGATGACTTTCCGAAGTTCAAACAGTGCGGGTCTCAGCCTCCCGGATAGGAGCCTTTCGTGATTCCTTCATCGATGCTTTGCCACCTTCCGTACCTAATTTAGGATCTACGTTATTCACCTGCCTTTGGCTAGATAAAACTAAGAGTAGCCCATGTTAAGGTACCTTATTTGGAAGACGAGGGGAAGCTGCTGCTTTTGAGCCATTTCCGCGCAAATCACCACTTCTGACTTCCTCAACAGCCTAATAGAAATAATGGAGTAATGGACTCTCCAACACAATCGTTGATTTTTATTTCATTGTGTTCATCATCATCATCATCATCATCATCATTATTATCTACGGTTGGGCATTACGCTGTCTCAGCCAATGGACTTTATGTCACTTGTTGACCTACCTCATATCCAACTGCGCATGAAAGTCGTGCGCCACATAATGAGCAATGGCAAGCTACCTTTATTTCACAGCATACCCTTCGCATACATATCTCTCAGTCGTATGTGGAGCTAAAGTATGATACTAGGGTTGCTGTCACTCCACAGCAAGAGATGATGAGCAATCATCACCATATTCTCCTTCCAACACACATGGCGACTCATCTTCCCGGGCAATAACCTCAGCACCCACATATGTACCAGACCCTGCAAGCACTCGTACCTCCTCAAATGTAAATGCGACTTCCTCGCAACAGCATCGATCACGCAGGAATCTCGGATTAGGTGAACAGTTCAACACACCTCTTCGCCCCCATGTTTGGACTTCGAAACGGCAGTGGACTGGTCTGGAGCTGGAAAGAGAAAGACAAGAGTTTTTCGATACTAGGGTTACGGGGCGATCAGAAATATGGGGTAGTTTGAGGGCAGTCGTTGGCCTCTTAGCCGAAAGGGACATACAAACCGCCCAAGGAATTCTCGACGCTTCGGCAATCACGTTACCGACTGGGGATCTACTTAATGGTGCATACGATGAGGTTGGGAACTTTTATCAAATACCCGAGCATGTCATAAGCGACCCGACAAATGTTGTTCTTTCTTCTCAGGCCGACATCACCAAAGGCGGCAACACCGCCGAGGAAATGGATGACGATGAGGCGGAAAGAAGAAGAGAAGAAAAGGGAAAAGCTGTACTGAAAAGTGAAGATCTAGTAAAAGTGAAGACTAGGCTAAGCGACAGAGGTGGCCCTGATATAGTTATTACGCTGGGTAAAGAGCAGAGTACAAGGACACTCATTCGCAGGATTCAGGAAGAAGCCAACGTAAGTTATTCCACTTGACGGTTGAATCATGTTTTCTAAGTGTAAATTTTAGGTACCTGGCATAGGGAAAATCAAAATAGCTTACTTGGGCAAAATCCTCAAAGAAGGGGAAACACTCCGATCACAAGGATGGCGGGAGGGCCATGTGGTCAATGCACTGGTTTTCCAGTAGCATATTAAGCATTAGTATATAAAACGGAGGGAATCGTGCATTAACCAGGATCGGCGTCATGGTTAGGCCAAGGATCCAGGCTCTTCGTGGGACTTCAATGGGGAATATCTCAATAAGCGGTCTT
>JAABUO010003945.1_pt1 | contig 17548 bp, 20 predicted proteins | sample 5559291 | NCBI WGS metagenome assembly JAABUO01 (sample SAMN10711878, study PRJNA513372) | rock metagenome | isolation source: Antarctica rocks | place: Antarctica: Victoria Land, Finger Mt sud | reverse complement strand
AGTCCACAGGTCAGCAATATCAGCCCAATCTGCCAGGGGCTGCCCAACTTGATTGCCCAGCAGTGATTCCAGAATTGAGTCTCCATACAGAAGCAAATCCATTTCCTGCATCACAAGACCCCGCAACCTACCGCTCAGGGTGACTGTATGGAAGCATGAGTCATCTAAATGCCTTTTTTGGTGTGTGTGATGCTTCGTGCACACATCATTGCTTTTATATGGCAGCTTGCCTAGAAGGCAGCTTCACTGACTGTGATGACCAAGTGAAGCTGTCTTGCTGGCTGTTGTGATAGCTGCAACACAGTGTTTACATGACACACAATGACTATATGCAGGTGCTGCACTGCCTGCATGCCATAAGCAGTGACTTGCCTTGAGAGGGATCATTTCTTTGGCATATTTTTCATGCAGCTGACGCCACTCAGGAGCTTTCTTTGGCTCTGCTGGTGCATCGACTGCATGACTGATGGCATCACTGACCTACAATACCAATCATGTCATGTGAACGTTTCTGACTGCCTGACATTGTGAGTGTGCGTGACAGCTTACCTCAACTGAGTATGGCCGATAATTCCTGGCACCAGGAGAAGCCAACGCTAGCAGAACTAGCAATATAACTGTAATGGCTAGTGTGTACTTTCTGTTTGAGCAAGCCCACAGAATGGCTTGCCTTACCGTCACCATTGTCTGACCTGTGGAAACTTCACTGTTGGGTGGCCAGTAAGCAGCAAATTCTACGGACACAATGAAAGCGGGTCGAGCTCAGACGACATGTGTCTGGCGCGCAAGAATGTGGACGTCAGCTCATAGCGGAGCAGCTGCAGTACACCACCCCTCTGCGTGATATGGTTGACAGAGCCTGGTAGGTCAGGCTAAGAACAGCGTTTGCTTCCGAGTTGCTGTTGCATTGAAATACCTGCAGGATTGCTTCGACAGGCGACACTATGTGTGGAGAATTAGTATGGCACTGGATGGGACTATCAGACGTCGTTCGACTTGATGGACACTAAAGCAGAGATCAGTAGAGCCTACGGAGCATGTCTGTCTGAACGTCACTGACACAAGTGAATGACACTAGACAGGGTTGCTGAGGCTCTGCCACGAGCGATCAGACTTGTTGGCTGGCCAAAACTTGTATTCTTTTTCTTCTTCTTCTTCTTCTAGAGGAGAAGGATTTACATTTTCAGCTAATTGGTTGTGACCAACTAGAGTTATGTTTCCCCTCTAGAGTATAGCTTCAGATCTGAGTTATGTTTCCCCTCTGAATGTGACACATGCCGCTCTATTTTGCCTTGCGTGCCTGAGCTGTTGGAAAGAAATTTCGCAATGTTAGGCAAACGGCAGCACTGAAGAAGCAGGAAGTGAATCATATGAATTGAAGAAATCGGCAAAGGGTATCACCCAAGTTGCCTTGGCCTGAGCACCCCTGATGTAAGCCTTCCTTCTTTTTAGAAACGCAGTCTGCGCACTCTGTATCACCTTCTGTAGTTTTCTGCACATACATGACATGTGACTTGTTTGTACAGCAGTTCTGCGGTAGCAATTTTTTTGATTAACATATCAGATCTAAAGAGGTAGTGCTCGTAGTTGCCTGAGTAAGTTTGAAGTACAGATCGTCTAGAGGATATGTCTGCTTTGTAGGAATGGATGCAAGTATGTGCATGCGTACGTGGAGGCAACGTAGCCAACTGTTTGAGCTAAGATGAGGTGTGACCAGTGTGTGACCAGAAAAATTTGCTAACAGGACATTCCTGTGCTCGCGGGATACTCCTCCAGCAACCCAGCTACGACCTTGGGGAGCAGACAGTGTATTACCAACCAGGGGCGGGACAGCTCCATTCTTCTTCTTTGTTGCTATTTCTGCTTACTAAGAATGGTACAGAGCATCCTGTTGTCTTGGCCTTCCGATCTTTGACCAGACCGCCCTGTACAACTGTTGAAAGCTGCATCGACACTGTTGACTGAGTGTTAATCATGGCCGTTCGCAGTCCTACCATCGCGTTTGTAGGCAGAGTACTGTTCGCCTTTCTGTTTATTAGCAGCGGGTTTCAGAAGCTGACCAGCTTCAACCTCCAAAACGGCGGTCCGGTCATGGGCGGTATGGCACCTAAGATGGACAATTTTTTGAAGACTTTAGACCATGTGGCAGGTGTACAGCTACCGATCCATCAGGTGTCGAATAGGCCAGATCTGAAATTGGACCAACTGTGAACCGTCGAAACTCCCTGCGTTCCAGCAATGGCTGACTAATGTGTGCTTCTTAGGGCTACTATATTTACATGCTAGCATTTGCTATCTTTCTGGAACTTGCTGGGGGTCTTCTGCTGATCTTTAACTCAACCCTTGGGGCTTTCTTGCTGGTGAGTTTTCAGCTGTGCTTTGGAATTTAACAAGGTTCAAGGGCTAACGAGGCATTGGCTGACCTAATGCTGAATGTGCAGTCATGGTTCATGGTTGCCGTAACGCCTGTTATGCACAATTTTTGGGATGAAAAGGAGAACTCGCAAGGACGGCTCAATGAAACCATCAACTTCTTTAAGGTGTGTTCTGACTTCACATGGTCAATGCTGAACTGCGTCCAAACTTGCAGCTAGCAAACAATCCTTTTTCTAAAAGAGCTGGCTATCGCTTTCACACAATGATTGGTCGACATGCAGAATGTAGCAATCCTTGGAGCGCTCTTGTTTTATATCGGAGGCAAGCCACAACGTGTCAAGCAGCATCTGGAGTAACATAAGAATTTGACAGCAGAACCATGTGCAAAAGTGCCAGTTGCCACACTCAGCTTGCCATCTTGTAAATTCTACCGACTTCTCATGGACTCCGCCCCGTTGGCAGAAGGCAGCGCTTGAGTCTTTGCTCAAGCCAAGCTTTCACAAAAGCATCTGTGATGCACAGTGATCATTGCTAGTGATTATGGAGCACAAGACACTTGTTTCTGCAGATGTTGACATGGTCAAGTCCAGGCAAGCTATACATCAACAATCAATGTTCTGACCAGATCTGGGAGCAGCCCATAGGCAGCGAGTCACTGGAAGTCATGTGTATGTTGCTTTATCCTGGCCACCCAATTTGTACCAAACAAAACACACAACATGAAAACTTGCAATCAGTCAACATGGTTAAAGCTGCCCGGCGTTGCCCACAAGCAAGACCATGTCAGATGTACACACTGCTGTTGATTTCAACTGCAAGCTAGGCAAGATGTGCCAACAGCCACATTGAAAAAGTGCGTCCTACATTGCAGCCAGAACCATGACTGTGAATCACTTGTCTGGCTGCCTGGCAACGCTCCCCCTTCTTTCCCTCATCTGTTATTGGGGCTCAGAGGGCTGAAGCCGGCCATGTCAGCATCAGCGATCTGCAGCAGCACATGATACAATATCCAGTCGTCACTTCCACAAGAAAGCACATCAAGTACATGAACATACCAACTGCTGGCTGTGCAAACAGAAAAGGCATGGATACAATGCAATGCATCACCCATGGGAGATCCGCTGATGTATCTGCTTACACAAGGGGTGGCAATCTGCCTGACATGTTGACTCAGGTGTGTCTGTCATTCTACTGTTGGACTTGCAAGCACCGCATGCCTGGCTTGAATTGCTCCGACCTGATGTTCGTGCTGCCAGTGTCTGATTGACAAAATATAGCGCATTTCAACACACACACACACACACACACACACACACACACACACACACACACACACACCAATGTACCTGCACATGTGGAGGCTGCCTGGATTGCAGCTTGCTCTTGACGCTGCCACTGCGTGTCAGTGAAGCAGAGCTGCCTGTAGATGCCCTGCGGCCTTCTGCCCTGCGGTCCTCAGCCCTGAATGACTGCTTTGGTGAGCTGACCCAACTGCCCTTGCTCGCACTACCCTGTGCCTCCAGTTGTCCTGCGACGCAGACACACCTCGTACTGTCAGGCAATCCCAATAGATAAGCTAAGGATCAAGCCTGAAAGTGCATTGCAGCTGAGTCCAGGCTGCCGTTTGTAGCCAGGCCCGAGGCATGAGAAAGAGGGGGAGTAGCTGCAAAGGCCCTGATGTGGCATGCGCTTTGACAACACAGTGCCACTAATGCTTCCTAAACACTTTAAGGAGGGGTGAAGTGTTGATGTGGTTGCTTTCCTATCACTGCAATCCACAACGCAGCAGTATGTGCAGGTGTACATAAAGCTGCCATGACAGCATCAGCCTTGACATACGTGTTGGGGCACCTGCTGCTACCAAACAATGTCAAACAGGATGCTGAGGTCAGGAACCATTTTGCAACATCACTGCATCAGCGCTAATACAACATTTACATGAGCAACGGCCATCAAGTCACACTTACCAGGAGCAGTGTTCTCTGCATTGCTGCTTTCGCTGTCACCTTGCAGCTCAGAGTCTTGCTCGCCCACCTCTGAGTTGGCGGGCCGCAAGCCGCCTGCTGCAATTAGACCTGCATGCCCAGGGTCTCTCATGCTTGCTAGTATCAAAATGAGCCTCAGCTGTTGTTCTCAACAGTCACGTGCTTGCTATGGGATCCTCTTAAAAGACCATGCTGCATTGTCAACAACAGCGCATGTTGCAATGCTGTACAAGACGCATGGCTGCACAGCATGCAAGTTGGCCCTGAGTTGTATGGCAGAATGTGAACCCTCATATGGCAGAATGTAAACCTTTGCATGGCAGAACATAAGCAATGCCACAGCATCTGCTCAGCATCCTTCTGCACTACTTGCTTGACAGATTATTGCATGGGCACTGAGAGCCACAAGACATGAAGCTGAGAGAAGAAGCAGAATGGAAAGCCACAATGCACAGCTTGCAGTGTTCAGATTTCAGAAACAAATTGTGCACTGGTCTTGTAGACAAAGTGTTCAAGCATTCCTCAGGACACAGAACAGCTGTTGGCATGTAAGGCTGCCACTACTGAAGAGGTGTTGCAGCTGAGCAGCTTTGGGTATCACCTGTGCGAGTTGGGGACTCTGGCAGCAGATCCCAGGGATGCTGCTTGGGACGCAAGCTGTGGACCGAACCATGCGATACCCTGTACCTGCGCTCAGTACAGAATGACATAACACAAGCTTTGTGTGCGAGCAGTCTGCATGCCATGCTGCTCGCTTGACCTTGTTGTGCCAAGCAAGAAGATATTCCTGTTGCTGGCTCAACTACTGAGGCCAAAAATGTCACCAACAGTGAAAGCGAATAAGTGTGTTGCTGGAGTTTGAACCCTCTCCATGCCCCGAAAACAAAACACGGTGCAATACACCTGCAGAGGCTGATCGAGCCACATAAGTGAATGCACAGAAGAAAGCAGAGTGTGTAGCAGCAACTTAGGGTAAAAAGTCAGGTTACAAATAACTGGTTTAGGGTGGAGACGACATTGTGTGGGAACAAAGCATAGGATTGATGCTTGGCTGATGCACAGCACATTTTTGTGCATCTACATGCTTGCATGATGGTGTGATGACACAACGTGACATTGATTAGGGTGCACACTTCATGCCTGCTGACAATACATACACCAGCAACTGTCATGTTGGAGCTACAGCAAAACGCAGCAAGTCAGGAACCCATCAGAGATCAGATCAGAAGATGATCAGTTTGTGGATGAGGAAGATGATCAGTGTGTGGATGAGCCAGCAGGTGGCATGTAGCTTGAGGACGTACAAAAGCATGCAAATGACCTGTAATTACATGTTCACTCTGCACGTATCTGAATACAGATGAAGAAGAAGAGCACCTAGAGGAGCCAGCAGGGGTCATGCAGTCTGACACTTCGCTGATGGCGTCCTGGATCTTGAGGTGCACATTCTTGTACTTGGTGGACCTCACCACCTCCTGGTGCAATTCCTCCTTCTTCCCCTCCAAGTCTTGCTGCACCAGTGCCAGTGCCTGCATGCCACTAGGGCTGTTGGTCCAATGGCTGTTGGTCCTAAATACAAAGGTTTACAGACCTGGTCATTCCCTGAGACAACTCTCCTTGGTTTGCTGTTTTGGTTGTGCAAGAGCAGGAAGCATCTTTTGCTTGTTACTAAGCGGAACACTTTCTGAGTGTGTTGTGCAGATGCTAATCCTTGCCTTGTTTGCATGCTCATGTCATGCACAGCACCTTTCCAAGTTGCTCGGTCAAAACGTCTCATACTAGTCTCCAGGCGTTTCTGAGTTTAGCTTTATGTTTTCAGACAAGGTATAGTGTGAAGTAGACACTATCTAACATTGCTTCCTCTAAAAATGACTGTTTTGGTAGTCCTGACAGCTCAGAATCTCTCAGGCATTACTCCAAAGTTTGGGCAACAAAAGCCATGACCCCACCTTCCTCAGCTGCTGCACCTCATCCTGATGCTTATGCTCCCTGCCCGCCGCTTCGGCATCCTGCTTGGCTGCCGCCCTCCTCTGCTTCCTTATGGCCTCTGTCAGCTCCCCGTTACTCTGCTTCTCCACAGCCAGGCATTGCTTCATGTGCTCCAGCTCCTACACACAGACAGACGTCGGCCGTCTCAGGCACATCACTCTGTGTCTCAGAATCAGCTACATTTGTGCTGCTTGCAACTTCTTGCTCTTCTTCTTCAATCTGCTCAGAGGGATGTAGGGTAAGCAACCCCCTTTTGTCTGATTTGCTGCAACTAGACACTTCGTGACTCCCTCTAGCGTTCGGACATGGACAGCAGACTTCATGCACTGTGTGCTCAAGGTTTGATACATTAGATCTCAGAACTTCTTCTAGATGATCCAAGGCAGCTTTGCTTCTGTTTGTGTGAATGCTGATGCATATGGTCCAGCTCATGTACAGACGGACAGTTCACACTTTAGTGTTAGCAGTCAATAACCCCTGCCTCCGCCTGTTCATGGTCCCTCATTAGTGCTGCAGAGACGTCTTGTCTGTCTGGCTGTGATCAGCTATCAGCAAAGTCAAATTTCAACTTGCATGGTGCCAACAGTAACAAAAGAAGAGGAGGGAGTGCCTGAGCAAGAGCTTGGGCTTGGCCCTCATGCTCGGTCTGTCTCAGCTTGGCAGCTGCGTGAGTCTCCTCAGCTTCAGTCTGAGTGATCTGCAACTGCTGCTGCAGCTGAGACACCTCAGCTTCCAGACTGGCTGCCTGGTCAGCTGCAGCCTGCTGCTGCTCCTGCAGCTGCTGAGTCACCTGCACATGTAAAGTACATATTTTAATTGCACTATGTAACCATTGCGAGATGCAGACACCAAGCATTGGACACTCACAATACAAGTGTCATGCACTGCACACTCATCAGACAGACATCAAGCAGCAGACAGGCATGTGAAGCGTTGAGTCACCGTCTGTAGCTGAGTCTGTGCGTCACTCCTGATCCTCTGTTCCTCCTCCAACCTCGAGCTCACTGATGCCAAGTCAGACTGTTGACCGGCAAGGCGTTGCTGCAGTTGTGCCTCTTCAGCTTGCAGCTGCGCATTGCCAGATTGGCTCTCTGCCAGTTGCTGCTGCACATCTGCCATGTGCTGCAGCAAACACAACAACAAGCTTGCAGAGTCACAAGAGACCCCCTAGTCCATAAATCAAGTCACATCAGGTTGCCAAACCCCTGAAGTTTGAGGTTGCCAAAAGCCTAGAGTCTCATGAGGTTGCAAACAACGTGGAGTCATACAAGGTTGACGAGCCTCTAGTAGAAGCCAGCATAAGCAAGGATGCTATTTCATGAGAACATGCAATCCTGCAGAAACAAACAGGCATACTCAGGCACCCTAGTTGAGAGCTTTCATCAGATACTTTGGCTGGTGCACATGGATGCTGCTGCTTTGCTGAGCCTGCATCTCATGCAACAAGTGCATACAGGCCAGCATTCATGCCAGGCGACGGCCCATCCAAGTCTGGCTTGACGTGTGAACAGCAAATTTGGGACTGGACACGCACATAATTTGCTGGTTGTTTGTCCAATTAGCAACATACAAGCCAGCTTTCACACTGGGCATCAGCTCAGAATGGCTTCAAGTGTGAGGCTCACACTGGTGAACAGCAAACTTGGGACTGGACACACACCAGCTTCACCTAATCTCAGCTGATTCAATTCTGGCTTTCAGTGTGCTGCTTGCACTGGTGGACAGCAAATTTGAGACTGGACACACACCAGCTTCACTTAATCTCAGCTCATTCAACTCTGGCTTGCTCGCACTGGTGGACAGCACACACACACACACACACACACACACTTGAGACTGGGACATGCACAAGGTCTACCTGTCTCAGCTCGTCCAGGTCAGCCTCACGAGCGTTGAGCTCAGTGACATGCTGCAGGTCCAGCTCAGTGGCTTGCCTGATCAGGCTCTCCATCTGTGCAGCTTTGCTGCTCATGTCTTCCATTTGAGCTGCATGCTGTGCCTGCTGTGCTTCAAGCTGCTGCTGCACCTGCACCAAGTTCATTCCAGTGGCTTGGCTAGTGAGTTTAACTTGACCAGAACTGGACTGCAAATTGTGCTGTCTGTGAAGCACACTGCTGCTTTTTAGTCGGCCGCCGCATGACACTTACGTCCTAGACGTAAAAGGGCATAGACATTCCAATTCTTTCTTGTTCCTTTCTGTTCTTTTCTTTCCACAGTGGTGCTGCTATCACACCACAGCTGTGCAGCTCGCAGACGACACTGTGTGAATTATACATGCAGTAGGCATGTTAAATGAGCCTTGCTGAAGAACAATCAAGGGAGCACTCTGTGCCCTTCAGCAGGTGTATGGAACGCCCTCGTTGAGCAGCAGAAGCCAGCAACTGCGGCATGCCCTGTACATGTGCCACCAGTCTTTGTTTCTCGTGAGGCCAGCGTCCTTCGCCTTCACAGCTGCAGCTTGTGTCCTCATTGTATGCCTGCTGCTGCTCTTGTGAATCCTGAAGCAGATGCTTACCTGAGAGCATTCAGCATCACGATGCTCGAGCTGCATGACCAACTCCTGCTGCTTCTCCTGCAGCTGCTGCTTGTGAGCTTCTGAGGCAGCTTCCAGTCTTGACCACAGGGCATCCACCTGTTCCTTGTGAGATGACTGCTGGCTGTCTTCCAGCTCCTTACGCTGACTGTAACACAAGTGACATCGTTCATGTAACTGTTGCTCAGCACAGCAGTACAACATTGGCTATGACACAGGCAACAGAAACAAACTCTTACAAAGCAGCTCAGCAGTGCATCATTGCAGCATTGAGAAGTTGATGCAAAAGGGTTTGCAGACTTTGACCCAGAAACCAAAATGCATTCATTGATCGCAGGTGAAAAGTGAGTTCTCAGCAAAGGGCAGCAGCCATGAAAAGCAGCAGCCATGAAAAGCATCAATGCGCTTGTGGCTTGTGCGCACCTGTTCATGTAAAGATTGCCTAACTGTGGCGGTTTCTGTGTGCCTTGCAGGTCAATTTAGGACAAGTTTCATTTTGGATTGTTTGCAAAAGAGCAAGCATAACTTTCTTTCCAATGCAGTTTTCTTGTCGTGTACAAGGACCCTCGTGCAAGCATGCGGCAGCAAATAGCTGCAGTGCTGTTCATGTCGTTGAAGGGGACCACTACTGGAGTCAATAGACAACAGCTGAAGGGTGTGTTCGAATGAATGAAGATAGCCCGGCATGTTCAAGCAACTGTGTGTTACCTTTCCAGTTCCGCATACTTCTTCTCGGCCCATTCAGCGTGCTCCTTGTGCTTGCGCACCTGCATGCACCCACCACGTGTTGCAGCACTGCCTTGCTGTTTGCTGTCCAGATGCATACTTCACATGATAACAACACATGGATTGTCATTCACAACCATTTTGCGTGAGATGGTCGTGTTGCTGCTGCAATCAGCAAGGCCTCTCAACAATGATGCATGGCAACCCAGACCATGGACAAGTGCCAGATTGAATACAGGAGGAAGAACAGGTACGGACAGAAGGATGAGCAGGAAGCGGAGGAGGAGGAGGAGGAGGAGGAAAGAAGCTGACCTCAGAGCGCGTGGCTGTGAGGCGGTCTTCCAGGTCAGCCTTGGTCTGCTCATGAGCAACCAATCGTTCCTGCAGCTCCAGGTTCTCTCTCACCACAGGCTCGGTGCACTCATCACGCACCAAGTTCAGCTCCCTGTCATGTACAGTAGTCACCATTCATGCAAACATCTGACTGATGTTATTGGTGTGCTGAGTGCTGAAACAAGACCTCATACATGCAGCTACTGAGGACTGTCTATCACTGACCCTGGCGGAAAGACAAGTTTGTAGTGAGTGAGCGAGGAAGTGAGTGAGTGAGCGAGCACGGAAGCGAGTGATGAAGTGAGTGGGAAATGAAGTGAGTGAGTGAGGGCATGAATGAGTCAGGGAGTGAGTGAGTGAGCGAGGGAGTGTGTGAGTGAATGATTGAGTGAGTGTGCAATCGAGCAAGGGAACGAGTTAAGGAGTGAGTGAGTGAGTGAGTAAGTCAATGAGTGAGTAGAGAGTGAGTGCGTGAATGAGGAGTGAGTGAGTGTCAAAGGATACCTGCGGAGACGCATGACCTCCCTTTGCAACATTGCCACATCTCCATTGGTGTCCTGGTTGATAACAGCCTTGTTACGGATGTGCTTGGCTCTGCTTGCAAATTGCAGCGTGCTGAGTGTCTCTTGTGCACACATGCGACAGGGGCTCACATTGGCAATGATCATGGTCTTGGCATTCCCTCCTAGTGAGTCCTGCACAGCATTTGCATTGATTGTTGCAGTGCTGGAATGAATGCTTTGTGCACATATGTGGCAGGGGCCCACACTGGCAACTTTCATGGTCTTAGCATTCCCTCCCAGTGAATCCTGCACATACATTGCATGTACAACATGTCATCACAGTAATGTCAACAAAGCAGGATGATCCAGCCTTGCTATGTCATAAGAGCACAAACCTTGCAGTGCTGGAATGAATGCTTTGTGCACAGGCAGGGACTGGGGTTGGCGATGATCATGGTCTTAGCATTCCCTCCCAGTCAGTCCTGTTCAATTCCCCATTGTGCTGTCTTTGTGGGCTGATCCAAAGCAAGAATGTGAGACAGGAGTTTCTGTAGGGAATGCGAACAAGACACTGGGCTCATCTTGGTACACGTCTAACATGTGAAATTGCTGTTGACCGGACTCCATCACAGAGATCCATACCCACTGTTGAATGTGAGGCAGGAGGGGAATGTAATTACATGTGACACTGATCTTTCCAATGACACCACCCAAAAAGTTTTTCAAGATTCTACATTGAATACAGTGCAGAAAACTGTCAATGTCGCTGCTTGATGTGGGCTGACCTGAAGCAGGAATGTGAGGCGGGAGTCTCTGTAGGGGATGTGGATGTGGCGCCGGCCCTGCCTTTGTGCCTCAACCAGCTCCATAATGACGCGGCCCAGGCAGGTCAGACTCTTGTTGATGCTGCAGGCCTCCTTGAAGTGTTCTCCAGTTGCCCCTGACAGCTTGTTGCGCTCGCTGCCTGCATGACATGCAACCCATGATCCCACAGCATGGCCCATTGTGATGTAGTCTATGACCTGGTCCAGCAGCAGCTCATGCTGATGCTGTAGGCCAGCTTGAGGTGTTTCCCGGTTGCTCCTGACAGCTTGTTGCGCTCACTGCCTGCATGGCATGCAACCTATGATTCCACAGCATGGCCCATTGTGGTGCTTTGCTGGAAGCAGGTCGGGCGCTTGTTGATGTTGCAGGCCTGCCTCTAGTGTTCTCCTGTTGCTGCTGATAGAATGTTGCGCTCTCTGCCTGCATGACAAGCAAAGGATGATCCCACAGCATCTGGCTGAGTCAGATGCACTATTGTAACCAGGACCATCTCATGCTGCCTGCTTGAGATGTTTCTCCAGTTGCCCCTGAAAGCTTGTCGCGCTCACTGCTTGCATGACATGCAACCTAAAACTTCACAGCATGGTCAATTGTGGTGCACTGTTGTAAGCATGTCAAGCCCTCGCTGATGCTGGATGACACGCAACCAATGAACCCACAGCAGGACCCATTGTGGTGCATTACTGTGAAAGGGTCCAGCTCTTGTTGATGCTGCAGGCCTGCTTGAGGGGTTTTCCCTTTCGCCCCCACCAGGCTTGTTGCACTGACATTCTGCGCCAACAAGGTGAAGTGCCTGGTTGAGGTTGGTTTGGGGCTAGTTGAGGGTTGGTCCTGGGTTGATTGGGGTTGGTCTGCTGTTCTTGCAATCTACATGCAATCAAAGTCCCCATCTGTTCACAGAGCACAACAAGCAAGGTCTGCTGGCCTCAAAAACTTGATCTGGTACAGCTGTCTTAAAAGCTCTTGCTGCTGCATCCCACAACACAAGCAATGTCATTGATCCATTGACTGGTGCTGTGAATGCTGCTTGAACAGTGAGTTACACTTGTTTTGACAAGGTTCTTGCCGGACAGTTGTCACGTAAATCTTAGAGTTTGGTCAGTACTGCCTTCAGCACCTCTGCTTCTTAACGTTCGCGGTGATGCAGGCAGAGTGGCCGCCTTTGTTTCATGTCCATGCTCATCTTGTCGCCTGTTGCTGGGCTTCCAGACACAGCCAGTTCCTGTTCATGCTCGCCGTGTTGCCAGTTCCTGGGTTTTTCAAAAACAGCCAAGATTGGCCACAGCTGCTTACCAGCAAGGTCGACAAGGTTTAGGCGGGAGAACTTGACTTTTGTGCAGCCATCTTCAGCGCCCTTGGTGCTGGACTCCATGATGCAGGTGAAGACCGAGTGGGAGCGGCTGGACTCTCTATTCATGTTTGTCTCCCCAATGCGCCTGTTCTCTGTTCCCTTGCGCATCACATTCAGGGCATCCTCCACTGCAGTTACAGCACACACACACACATGTCATATGCTGCATGCAAAATGACTGTACATATCTGGTAGGGTACTGTTGCGGGTGTCCTGCTCACTCGATCTGCTGTTGAACTTCAGGCGTCCAATAGGTAGACAAGTCTTGCTAACAAGCTGACTCTCTGTGCCCTTGCAAGCACTTTTAGTGCACACCTCTTCTGCACAAGCGCCCCAACAAGTATGCCTCACACATGCATCACAGCTTTGATTTGAGCATCAAAGCATCAAGCTTGGCTGCTCTACACAATAACATGTGAGGGTGCAGGGCAACAACGGTGCCACACACACACACACACACAGAGCTGGATGTTAAAGCTTCGGGTTGGCCATTATACAAAAGCAATTCTGGAGGTGCGGGGCATCGATCCCCGTGCCTCTGACATGCAAAGTCAACGCTCTACCATATAAGCTACACCCCCCAGACACTCATAAAGGCCTTATCACAGCATGCCTCGATCACCTGAGGGCCATGAGAGTGTGGACACAGTCTGTTTTGTGTTTACATGAAAGCACAGCTGTCTGATTGAGTAATAATGTGCCTACAGACACCATCGTTGCCTGTTCAAATGCGTTTTTTTGACGTGCGAGTACGGTTTACTCACAATGTCATTCTGCGCTTTCAATATTCTTGGAATCTTTACTTGACAAAATCTGTAGATGCAGTTACCTGTGATTGGGTTTGACTGGGGTGTATCCCCAAACCTCTAGCAAGAGTAAACATGGTGCAGCCAAAGCTTGTTCGTAACTTGCTATGCATTTATGTATCCTCATACAGCAAATGAGAAACTTGAAAGTTGCAAATCATGATCATACAAACTGACATGGTGGTAGACAGCATACCATTCAGCACAATCTGCTCTGTGAGGTTGTCCACATAGCAGCCCCTCTTCATGTCCTCCCTCAGGTTCAAATTCCCACTGCTCGGCTTCAGCAGATCTGTGATGGTCTCGTTGTAGATCTCCAGAAAGCTGCATTTCACACTGTACCGCACCTGGTCTCGTTCCTGCACTACCAGCATCTCACATCAAAGATGCGCAATGTAAGCATAAAATGACTATTATTACTATGTTTATTATTATTATTATTGTTATTGTTGTTGTTGTTATTATTATTATTATTATTATTATTATTATTATTGTTATTGTTATTAAGCAAGCCAAAAGAGAACAGATCATGCTTTTTGGCATTGATCAGAGAGGAAGCAACATAAACCCCAAGGGTGAGGTAGATTCAGCTTCCCTGGTCTTGCCCCTGCAGTATCAGCATCTCACATCAAAGATGTGAGATGTAAGCAAGCAAGAAAAACACAAGATCACGCCTTTCAGCATTGATTGACAGAGAAGCAAGAAGGCCCCAAGGGTGAGCTGGATTCCTTGTGAGGTACCAATGCGAGCAAAGTAATCACCCATTCTGCTGGTAAATCTGCATCAAAGCATTACTTTACACCAAAACGTGTCTAATTTTGCACCTGCCTGCCGAAATTTGTCCTGCAGCAAATTTGGATTGTGCACATGAACACTAATCCTGGCTGCAGGTCAATCTGGTGATGATCTGGCACTGGCTTTTGCACCTCAGCATCTGCTGTCTCAAATTTGCTTGAGCAGTACTAATTGCGCATAACTTGAGACAATGTAAGTCCCTTTGCATGCGCCATGCACACATATTCGCCAATGTGCCATGCAAACATGCATGTCAATGCATGGACTAACACAATGTGCATGAACAGCATCCACCTTGTAAATATGCAGATACATGATAGCCTCTGGCTCAAACCTCTGATCAGCTTCAGAGCAAATGCAGCTCAAAAACAGATGCATGTCAAGCTTTACTGTATCTGCTGCAGATGGTTCTGCTTTCTAGCTTGGACACAATTACATGTATAGTCAGGCTGCCTGCATGCAATCTGCATGATCTGCTGTACTCACCACATTGTCTTCTTCCTCAGATATACGCTTGAAGATGTACTCAAACACTCTTGGCGCCAATCCTCTCTGCAATACACATGGCACTGATTGCTGTATCTTGCCACAGGAAACTTGCTGACCATTGCGGCTATTTTGGATACAACACTCATCCTCAGCACAAACAATTCATTGGCAAGAGCCAATGATTGTGTTGCATGGCACATCACATGAAAGCATCAACATTACATCACTTGACAGCATCCGCATTACATGATAGCATCAGCATCACAGCATTAGCATTACTTCACATGACAGCATGCATGCAATGCAGGCTAGATACTGATTGACGTCCACTTGCCGCTCAGAGAGGCCAGGCCTCTGATGCCATGTTTCGTTGCAAAGTGACACAACATGAAATGGCACAGCACAAAAAGGTTTTCCGAGAGTTTACCAACCTTTTTGGTGGTGTGTATTTGTTAAAGATAGCAAACGCATAGCTCACCTGATCAGAGTGTCCCAGCTGTCCAATCATGGTGTACGTCTTGCCAGCGCCTGTCTGGCCATATGCAAATATGGAGGAATTATAGCCCGCCAGGAAGTTTTCCACAATAGGGTGGCCAGCCACTGCAGCACACATCACCACCTGTCACTGCCGTGCATGCGATGTGCGAGAAGCTGTAATGTTTGATGTTCACAAGTCAAAGTTGGACCACTACATTGGTGATGCTCAGAACAAGCCTGTCTGAAGGGAGCTGCATTGCATGCACCTGATGCCTGTTGGCTAAGCCTGCGATTTTATTAATGCCGTTATTATTATGAATGTGAGAGCAGGCTGCTGCAGAACTGTCAATGTGCTAGTAAGGGACCATGTCTACACTGCAAACATATGACACTCATGATATGCATGGGAAAAATTTGTTGTCTGCCTGACTTCTTTTCTGTGTCTGTTATTGAATGTGCCAATGGCTGGCCCTGTTGAAAGCATGAGCCCAATTAATTGGCTGCATAACGTACTGGAAGCTGATGCATGAGTGAGCAAACGCAGCAGCATCTTTGCATGCATTCTAGTGCTTGTGAGTTGACGCTCACGCCTGAGTTTGTCACCTTGACTGCCCAAAAACATTGTGTTTGAGGGCCAGGGCAGGAATGCAAACATTGATGCAGGTGAATTTGGAAGATTGTGTTACCAATTCTTGTGCATCCCTTTTATGTAGTCAAGTAAAATCGTATCTCATTATGCTGATACTCAAACAAATATCTCTGCTCTCCAGAAATTTCAGTGTCAGCATACTAAGATGAACAAGGCATGATGAGTTGATGCATCCATGAGCACTTGCAGCACTGGGTTTGCATGCAGTTGCAGCAGGAGGTATCAGCGCTCACGCATGAATAGATCATCTTGACTGCCTAGCTCTCCAGAGACATGGTCGTACGCAAACTCATACGGCTGAGCAGCTCTCTGGGTAGAGACAGCAACCCCCCGGGCCCCAGACTGGGCCACACACCTTTCTGCCCCCTCCCCGCCTGCAACAACCATGACAAAAGCAATCATTGAATGCATGCTCCGGCTCAACGAGCTGGTCCTGTAACAATCACATCAACAGCAATCATTGAATGCGTAACTTGGCTCAATGAGCTGATCCTGGGATGATCCACAACAACAGCAATGATGAAATGCATGTTCCAGCTCAACAAGCCGGCTTACATCTCTCTGCAAGATGGGTTCCCTGGTTGCAATGCATGATAGATGCTGCTGAACCTGGGCAGTCCAATTTTTATGGTGTTCTTCTGGGGTGTAGGGTGTCGGACAATGGGGCAAGACATGGGTGCAAGGCAACACGGCAGGCAATGCCGCAGTCTTGCAGCATGACATGGTCGCAAGCAGCTTTGAAGCACTCATGCATGTCATCAAGCAAAGGAGATGCTAGCAAGACCACACATTGTACGCATATCCAGAACAAACAAGTTCTGTGATCGGATTATGATGCACAGTGCCTGCAGTTCCCCTTATGATGGCAAGGAAGGCAGTGTGCATTGACACTGACAAGGCAGAGATGAGTGCACATGTTGACGGGGTGTGTCTTGCTGATCATTGTATGCAACTAGACTCAGATTGTTGCAACCTGCTTGTGTAGCTTGTAGTGCATCATACCTGCATCACTTTCCATTTGGCTGTGAGGCCTGATCCTAGTGATAACCTGCAAGCAGGGTTGGCTATTAGATATCAATTGGATAAGATTAGATATCAATTAGATTAAAGTACACAGAAAAGGTGATACCGTGGCAATGCTGTGAGGTGGGCCCAAGCTTCCTTGTGTTGATAAGATAGACTTGCCAGACATGCAGGATTGCCACATGGGCATGCTCAAAAGTACCTGTCAACTGACAAGCTTGGATCAAAGACTGACAATAAAGGAGATGCAGCACTGTTAATGCTTTTACTGTAGCAGCTTATACTGAGACCAGTTGAGAATGCTGCTATTGCACAGAGCAGGTCATGTAATGTCACGTGATGCAGTGTGGCTGATCACAAGAGGATTGGTAGACATTTTGAGCCCGGAATTACAAAGTTTGCATACCTTAACGTTGTCTGCCAGGTTTTCCTCCCAGTCCCCATCAGAGAAGGTACTGAAATCCCCAGTGCTCCTGGGACTATCAGAGGGGCTGTGGGTGGGACTGCCCTTAGGCCTAGGGGTTGCTGACACGTGGGAGACAGTGCCAAGGGCCCTTGTCACGTGCTGCGCTGGCTTCCTAGGGGTACGAGCAGCAGCACAGTATGAAGCTCAAAGAGCTCCAGTCGCTGATGCAGGTCGGCTCATACCAGTTTTCCCCATGAAGCTGGCCATAGCCCGTATCTTGAT
>JAABUO010003944.1_pt1 | contig 17553 bp, 14 predicted proteins | sample 5559291 | NCBI WGS metagenome assembly JAABUO01 (sample SAMN10711878, study PRJNA513372) | rock metagenome | isolation source: Antarctica rocks | place: Antarctica: Victoria Land, Finger Mt sud | reverse complement strand
CCAGCACCATCTTTGCATGCTTCTCAGCTGCAGCTCTACTGTCAAGGCGCAGAAGTTGAGCCAGCATACCCTTGCTCATCACGCCTGACACACACAGCAGGCAGCTTGTGTGACCAGTTGCTGCATTGCTCTGTAGCTTTTGCCCACAACTGCCTAGTAGTATGCAATCTCTGTGCAGTTTTCTGATTACCAAAATGCATGCACGCTCAGGTTTGCACTGTTTTGCACATGTTGCAGCATGTCAGTCAAGAAAAGAAAAGAAAAGACTACGCCTTTCAGCGTCAATTTAGTGAGAAGCCAAATATTATATCGGGCTGCCCAGTAAGCAGCCCATCATGTCATGCACAATAGGAAACACATTTGGATGTGCCCACACGTAACCACACGCTGCACTGGCTGAGTCTCACCTTGCTCAGCTTGAAGGCCTGAGGATATTGTTCCTGGCTGGTTGACAACTTGTATTGCTTTGCCTAAAAGCCTGTGCAGAGGTTGTATTTGGCCGGTTCTGAAGAGCCACAACTGCGCTATTTTAAAATAGATAAGATCTGATTTCTGGTACCCATTGACAAATTTGATCCTGTGTTGCAGCTGGCTATATCTGGGAGGAGCGCTGTCAAGCGCAATGACTGTACTATTACTCATGCGCCTGGGGTCGTACTTTCTAGGTGGCAGGGCACTTGTCTTTCAAGCAGAGCTATATGTTGGCCTATTGATGTTCATTGGATATGTCCTGTTTGATACTCAGGTAAGCCTCGCTCATTGGTGATTTTTGTTCAAACTCTGATGATATGCATGGCATCTGGAGCGTCACAGTGCGTAACGTCTTGTATGTCCCACATTGGTCTTTGTGTATGCAGAAGCAAAGCAAGTAGTGCGGCTGCTAGGCCTGCTGTGCTTGGGCATGATGTGCATGTGTAGTGTTGTCTGACAAATAATGTCATGTACAGTTGGGTATATTTCTCACCTTGGCTCTCCAATGCTGCAGGTCATTGTAGAGAAAGCTGAACATGGTGACACAGACCACATTAAGCATGCCTTGGATCTGGTTGTTGATTTTGTTGCCATTTTTGTTTGGATACTGGTCATTATGCTGCAAAACGCAGAGCAAAAGGAAGAAAGGAGGGACAGTAGAAAGAGAAGGCATTAGAGCTTGATAAATGGTATGTAATGTGTGCGGGAGCTTAGCAGAAAACCATACCTTTCTTTCAGGTTTTGCAAATGATGTAGTGTTACACCAAGACCAGGCTGCTGCCCGTGAAGGCTTGAATCATTGCATTGAAAGTTGCTGACATGATGTGCTTTTGCCATTCATAAACGGACGATGCACACCATGCTTTGACCATGATTGACCGGCAGGGCAATTTATTATACTGGTCAGCATGGTATCAGGTCACAAGGTATACTGATCAGGCCTAGGGCTCAGCATTGAATTTGTGAACAGAAGACAGAATGGGATGTCCATCAATCATGTTTGAGACGATACTCACACAGAACAGTGTACACATTTGTAAAAGAGTTACAAAGTCATTGTACAAAATTGAGAACTGAAGGCTGAGTTGATGATACATGTGCAAGGTCATAGCTTGTATTGCGAGGTCCTACACTGGGCTGTATACAGAATTGGAGCTATGTCTGGTCAGGAAAGCTTGAGGTGACTAAGCGCTCTGGTACATAGTGTTGGCAGGCTGTACAGCTTGAAATGCTGTGCAGCCTGCCAAGTATTGACATATGTACACATATGAGTGCCTTAAGTTGCAGGGTATGGACATACCAAGTAACCATGCAGATAAACATGCACACACTTAGGATTGGCCCACTGTACCCATTGCTCCAGGGTGGAAGGCGATCCCAACAGATGAACTTGTTTCAAGGCAGGCAACTTGTCAAGCACCTCTAGTAAGACCTGTGTCACGGCTCCTGCATCAATAGCCAAAGACAGCAAAGACTTCGTTGCTGAAAGAAATTGACGCCCTGCTGCACCAGATTCTTGTCCATTCCTGGTGAGGGGATGGCTCATGAGCAGTTCTAGGCTTTGCAACTTTGGAAATTGGGCTACTTTGCAGGCATGCTCTCCATATGGTGTGCGAGGAAACAGCACATTATAAAACTCCAAGGCTGTGAGCTGAGGCTGGCAGCCAAGCATACAGAACCTTTCTGTGGTCAGAGTGATAGGTCCTGAAAAATGTAGCTGCTGGAGTGTTGTGATGCCAGCAAGCACAGCTATGTCTGAGTCTGTTGCTGTGCCTGTAAGAGTCAGCACCTCTAGAGGCAATTTTGCCTTGAGACTGGACAGCTGATGTGAGGGAAGGTTGTACAGCCGCTTCAGCTGGGTAAATGATTCCAGAAAACCTGGGGAGCGAGCGCTTGACGCACCGCAGTCCTCTGGTACAAGTATCTTTTGAACTACTTCGGAAAAAGCATTTCGCCACAGCTTGCAAGTCTGTCGGCCACCGGCTAGACCTGCCGATCTTGGCGTCTGCTCAAACAAACGGCAGGCTATGTCTTTCAGAAGCTCAGCTGGCAGGAATTGCCATAAACTATTCTGACTGACTGGGACGCTTTCTACAACCGGCACGATGACTATCAGCAAGTTGCAGTATCGGTGATGGAGGTAGGGCAGGTTTGACAACTGCAAAACAGATTTCGACCTCACCTTCCTTTTTGCTGATCTGCGGTAAGGGCAGCAACGTCATCGCTCCCTTCTCGAGCAAAGAGTTTCGTGCAACAGTTGCAACTTCGTTGAGACATACATCCTGATGCTGCCCAGGCTCAGCTGTCATTCTGGCGGTTGTTGCGATCGACTGATACAACTTTGTATCATACAAGAGCTTGCACAGGGCTTGTCTGGTCTCGGAGCTTTCTGACAACTTTTGCTGCTGTTCCAGCTTGTTGAACTGGGGCACAGCTATGACGTGAGTGTGTTCATCTAAGCCTTTTATAGCAGTAATCTTTGTAAAGTGAGTATCATATTGAACCTAAGCCTGCTGCGTCACCGAAAAGGTGACACAATCAATCAAGACAGTTTTTGGCAACGCTTACCAGCTGAGCTACTGAAAGACATCGTCAGCCAATAGTTCCATCACCGGCCAAAGTCACCTGATGTAGATGATGCCAGATAGGTTTGCAAGATGTGGCGAACTCCTGTCTCTTGACCGGTTGAGTCCGCACGTGTGCCAGACCAACCTAGGAAATCAGGTGCTTACACATCAGGGCTTCATGCGGCTAGATTACTCACCAATGACATCTCCAGTCTCAAAGCAGGAGTGGCCCTCAAGACGCTCACCCTAACAGGCACAGGACGACACTTTCCCCATATTGACTCAGCAGTGCTAGGTGACCCAACACCCTTGCAGCAGCTGCAGTTCTTCAGAGCAGTCACTTTGAGCACACAACTTTCCCAGACACCTCAGCACGGCCACTTGGCACCAGGCGCCTGAAGGCACAGGCCGTCTCTTCTTGCAGAGAAGTAGCCTGGCTACTTGCGGCAGGATCTTTAATATGCTTATCAAGCTGACTGTCGAGCAGCAATGCATACTACCATCAGTATGGAGGTGAGGAGGCGATGTAATTGCTTGCAGCTTACCACCCAGACAGTTTACAGCAGCAGATCTGTAGTCTCTGCACACCCTTGAGGTAGATGTGCTTGTGAGCACACAAGCACGTGCACTCACCGCTGGTGGAACAATCAAGTCTTTGCTGGTGCTGCTTTTTTCAGAATCCTCGTGCAAGCCAAGCTTGGCTGCCTCAACCTGATGGGGACACCAGCACCATGTCTAGCTCTCAATCCTATAATGTCTCACAATAGCGGTGTGTGTGTGTGAAACTGTACTGAGCACAGTATGATCTGCTCCGTAAGTCTGGTGTCAGCGGCGCTGCATGCCAAATTACAGCAACTGTGATCAAACATATCATGACTATATGTAGGACAGCAGTCTAGGCAGCCCAGTGGCAGTCCTTTATTTTACCAGATTCAAACAGTGTTTTGGCAAGGAGCTGCTTTTGTTTGCTGACGTACTTATGTACCACCTACACGAATGTGAGTTCGTCGCTCAATTGTCAGAGCATAAAAGTAAGCCGTTTTGCATTGTCGAAAAGCAAGTGTCAGAAGCATCCAAAAGATATCCAGTCACTGCGTGTAGACAGCGCAGTATTGTAGCAAAACCGATCTACAGCATCAATCTGTCAAAGAATCAATTGATGACTCTGCAAGAAGTGCAGTCAACTACAGTAGCTGCTTTTTGATGTACCTGTCCCAACAGCCATGCTTGTATGCATCATCATATACCAGACCCACATCAGGTTTGTCAAACTGTCTTGCAAACTGATGGTCTGACTCATTTATGTGTGTACCAGACCCAAAAAAGTATATAGGATCATTATGAGTCAAGCCTCCTTTGCTTGCAAGATCACACAAAAATTGCCATCTTGGAACCAGCTTGTTTCTCAGCGATGCTTCCAAAACCTCTGGAGTAGCACAAATGGCACTGGGACTCAGCTGCACTGCAGTGTTGATGAAGTGCCACTTGTCCTGTCGCAACTTGGTCCCCCAGTTTGCAATCAACAAAGATGGTCTCCTAGCAGCCATGCCAATGACTTCTTCAGAGCTGAACCCAAGGACCCTCAAACTGTCCAAGTTGGCATCAATACGCTGTGGTGTCACGGACAGTATCACTGGCAGAGAGTTGAGTCTCTTTGCTAAGGTTTGATGGGACCAGCCGAGCTTGCAAGCCAAATGCTGAGCACGTGCTTCCAAGGCAGAGTTTGGCAGGCCGCAAATGCCACTGCGCAAAGCTTTGACCTGCCCTGAGGTGGACAACCCAAGACCCTTCAAATAGGCAATACCCTGTTCTAGAAATGTGGCCTGAACTCCAAACATGTATCGAGTTGAGCGTGGAAAAAACTTGACAACCTGGGGCGAGTTGACAGGCACCTCCAAAACAGATGCAACAAACTCAAGCACATACTTGGTGCCTTCAAGTGTTCCACCAAAGACGTACGCGTTATGATGAAGAAAGACAGCAACATCTTTGTCAGGAATTTGGGCCCAAGCAAACACAGCAGCAACCTTCTCTTGTAAGGTGTCAAAGTTCAACTGCAGCAAGACAGTGTATTTGAGCACATACTTCTTGGGGTCCTGCAGTCCCAGGGATGTCAGCCATGCGCAGAGCTCATGGAGCTTGCTGGTGGGATAAATCAGTAGTCCAGGCACAGCTTGCCATGTCATAGCCATTTGTTGCAACCCCAACTCATGAAGCCATGCCGCAACGGCAGGACGCAACTCTGCCTCCAAGTCCCAGCGGACATATGTGGGATGCGCGTCTAACAGCTTCTTGGATAGAGCAGCAGAAAAGCCGCAATCCTGCAACATAGTATGTACGGCTGCTGCCTTGCCAGTGTGAAAGGGCAGAACTTTCTGTCCTGCTGCCTGGACAACAAAATACTTCTGGCGTGGTGGCTGCGACTTGGCTTTCTGGGCACCACTCAAGGAGAGTCTTGCTGGACGACACATGTTGGCCTGTGTGAAGACAACATTGGCGTGCATAGCTTCCCGTTGCTGTGTGAAGCTTTGTCATCTCATGGGTGCCACCTGATTCATGGTGGGGCAGAGGCTCAGCCTGCAGCAGTAAAACAGCTCAACTCTGCAAGCTAAATGCATGCAGACAATTTTCTCATCTGCAGAGCGGAAAGCCAGTACTGCTACAGTAAGGCAATGCTAGACAGGTAGTTGCAAATCCAAAGCTCACCAAGATTGGTCTTGTCTGGGCAAAGTCGGGGCTTAAATCGAGGGCATCCTCGAAATCATACAACAGATGGCACCTCACAATGATACTTGCACTTGCTTACAACACTTGACTGTCCTGCCGCACTCCCCTTAGCTATCTGCACATATAATCCCACAGATCGCAGAATAGCAACAACATTCATGGTCTTGAACATCATCAGCATGACACACATAGAACTGCTCAAGAAGCTTACCGTGATTTGTATGAGTGGTCGAACTTGACCAAATGTGCTGTTGTAGCAAAAGTAAACAACCGAAGTGCTCTGCATCACCGATTGAGAAGTTGAGCGCTTGCACGTACTGAAATTACGTTGGAGGTGAGCAACATCGTCGATTCAGGCAACGAAAGACGAGTTGGGTAGCTTGCTCGCCTAACGAGATCGCAGCCCCTGCACTGTGTTTCTGCGTCTGCCAAGTCCTTGCTGTCAAAAACTACCTCGATTGAGAGGCGCGGCAGCAACAGACAATGGTGCCACCAAAAGCCTGGGCTCAAAAACAGCCCATCAAGAACTTATACCGGATTACAAGGATATCGATGTCGAAATCGAAATGAAGACGGCTCCGAGACCATGGCCCGTCCCTCTGCATTGTCGACCTCTGACCTGTTCTTTTGGCGCAAGTCATGACAGCATGACAATCTGAAGTCGCCTGATCTCACCCGTCACGAGAGGTCGGGTTGAAGAAACCCAAGCTGATGGTGCAGCGCCCGTCAGTTGAGGTAGCTTGATACTCAACATTTGGCAGACGCAGACAGCACAGTGCCAGGGCTGCGACCTTCAAATTAAACGAAGGTTGTCTTGTAAGCCACCTAGCTTGTCTTTCACTGCCTGAGTGAATATGTTGGCTCACCTCCAATGTGAGTGCGATACAAGCAAATCCTCAGTTGGTGGTGCAGAACACGTCGGTTGTGAACTACTGCCACAGCAGCACATCTGGTCAAATGTGACCAGTCGTACAAATCACGGTAGGCTTCGTGAGCAGTACTATGTATGTCACGCTGCTGATCTTCAGTACCTCAATTATTGTTGCTTTTCTGTGATCTGTGGGAGTGCATGTGCAGATAGCTAACGTAGTGAGCCGCGTGATAGTCAGGTGCTACAAGCAAGTGCACGTGTCATTGTCAGGTGCCATCTACTGAGTGGAATTGAGAATCCCCTCGATGTAAGCCCCAATCTTGCCCAGGCAAGACCAACCCTAGTGAGCCCTTTGTTTGCACCTAACTGTCTAGGGTTGCCTTAACGTGGCAGTAATGGCTTTGCACTCTGCAGAATTGCAAACACGTCTGCATGCTTTGGCCTAGCACTGTTGAGCTGGTATACTGCTGCAGGCTCAGCCGCTGCCCCACCATGAATCATGCAGCGTCAGTGCATTGACAAAGCTTCACACAGCAGCAGAAAGCTATGCTCGCCAATGTTATCTTCACAGAGACCAACATGTGTCATCCAGCAAGACCCTCCTTGAGTGGTCCCCAGAAAGCCAAGTTGCAGCCACCACGCCAGAGACACTTTGTCATTCACGCAAGACATAAAGTCCTGCCCTTGCACACTAGCAAGGCAGAAGCTATACATGTTATGTTGCAGAAGTACAGCTTCCCTGCTGATCTAGCCAAGAAGGTGTTGAATGCGCATCCCACATATGTTCACTGGGACGTGGAGGCAGAATTGCGTCCTGCTGTTGCAGCATGGCTTCATGAGTTGGGGTTGCAACAAATGGCTACGACATGGCAAGCTGTGCCTGGACTACTGATTTACCCTACAAGCAAGCTCCATGAGCTCTGCACATGGCTGACATCCCTGGGGGTGCAGGACCCCAAGAAGTATGTGCTCAGTCGCACTTTCTTGCTGGCGGCAGACCTTAACACCTTACAAGAGAGGGCTGCTGCTGTATTTGCTTGGGCCCAAGTTCCTGACGAGCATGTTGCTGCCATTCTTCATCGTCATCCATTTGTCCTTAATGGAGCACTTGAAACCACAAAGTGCAGGATTGAGTTGGTTGCATCTGTTTTGGAAGTGCCTATCAACTCACCTCAGGTTGCCAAGTTGCTTTCAGTAGCATCTCGCCACATGTTTGGAGTCACGACATCAACTCTAGAACAAGGTATTGCCTACCTTGATGGTTTTGGGCTGTCCACCTCAGGGAAGGCCAAAGCTTTGCGATATGGCATCTATGGCCTGCCTGTTCCTGTCTTGGAAGCTCGTGTTCAGCATTTGGCTTGCAAATTTGGATGGTCCCAGGAAACCTTACCAAAGAGGGTCAATAGTATGCCAGGCATCTTGACTTTGACACCAAACCGTATTGATGTCAACTTGGACAGTTTGAGGCTCCTTGGGTTCAGCTCTGATGAAGTCACTGACATGGCTGCTAGAAGAGCTTTTTTGTTGACGGCAAACTGGGGCACCAAGTTGCGACAGGATAAGTGGCAGTTCCTCAAGACTGCATTGCAGCTGAGTCCCAGTGCCGTTTGTGCTACTCCAGACATTCTGGAAGCATCGTTAAGAAACAAGCTGGTTCCTCGATGGCAGTTTTTGTGTGATCTTGCAAGCAAAGGAGCCTTGGCCCAAGGTGGCCTTGCACACGTTTTGAGGCGCAATGTACTTCAGTCAGACCAGCGTTTTGCAAGACAATTCAACAAGCCTGAGGTGATGTTGGTGTATGATGATGCATACAAGCAAGCATGTTGGGACAGGTACATCAGTGAGCGTTAGTATACCTTTTGCAGTTGCACTAAGTCCAAGTCAAGCTTGCTACATAGTCAGCATCTCGAACATTCAGCAGACTCAGTCTGGTGCTGGTGCTTCTGATGTCGAGCAATCTTGTGTCAGTGTTGAGGACTTTGACTGTCTATATGCAGCTGCTTATGACTGCTTTGATGTGTTTTCTTCCCCCTCGGACAATGCAACACAGCTCACTGTTATGCTCTGGTACACAAGCGACAAAATCGCATTTCAACAGTCCATGTGCACATAGGTGTAGTCCTTTTTTTTGTAGATTGTATACAATTATGCTTGAACCAACAACATGATCCTTGCCAACGCCTGTCTAGTTCAGAACCTGGTAAACAGCGTCGCATGGTAGGCACAATAATGCAATCATGACATGACATGACAATTATGACATGACACTGGAAACAGTGTAAACGTGCTGTTGCAATGCGCTGCATTGACCTAGTGATCATCCAACAGAAGGCGCAAAAAGTGCACAATAGCCAGGTGCTATAGACCTCTTGATTCATGTATTAGAGGCCAGAGAGGCTAAGCTGCATGCCTGCATTGTCTTGAGCAGCGTTTGCACAACAGCAGGCAAGGCAAAATTAATTTGAAAACCACACGCCGCTTTGTAGGTACTGAACTTGCTGCTGTGAGTTCATTGCATTGCAACACAACTGCATGTATGTTAGAGTCACACATCCTGATCTTGCAGTACCATACACCCCTGCACTGAGCTCACTTGTGAGTGAGTGAGCAAAGCAATCTGTGTGACTGCGCTTACAGATCCACTGCCTGAACATGCGCACGGACAGTGCGCCAAGACATGACTTGCAAATGCAGCTAAGCCAGCTGGTTGTTGATGTGTATAGCTAGTGCCTGCAGAAAAGAGAAGGACCTCAAAGCTGCACTATCAGTAAAAATGGTGACCCTAGAGACTTCTTCTGGCTTCGCAGTGTTTGCATGGCGCAACTTGTCTCCACTGATGTTGACCTGCCATTAGACTGTCAGACTGCTATCCTACGTACGATCATGATCTGCCCAACTCACGCCAGACTCCCTGTACAGAGCGGAAAAGCTTGATGTGATGCTTTTGTGACCAGTACACGTGCGTAAAGAACACTGATGCCTGACAGTGCAGGCTTTAGAGCTATATGTGGATTCATACATCTGTGGCTTACTTTTTCCAGACCAAATAGCTTGAGGCAGCCAAGCTTGGCCTGCATTAGGACTCAGAGGTAGGAGAACCAGCAAAGCATTGATGCAGCATGATTGGATTTAGCTTGGCTGTGTATTTGCAGGCATGTTTGCTCTGAGTGCGCAGCTGAAGCTTATACCATCTTTCAAATTAAGGTGCAGGTAAACGTTCAACTCCTGTTTCCTGTCCAAGACTATCCTATCTGAGTGACAGTCTACCGACAAACACAGCTTCCTCACTGGTGGTAGCATGCGCTGCTGCTGAACAGTCCCCACAAACAGACACGCTCATGAATGGTAAGGCATGTGAATGCTTCTACCACATGTAGCCAAGTTACCTCTCTGAGACAAGTTACGTGACTTGTGTGCACAGTCAGTGACTGTCACTCTCTGAAAGCTGGTGGCGGTGCTAAAGTGCCAGGGACGGGTTCAAAACCCCCTCCATGCGATGAACTTTGGAGCTGATTTGCAAAGAGGCTGGTACAACGATGTGCATTCTTGAATGTTTGCCGCAGAACAATCACCCTTGTGATCAAAGTCGTCGAAGTGATGTAGATAGTGCTGCACTTTTCTGCACGTGTGGGTTCCGTAGGACTCAAAACTGGGTTCTCTCCAAGAAAGTTGGCACATAGTGTCAGGACGTCGTTGAAGCACAAATCGTGGAGTGTAGCGATATGTAACTTGGCTAGATATTCTTGCAATATGCATGTACACAGGTGGTTTCAGAGCACTCATCACGCATTTGCCGCATCATCATGCAGGTAAGACTTTGCTTTTACCGTCGATGCTCGGGTAGGGGCATAGTCGTTCTGTTGCTTCAAAGGCTCGCTGCAGTACGTCGCAGTGCTTACGCTGGTACTCCGGCGGTCTGTCTAGCAGCGAACCGTCGACCTTCCAAGCATCACTGCTTTCCCTGTTTCCGTTGTGAGTCCTGCCCGTTTGTATGCAAATTTGCTGATACACGTGGGGTGAACACCTTGCATAAAGGCAAGCAGATATATGCTGATGGCCCCGGACAACAATTTTCTGAGCTTGGCGTAATCCTACAGCAAGATGGTCAGCTTCAAGAGGACTTGGTCCCGCCTCGGTGATGCCCGTGATGTCGGGGCCGCTCGCAACACCGCTGCAGTGTTGCTGTGTGGGGAGATGCTGGCATGTGTTTTGATTTTGACCAAAGTGCCTTGTAAGTCTTCTTGCCTTCTCACGCAAAAGCGTATCTCAAGTTGCCACGCGTCAACATCTGTTGCTTCCTGCAGATACAGAGATAGACTGGGTCGCGTACATGCAGCAAGTGCAGACGTTCCTCCAGGTAGGCTGAAGGTGTTCTGGGAGCCCACTTGTGGTCTGAATTGTGCTGCAGCAAATCTGTTGTCTCACATCATGCTATCAGCTCCTCCTGCTGCCATGTCAGGCATTACTCATCTTTCCATCCCCAGATCAGTCCCTTTGCAGCCCTTAGCTTGAAAGCAACATCACAGCTGGATGCAGGGCGAGAGGGACTACGCTCTTATCAAAGGCCAGACAGGCCCTTTGGTCTACCCAGCAGGCTTCCTATACATCTACTCTGCCTTGTACCAATTGACCGCTGGAGGCAACGTCATGCTAGCTCAAACCATTTTCGCCTTCATCTACCTCGCCAACCAAGCTGTTGTCATGCAACTGTACATCACTTCTCATGCTGTGCCTCCTTGGGCCCTGGTTCTGCTGTGTCTGTCCAAGCGTGTGAAGTCCATCTTCCTCTTGCGCATGTTCAATGATGGCGTGACCACACTGTTGGTCAACATAGCGTTGCTGCTACTCATCAGACGAAAGTGGCGTTGGTCGCTGGTGGCATTCAGCGCGGCTCTGTCTGTCAAGATGAATGTGCTGTTGCTGGCACCTCCGGTTGCAGTCATTTTGCTTCAGGTGAGCATGATACATGCAGAACATGTTGTGTGCTTGGTTGCTGATGCCCTACCCATCATCAGACACCACATGCTGTGATTTGTAGGCTACACTTTGTGGCTTTTTGCTTTTGTTTCGAACGCATATTGTTCCTTAACCATTGTATCAATTTTGTCATGACCCCGCAATAACATTGAGTTTTTTGCCATGCACAATGTTCATTCTGACAGTGTGCGCATGGCTGAAGCATGCATGCATGATTGCAGCATGCGCCTGCATGTTGAGTGTGCATGCATGCAAGCTCCGGGCTGCCGCCTTAGGAGGCTCCCGTTATGATCGCTGAAAAGCATAAACTTTTCTTTTCTTTTTTTCTTTTTTGCATGCATGCTGCACCATACATGATTGCTGCCATGGGCTTGCATCGCTTGCATACACTTTCTCCCTGACTCCCCGCTGACCAAAACCCAGCAGACAGTGTCTCAGCAGCATGCTAGGCTCTCATCTGATCAAAGCATGCTTCATTGCAACACCTCTTTCTGTGAAGCCGGCCAATTTGCACATGCATACCTGTTTTGTGCTTCCCCTGCACATGCATCACATGCAATGCAGCATCTGCTCCAGGATGCTGCCTCAGCAGGCCACTGTTTTGATTGCCAAAAGGCGTAGACTTTTCTTTTCTTTGCTGCATCTGCATGACTTGCACCTCTGGCACAGCTGTCAGAACACGACACTCCAGCACATCAAGCAGGCATCACACACACGCACAATCAAAGTTAAGCAATGCCAATGCTGTGACTCAACTCAATGCCTTCATGCTGTAGGCATTCATGCACCATCAAAAGGATACCCTTTTGAATTCACTTGATTTGCAGGCTGCACCCTGGAAGGACATTCTCTTGGGATCCCTTGCTGCAGTGGTTCTGCAGCTCATGCTCGGTCTGCCGTTTCTCCTTCAGCATCCCCGCTCATACCTGAATAAGGCCTTTGAGTTCTCCAGAATCTTCCTCCTCAAGTGGTCTGTCAATTGGGCTTTCCTTCCTGAAGAGATCTTTCGCTCCAAGGCTCTGGCAATCTGCCTTCTGGGGGCACATCTGAGCTTGTTGCTCCTGTTTGCGCATTACAAATGGTGCAAGAAAGATGGCGGGCTGCTCAGGTTGCTGTTGCGACGGTTGAAAGGACGAGGACAGCCTGAGATGACAACCAAGCAAGATATTGCTGGGCAAGCTGACAGTGCAAAGCGGATGTTGGCAGTTGTGTTCTGTGGGAACTTGATAGGCATTGCTTGTGCCCGGACTCTTCACTTCCAGTTTTACAGCTGGTATTTTCACTCGGTACCGCTGTTGCTGTGGCATGCTGAGGTGTTCTCTCCATTGCGTGTTGTTTTGTTTGTATGCATAGAGGTTGTTTGGAACACCTTTCCACCTGCCACTTGGTCGTCTGCCTGTCTGCTGTTTTGCCACTTGACTATGTTGTTTGAGCTGTACAATTGTTCAGATCGGTCAGCGTCCAAGGCACGAAGCAAGAGCGCATGAGAATCAGTGCTCAGTATCCAACATGAGGTGGCAGCTTGTACACAGCAATAGAATACAGACCATAGTATGAGTAGCACAAGGTGCAAATGTGTAGACAAAAGCCTACCAGGTCGCCCCGGCTGAGACCTTGAAATGCAGCTGCAGAATTTCGTAAGCAGCTGCTGCAGCCTGTGCATATGCATACGGCACCTGCTGCTGTGGACGTGAATGATGCACATCTAGGTCTGCAGACCTACAGCTTACGTTTCAACAATGCATGTACACCAAGGTTTACAGAGCCTTTTGCTTTTCCATGGCACAAACTATGGGTCAGATCTGTAGATTGAGCACGTGCATGCACACACGACGGATTATCAACTCCCCATGATAAAACTGAGTGGTGAGCTGAAGACTATTGTGACGGAGAGGTTCTGACAATGTATGCATGCCTGTACAGCTGCAAACAAAGCAAACTGACAACTGCCAGTGGATGTGAACCCTGGTCGGCAGCCTTAAGCAAAGCATATTGAGTTGAATTGAACAGTGTGCTAATGCGATGGTGCCACCTTGATAACTATAGTGCACGACTATATTTGTAGCATGCTGCGCAGTCAACTTGTTGCAGCAGTTGCACTGCTCCTGTCAGGCAGCAATCATCAAGCTCTAAGACAAAAGCATTCAAACTCTAAAGTCACAAAAAAAAGGCAGCGATGCAAAATCTAACAGCTGCATTTGCAGAAAGAGCCGTTCAAGGTACCTGTAGGTTGAGCTGAGTGTGAGATATTAAATGTCAATTCAAAGTCTAATTCTTGGTGCACCACCATTCACCGCATGTATAAGATTCCCAGAATTATTCCATAAATGCCAACTAGATGCCCATTTCCTGATGCCAAAGCACCACCTAGGTAGATATGCTTTGCCGCTGTGGTGCAGCTGCCAATGCAACATTGCCATTGCCATTTCCAGAAGGTTCCTTCTGGCTGTCGTCAATTAGAACTTGCTTCCTGCAGCAGCAGCAGTAACATTTCGTTTAGCGCATGGCACTTCAAACCCTTGGGGTGTGTTACGGTTCCCACCCACCCATATCAGCTCATACGCATGGTCTGTCAATGATAAGAATGACTTGCCCTGCAGGCACATGCACCTATGCAGCGGTCCCTATGTTGCTGTCAAAGCCTGAGCAACTCAAAACTAGATTTACTTTTTGTCATCTTCGTCGCATGCACACACTACAGACGCATGATGTAGTGTCTAGGATGTGTATAACAGGCTCTGCAGTTTCCTTGACAACCATGGCATTGTTGCACTACACAAAAGAGATGTCTTGTCAGCAATTCTCTTGCCTTGACAGCTGCAACTGCCCGCGCTTGTTCTTATCCAGCACCTTCACATCTATTCTGTCCCCTGCCTGGAAGAGGCTTGCTGGGTCACTCACTCTCTCCACATCTAGCTCAGATACATGAACAAGGGCTTGCACCTGGGCATTGCGTGCCACAAAGCAGCCGTACTGCTGCACATTGACCACCTCCACGTCCCTGCAACCACAGATTGCAATTGAATCTGTACACTAACAACAACTCCTGCATTTGGAAGTCAAACGAGGCACAAAGCATTCATACTATTTTGATTGCCTTCATACCCTTGCAAACACAACTTGTGACTGGAAAGCATGTGCATGAATCAATGTTTGCATTTGGGATCTAAGCACCGCAAAGCCAGCCATGCTGATGAACCCTGAGCACCTCCACATCTGCGCAAACATACATTGTAAGCTGCACTTAAATGCATACAACATCTGGCTTTGACTCTGCATCTTCTAGACATTGCACCAGGCTCTGCAGATCAGCAAATGCTCAAACACGTGTCTTTGGATCCAACAATTGAGGAAACACAGACTGTTCCTGGGTCTTTGAAAACCATGTATATAGCCGACATACGCTTTTGGGAGTATAACAGGTCCATAAAGCAGCCATACTGCTGTGCCTCAACATCTTTGTGCGTGTGCACACACGCACGTTCGCGTGTGTGCATGCACATGCACATGGATGTCAATTGCCACAGACAGGGAGCTGACCTGAGCTGTACATACCTAACCCTAATGAGTGAGTGAGTGAGTGAGTGAGTGAGTGAGTGAGTGAGTGAGTGAGTGAGTGAATGAGTGAGTGAGTGAGTGAGTGAGTGAGTGAGTGAGTGAGTGAGTGAGTCAGCGAGCGAGGGAGGGACGGAATACATCAGTGAGTGAGTGAGTGAGAGAGTATATCAGTGAGTGAGCGAGTGAGAGAGAAGAAGGATCAGACCTGTAGGTTGCACCAATCTCAACAGGCTGAGGCGTTGAGGCTGAGGCGACACCGCTGTCTTCCTGCATCACTGCCTTCCTGCACACCACCCAAGCCCACATCTCAAAACCTGCCTATGTCTAAATGAGGCAACAGTGCACACCAGCCAAGCCAACATCTCAGAATCTGCCTGTGTCTGAATGAGGCAACATTGCACACCAGCCAAGCCAACATCTCAGGATCTGCCTGTGTCTGAATGAGGCAATGGTGCACAACAGCCAAGCCAACATCTCAGGATCTGCCTGTGTCTGAATGAGGCAATGGTGCACAACAACGAATGCAACATCTCAAAACCTGCCTATATCTGAATGAGGCAATAGTGCACACCAGCCAAGGCAACAACTGAGGATTTGCCGGTGTCTGGGTGAGGCAGTGGTTCACAACAACCAAGGCAACACCTGAGGATTCGCTTAACTCTGGATGAGGCAATGGTATTTGGCAACAGCCGAAGCAACATCTGAGAATTGGCCTGTGTCTAGATGAGGCAGTGGTGTTTGGCACCAGCCGAGGCAACATCTGAAGGCGTCTCTGCAACTGCATGAGGCAGTGGGGCTCATGCAGCTGCTGTCACCCCTATAGAGGTTGCCCCAAGGCAGAAGGGCTTTGGGGCCACTCCTTCCATTCAGCTTCTACAGTCTTGGCCTTGAACATTGAACCGATGCACGAGTGGTAACCAAACCTAGGGGGGCATTACACATTAGAATCTTTGAATCATTGAACAGTGTGCCAGTGAATCATTCATTGTTTAGAAGATGCAGTGTGTCTAAGCTGAGACTGATTGCTAACAAGGCCAAGCTTGGACATGTTGAGCTGCAGGCTCTGAGTTTGAGCAGGGCGGCTGAGCTGAGCTTTGAGCAGATTTGTGTCTGAGCTTTGAGCAGATCTGGGCCTGAGCTGAGCTTTGAGCGGATATGTGTTTCAGCTGAGCTCTGAGCGCATCTGTGCCTGAGCCGAGCTTTGAGCAGACCTGTGTCTCAGCTGAGGTCAGAGCACATTTGCGCCTGGGCTGAGCTTTGAGCAGATTTGTGTCTGAGCAGAGTGAGCTGGTTTGCTGAGATAAAGAAAAGCTGAGTTGACTGCATCACATCGAGCTGTCTATTTTGACTGTAGAAGAAGCAACACCAGCTGAAATCAAAACTAAGATTCAAAACAGACACCTTGGGGGCCCCAAGCCTGAGGAAACTGTGAGCATTGAAGGGAGGGGGAGGGGGGAGGAGCGGGGGAGGGGAACAAAAAAGGGCTTCCTTGGGGTCCTGCTCGCGCCAACATGGGCGCAGAAGGGGTTTCAATGATGTCACAACACACCAGATCTCTGAGCATCCAAATCGAGCTTTTGAAACTGCAGTACGCTAAGTTAGTAATCAGGTTACAGAGTAAATTTGATGGGTTCTGGTAAATGCAGTATTCCAGCCAGCAATCAGACGACAGGGAAGCATGAGGGCAGATAAGAAGCTGCCGTTCAGAGCAGCCTATATTCAGGGCTCATGACCCTGGGATAAGGGATTTTAGGCCTAAGACCAGCCTCCGTGACCCTGGGACGAGAGTTCATGACCCTGGGATGAGCAATTATCAGCGTGAAGCCTAAGTACCTGGAGAGCTTGCATCTGCCCGAGGCTTTGTCATACTCCAGAGTCTTGACGTCGATTCTGTCCCCAGCCTTCCACACCGCCGTGGGGTCGGCCGTCCGGCCCACATCCAGCTCTGACACGTGCACCAGGCCAGATTTCCCGGGAGCAAAGTCCACAATGCATCCGAAGGGCATCACGTTAGCCACAGCCATCATTAGCACTGTCATTACTGTTGTTACTGTTGCCTACTGTTACGGTTGTGTACTTTTACAGCTGGAGGGCATGCCGCTGGCCACAGCCACATTCCTGCACACATGCACCATCATTACCATTGTGGTTACCATGGTTACTGCTGTTACTGATGCTTACTGTAACACTTGTCCACAATGCAGCCACAGGGCATCACGCTGGCCACAACCATGTTCCTGCACACATGCACCATCATTGTCAATGTCATTACTGTTTGTTACTGTTGCATACTGTTACTCTTCACTGCATCCAAAGGGCATCATGCTGGCCACAGCCACGTTCCTGCACACACGCACCATCATTGACATTACCATTGCTACT
>JAABUO010003943.1_pt1 | contig 17554 bp, 18 predicted proteins | sample 5559291 | NCBI WGS metagenome assembly JAABUO01 (sample SAMN10711878, study PRJNA513372) | rock metagenome | isolation source: Antarctica rocks | place: Antarctica: Victoria Land, Finger Mt sud | reverse complement strand
TTCTCATCTGCCCCTGACGGTCAGGATGAAGCGCGGGCATCATGCCGATGGTGTGCTCTGTCTCTAGATAGTTTAAGTAATTCGTTTTCGTGGTTTCAAAAGTTTATGTTCTAGAAAACACATTGCTCCAAGAAAGCATTTGATTGATCTTTTATACTTTAATGAACGCAGTTCAAGATTCTATCAAAGAATTCAAAGCATGAAGTTAAACATTTTTTATTGAAACTGTTGAATACTCGCTTGAAAAATGCATCTGAATCATGTTGAAAGAACATTCAAACTTATACTTATAATATTTAATCATCATTTTTGAATGTTTGATTAATAATGATATGTACTTAACACAAATGATCATCTTCTTTCATTTTATCAATGTCTTCACATTACAAAGTTTAAAAGCAAAAGATCAGATTAATTTTTATGCTTTTATGTTTTTCATGTTAATGATTGCAAATTTCTTTGAATATTTCAGCATTGAATGAGTCTGCAATACAATCAATCAAGCGATTATTTATCACATTCATTGAAAGATGATTGAATGTATGATATATTTTGATCAGAACTTCTTTGATCATTTTGAGAATTCTTCAAAATTCATGATCTTTAAACTATCATTTATATTGACATTATTATAGAAATTAATATTTCAGAATCTCAATCTTATTTTGAATGTTTTAATCAACATTGTGTTCAATAATACTTTTAATATCACGTTCAATTGAAAGCTAAATCTTATTATTATCTTTGATGAATTTTCTTTTTTCATTGCTGTTGAATACATTTACATTCAAATTAATCAAAAGTTTAAAGCTTTGACAGAAAAATGATTTGCAAACAATGTTGACTTAATCATTAAAGCTGTTATTTTAATCAGAATTATCAGTTTCTTGATTTTAAAAACATTGATTTTACGTAAGTACAATGAGATTCTGAGAAACATTGTGATCAAAATGATTTCAAGTCTAGTAATGATGTTCATACTTTATGCGCTTTTGCAATTAATCAACTTTCTTATTATGAATCTTGACTTCTGATATAAATTTTGATCAATTGCAAGTGAAGAATATATCACAATACAGTTCTTCATCATCTTCATTGCAATGATGTTCAAAAATCAAAGCATTGCACAATTCTTCTTGTACACAACTTTAATCATCAAGATCAAAATCATTGCAAATTACATTTTCTGATTTTGAACTATTAAAGTCAATTATCGCGAAATTGATAAAAATTGAGATAAAAAGTCGTTTGAAAATGAGTTCATTGACATCAAGAACATTGAATTTCAATACAAGTAATGAAATGCTGTCAAAATATTGCAAGAAATTTCAATGAAAATCAAATTTAAAATGCATGTTGCAATTGTTGAATTCTTCAATTGTGACAAAAGCATAATTATCTCACTTCTGAAATGCTTCTACGACTCAACGTCTGATTGCATCACATTGAATGAAGATGACATCTTACTTATGTTTTCATATGTTTATCATTGTTACATGTTTCTGATGCAGCAAGAATTGTCTTTGTATCTTGATTTTATTTACAAGAACATCATAATTGATCTGAAGTATGAATCTTCTGAAGAGAAAGTGCATGAAGCTTGTTGTTAAATCAACGCTCTGAACTTTATATTTTCATTGCTCAAAGATCTGAATACGTCTTGCGACTTGAAGAATCTTCAATTTTTCGATGAACAGAGATAATGCATTGCAGTTGCTAAAGCATTGATTTGAAAGTCGCGCTTGTTGTTGCTTGATGAAGCGACTTCTGCGCTGAATATTCAGAATGAACGCATTGTGCAGAAAGCGCTGAATGAAGCGACATTGAGTTGAACAACGATCGTCGTCGCACATCGACTCAGCACTATTCGACATGCGAATGTCATTTTCGTCATGAAGAATGGCAAGATTGCAGAAATTGACACGCATGAGAAATTGCAGCGACGTAAGGGCAGATACTACGCTATGTGCCTGACGCAGTCTTTGAATCAGGCATGATGTTCGAATCATCGTTTGAACATCAGGTTCCGCATAAGGTCTCGTTGAGAGCTTCTGCAAACATTTTTCCAAATTTGCTAAGCATGTTGAGCAGGCCTCAACTTTACCAATCTGATGGCGCTGTTGGGGACGCGCTGGAGCCACCAGACATCGTCGCTCCACTCATCGAGCCCTGCATTAACAATAATTTTGACCGATTGCGCGCAATGCTGACGGAAACTAAATGGGCTACTATTGCTTTAGCTAACCCTCACAGAATTTACGGCATAAGTGACGTCGGACTCGCAATGGATGATGGACAAAAGGTCTATTCAAGGCGTACGCTCAATCTCGCTTTCTTGATCGATAAGGTCGCGCTCCATGGTCATGCTCCGGTTGTGCCCACAGTACTGGCATTTGGAAATGAGCATGATATTCCCTACGACAAGCTCGTACAGCGCAGCTTGATAGAGGCAGCGCTTCGCAAGGGAAGCTTATACGTATTCGAGGAATTTATCCTGGCTGTGCCAGACGTCGTCAACCAGGATTTATCTCTCAATGGGTCACCACTGTATTTGGCAGGGTCTAATAACAATGGCGATCTTGTAGAATATCTTCTCCAACACGGTACCGATACCAACAAAGCTGATACCTGCGGAAAAAAGGGTTGCGACGTCTTTCTTCTCTCGCTTGCAGCTCGCCAGAATTCGGCCAGATTGACAGAAATGCTCCTGGAACATGGCGCACGGCTTTCTTTCGCAGTCTGGCGCCATCCAAGTTGCGCCCGAATGTGGTTTCATCGACGTGCTTGAAACGCTAGCAAGCTATGGTGCCGATTTCAACGAGCGGCTGAGTGTCGAGAGCATCTACTATGAACCCAAAGAGCTGCTAGCCTCTCAATCCCCACTACACTTTGCTGCTGCCAACGGTGAAGTTGCTGCTGTGGCGTGGCTGTTGAAGCATGGAGCTGACCGGGATTCACTGAGTCTTTCTGGGCAGACGCCGCAGGCCTTTGCGTTGAGCAAGGGGCTTATGAGGCCAGAGAGCATTACGAAGCACCCTTGAAATGGCTATCACGGTGTCTCCAGTTCGAAACGTTTGTTTGAGAGCGCCTAGCAACGTCTAGGCGTCTATGTGAAACCTGCTTAGCTCGTCCTAAGGTCATGGAATGTCACAGTCACGGCACTAAGATTAGTCAAACAAGGGATGATTTATAAATGGTTGCTGTGCTGCATTCCCACCATAACAAAATCACTTCCCACTCGCAATACCTTTCTCAACCTACTCGGTCGAGCCAAATCGCACCCATTGACAGTCTTTCACGTATATGTGCAGAGAAGCTTCGCTGCCTCGGGCCATCGACAAATTTGTTCTCTCTCAGTGTCCAGTCTACCAAGTAAGTAGGTGAAGGAAATAATACTACGCCTGAATGTCTTCGACGTGCTCTGTAACGCGGTTGTAACAGGCTAGACTCTATTTGTGCTCAACTTCAATTCTGTGTGTGCTTCAATGTTTTCATTGACAAAATCTCTGTGCTTATTAACGAGGATTTGTCAATCTAAGATGACATATTGATGTCTTACAGCTGAGATTAGGTATATACAGATCATTGAGTCATATTCAAACGAACATAAGGATTTCGTAACCCATAGAATTTACTCTTACAAACAAAGATCTTGACAGCATCGATAACGATGTCTACTTGATGATCACATGCATCTTTTGTCTACGAGCGATCTTATGCAACATGTCTGATTTTCGATCGAGGAAAGACTTCATCTCTTTCGCAATTCTATCAACGAGTCCATAGGCACGCGAATACTACTTTCAATCATCGATGCCACAACCGCAGGGTTCACTGTTTGCGGCGCCATCTGGTTTATCGATGCCCCTTATGATAGACTAGACTCATCTGCCAAACTTCATCTCACACATCTTCGCGTGGCTCTTCGAAGAACCCTAGACTCTTACTCTCAATGAAGTGAGCGAATGCGCATGGTACCATTTCAGCCTAGTGGAGGCCATCTTCACCGCCAACGCTATGGCCGAGTTGAACTCTGCCACGGATTTCCATCGGACCCGGCGTTGAATTCAGGATTGCGAGATCTTCTTCCACAGTGCATGCCGTAGTCCCAAGTCTTGATCAAAATCGAAAGGTCCTTGGTGGAGAGATGACGGGATACCTCGTGAAGACGTCCCGTTTCGCGCAATAACCCTCGCATCTGGGAAATCTACAGTACCAGACTCCGATGTCCCCCCGATGGTGGTCCAGGTTACCACTTTCGTATACGAAGGAACAGACATGGCCGTTGGGATTTCTCATCCCTTGGCAGACACCTAATCGATTCCCTGCTTTGTTCGAGATTAGACAAAGATTAACTCTAGTACGCTTACAAAAGGACCGTTACCTAAATTGTCCGCCAACTTTCAGTCATCATTGATTGATGCAGCAGCAGCAGGAGATATTGACGCTGCCACCCCGTCTCCTGACTTACTCTGGACAGCATTGTCTCTCCCCAGCCATCGCTACGACTGGTGGGTTTCTGCCTCCAACTGCCCCTGGCCTTCTGTGACAACCGCCGTTCCTGCCGCCATTGCCAACCATCCAGCTGCCAAAGAAAAAGTCGCTTCAAGCACCCCTATTCCCTGGAAGGACTAGAAGACACTACTCAAATCTCCCATACTATCGTTCATTTCAGTCCTGCGTAGATTGACAAGGTTCGACATGCGACAGGAAACCTCATCTCTGTGAGCCGCCATGACGCCCTTGTTGCGCACGTTTGGGCAGCCATCAACCGCGCATGTGGATAGACTGACCATGATGGCATAGTACATTGCGACATCAGTTTCGGACTGCGTAAACGGGTGGAACTGCCATTGAGTGAAATATTGATTGTAGATGTAGCGATGACGCGACGAGAGGCTTCTTCGTCCAGCGCAGCCGTTGCTACTAAGATTTGTGCTACCTTGGCAGAATTCACTGCCGAGAAGATAGCTGCCCACATCTATGGTGTTGCTTTTGAGCTGAGTCCTACAAGCGCTCTTTAGACGGAGAAGTATCATAGTAACGTCCTGAGTACATGCCGGCTATAAGCTAAAAATTTGGGTCTGTGCGAAACAACAGAGACTTTATTTCGTGCAAGAAATAAATTGACTGTTCGATAGTTGGACGAGGATCTGTAGAAGAGAATAATAGATCACATATAAATCTTTCTACATAACACCTTGCATAATTTAGAGCTCTCCGCCGGCCTTCATAGCTATGCAAAATTTTGGCAATACCTCGTATCATTCATCGGTTAGACAGACTTTTAGTAAAGCTCAGGTACGACGTTGCTAACGATCACGCTGAAGAGACATGGAAAGTCCCATTGTTCTGAGTAAGAGGCTTCAGATCCGATATGAAGGCATTTGTCTTCGAACAAAGAACCCAATATTCAGACAATGAAACTCGATTCAATTAACTTCAGCCATGACCCCATTAGTTTAGCTCTTGCAATGAGTATTCGATACCGCATTGCCATTTTAGTGCATTCAATACCATACTCTGTCAATCCTGAATATGTCCTGGTCAGCCATCGCTCCGACTCCCGTGAACGCGGAACAGGCCATAGAACTACTCTCAAACACCCGGAACCCCAACATCTCTGGTTATTTCTTCCTCGGCACATACGAGCAGCCCATCCTCCGATGCTACAATAACAACCCGAACAGATGGTTGAATAAATTCTCCAACCACATAAATTCAGGCATCCTAGATTGTTGGCTCCGCGAGAGTACTATTTTCAATGCCCTCAGTGAGTATGATCACATGTTTGAGTTGGCGTCGCCTCCTGGACCTTACCATGTCCCGAAGGTTCACCTTTCGGCGAGATTGCTTGATCAAGTGAGCCACATGGGGAAGGACTCGTTAGTTTTCTTCTTCGTAGTCAGAGGACTGGCCTGTCCACAGACAAAGCTTATCATCAGATATACACTGCGGCATACCATCTTAGCCATGATCGACGAAGCCATGCAGGGATTCTCGACCGAATTTTGTGGAGCGATGCTACGGTCAGTCGGCTTAGAATTCTTTGCGCCAACCACTCGACGAAAAGACTGGAAGTTGGTGCCAGTTGATGAATTGGCAGAAAATTCTGATCGTCTCGAAAAAGTATGGACGGACGGTCCCGATTCCATGGCTGGGGCCAGACCGATGATCGAATTTCTTTGCTGAGCTACTACTGAAATGACACTCCTTTATACGAAATTTCGATATCGAGTATTGTGCAAATCGATACTTCCAGAACAGAAGGCGGATTTTTCATTTGCTTCGTCATCTTAACGCGACCTTGTCGCCTTGTACAACCTAAATTCGAGTTATTCCCCCGGTCTTGTGCCGGTTACCAACGCGAAGTATCGTCTGCTCGGCGACAGGGAGATAATGAATCGAAATCAGAGATCGTCAAAGAAGTACTAGGCCATGACTTTCGGTGGTATTTAGGTATTCAGATCAGCTGTTGCATCGTACGTGTTGTCCGACACTTGGTTAAAGACTGCTCCCTCTGTTTCTTGGTCTACTAGGCTTTCAATGGTTTTCTTCGCTTGTTTGCTGCTTCATATATTATTTTGTTTGGCCGCAGAGATAGGAACGGTCTTAGACGTATTCTTGTAGATTATTCTGTGCACATAGCAGTACTCTAGACCGCGGGAAAGGCTGTTGATAAGTTCAAGCATGGGAAAGTATAGAAGCATATCTTAGTTACGACTTAGGGTTCTCCGTGTCAATGGAAGCCGAGTGTTTAGCATTTTCTATATCTCAGGACTTGTCTCTGGCTGGTAGTTGGTGAAGCGCTAGCGCATGAGTAGCGTGTGAGGGAAAAGCAATTGACTGTGTTGCGATTGCGATGGTCCTTATATGCGGCTATTGACATTGAACGTAGGAAATTCAGTAAGCTCATGGTGACAGAGAATAGAGAAGCACCACTACCGCGTGTTTGCAGAGGTAGCATCGTAGTAAACGACCTTTCAAGGGGCGCGTAGCAATCGATTTGCTCCCAAGTCTCATAAGGCTCTCTGGTCTGATCGTTGGTTTCAGTAGCTTCGGACTATCTCAGTAGCCTAATCTTTCAAAATCTTCTCTTCTAATCACACTGTGTCTTGCTAAGAAGTTTTTGAAGTCTTCTCAGGTTGCAGTTTCGATGGCGTCAAGAAGTGCTCTAGGCCACTCGGCCTGATATCTTCGGATCTCATAGTTAAATTGCAACAAGTGCACAAATGGGAATAAAGTCACAGTTGAATTCTCGGATGCTACGTTTACCTTTTCACGCACAGTGACTACATGATGCGCGGTTTAACGAAGGGCCATCCAGGAATGCTGAGACTGCCTTCTGTCAGTCAAACTCTACTGCTCATGTCCAAAGCGGTCGACGTACTGGTCGCGGGCTTGGTATCGCTTTGTCTCTCTGTTGGGACGACGGAAAGAGCTCGTAGTTCCCCACCTCATGGCTTCGTGTAATGGCGCCATTGGTTGCAGCGCCTCTACTTTCTAAACTTAGTGGCATCAAAGAATCCTCAATCTGGGAAAGGATGGCTCGTAAACACACTAAACGTTCCAAGAATTTCGTATCATGAGATCACCCGATTAGGGAAAGGACCCGAATATGCTACGACTCCGAGTCCTCGATGACCTGTTAGACACAGCTGCGCCTGGAATACTGAAAATCGCTGATCTTCCAGCCCCCAACATCGAGGAAGACCAGAAGCGCGACCACCAAAATAACATTACCACACGGGTATTAAACCAGCTTTTCGGAGGTTTCTGGGCTCATCCTATCTATCCGAGGTGCAGATACGACCTTCAGTGTATCCTCCCATAGTTATGATGCAAAAAAAGCGGAGCTTCCGAATTATGATATCAAGCAAGTGCTACTTCCCCACACCGAGCATGCGTTCTATGATTCGCCAGTCCAGACCATTGCATCTAAAATTCAGAAGGTAAAAGCGAAAACACCTGGGTTTCGAGCCTTGCCGCACTGCACACGTTCAAGGTAGAGAACCCAGATTTGTTCAAGCACCTGTGCACAGCCCCAATGGCTATTGGTCTTGTTTCTCGCTTTAATGGGGTTCCATTGTACCAGGCAACAGTAGACGCCACAGTCACAATGCAACCTAGCTCTCTCAACGAAATCAAGCGTTTGCGTTGGCATCCAAACCTGACAGGGTCGTTGCTAGCGCCATAGGATGATTTCAAGATGGCACGGCTTGCGCATCAGAAGCTCGAAGAAATCATGCGACGTGATAGCCACCAGCGGAAGTTGGTTCTCAATTCTTGTGATCTTTACATCTGTAACAAAACCACGCTTCTTCATGGGCGGGAGCGAGTCGGCGAGGTTCCACGTGCCCGAGCAGGTAATAGCCGGCAAGTATCGGGAGCCTCAGGTGAAGGTATTAAGCACATGCGTTGACGAGCAATGGCTTATCCACATGCCAACATTTCAGGTACGTAAGATAGCGAAGTTGTTGCAAAATGGGATAGACGCTGGCGGATCCAGCATCAATAGCACAAGCGTCACAAAACAAGGACATTCGAGTCGATAGCTCGAGGAATAGATTAAGTCCGTGGCTCACACTGATCTGTTGAACCTCTCTTCTTCTCCGAGAGTTCCACTAGCTCGCTTCTTTGTTGATTATCAGCCTAGATGTGCTCTCAGTAAGGCACGTTTCAAGTTCATCATGACCAAGTGCCTGGTATTGTAGCGTAGACAATGAGCTCTAATCATTCAGCTCAATACTACAGGTTTCCATTTGATCAAACATGCTGGCGTAATGCGGACTGCGGTCAGTAACTTCGCTTCAAGTTCCTCAAAGTACTTGTAGCAAGACGTGTATTGTGATTGCCACGTCCTGAGTCTAGTATATGTCGCTGAACACCGTATCTAGTAAGGCTCTGGACGCCACCATGAGAACAAAACCTGCCTGATTATTGTTATAAACCAGCACATGATTCGTCTTTAAGCACTTGAGTAATTTATAGTATATTTCATCGACTCGTACCTTGCTCGCAAATCCTCGGAAATACACGCACGACCTATCCTTGTCGTAAACACACTGGATAAGTGCCTCATCGTACCTTTCAGGGAATATACACACCTTCACAGCTACAAGTCCTTCAAAACAGTTCATTAAGGTTCGAGGTCTTGCGTTCACTATTCATAAATTCTGCCTATCTTTACTGGGTCCATGCTCTTCTTGGCCCAACAGCAAAATTTCCCACAATTTCTCAATACGCTCTTGATATCGATAGCGAGGTAAGAAATTTCGGAGCGATCTAAGAATCAAATAAACCTCGGAATACCTATTCAGTAACGCTTCGTATCTTACAGCGTGGATGCATAGTTGAACGCTAACGCGTCATCAAGACTTCGTCGTTCAGTACGAGTACCTTACTCCAGTTCATGGTGGCCCCCTTGGCAACATCCGTGTACTGTACAAAAGGTTTTGAACTACCTTCTACTCCGTAACCAAGGATATAGTGTTGTTAGGGCCTGCTGATTGTTAATCATTCTTAGTTCACTACAGCAATCGTTCGTGACGCGGTACCTTCAACCTCTATTCTTGCTCGTACCCGGCTCCTCCTGCAACTCGATCAATATCGCGAGTATAAGAACCATTGATTTACTCCTGAATCCCGCTTCAACTCACAATGGCCGCCAAAACCGCGAGCAAGGCCTTGCGCTTCTTGACAACTGCTCAAGTACAGCGGCTCCATACTACTCAGATCAACCCGAATCCTCTGCTCTCCCAGCCAAATTTATTGGAGTCGGCAGTACACTCGCCAAGGAATATTAAATACTACACCAACCAAGACAACGTGTTCCAACTCGCTGCAGCCCTCTCGGAGAGTATTATGAAAAATCACGCTTACCAAGATGGCAACAAACGGACGGCGCTTCTGGCAGCAGACATGTTTCTCAAAATCAACGGGTACAACCTCCGGAAAGTACCACTGCTGGCGGACAATACCAAGGATTGTGTCATCCAACAGCTAGCGGACGCGCATGTTGCGGTGTGTACTAATGCATGGACCGCCGAGCAACTGGGCCAATTGTATCATTCGGTGGCTACAGCGACTGAAGAATGGGGGGCCGATGTGGAAACCTATAGAGATGGAGCCGTTGAGTATTAACGGGTTTCACTCGGTCTGATATCCATCCGTTTCATCGGGAACGGTAACGACACATCGCTCGTATGCTTCGGGAGTCACGGAGGGTGGAGAAGTCCATTGACATGGGACGTTCTTCAAGCGGGATGTAGATTGCAGAACGGGACATACGTTCACTTTAGGTGAGTTGATGGTTATGATGACGATTGCGCAACCCACTGCTCATATGAAGCGCCTTTAAAGGTACTTAGCTACCAGTATGGACATTCATAACGCTCCACAGCTACATGTCCTTCAGTTTTTCCAGCACAGCTTTGATGCTTGGTGAAATAGTGCTCGCGAGTTCTGCAAATCCCGCTGCTTAAGGTCAGAAGCTGCCATGTAGCTGCAGTAAGAACAAAAGTTTTACCGTCAGGAGTTCCACTTATAGCAATTGTATGTTGCAAGCCATCGGGATATAGTGTCGCTGGGCTCACGTTGGAGGCGGATCGACGGGGAAGCTGTTGGGGGATTATGAGGCGAGGATAAATAGGCGGCACTCCTAGCAGTTGAGAAGCTTAGCAAAGCTCATAGAACCGACGTAGTGGGGCTAATTTACCATGCGCGAAGTGTTGCGTGTCATGAAAGAAACTCAGTGCATATCTCGCACAGCCATTGGTGAGAGTGGGACCATTGATGAGCGAGGTACCAGCTTGGAGGGCGTGGCCAATCTCTGGTGGGATCATCACATAGGAATCTCCCGGGTCACCAATCCTGATAGACACCTTGCTGGTAACAAGTTCCCCGTTTACACCATAATTGACGAAATCAGCTGTCGCGGAGTGAAAAGCTCGCGCTCGCACAGCCGGCTTGATGCAGTAAAGAGCGGTGAGGGGTCTGGGACTGAGACTGAGACGAAGCATGAGCGGAGGTTGATTACAGGAGAAATGAGGACGGGTTGCTTGCTCAATTGCGAGAGTATGATGAGGATCGACCGTTACCGGACCTTGGGAGCTAAGGTACTGTACCTTAGTACCGTAATTATTATACTGTATGTGGCCAACGGACTAGTGTCACATTGGGCAAAGTGAGATAGCGTATGGTAACATAACATACATTACCTTATTGCCAGTGCTCTGGATACATCGCCGAAGCAACAGGCCCACACAACAAAGGAAAGAAAAAGGATGGATTTACAAGCAACAGATGTTATCGCTGAGTTCTAAATAAGATACACACTCTTTAGCCAACTAGACTCGAGTCTCTGATTTGTCGCCAGTGCGTCAAAGAAAACGAAAGGCAAATCAGTGGTCAGCCACCGAGCTGATGATGAAGTACGAAATAACTCCCCTACCAACATCGCATGCAAAGGGTTACTACATAAAGGAAATGGATCTATTTGAGCTTCCTTGACAAGTGTATCTATCATCGTCAAAACCTCCGATTGTCTCGAACATGCCACGAAATGATCGACTTTTGGGTCTGAACGCGAGGCTGCATCCATCATGCTTGGATCGACGTCCCCGCTACTCATACATAGCTCATCCTGCATGGCTTATTCCAGTCAAACTCTAAGGTTGCCCCATCTTTGACCTTGCAGGCTACCCAATCAGACTTCCACGTTTTTCGCTCGGTCTGCGTGTTCCGAAGCATTCTTCGCGCGGCAAGTATCTCACTTTCTTCTAAGGTAAGCCTGGAGAACTCTGATGGTTCTTTCATGCTATCCTGAGTTTGTACGAACAAAACGCAGATATCATATTCCTGATTGACACTGTTCATGCACATGTATTATTGATCGATCGAGCTTTCTCTCTTTGCTTTTAATGGTACATGATCTGTGGGTCAACAACTGCATGCCATCTCTCATACCAGTCCACAGCTCACCATTATAATATCTTAGTGGGAGGAAATTTTGTACCGCCAAGGTCATATATTACACACGAAAGAACCCATGTGCTTTTAGATGCTCCCTTTTGCGCAGTAATATGCGCTATGATTGATTTCCAAGCCCTCATTATGTCTGAATGTGTACAATGCAGCAATACTCAGACTCCCTGATTCAGCTGTACCGGCTGCTCGATGATAATCCAGGGGCCCGCCTTGACGCTCTCTAGTGTCGGCGCGCCCGGTGCATCGGTAAGGAGAGCGAGAATTACACCTCTTGCTTCGAAGTCGGGAACCTTTGACGCTTTTGTCTTGGGATCGTAAGGTACGGTGATGTTTCTCAATCCATGGAAATAGACTATATAGTATTCTTTGCCGGATGCGAACTTCGGTTGGTTCTTGGGATTGGGAAATGCCAACGTGACAGAAGATCCAGGTAACAATGTCGACGAATTGGTAATGTAGGTCATCGTGGGCAGGTTCTGACTAGGATATGGGTACGAGGGGTTGCCAGGAGGGCAAGAGCCAGGAACAATGTATACGCGTGTTGTGTCCAGGATTTCGTTTGCGTACGGAAAGGCGGTATCAACTGGCCCTCCAAAGGGAGATTGTTTCCAGGCCTCCATCAATCCCCAAGCTGTGTGTCGTGCCTCGACTTGACCGATGGCAAGCAGTGCCTGTTTGGACGAGTCTAACTTTGCTTGGAGGATAAGGCCGGTGAGGAAGGCCATACTAGAGATCTCCACAATAGTGTGGGCCGCAAGGTATCCCACAGCATCTTTGATGCCAAAATTGTACTTGCAAGGGGCGGGCTTGTACGACGTTTCCGATATTGCCTCCTGAAAAATGCGAGCATGGCCGGCTTCATTGTTGCGGATCTCTACGATCCTTGCGTAGGTGTCTTTGGGGAATCCAGACTTGACGAAGTCGGCAGCGGTGAAGGTATCTACACCGTATTGGTAGAAGAAGAAAATAGCCCACTCCGCGCCGAGAAGGTTCTGGAAGAGGAGGTCATCAGCGCCAGGAGGGCCGCTCTTTGTGGGAGGAATGGTCGTGGTGTAATTGCCAGGAAAAGGGACTGCTGTGCCATTGTAGCTGGTGTAGTAGGGTGATTCGCCTGGAATGGGGCCGAAGTCTGGGTCGTTGAGCTCTGTCGCGTTTTTGTTCTTCGGAGAGACCGTTGGTGCAGCGTGCAGGTTGGGGAGAAGTAAGAATATGGTGAGAAGGTAGGCAAAAGTTTGAGACATTTTTGCGGAACACCAATTGAGAAAGGTTGGAAGGCTGCCGGAAGAATGTTAAGATTGGATGGCTGTTAAGGACGGCTACGAACTATTTAAGAATACGGAAAGCGTCTCGATGACGCTCACAACACATTCACAACGGTAATACGAGATACACAGCCGTTTCGGTACTACTGTGTCCGATGACCAGGGTGATTGCCAGAAGAGGAGTTTCATACCCAAGCAATCAGCTCTCCTAATAACGTTGAAGGTTCAAAATGGAACCGCCTAATACGGCCCAGTGAACGAAATCGACCAGTGATTGCCCAAATCGATCCGACTGGTTCGGGACGACGACGCAAGGAAACAGTAAGGTTTGGGGGGATGACAGATGATGGCCAAAAAATCGTAATCCAGCCAACCTTCGCCAATATCAGGCATATTCTCAGCCAATGGAACGGCCATTCGGCCAGCCGCAGCTTCCATAACTTGACGTTGTACAAAGGATGGACAGCCTGTATTTGCCGCATTGGAACATGCAGGTCTCTCTGACACCAAAGCCTCTATCAGAATTTGCCGGGAAAAATGATGCCGGGACGTCAAACACACCTTCTGGAGTACTTTCGGTAATTGGACCGAGGTTCGGGTTCTTAGAAGGTTATCAGGTACCTGAAGGCTGAAGCTTTGGAACTGGAGGATGGCGAGGCCAGTACATGGATCGCCGGTGAACGAAACTCCGCTTTTCATACAAAGTTGCACTCAACTTTCTATCTTGTCATGAGCTATATTAGCAATATCACGAATGTTTCCATACATAAGTCCAGAGGCTTCGTAGAGAGATATTTAGATACCATTGGCCCCCCTGTTGGAGAGAGATTGGGTACGGCCCGTAGGACTCGGTCGAGACGCTATCAGACTAACTTCTACCGTCTTCCGGGCAAGCGCACCAAAACCTTATACAAGGGCCCTTATCAAAGTTTTCCTTCTTCGCTTCCACTCCGATGCATCGCAGATGCACGACCAACGAATGAAGATGCGATGACACGGAAAATAGACGATCAGTGCATCGAACTTGATTGCGGTCTACCATGGTTCATGCCTTGATTGGCTTGTCTGTATAACCCCGGAAGAGGAACACGAGTGGAACGCTTGATTGAGAATTCAACAGGCCCCACACATGATGCATTGAAAATCCACCCGACAAAGGACAACAACAATCTTCAGCCACAGATGGATTGATAACGAGCTCATCGCGCACGAGACGTTACCTCAACCATTACACCGGAATACACCAGTGGCTTGGGAAGATGATGGAATGGCGTTCTGTGTAGCACCTCAACATCGGCGAATGTAGACTCGAGGTAACCAGACTTGGAGCCACCTGGCGCAGTGCTCCCGGGGGACCATTCAAATCGATTGTCCACTGGCGACGGATAAGGTACCTACATCAGTTGTATGCTAACACTCTTTGCGATTAGATACAGACGCCTTAGATTTTGTGTCGCACCTTTCGCTCCGTCGACCTTGTCCTTCTTTCACTCTCACAGCACTGATCAACGCTGCTCCAACTCTCGTTCCAGAAGCTGTAGAATACTGGAGGACTGCATAAGATTTAAAATCTAAAGATGAAGCTCATCTCTCCGCTCACTTTCTTCCTTGGCACCGTTGCTCTCATTGCTTACAAGCTGGTTCAAATTCGCATTGCGAAAAGGCGTCACAATGTCGAGGCTGCCCGCCGAGGATGCGGCGCCGTACCTATGCTTCCCAAGAAGGACATGTTGGGCATGGGCAGATTCTTTGAGAGTCTCAAGGCCACCAAGGAAGAACGGGGGCCCATTTATGTGATGAACACAATGGATGCGATGAGCAAGAATATCCATACAGTGCAAGTTCGTGTCTTGGATTACGATTTGTTGGTTACTCGCGACCCGGAAAATGTCAAAGCTGTTTTTGGCACGCAAGCCCCAGAATTCGACATCGGTGTCCACAGAACCCAGAGCTGGAAACCATTGCTTGGAGTAGGGATTTTCACCTCGCAAGGAGAGCAGTGGAAACACTCACGAGCCTTGGTGCGTCCTCAATTCTCGCGGGAGCAAGTCTCGGATTTGGATCTTGCAGAGAAACACACCAAAGAGCTCTCAAACAGACTGCTTCCTGGCCAAGATGGCTGGACAGGAACAGTCGATCTCCAACCATTTCTCTACAATTTCGCCCTCGATACTGTCACTGAATTCATCTATGGCCACTCCGTATACACTCAAAACCCCTCTGCTCGTTCCCAACTCCCCATTCTCAAAGGCATCGACAGCCCCGACCGTGCAGGCCTCGGTCCCCACCTTGACGCTGGAAAATACTGGATTGAAACGCGCGGCGCATTCTACAAGTGGTACTGGCTCATGACCTCCAAAGCTTTTGACGAGCACTGCGCCGAAGTGCACAAATTCGTCGATTGGTTCGTGCAAGTGCGCCTCCGCCGCGGTCCGCAACCCACCGAATCAACCAACAAAAAGAAATTCATCCTGCTCGACGAACTGGCCCAGGAAACGCAAAACCCGCTCGAACTGCGCAACGAGACACTCTCCATCATGTTCGCGGGCCGCGACACCACTGGCGCGCTCTTAGGCTGGGTCTTTTACTTCCTCGCGCGCCACCCGGCCGTCTACGCCAAACTGCGCTCCACCATCCTCGCCCAATTCGGCACCGACCACAATTCCACAGCCGACATCTCCTTTGCGAAACTCCGTGTCTGCCACTACCTCAACTACTGCATCAATGAGACCTTCCGCGTCGCCGCCGTGATCCCCTTGAACGAGCGTGTAGCGGCGCAGGACACGACATTACCGCGGGGAGGCGGCCCAGATGGCAAACAGCCCATTTTTGTGCCAAAGGGGAGGCAGGTACTGATTGCGACGTATGTGATGCAGCATCGGGCGGACATCTGGGGGGACGATGTGGAAGAGTTTCGACCGGAAAGGTGGGAGGGGAGGAAGGTGGGGTGGGAGTTTATTCCGTTTGGGGCCGGGCCGAGGATGTGTCTTGGTCGTGAGTATCCATTCCATTCGACCCGCATTGACTGTGCAGGAACTGTGGGAGGGATACAACAAGTGGCTAACACGTGGGTCCAGAACAATTCTCCCTCATGGAGACCTCAGTCGTTGTCGTCCGCTTCCTGCAGCGCTTCGATCAAATCGAAAACATGGAGCCCCCAGGGCCGATCAAATTGCATCATGCGATTGAGAACCGCAGTGGGACTGGGGTTCAGATTAGACTTCATGAAGCGTAAGGAGAAAGGTAGGGGTTATGAAATTATATCAATGGCGTGAGGCGTTACTTTTGGAGATGATCTCTCATTTCCATCGAGAGGTATTGCCAACCACGACATTCAACGGATTGTACTCGGCAGCTGGGTCCGACTGAGAATGCAGATGGTGAGACGGCGCTGTCGTACACTCTCAAAACCAACAAGTATTAAGAAAGAGCTCTCCTATTCGGCAATATGTGACTTCAACATGTTGACTTCTCTACACTCTCTCGATATTGAAAGCAAATCCGGTTTTTATTGCATGAGCGTGTGATTACTAGCTACTGGAAGCTACCTTAATTATGCTTGTTGTGCGAGAGCCACTGCTTCTATTGCTTCTTCAGCTGTGTTTCGTCACTTCGGTTCGAAGTCTTTCCGTTCGCAACTCTTTCGGTGGTAATCTTGGATTCTAGATGCATCATGCGTACCCACCTGTTTTCTACCCTACCCGTTTCCTGCTCAAACCAAGTCCTACCCAAAAAATCCCTCTCAACCATCTCCTTAATCACCTCCCCGTCAGTCTCCACTCCTCCCCCCTCAACCCCCTCCTCTCCACTCACCCCACCCCTTCCACTCACTCTACCCCACCCCAACACCAAGTATCCCAACTCCATCCATCCCCCAGAACCTCTTACAGTCTATACAATTCCCCTCTTACTTGCACACTCTCCATTCACACCTACTGACGGACTTGGCTACTGTACCTCTCTTTCACACCAACAAGAAAATTTCCAACTCGTCCGGTGCATTCCCAAACTCAACCCCCCGAAACCATTCCGTGTCGCCTCCCTCAATCTACCTCTCTCCCACTGTCACCTCATCACCTTCCTCCAAGCCAGGGTTTTAGTAACAAGACACCTAAGCGAACAAAGCTGGATTTCTGCGGTTTAGTGTCTTCTCATTAAAACCGGTATGAAGTACCGCCTCTCTTTCATCCTCTTCCTTCCCTCACGAATCTTCCTCTCCTCACAAACCCTTCCCTCTAACACCATTCACCCTTACTGCGCCACCCAAGTCACATTACTCCTTCCAACCAAACCCATACCACCAA